>OLRR01000012.1_pt1 | contig 172035 bp, 169 predicted proteins | sample 1671941 | NCBI WGS metagenome assembly OLRR01 (sample SAMEA3136628, study PRJEB25190) | human gut metagenome
CGCCACAAAAGCATTTGTGGCGGCAGCCCTTATCTTACCCATCTCATCTCCTCTTCTCTTTTTTTTCTTTCCTTTTTTCTTTATTTGATAAATCAATGTTTTATCCCTCCTTCAACACGCCATCTTCTCCCTCAGCATCCCAATTCCGTCATGATAATCCTGTCTTACCCGGAAAACAGTTTTTCCGAGCTGCTTTGCAATAGTTGTAAACGGAAGACCGTCTACAACCTTCATCTTAATCACACAGCTGCTTTCCGGAGGGATTCCAGACAGGATGTCATCCACAATAAAATCATCCGTCAGGGACATGCTGGTGCCGACCTCTGCCAGCACTTCATAAGATACTTTCGTGTGGTCTACTTTAAGCTCTCTTTTGGCTATTTTATGACTAAGCCCGGTTGCTTCTGCGATATTCTCTACGGTCACTTCCTGGCCATTTGTTTCAATCTTTGTCTTTGCGCGTTCCACGGCAGTATGTAATGAAGCAAAATATTCTGAAGACTCGGAAGCCATGAATCGCACGTATTTACTGATTTCTTTCTTTATATAAGGTGTGCAGTGTGTCGTAAACGCTCCTTTGCTGGCATCATAACTTGTCATGGCATTCATCATACCAATTGCTCCGTGCTGGAACATATCAGGAGTTTCGTTATGGAATGTTGGATAGTATTTTTTGATTACATAATAAATATAGTCTCGGTACTTTTCAATCATCTTTTCATTTCCTGCTTTTCGGTCTTTTTTGTACACCTCGATGATGTCTGCGTCACTCATATAGTTCTGATATGTTTTATTTCCCATAAACATCTACACCTCTTTCTTAAAATGCAATCGTGTTTTTGTCCCAATACTTGTGTCGGGGGAGCGTAAGATTCTCCCAGGTTTTACTTTTAGAAGGCGGTCTCCTCCTCTCGCCAAAGTAATATGCGTACTTTTTTATGTGTTTTTGTTTTTTTGCGGATTTTTTTTGAAAAATTTTTTTATTTTTTTTTCGGTCTATCATTTTATGTATGTCAATATTAATCAGTACAAAGAAAGGAGATACTAAATGATGAAAGAGTATCGCAGCAATGCATCGAGCAAGGCATTATTTGTTTTAGGAGGTATCCTGGTTTTTATCTGTACATTTATTTTTATGACAAACCTGATGAAAACACCTGTATATGGAAATTCCGTTCCTAGAGCGAGTCACTCATATTCTGTTTCTGCCGTGACAGAGTCGGAAAACTTAAGCGATACTTTGAAAGGAGGTAATATTAAATAAAATTACCAGCAGGAAACGCACGATAAGTGTGTTTCCTTTTTTATGCTCTTCGGTAAGTAGATTTACTATCAGTCACTGGCTCAGCGTTCTCTGCTGAGCTGTCAGAACTTCGTAAATATTCCAAAGATATACAATATTCCTAATATCATCAGTAAAACGCTTAAAGCTTTTATGATATTCAATACAACCCAGTATGTACGGTACCTTCCAAGCCATCCTCTGAATACCCACATGCCCATTTTGTCTGATTTTTTTAGGTTGCAGTTTCGGCATGCTGGCGCCAGGTTTTTTATATCATTGACGCTGCTGCATCCTTTCATGGACAACAGTATTCTTGCTATTGCGTTTTTTTGTGTTTTCGCGACGGGGATGATATGGTCTACAAATACATTCTTTTTTGATAGTCTCTTGTTGCAATATCTGCACCGATATGGTCCAGATGTCCTTGAAAAAAACACCTGGCGATAATTGGAGGCACGCTCATATTCAACTCGGTAGCATTCATACCTCACGCCTGCCAGTTTCAACTTTTTGATTATTTTTTTGGGCTTATCTATATAATTGTTTACACAACAGTTTTTCTTATATTTTGTATTTTTTTTCTGCACCATTTTGCTTATTCGTTTTGGTGTATTTTCTTTTATGTATACTTTTAATACCCAATTTCCGCTCATCTTTTATCATCCCTGCTCTTCTGTAAATTGTTTCTAATTACAAAATGCAGAATTTAACAGATAAAATAACGATTGGCCGTCAAAAAATAGGCGTAAAAATAGCAGCTGCCTGCTTACAGCAGCCGCCATATATCTATCTATGAATTTATTTTTTGTTTTTCCTTACTATTATATTTTCGCTTCCAAACTGGATTCTGGCCTTCTGGAGTAGCTCATCGTTGATAGCAATGTCTCCGAGAAATTCCTGTCTTTTTGATGTTTTAGACGCGATTCTCAAATAGTCACCTATTCCAGGATTATTTTTCATGAAATTTTTTGCTGTGTGCCTGAGGTTATTCAGCGAAGCATCGTCTGTTCCAATCCAAAGCGTTGAAGATACATCTTTTAATGCATTGGCTGTCTGAAGGATTAGAGAGCTGTTTTCGCCAGTTCCTCTGACCTTTCCCTTGATAAATACAAGTCCGTCTTCTTTTAATTCTGACTGATATTTCTGAATTCCGTATTCAAACAGCAGTACATCGATATGTCCGGTTGTATCTTCAACATCCAAAATCATCATGATGTTTCCATTTCGGGTGATTTTCTTTTTGATGCCCGTAATGACTCCTCCAATATAAACTTCTTCATTTTCATTAATTAAAGAATCTTCTCTGGTAATATCAGCAATATCTACTGCACCATGCTTCTTCGTAATGTCAACGATACAGGAGGCCGGATGTTTTGTTACATACATTCCAGTGGACTCTTTTTCTTTTCTGCAAAGTTCGAGATATTCAAGTTCCGGAAGTTCTGGAAGGTCGTATACCCCCTTGTCTGTTTCAAGCCCGAAATCAAACAGAGTAAGTTGATTCTCGTCTTTTGATTTGTTTGCTTTCTTGATAGCGGCAACCATGCTTCCGATGCCTTCAATCAAAGTATGTCGTGTATATCCAAATGAATCCAGTGCACCTGATGCGGCTAGATTTTCAAAAACATCCTTATTCGCATCTGAATGTCTTTCGATGAAATCATATAATGATGTATATGGCTTAGCCGTTCTCTCTGCTGGAATGCTCTTTGCAATGCCGTCTCCAACTTTTTTAATTGCGAACAAGCCAAAACGGATACATTCTACGCCATTTTCGTCTGTTTCAATGGAGAAACCATACTGCGATTTCTGAACATCTGGTGGTAAAATCTTTGTCCCCGCCAGACGATAGGCATTAACATATTTCATCAACTTATCGGAGTTATCCATAACAGATGTTAAAAGACCCATTGCAAATTCAAGAGGGTAATTCGCTTTCAAGAAGGCCGTCTGCAAGCTGATTGCAGCATATGCTGCAGCGTGACTTTTATTGAAAGCGTACTTCGCAAAATCAACCATCTGGTCCCAGATTTTTGTCGCGACTGCTTTAGAGATTCCTCTTTTTGCACAGCCATCAATACCAAGTTTTTCATCACCACAAATAAAGTGTGGTCCCTCCTGGTCCATGATTTCCTGTTTCTTTTTTCCCATTGCCTTACGCACTACATCGGCACGGCCCATTGAGAATCCGGCCAGTTTTTGCACGATTAGCATGACCTGCTCCTGATAAACGATGATTCCATATGTAGATTCAAGAATTGATTTTAATTCTGGTGTATCATACACAATTCCTTTCGGATTATGTTTATTTCTGATATATTCCGGAATATAATCCATAGGACCTGGTCTATAAAGGGCAACTCCCGCGATGATATCTTCAAAGCAGTCAGGCTGTAATTGTCTCATGAATTTTTTCATTCCATCAGACTCTAGCTGAAATACACCGTTTGTGTCTCCATCGGAAATCATTTTCAGTGCTTTTTTATCGTTTAGGATTTCCTTAGTCCAGAGTGGAATCTGTTTTCCTGTCCTTCTTTTGATTTCTCTTTGTGCCGCGTCAATAATTGTCAGGTTTCTCAGCATCAAGAGGTCTTTTTTCAGATTTCCGAGATGCTCGGCCTGGTTCATATCATATTCGCAAACAAGCAGCCCAGATTCAGAATCAACCCTGCATGGGAACAACTGTTCACATGGAATCGGTGTCGGGATATGTCCGCAGGCATGTGTTCCGGCGGACTTCTTTACGCCTTCAAGCTTCAGTGCAATTTCCCATATTTTTTCAAGTCGTGGGTCGCTGTGCACATATATCTGAAGTTCTGGGTTCATTCCCCATTCTGTTTTTAAGTCATGGTTTTCATTGATAAATTTCGCCAGTTTATTACCAACTGCAACATGATTCTCAATTCCAGATACTTTTGCGCATCCTTTTAAGACATTTTTTGCCTGCATAGTACCAAAGGTTTCGATTTTGGCAAAACAGTCATGACCGTAATCATCGGCTTCTGCTGCTATAACGTCATCTTTTCTAAGATACTCGAAGTCGGTGTCGATATCCGGCATCGATATTCTTTCCGGATTTAAAAAACGTTCAAACAGAAGGTCATACTGCAATGGGTCAAGGTCTGTAATTCTCAGACAATAATTCATACAGCTTCCAACGCCAGACCCTCTACCAGGGCCGACAAGGATACCATTGTCCTTTGAATGTACGATTGTCTTTCTGATATCAAGGAAGTATTGTGCAAATCCCATTTCCTTAACAATTCCAAGCTCGTAGTTTAATCTGTCTTTTGCAATTTCTCTTCTTACATGGCCTAAAGGATACCTTTCTTCAAAGCCTTTCCATGCTTCATCCTTCAGGTATGCGTAATAATCGTTATTATACTCTTCCGGGACATGCACTTTAGGCATTCGGTAATGTCCATATTCAAATTCAAAATTGCATTTTTTTACGACTTCTTGTGTATTGTAAATTGCTTCTGCGCAATAAGGGAAAAGTTCAAGCATCTCCTCTTTTGATTTCAAATAATAATCTCCGGAGTTAACCATTCGGTTATCCTCATTAATCTTTTTGTCCATCTGCATACAAAGTAGCCAGTTATGAGCCTCTTTGTCTTCTTTATTAACGTAATGGCAGTCATTTGTGGCGATAAGTTTTACCCCACATTCTTTTGACAGCTTTAGTAGTTCAGTGATTACTGTTCTTTCATCAGGAATTCCATGGTCCTGGATTTCCAGGTAGTAATCCTCACCGAATACCTCTTTATATTCCATGATGATTTTTTTTGCCAGTTCAACGTCACCTTTTACGATGGCCTGCGGGACTGCTCCTGCCAGGCAGGCAGACATCACAACAAGACCTTCACTGTGCTCTTTAAGCAAATCGAAGTCAATACGTGGTTTGTAATAAAATCCTTCTGTATGGCTTCTCGTCAACAGGATGCAACCATTTTTATAACCAATTTCATTTTTAAATAAGATAATCAGATGGTTATAAGCCTTTCCTTCCAATCCTTTTTTTTCAAATCTGGTTTTTCCATATGGTGCAACATAAGCCTCAAAACCGCCGATAAATTTAATTCCTTCTTTCTTGCATTCGTCATATGCAGTTACCAATCCGGCCATTGTGCCATGGTCCGTGAAAGCCAATGCATTCATACCAAGTTCTTTGGCATGTGCTACGTAATCTTTTACGTTTCCAAGTCCATCAAGTAAACTATAGTCTGTATGGACATGAAGGTGAGAAAATCCTTCTTCGTTTATTAAATTCATAACATTGTCTCCTTTTCTTTGTATAAACTGTTGTTACGAATTTAATATGCTGGATTAAAAAAAATCCTGAAAATATGGTTTGTGGAAATCAGTAGACATTCACTAAGAATATGCAGCCAAAGTATTTTGAGGTAAACACTCGCTTGCCGGGCGGGCTGTATATTCAGGATGAACCTCTGTGACAACTATTTTAGTTGCGATTGTATGATAAAAAGATGGGTTTCTGGAGTCTCCACGATACGATTGTAAGGATTTGATTCCAGATGTAGATGTGGGAAATTGCCGTAAATAAAAATAAAACGCTATATATCACCTCTTATTTTCAATCTATTTGTTGTCATATTTTTATTACGGCTACCATCTTTTAGTAAAATCAGAACATGTGTTCTTGATTTATGGGTGTATAATATCATAGTTAAATAACAATAGACTGGACTAAGACAATAAAAAAGCGAAAATACGTTCGCTTTTTATTTTTTTATTAAACATATCTTTTTGCGATAAAATTCTGCATATTATTATCGACGGGCGGGAGAACCGAGGCTAACTTTGATACCTCGCCGTATCGGCTCGGTACCAGATTAAAAATGATGCTTCACCGGCCTTGCCGGATTCGGCACCAGAGCACGCATGATAATTCGCCTGCCTCGCAGGATTCGTTACCAAGCGGTTTTTTGCCGCTGACAAGCGAAGCCGCAAGGCTGAGTGCAGAGATTGAAATTGATAACTCGCCAGCGAAGCTAGATTTGGTGTCGAGTTTCGGCTATGGATTAGTCAAAAACATTTGGCAAACCCCAAAAAATAAGTTAAAGGAGACAAAAAATGAAAACGATAAAATATTGGCTATCATTCTTATCATTGATTCTGCTTATCATAATTCCATGTGGAGGCATCTACTATCTTACAACGCGTCCTGGCTTTAATCTAATCAGTTTCGTTTCTGATAATATGGTCGTTGTCTGTGTTGTATGTGTTGTCTGGGTTGTCGCATTTAAAACATGCAACACATGGTATGAGAAATCAAAATACAACAAAAACGTTGACGCGTTCGGTATGACAAGCAGTTTTGACTATTTTAAGCTTTCTGACAAAGAACGAAAAGAATACGATAAACAGCGTAAAGAGGAAATGAACCGTATTCTTCCCGATTCTACAATCCGAAAAGCAACGCATGCCGGCTCTAAAAATCCCGAGCGAGATATGGCTGCATTATCCGGTATGGATTGCGTTAAGGAAAAAATCGAGGAAATCGTTGCAAGAGCAAACTATGATAAGCAGCAGGGCAAAAAAGGGGAAGGCTTCAGCTCGCATTATGTTTTTTATGGCGCCCCTGGTACCGGCAAGACTACATTTGCCAGGATTTTAACAGGCTTTTTATATAAGAATAAAATCATCCAAAAAAATCAGTGCATAGAGGTTGATGGCAACCTTTTGAAAGCCTCCGCGCCAGGTGCAGGCGGTATGAAGGCTGAAATCTTAGTCAAATATGCTATGGGTGGAGTTTTATTTATTGATGAGGCTTATTCAATGGCTGAAGGGTATGGAAATGAGGCGGTTGACACTCTTATCAAACTCATGGAAGATATGCGTGGCAAGTTTGTTTTAATTCTTGCTGGATACACGGAGCCAATGGCTGAATTGCTCTCTTCCAACCCGGGGTTCCGTTCTCGTATTAAAGACTATCTGGAGTTTCCGGATTATACAGTTGATGAAGCGTCTGCGATTTTTAAATCAATGGCCAATGGTGCTGGATTAAAAGTCAGTAAAGAAGGAATGGAAAAATTCCGTGAACGATATAAAATTGAGCTTCATAAAGCAGACTTTGGTAATGCAAGAACAGTAAGAAACATTTTGGATGAGGCTATCAGTAAACATGCCTTAAGGCTTACGCGCGACCGTAAAGCTAAAACAAACCTATTAACATCAGCAGATATTAATGATGAGTCGAGAAAAATAATATAACTTAAATTGAGCAGGCCTACTTCTTGAGGCCTGCAATTTTTTTTGTTTTTTTTGCAAATTTGTGTTACGTATTTTTATTTTTTCGGCATATTAAAATAGTAAGGATACAAATGCCAAAATAGCTCAGCTGGCAGAGCAGCTATCTCGTAAGTAGCAGGTCGCGGGTCCGAGTCCCGCTTTTGGCTTCTCTGTCCTGGTGATGTAGAGTTCTACTCAAAACAGAAGCAGGACAGTTTATATATAGTTACCTGCAGGTGACAGTAATATATTAACCATGGCCGTCTGTCGGAATACTGTACTTTCTGGCTAACGACTAACATTTTAAAGGCGCTTTCCGTATTTGCGGGGTGCCTTTTTTTACAAAATATTATTTTTGCGTTAAATTATTACAGATATTTTACATATTAATTATTGAAGACAAAAGACTACAGATTAAAGGAGGACACGATGGAACCATACAAGAAAAGAGGCATGCAGTTCTTAGTCATGCTTTTATTTGTATCAATCATCACAATATTCACTACGACATCCGCTCAGGCGGCTACAAAGAAAAATGGGTTTGTGACATCTGGCAGACAAACATATTATGTTAGAAACGGGACTAAGGTAAAGGGATGGCTAACTCTCAATGGTAAAAAGTATTATTTCAACACAAGAACAGGTGCACAGATAAAAGGCTGGGCAAAGGATAATACTGGCAAAAAACGCTATTTTACAAGTAAATCAGGAGTAATGGTCACTGGATGGATAAAGAATTCAAAAGGCCAAAAACGATATTTTGACCCGTCAACAGGTTATATGAAAACAGGATGGATGACGATAAATGGCAAAAAGTATTACTTGTATAAGCCATCTGGCATCCTTGCTACTGGCTGGCTCAAGGACCATAAAGGAAATTATAGATATTTTACTAAGGGAAAAGGAGTCATGGCAACGGGCTGGATGCAGGACAGAAAGAAAAACAAGCGTTATTTCAGTACATCTGATGGAGTCATGTATATTGGTCTCAAAAGGGTTGGCAACCCATATTATTATTTTTACACCAAAACCGGAGTTATGGCTTCAGGGTGGATTACAGACACAAATGGAAATAAACGTTACTTTAACACAAATGGTCAGATGGTTACTGGTTCAAAAACCATAAATGGAAAGGTATATTCATTTAATAGTAACGGAATTCTCACTGTCAATACAGATACCGGTTCGCATACAGTAAACCCCTCATCATCTAAAACAATAAAAAATTATCTTCTTGGCGCATTGCAGCCTGTCGGAAAAGCCCTTTATGTATGGGGAGGAGGCTGGAATGATTCAACCAGAAAAGGCCTAAGCCCTCGTTGGCAGCAATGGTACAACAGCCAAGACAGTAGCTATGACTATAATGATTATCGTGATTTATCTGATGGGAACCGCGCAAAAGGGCTTGATTGTTCCGGGTTTGTTGGATGGGCCGCATACCAGGTTATGCAGCAGCGTTCCGGCGTCGGATATGGCTATACCGTAGTTGCAGCAGAAGTCGGGTCGTATTATCGTTCTCTTGGATGGGGGCAGGTTTTAGACCAAAGTGACCTTGCATCTAGCAATTGGACTTTAAAGCCTGGTGATGTGGGCTATAATAACGGACATACGTGGATAGTCATCGGACAGTGCTCTGATAAAAGCGTCGTGATAGTGCATTCCACTCCGCAGGCGGGATGTCAGATTTCTGGCACTAGCACGCCTGGAGGAAATTACGATAGCGAGGCCGTTGCTTTAGCCAGAAAATATATGTCAAGGTATTCCGGTTATACAAAATATAATTACCACACGACAAGCGGCAACTACATTAGGAATGGAAAGTATTTGAGATGGAACCGCTCCACTCTTGCTGACCCAAACGGATATATGAATAAAACAGCAAATCAGATTCTTGCAGACTTATTTAGGTAATCCTGATGGGCTTTGCTCCAACTTGGCATGTTAACTTATATACAAAAAAAATGACAATGCATTCTATAATGCATTGTCATTTTTTTGTCCAGAAATCTTTTAAATCTCTCCCCGCATCTCCTTCTCTTCTTTTTCTTTTTGCATTTGTCTCACACACATCCATAAAAACCAATCGCCAAATAATAGTAACGCAGTGATTATCATACACATGCTTTGAGTGTACGTCTGCTGTATTTCTTCTGGGTGGTCTGGGTTGTATTTTATAGATACTTTTTCACCTTCGGTTTTACCAATCCTGGTAAATTCTCTTCGCGTTGCCGTATACGTCTTTCCTGCGGCTTCGTATTCGTATGTTATAGAATTTGTGTATGAAGTCCGGTTCCTTGAGGATGGAGACTTTGTTACATGACGTGTTACATCGGAAATAATTGCATCTACGGTTTGGAAATCAGCGTATCTATTGTAATACTTAGCATCCAGTACAATCAGAACTACTGTTGCGAGTAATGTTATTAGTAGAATCCAAGAGATACTTTTTTTTGCTTCTGGGTTTATCTTTATTGTCTGCATATCTGTACTCCTTTTACTTTTTTTATACAATTACAATATGCGAAATTTCACAAAAAAAATAAGCCCGAACAAATCGGGCTTAAGAAAAAATGTAAAAACAATATGTATTAGACGTAAGCAGAAACCTTGCCATGATTATACACATAACCATGATTAGCAAGTATTTCTTCCGGTTTAACAATGTCATTACTGCTGTTGACACTTTTTATCATTTCTGAAAGTTCTTCTGGCGACATAGCCTTATCTCCCGGTATGACTATGACCTCACAGAGGCTTGATGGAATGATAAAGAAAAACCCTCCAAAAATATCTGAGAGTTCATCTAGTACTCCTTCGTAGAATATTGAGGCCCCTGACGTTTTCATGCTTGTGGTGAGAGCATACATTCCAGGTACACTTATCACATCACTGATTTTCTGAGTGTTGATATCAATAATATTACTGCTAGGAAATCCAAAAAGCAGGCTTCTTGCATCGGTGATAGATAGTGGAAGTAGCTGCGGAGAAGAAATTTTTGCCTGCTGCATAACATCTTCTCTTGCTACTCCCCAGTCTTTCAGCATATGATAGTCAATCAGGGTACTTGCAATCCCATTATTGCTTACATTAACGCAGATTCGCGGGGTAATAGCCAGGTCATCAATCGTATCGTAAATTTTATCTTTTAGATACTCTTTGTGAAGCTCTGTATTGTACAGTGAAAGAATCAGTCTGTCTTTAACCCAGTCCCATGAATGTATTTTATCTGCGATATCATTCAGTTCTGCAGGAAGTTCGCTTTCCAAATCACTGATGATACTATCAACGACATCATCAAGGAGTGGAGGCTTGCCCTTTGAAAGCATTTCCATATAGTGGTTGTAGATAAACTCAATCTTGACAGACGCTGTAACCCTTAATTTAGAGCCTGCTTTTTTAACCTTTTTTCTTACCAGGCGATGCTCAGGGCCACGAGTTCCGCTCCAGGTCACAATTTCTGTGTCGTATCCTTTTTCTTTCAGAAGAGAAATGACGATGTTTTCGAATGTTTCGAGAGTAATATTTGTTTCTACCATTTTTTTATCTCCTTTCTTATTGAAAAAATATTGTTTCGTAATTAATATGTATGATTTCAGTGAAGACAAAACAAAGAGCCTCCTCCGATTTTTCGGCGGAGACTCAGGTACTTAAGTCACCTCGCTCTTTTTCTTTTCTTTTTCGTACATTTCTTTCAGTACTTTTCAGCACTTACCCCTATATTTTAACCACCTTTCCGGTATTATTTTCTACATACAATATGCCGGAATTTTTGCCATAAACAGCAATTTTTGCGCATTTTCTTTTTATATATTTTTCTGCATTTTATATGTGCAAATATTTTTAACAGGAAAGGAATTAAAAAAATGGTAGAAAAAATCAAAACAGAAACAAGCGAAGAAAGAGGAGCCGCAGCAAAATACCTTCAGGAGGAGTTAAATTTTAGACTCAAGAGTCTTGACGGAAAGCCTGATGCACTGTGTCAGGCTTATCAGGTAGCTATCCGTGCTCTTCGTCCTGAATTTAAGCATTACGTTGTTACGATTGCGTCTTCAAAAATCCGCAATTCGCAAGCAAAAATCCAGGGAAACTGGCGGAATGTTTATGGTGATGTTATTTTTGACGAATTTCCGGCGCAGTCCATGGACGAGGCCAAAGAAACGTTTAAAAAAAGATATCCGTCTATGGCACTTGAGGATGTACAGATTATGGAGTATGTGCTTCCGATTTAACTTTTTCAGCTATTTAAGTCGTCCGTTTTTACGGACGGCTTTTTTTATTGTTGCTTTTTTTGCATATTAGATATGAAACATACTCTACAAAAATGAAAGGAGCAATTAACATGGAAAGATGTTTAACGCCAGAAGAGAAAAAAGAAAAAAAAGCCGCCATTAAATACTTGCGTGAGGAACTAAAAGAACGTTTGGAGTACCTGAACGGAGAGCCGGACAATCTTTGCGAGGCTTATCAGGCAATTATTGACTCAATGCAGCATCAGCTTGAAATACGAGATATCATCAAAGAAACTCATGATTTTCTTGGTAATGAGAAAATTGGATTTGAGACGTTAATTCGTGCATTTAATTTCTTTTCTGACATGACACAAGAAGAAAAAGATGCAGTGATTGATGCGTATAAAAACAACGAATTTAATAATCATGGATGGTATTAACTTGCTAGCAAAGTCGTTACTGGACTTTGAACATCAGTCACAACTTGAGCCGTTCTTGCGGCTCTTTTTTTTGTTGTCTTGCTTTCCTGCATATTAGATATGAAAGATATTTTGCAAGCACGAAAGGAGAAATTAATATGGAAAAATGTTTAACACAGACAGAAAGACAGGAAAAGAAAACTGCCATCAGATATCTTCGCGGAGAGTTAAAAGAACGCCTGGACTATCTGAACGGCGAGCCAGACAACCTCTGCAAGGCATATCAGGCAATCATTGAATCTATGCAGTGCCAGATTGGAGCGAAAGATGTAGTTAAGGAAACTCACAGTGTTCTTCGCGCCGAGCAAATCAGCTTTAAGGCTATGCTTCGAATATTTAATTTCTTTTCTGAATTAACTCCAGACGAAAGAAACATAGTGATTGAAGCCTCTGAAAATGGTGAATTTGATGGTGAATTTGATGGTACCGGATGGTAATGTATTCACTCTTTTTTTTGCTTTGTCGTTTTTCAGCATCTTAGATATAAAGGCCAAAATTCCTGACAGCAAAAAAGGAAAGAAACAACGGACACCCGCTGCTTCTTTCTTTTTTTTAGCGCTTAGTGCATTCTTGTATATTTATTGAAAATTTTGTCTTTAGTATTTTGTATCCGCCTGCTCTCATCATCGCTGATGATTGTCGCATGCACTGCAGCCGCCACAGCCACTACAACCCAAAGCCACATACTGTACACCTCCTGCTTTCGCTATATTATATTTTTTTAAGCGTTCCTTTTCCTCCCCTTTTTGCTTTCGCCAGTTTAGAGAATGGAATCTGTTTTTTGTTCTTTAAGGTTAATATCAATTCAGCCGGCTGCTGCTCTTCTGCAGGCAGGTTGTCACCTTTCGCTGCCGCCGTTTCATCTACAGGCATTTCTTTCCCGCCTGCCAGCATTGCTTCCGGCATCATGTTTACACTTCCGGCATCATCTTTATTCTTTTCCTCGCTATTCTCTCCCGCCGGCGTCTCTTCGTCTCCAGTTTCAGCCGCCTTCTTTACATCCTCCGGCCATACAAAGAACACATCACTCAGTTTTTCACCGTCCTTCATCGCGATACCGGCAACCGTTCCAGCACCTCGTTTCTTCTCCGGGATGTCTGCCGCAGCAAACCGCAAGAACCTTCCGGCTTCACTTACAAGCACGATTTCAGGCTCACTTTTCTCTACTTTCACAAAATTCGTGCATACCTCGTCGTCTTTCAGCTTGATGTATTTGGTATTTTTTGATTTTACGTTAAATTCAATACCAGGCAGTTTCTTTACGCCGCCCAAATTAGTTACCATAATATAATTATTGACAACCTTTTCGCATGCCATATCTTTCATCGCTTCAGCATACAGAATAAGGTCTGTCGTGGTATCCAGCGTTGAAACATTATCAACCGGAATACTCTTGTCCCTAAACTTGCCAAATGGAATCTTATTTGCTGGCACGGTATGCATGATTCCGTTTTCTGTAATGAACACAACCTTATCATCGCTCATCACCGGGATGACCCATTTGCTCTCAGAGTCTGCTGCTTCCTTGTTTTTTTCATAGACCGTATCGCTCACAGCCCTGACATATCCAAATTTGTCCATCAGCACAACTTCTTTAAAAGCCTTCGGTGCTTCTTTTTTTATTACCGCTTTTGCGATATTTTTAATGCTTGTTTTTCTCGGCTGCCCATACTCTTTGATGATACGTTCTAAATCATCTTTGATTACTTTTTTCATATGCTTTTTATCACTCAGGATTTTTGTATATTTTTCAATATTCTTTTTGGTCTTTTCATTTTCTTTTTTTAATGCTTCCAATTCCAGGCCAATCAGACGTGAAAGACGCATATCCAGGATTGCGTCAGCCTGCATTTCTGTGAAATCAAAGGTCTTTGCAATCTTCTTGTCTTCCGCGATGCGGTATTTAACATTATCAACCTTACCTGTCATTAAGCATTCTTTTGCTTCTGCCTTTGTTTTGCTGCCCCTGATTGTCTCAATCACGGCATCCAAAACATCAATCGCTTTGATTAAACCTTCCTGCACTTCTGCTTTTTCGTTTTCTTTTGTAAGCATTGTTGTGTATTTTCGCTGGTTTACATCAAATAAGAAGTTGATGTGGTATTCCAATGCAGATTTTAAGGAAAGGGTTTCCGGGCGACCGTCAGCGATTGCGAGCATGTTGACGCCAAAAGTGTCTTCCAGTTTTGTTTTGCTAAGCAGGATTGTCTTGATTTTTTCTGCGTCTTCTTCTGATACGTTTTTCTTTAAGTCCAGAACGATTTTAATACCTTCTTTTGATGACTGGTTTGAAATATCCACGATATCCGGAATCTGTTTTGAATCAACTAACAATGCTACATCATTTAAGAAGTTTGCTATACCGGCTCCAATCATTGTGTATGGAATTTCTGTAATGACAAGACGGTTTGACTGCCTGTTCTTTTCATGCACCACCCTGCCCTGCACCCTGATTTTTCCGGTTCCGGTTTTGTAAATCTCCAAAAGGTCATCGCTGTTTGCGACAATACCGCCGGTCGGGAAATCCGGGCCTTTCACGAATTCCATCAATTCTTCGATGCTGGCGTCCGGTGAATCCATTAAATATTCTTCTGCCTTCAATACTTCCACCAGGTTATGAGACGGTGTTGAAGTGGTCATACCGACAGCGATACCTTCAGAACCGTTGATTAAGAAGTTTGGAATCTTTGCGGGCAGCACTTCCGGCTCTTTTTCTGTCTCGTCATAGTTCGGGACATAATCCACAACTTTTTTGTCCAGGTCAGCAAGGTAATTTTCCTGTGCAATCTTCTGCAGTCTTGCTTCCGTATATCGTGAAGCAGCGGCACCGTCACCCTCAATAGAGCCAAAATTACCATGACCGTCAACAAGCGGGATTTCACGCTTAAAATCCTGCGCCATCACTACCATTGCGTCATAAATGGATGAGTCTCCGTGCGGGTGAAATTTACCCATTGTATCACCGACGATACGAGCTGATTTTCTGTATGGCTTGTTGTAATCCAAGCCTAGTTCTGCACCCATATCATACAAGATACGGCGCTGCACCGGTTTAAGACCATCACGGATATCCGGAACTGCTCGTGCGATAATTACACTCATTGCATAGTCAATATATGACTGTTTCATAATATCTGAATATTCCTGCTTTATGATTTTCTCCTCAGCAGGTTCAAAAAGGCTTAACTGTCCGTCGTTTGAATCTTTTTTGCGCATATTTTTCTCCTTGACTTTAGTTTTCTTTCTTGTAATATGCCGAAAAAATTAAAACAGGACAAATTTTGCGAAAAAAAATAAAGAGATGCGTTTTACATCTCTTTGTATGTGCTGTTAGCTATATTGACAACTCAGCCTTACGTCTTCGTTACCAAGCCTCGCAGAAGCTGAGTGTAGTGCACGAACTGGGATTCAGACCCGCGTGCAAAGTTAAAACCGGAACCTTTGACCCGCGGACAGTTTTTGGTCGGCCGGGGATTCCCCCCCCCGTTCTCCGTTAAATCTTTTCCTTATATTTCTTTTTTGTTTTTCACTTTTTTCGCCTCAATTACGACTTCTTCCTCTCCTCGTCTGCTGAAGAAAGCGAGAACATCTTTCTTGTTTGCAATTCCTTCCAAAACATATCCATCTCCAAAACGTCTGGAAAACCAGTCGGCTTTGCTTAAGTCTCTCGTCCAGGACATTCCGTCAGGATTTCTTCCAGACGTTACGCCGCGGTAAATCGTAAATGTCTCCGGCAAGTCTTTATATACTTCGTATTCATAGTCATGCATCAGCGCTTGCTTGTCGGCGATTCTAAACCACTTTGCAGATAATGACACCGGCACGTTCACATCGCCATTCGGGTTCTCTTCTTCTGTCCAGAACTTTCCAAGTAACATGCTGAAATCTGGCAATGATAGACTTTCTTTTGCAAATTTAAGAAATGTCAGGTAATAAGAATTTCTTACAACGTACGCACATTTTATCAATTTGTCTATACTGTTAATTTTTTCTTCCATTTTACTTACTACTTCTTCTAATCCATCCGGTGTCATAATATCAACAATCTTTCCGTTTACACTTGAAAAACCCGTCTCAAATATCGGATGCTGTACAACAATCGGTGAAAGTTCGGTCTCTTCTATCGGCATATGAAGAAAATCTTTCAATATATTTTTAATTTCTGTTAGGTCAGTTTCTTTTTTCATCTATTTTCCCTTTTTGACGTTTTGCCATCCCGGATTGGCCTCAGTAAAATTGGTGGCTTGCTTTATTTTTTTGTATTTTACCACACAAAACAGATATTCGCAATTTTTTTTGCAAAAGAAAATACCGGGATTTAAATCCCGGTATTGTAAAACATGATTATTTTTTTTCTTCTCCAAACACAGCCTTAAACTCCTCTTCCGTCAGCGCCCTGCTGCAGGTGTATACATACCTCGGCTTGGTAAGTTTAAGTTTGCCGTATGGCTCTTTCGGGTTTACCGGCTCGGCGCAGAAATAATTTTCTCCGCGGGAAAAGGCTTCTGCTGCCCATGTTGTCAGGTCAGTTCGGCGATATAATCTCGGTTTACCATTCTCTTCTGCTGAATAGATATTAACACAGTCCTTCCGGAAGCATTTTTTTAAGTCTTCTTTCGTCTGTACTTTTCTTTTTCCGGCCCGAAGCTCTAAGCCATAAAGGACATCCTGAATTCTTTTTGAGAATTGCTTAGTTTCGCTCATTTTTTCTCCTTTCTAGGCCATGTCAGCATCATTTCCGTTCTGGTCTACAAGACGGAAGCCATCATGACAATATCCGGTTTCATTAGACAGCCAGTCGGAAATCTCATCCGGGTCTGTCATGCCTTCAGGAATAATCATCTCTGTTGGAAGTGATTTCAAAATTTCGCAGGCCTCATCGTCCATTTCATCAATGTCGTCATCAGTCACATCCCATTTAATATTCACAGCCTTAAGCATTTTTTTCTCCTCTCTTTCTTTACGGTAAGCTCTGAAATATCCGTCCAGTTCTTCTTCCGGCACAAATTCCATCGCTACGATAACGGTCAACCCTTTTTCAATACCTTCATCTGGCATAGTCCATTCTTCTGCGGCAATGACGGGTTCGCTGTCGTCATAAGAATCGCCGTCAAGCGGAATGATTTTGCCGTTTGTTACCTTAAAGCAGCCGAAAAACTCACCATCAGTATTATTGCCGGTTGCCGGTGGAAGGTTTCGCTCTTCGTCATATCCACGATAAGAGACGTAATCAAAGTCCTTTGCAGCGATAATCTCCCCGATTGTTGGATATGGTTTGGCGTATTTTTTTAACATATTTTTGCTCCTTTCTTGAAAGCCAAATTTGATTGCATATTTAATATGCGGGATTTTTGCAGAAAAAAAAAGAGCAGCCAGTGGCTGCTCAAAAATCAAATTATATTTCAAAAATATCCTGTGAGTGCTTCATCGCCTGAAGTGCGTAAGCTTTCAAGGCAGTGTATTTTGATGCATTGTCAGAAAAATCGTTAGATTTTTCAATATGCTCAATTAGGCTCTGTAAAGCTTCATCGGTAAACATTCCTGATTTGATGTATTCAGCCATTAACCTCTCACCATCTTTTTCTGCAAGAGTGAACGCAAAGACTTTTTTTATATTTTCGCTGAGAAATTCATCCACATCTTTTCCTGGATATAGTTTACGGTGCTCTAATGCTGTCGCGTATTTTGTTACAAGCCTGCTTTCGCTATATGTTTCTGGCGGTGATGTGGTTTCGCCTTTTGCATACAGCCTGACTCGCCTTGCGATGACATTAATGCTGTCCATTTCCTTCGGCATCACAATCGGCTGTAATCCGTCAATATGGAGTTTCCAGAAATCACAGCCGTGCCCTAGAGATGCTCCTAATGACCTGATGCCTGCTCTTACAGCGTTGAGAGCGTTGAGATTAGCTTTTTTTGTGTAAATATTCGCTGCATTGCAGAATGCAACCCTGCCAATTTCTTTTAACGATACTGGCAGATGAATATCATACATCTTGTCAGGGGTAATATGTGATACCTCTCCATTGTCTTTAAGATTTGCAGTGTTGAATGCCTGCGAGCCGACATGTTTTAATCCTTCAGGAAGAAGGATTCTGGTCAGCTGAGTATTTTGGAATGCACTATAACCAATTCTTTTTAAGTTTGGACCAAAAGAAAAATCTTTAAGATTGATGCAGTTCATGAAGGACATATTATCAATGCTTTCAAGGCCTTTCCCTCCGTCTACACATTCCAGAAACATATTGCGATGAAACGCATACTGCTCAATCCGTTTCACGGAATCTGGAATGATAAGATGATTAAGTTTGCATTCGTAGCACGCATATTCGTAGACCCTTTCAGTGCCTTCATGGATTTTGACGGTTCCTCTTCTACCAATTGGACAGAAAACCAGATATTTGAAATCTGCCGTATAGACTAATCCGTCATCAGAACAGAGACCTTTTCCTGAGTCAATGATATCTACTGCTTCCAGTTCTTTTAGCTGCGATGAAAACAGGTAATCCTGCACTTCATATTTTTCAAGATTGCGGTTAATATTTTTAATGATTACTTTTCTTATCGGCTCCGAGAACTCAAGTCGGCCAACGTCAAGGTCATCGATTGCATTACCAAGGTCTTCAAACGTCTCAACCGTCAGGATATTGTCAGAAAACTCAATGCTTGTTCGCATATTTTTCTCCTTTCTTTTCCTGTATATATTTAGTATGCGGGATTTTTGCAGGCAAAAAAAGGAGCAGCTAGCAGCTGCTCCGAAAATATGCGTTTTTTAAATCTGAAATGTGTCTGTGCTTTTACCAATTGTATCAAGAACATATGCCTTGAGTGTTGTCAAGTTTCTTCTTTCTCCGGTCTTTTCAATCTCTTCCAGTATTTTTTTTAACGCCACATCAGTAAATACTCCATCTTTGATAAGGCTGACCATGATTTCTTCTCCGCTATCATTTAATGGAGCAATAATCAGATTTGCGAATATTACTCTAATATTTCGCGTTATAAAACGTCTGAGATTTCCATTCGGATATTTCCTGCACTGCTCCAGTGCTGCAGTCAGACCGGTTGAATCGGTGCTGTACTGATACAGTTCTGGCGGTGTTAAAGCCTCGTCTTCAGATGACTTATTTATCATAGCATTGATTTTGTTGGCTATTAATGTCGCATATGATTTAGTAGAACAAGACTTTGGCACTATCACATCCGGCTTACCTTTAATCTTTAATCTCCAGGTATTACATTCATGGCAATATTGGAGATTACCGCTCCTCATACATGCCTTAATCAGTGCTGCATTCACAAATGGCGTATATACATTCGCTACATTTGCAAATGCACAAGACTCAATATATTTCAATGTTGATGGAATATGGATGTCATACATTCCAGATGGCTCAACTAAAGCCTGCATTCCGTCCGCAACACCTGTCGTATTGAACGCCTGTCTTCCAACGCGAGATAATCCTTCCGGTAAATATATCTCTGTTAGCATCGTATCGCAGAAAGCGCCTGAACCTATATTCTTAACGAACTCACCGAACGGAAATTTCTTCAGCTGGTTACAATATGCGAATGCATAGTCACCAATTTTTTTTATATTCTTGCAGCCTTCAACATACTCTAATGTATAGCTGCGTGGGAATGCAAATCCATCAATTCGTTTAACAGAATCAGGAATAATCACTTTGGAAAAATTGCAGTTTCCGCATGAGCCCTCAGTGATTGTGGCTGTTCCGTCAGGAATCTCAAGAACACCGTCTATCCCACGCGGGCAGAAATAAAGCCTGCGTTTGTTTTTGGAATACAACAGCCCATTAATAGCGCAAAATCTTTCATCTTCCGTGATGATTTCAATCTCCTTTAGTTCATCAAGAACAGAATTTCTTAAGCAGCGCTTAATTTCATCAATTGTTAGGCTGCATTTTGAGTTTTTAACAACCAGTTTATGGATTCCCCCTCCGCTATGGCTGGAATCCAAAGATGACATTGTCACAATGCTGCCAAGATATTTTTTTAAGTCCATGAATGCATCAACCGTCAGTACATCACCATTTCTAATCGCATTACACTGCATATTATTTTTTCCTTTCTTTTTTAAAATTTCTTTTTAAATTTCGTAGTTAATATGCGTGATTTCTTCGGCAGAGAAAAAGCAGCCTAAGGCTGCTTTTTGTTTTTACAGACAAAAGTTTGATTCTTGAGGTTTAATCGCACCTAACAGGTATCCCTTAAGTACAGTTAGGTCATCTCTTTCCTTTTTGTTTGCTTCCAGTTCTGCAAACATTTTCTTTAATGCAATATTGGTGAAGACTCCGGCATGTATATACTTTGCAAACTCTTCTACTTCACCAGAATATATGCCAGCAATTTCCGATGCATGCCGTGTAAGAAATGCTTTGGTCTGTCCGTCTGTATACAACCTGCAGTGCTCTAATGCAGCAGCCAAAGTAGTATTTCCCTGACCATATTTATACAGATGAGGAATTTTTCTTCCATCCGTATTTAAGAATTCGTTGATTTCCTGTGCCGCCAGTTCCGGGGATTCTATATTTTTTGGAAGTATAAGCTCTGGCTTATCTTTGACTTTTAATCTCCAAAACCTTGCCACGTGATACCTTTGCATGTTTCCACTTTGTACACACGCCATAAGCAATTTACGATTGACGTTTTCAGCATATACTACTGACGCATTTGCAAAAGCGCAGCATCCAATCTTTTTTAGAGATTTTGGAATATGTACTTCATACATGCCTTCTGGTTCTACTCCCACCATATAGCTATCTTCGGTAATATGAACCGTATGGAATGCTCCGCCTCCGACTGACTTTAAGCCTTCAGGTAAATCAACATTCTTTAATCCGGTATTTGTAAATGCCGCATTTCCGATAAGTTTAATGTTCTTTCCGAGACTAAGTTCTGTCAGTTTCACGCAATTGAAGAAAGCGTACTGGCCAAAACTTACAATCCCTTTTCCTCCAATTACTTTTTCTAACACATGATTATCCCCACAGGCAAACTCCTGAATACGTTTCACAGAATCAGGGATGATAAGTTCTGAAATATTGGTAGCACTAAATGCATTTTTGCATATAACCTCTGTCCCTTCTTGTACTCTCACGGACCCTTCTCGTTCACGAGGACAAAAGTAAAGCGATTTGCCGTTTCTAGAATATAATATGCCGTTAATTGTACAAAACCTGTCATCAGGGTTCTGAATCTCAAGCCATTCTAATCTGTGCAGTGCTGTTAACACGTCGCAGACATGCCTAATTGAGGATTTACAGTCAGCATATTTAACGGTCAGCCTTCGTATGCTATCGTGCATATCTGCATTCATATTGAGCAAATCGTCAAACGTGTTAACCGTAAGTGCCATTGCTTTGTTGTCCATTGTTTTTAGCTCCTTTCTTTGTAGATACTTTTTGTATTTACAAAGACAATATGCCAGAAGCAGAAAGAAAAAGAAACAGGGCTGACGCCCTGCTTCTTAGATACGAAATGTGTTTTGTGGATAGTTGCTTATGGAGTTGAGGATATATGTTTTCAGTACAGTCAGATTTTGAGTGTCTTCAACTTTCTCAACTTCTTTAAGCAGGCGCTTCAATGCAGTATCTGTAAATACCTTATCATTGATAAGGCCGACCATAAGTTCTTCTCCGTTTTTAACTAACGGATTACAGATGATATTCTGGAATATTATTGAAATATTTCTTGTAATAAACCGTTTAAGATTCGTATTCGGGTATTTTCTGCATTGCTCTAATGCGGCAGTCAAGCCAGTTGCGCTCTGGCTGTATCTGTATATTTCCGGAGGCATAGTATCTTCTGAAAGCATGAATTTATTGATTTCATCTGATACCGCATCAAGCTTTGAGCGGTCTATGCCTTTCGGCATGATGATATCAGGCTTGCCATCAATTTTAAGCCTCCACATATTACACGGATAGCAATGCTGAAGATTACCGCTTCTGAGGCATGCATTTATCAGCTTTCGGTTTACAAATGGGGTATGAACATTAGCCGCATTTGAAAACGCTCCTGGTTCAACATACTTTATTGATGCTGGAATGTTAATGTTATACATGTCATCAGGACCAACATCAGCGTTTTTGCCATTATGCAGGGCCGCAGTGTTAAAAGCATTTCTTCCTACGCGCCAAATGCTGTCTGGAAGGTCTATTTCTGTCAATGTGGTGTTCATGAAAGCGCTGTCTCCAACTTCCTCTATTGCGCTTCCAAGTTCAAAATGTTTTAGCCTTTGACAATTTAGAAATGCGCAATTGTAGATTTTTCTTATTCCTTTTCCGCCTTCCACTCTTTCCAGATTTGTATTGCGATAGCATGCAAACGCACCGATTGATTCAACTGCATCTGGCAACATCAGCACTGAAAAGCTGCAGGCTAAGCATGCTATATCAGAAATGTTTTTTGTTTCATCTGGAATTACGAGCACACCTTTTCTTCCTCGTGGGCAGAACAGCAGATGTTCTTTGTCTCCTGAATATAGCAGGCCGTCAACGGTACAGAAATATTTATCAGGCTTGCTTATACTGATTGTTTCTAATCTCCTCAGAGGCTGTTTGTCTAGTAACTGCTTTATTTCGTGAGACTTCATATTGCATTTTGCTTCATTAACAACCAATTTTGTCACAGAATCAGGAAAGTCTCTTTGCGAAGATTCCAATGCGTGAATATATTTTTTCAACGCAGTAAACGTTTCTACTGTCAAAGTATCTTCAATCACTTCAGCCCAGTTTTCGTCAGTTATGTTCAAAATCATATCGTCTCTTCCTTTCTTTATTGTTTTTTCATATACAATATGCCATTTTTTAACAAAAGAAAAAGCCTCCAAAAAAAGAGGCTTAAAAAACAGTCTTATGCGAACGTCGCACACTGGAAAAATCCGATATGAGACTCCCAATCAAAACCATCCGGCACGTATGCCGCAAGTTTTTCCTTGAACTCCTTGACGATTTCTTCAGTGGATTTATATCCTTCATCTCCAAGCAAATCCTGTGGGCGCGTGGACTTATCTGTGTAGATAATGTAAGAACCATCTTTCACATCCACAAACTTACCACAGGCTGGTTCTTTGAACGAATAGAGCACTCCGCCAGAGTATTCTTCTTCGCAGTATTCTACGCAATTGAATAACTCTTTCTTATGCTCGGCAGCATTCCTTTCGTTTACACATGACTCCAGGGAATGGAAATCTTCAAGCAGACTCTGTCTGTATGCAGAACGCAGGAAGTAAAAAGAGTCGCTTCCATATTCTGAAATCGTACAATCGATAAAGTCAATATCTCTATCGGTTACACCATCCTTCCTGTATGTTTCCAAAAGATATCTCGTGAAAAAATCCTTTGCTTCTTCTTTAGGGATAATCAATGCTGTTCCGCTTGTTGCGCTCCAGTATCCTGACATACTATCGTCTCCTTTCTTACTCTTCGTTGTTATTCGGTGCTATTGTAATTTCTCCTTCAGTATCAAGTACTTCCGAATCACAGATATACTCTGCATTTTTCGGGAAAGGCATATTCTTCCAGTTCTTTTCCAGGTAAGCGACAGCCTCCTCACGGGTTGTAATATCGTCCGGAATATCAGTTGTTACCTGGCCGCAAACCTGGTAAATCACGTTGTAAGTTACTTTCGACATATTTTTGTCTCCTTTCTTGTTGTCTCGTTTTTTTATACGCTCTTAATATGCTGAAATTTTTACACCGCAAAAAACAAATCAATTGTCATTTGCCGACAAAAATGATATAATTATAGTATACAAATCCACCAACTGAACACCGCCCGGTCCTGCCAATCGTTAAGAGAGATATTCCACCGGGTTTTCGGCATTACCAAAAAGTACTGGCCAACCATGCATCCGAAATGTGCGGCGGCTCTGGCAGACAAAGACGGGAAAAATTTGCTAATGTTTAAAGGAAGAACGGAAGTTACCACACGCACAAGTGGGAGGATTTACGAAAAAAAAGAGGCCGCAGAAATGCGGTCTCTAATTTTTTTAATTAACATCATTCACATCAAACACAATCCCCCTGCAATACACCTCACCGGCATCCATCACATAAAATGTCTCATGTGGAATTTTTGTCTCATAAGCCCATGGAATCACAACGCCATTTTCATCCTCAGCCTCACACCATAAGGCATTAATAACGTTTTGGGTCTTATCTTCTTCTACTCCGTTTTTGGAAAAATAGACTTTTCCGCCATCGAAACAGTCGCCTTCGCTATAGATAGCGCCATCAAATTCCATCAGGTCATCGGAAGCCCCCGTCACAATCACAAATCCGTTTTCTTTCGCGATTCCAATATCCTCTTTTGAGAAAATCGGATATCCATTGTACTCTGTTCCGTTCAGTCTTTCAGCAAATTCTTTTAAAGTCATATTTTTGACCTCCTGTTTTTGTTTTTTTGTACATTTCCAATATGCAGAAATTTTTTAAATTCTTTTGTTATCTTTAGGTGCTTTTACATCTATTTTTTCGAATTTTTTTTTAGAGCTGACCACAGCATCACGACCGGCGGAAGAATTTCTTTTTCATCGTCGGTCAGGCCTTTTGGCAGGTTCTCCAAGAAGGAATCGCACTCCTCAAAAATCGCCTGTAGTCTGTCGTTAAGCGAGTCTACTCTCGCTTCTGTCTGTCGTTCTCCATAAACGAAAATTTTCTCGTCGTCGTTAAGTTCAAGGTCTTTAGCGTCAGGCTGGACAAGGCATCCAAACTTCCATACTTGAATTTCTCCCGGCTTGATAGTCTGTTCCATTTCGTTTTTGGCGATAATGGTGCATTCCTTATCGGATGCGTTTTTGATGTAAAGATAATCTGAGTTATAGATTGCGAAATAATCTTTACTAAAATCAATATTATCTGAAATGCTCTTCGGTGCCATGTCTATGTTATGCATGTTTGCACATCCGAAGCGCATGTCTGCATATCCAAAGCATTCCCCATCAAATTTAAGTATTGCTGCCGCTAAATCGTCATAAGTTTCAACGGATTCCAGCATGTGATAAACGAATTTTCCGTTGCATGACGGGTACATATCACCGTTAAACTGTATTGACATCCAATTTGCTGTATTCGTTATTAATACAAAATTTCCACGTGTCATAATTTTTACCTCACGTTTTTTGTTTTGTTACATTTAATATGCTGAATTTTTATCGGGGAGGAAATTTTTTGCGAAAAAAATCCGGAGAGTAAAATCCTCTCCGGTCTGTAAATGTATAAGTTTTAGTTCTTACTTCTTGTTTTCCGCTGTGCTATCTTTCGTTATCGTCATCTTTCCGTTTTTGTCAAACTTAACTTCTGCAAATCCTAACATGTCAACATAAAAATATCTGTCACCATTCGGAAGATGCATCACAATGATATCAGAAATGTCCATTGAACGGCCTTTTCTGTCCAAAATTACACCATTATGCTCTATATAAAGCCTTTCGCACATTCTCTTTGCCTCAAACGTATCGCTGAATTCAAAAATTCCACGATAAACTTTGCCGTAATCAGAAAGCTTCGGCGAATGTTTTTTCATCGCAGTCTCAAACGGGCAAAACACGTAATCAGCCTCAGTCTGCAGTAAATCATAAAAGCAGAAATGTTCTTTCTCATCTTCCGGCTTAACAATCTTCCAAACCCTGCTGACTCCATTCCATACAGGCATAAACAAAACATCAGGTTTTGAAAACATTTTCGTGTATTTCTCAACATCCTCATCAGAAATATCACAGAATTCATCTCCGGACCATCCACAGATAAAGAAATCACCGCGGATTACATCATGACTGTTACCAATTTTCAGAATTCGATTCGGCGTCAGGTTAGCCAGTTTTCCGACATCATTACAAACCAGCATTGCAGTTTCTGATAATGTGATGGTCTCAATATGTCCAAGCACATATCTCTGCATATCCTTCAGATTGTTTTCTATTTCCTTAACAACAGGCTCTTCGTATTTATCAATTGCTAAAATTCTCATAATTTTGTCCTTTCCCGCCATCTGGCGTAAAAACTTTTTTTGTTTTCTTTTTGCAGCCTTAGAACCAGGTGAAACCATCACCGGAATCAATGCCGTCTTTAACGATAGCTTTGAAATCAGCAAATTTCGCGCAGTCTTTTCTGCCGGCATAGCCGTATAAAATATCGTCGTCGTAGTCTTTGATGACTTTGTAGATAGACCGGCAGTGTGGAACATCCATAATGCCGTCACAATCGCTCTCATACAAAAAATCAAGGATGTTAGACATTTTGCCTTTGTATTTTTTGTCCAGTTCTGTGATTTTTGCGTTATATGATTTGTAAAACGCCTTTCTTTTATCATCATCATACAGCCGCATTCCGTCCATAGATTTTTTGTAGTGTTCAAAGATATCAGGCGCTGCCAGTTCTGCGACTTTAGTGCGGAGGCATATGAAGCCTCCACCTCCAAGGTTAATAGAATGATTTTTGCTCTCAATGGTTACCATCACGCAATCTCCTTTCTTTCCACTGTCAGCAAATTCTCGTCCAATTCTTTCAGTTCAGCCAGCATCTCATCATGGCTTTTTACTTCCTGCTCGGTAGTAACATGTCTACCAAAGCAATCTTTCCCACGGCATAACTGGCAAGAACAATGGATTTTATTTTTACTGTACTGGTGCAGATTGTCATACATCGGCAGACCATCAAATGACCTCGCAAGGTCAATTTTTGCTTTTCTTTTTGCTTTTTTGTAGTCGATTTTTCTCCGGTCTCCTTTTCTGCTTTCTTTTGGAGTGCTGAAAAGAGATTCAGTCTCAGCGTCGGTAAGGTCGTCTGAATAGATGTCTAAAACTTTATTATTCATTTTTTTTCTCCTGTCTTTGTTTGTTGTGTTAGATTTTTTTGAGTTTTCTTTTGTTGATTTTGGATAAAATCAAGAAAAGTTCTTGTCGTATTTAATATGCGGAATTTCTTATTGGAAGAAAAAAAGCAAAAAAAAGAGCTTGACTGAATGTCATGCTCTTTTACCGTGAACTTAATGGTCTTCGTATTCAATTTCATCATCGTCTATAGACATATCAAAATAATCATTATTTTGTATTTTTTCGACAGGCGTACCGTGCTGAACAAAATCGTTCCATCCTTCAGCTTTTGATGGATTACTATCTGCCAGTCTATTATTCATAGCTGACAATAGGTTCGGAGAGATACTGCTGATTGAATCACTCGGATTTATCCAGGTTACATGAAGTGAAGTATCTTTGACGCCATATTCATTCGCAATCCCCAAATATTTTTCTCTTATTGGCTTGTCAAGATTGGTTGCTTCATACACGACAGAAGCACCACTTTTTAAAGCTGTTTTAACTCTTGCATCAACTATTGCAAAAACGAGGCTTTCACTATAATTATCTGGATAATTGTCTTTGAGCTCCTGGCGAATTTTATTCGGAGAAATCAATACTGCACTATTCTTGTAATCTGCATTTATTACAATGTCATTTGTGATTTTAGAAGGGTCAAAAACAAGGCCAATATTCTTTATTGCTTTTGAGGCCGGATACAAGTTCACATCATCCATTTTTTTATTTTGTAAATCAGCATAAAGAGATTTGGCTAATTGAGATTTTCCTGAACCCGGAATTCCGCAAAGCATAATAAACTTTGGAGATTCCATTTTAACTTCTGGCTCTTTTACGATTGTGTTGTATTTGCTATTTTTTTCGGCTTGTTTTTCTTTATATAACGAAATAGTCTTTCCCCTTTGGAATTCTGATAACATCTTGGCTTTAGTGTCATAATTTTTACTGATTATATCAGCCTTTTCTTCTGGAATGCCTGCGTTCGCATACAATTCTTTAACCTCGCCTGCGGAAGGTATACTGTTTAAATCTACGACATTTTTATTTTTTACTTTTCCAAGTAATTTTTCTTCTCTTTTATAAAAACTCGTAATCGGAATGTCTAAAATTCCGGCTCGAGTATATGGTGCTTTTCTTCCATCAGAATAGAACATACTGTTTCCGGAGTCGAATATTGGAGCCGGTCCAATTAGATTCATAGTATTTGGGTCTCGTAAGACGCCAAAATTTAACAAATGTTCATCTGTATTCGTTATCAAGAAATCGGTCATTGTCTGATAGTCCATAAATTCTTGAATTTGTTCGTAATCAATGCCGTTTTCAACACAGATATTAATGTACTCGTCATATAACGCCTGACTGTTTTGAATTTTTCTACTTTCTACTATTTCATAGGCCGACAACAATTCTATATTTTCCGAAGTAAATGCCGGGCATTTGCATTGTATACCTCTATCTTCAGTCATCTCAGCAGTGTACTTAACAAAATCAACACCTGAATGTTGTCTGTCATGAATTATTGAAGCAAAAACTTCATTAATTGATTGCTGTCCGTAATATTTATAGCTTTCTTTGACCAATATTGGAGTTTTATGCATTAAATCCCAATATTTTTCCATCTGGCCGCCAAGAGACGCATTTGGGTCATACGACGTTGCATTATGATATGGGATTTTTCCATGGCTATATGCAGCTAAATTCGCAAATTTAACGTTATCAAATGATAAGTCAATGCCGCTTGGTTTAATCCAGTATGTATCAGTCATACTTAATCCAAGATTTTTTGCCAGATACACCTCTGTATTTAAGCAATTTGCGTTATTTATCACCTGCTGCATTGTTGCCCTTGACGCAGGAACAGCTCTCATCTCCCACCACTTTTGAATTTTCTTTATATCGCAGTTGCCTAGGTATGGAGACAGACCGTTTCTATCATCATGATATTCGGTGATTCTTCCTATGTTTTCGTCAAACAGTATTGTTCCACATTTATCATTTTTGTGCATTAAGATGTATTTTATCATTATTATTCACCTCCAATATATTTTAGTAATATGTGAATAGTATACCAAAAATTTAGTAAATTACAATTTATTTTAAGATATTATTAATATGCGGAATTTTTTGGAAAGCAGAAAAGCTGATTTCCAAATGCATGTTGAAATATATTTTTATATGTGATACAATATGTCTATAAATAAGACACTTAATTATAGACATTTAAAAATACTAAAAAAGGAGGGAAATATATGAAAAAAGAAGAATCTAATATCGGTCAATTATCATTGTTTGATGTGATAGATGGAGGAAAACACGGTGAGGCAGAAAATGTAAATCTCATCAAAATAAAACATAAAATAATGGTTGATGCCGCTGAATTTGAATCAATTGATGAAATATTTTCAGGTTATAGCAAATTGCAGGTTATTACATTTTCATATAACTGGGATTTTATAAATAAATTGCTGAAATACTTTGAATATGTAGAAATTATTCTTGGCGCAACATGTATTGTAGATAAAGATTCAAAAATGCCATACATTTTTGCAAATGCAACCCAAATACAAAAAGCGGCTTGTAAATATAAGCGCGTATCAGATATGATTCAAAGTGGAAAATTAATTATTAAAGTTTCAACTACTATTGTTGACCACCGTAAACTATATATTTTAACATCTGATAATGGTGATTCAAAAGTTGTTGATACTACAGCAAACATGTCACGTAATGCCTGGAACGGAAGTCATATGGAAAACTATAATTATGATGACAGCGAATTAGGGTACGAAGATGCGATTGCAGAATTTGATGCAGCCTGGTCTATGGCTGAGGAGGTTCCTTATTCGTGTATAACGACAAAAACAATTACATCTGAAGAAGATATGATTGAGAACAATCCAATTATTACAAAAATTAAGAAAATGGATACGGCAATTGTATTACGTGAAGATATGTCCCAAGCAAATTTAGATTATGTTAATTATTGTATTGAATATCAAAAAGACGTTGAATTTTATAAAAAAGTAACTAAGAATATCGGCTTAAAAACCGAAAAGGGACTTACTCAAATAAGTTCGCGAAATATTAAAAGGATGGAATCAAATTTTAGAAGGAGCTTAAATGGCCAAAAATGTCACGTTTCAGTTGAAAAATATCCTGAACTAACATTTGATTACGATTCTGAAAAAGCATATCTTAATGGGGAAGAATTAAATTTGCATCCATCTGAAGACGAGGTGAAACATGATATCTCTGAATTATTGAAGATTTTTAACAATTATGATGAGTTTATTAACGGGAGAAAAAATTTACAGCCAAACCATTTCAAATTATTGAACGCCGTCTTCTCTTCTCCGTTTACATCCAAATTGCGTAATGATGCTGATATTACAGGAGTAGGTGATGGCAGCCTTCCTCTTTTTATGTTATTAGTATCAAAGAACCCAAGCGTAGGTAAAACTTTTATGATGTCTGTGATACTTAAATTGATGACAGGTAAAAACATACCAGAGGAAAAAGGAGTTGAGGTAGGTAAAGACAAATTAAAAGCTTTGCAAACAGGCTCAAAAGGAATACCAATTTTTGTTGACGAAATTTCAAGTGGATATATTTCTCAAAAAGGGGATTACTTAAAGAATCCAGAACAATGTGAACGTTTATCTCTTCATTGCATGCCACTTGTTGTTTTTGCAAGTAATGAGATTTTATCTTTAGAGGAAAAATACAGAAAACGAATAATGCTTATTAGTTATGAAGGATGTTTGCCGAGTACCGTAGACCAGAGCGAATATAAAAGCAAAGGCAAAGCTATTCTCAACAGGTTAACGAATGCTTTTTATCGTGAGTATCTAAGGAGAATGCTTCCACAAATTAATGATGTTGTGCGCCATATGTATGACATAGAACATCGTGAGGACGGGTATTATCCAGATATTATGTCTATCTCGTCAAATGTAATTATTGACATGTTAAATGAATATGGATATGATATTCCAGAGTATATAAGACCGCTTACATGGAATCATGATTATTCTATTAATGCAACTTCAGTTTCAAGCGATGCACTTGAACAGATAGAAGGCCTGTATAAAACAAACAAGAAAGATTTCATTATCGATACAGTTGCTGATACTGTTACATTAGTACTTGGTAAAACTGGAGAAATAGAAAAAATGTTTTTGGCATGGGAGCGCTGTTTACCAAACGAAATTTGTGCGGAATCGACACCGTCACGAGATGTATGTCGCATTAAATTTAACAAGACGCAACTAGAAACGTTTTTAGGTCATACATTATCAAACGGTTTTATGTCATTTATACAATCTAAACGTCGTAGGTAATAATGAAAAGGTGAGTAAGATGATATATTTGTATACAACAATAGATGAAAATTTATCGTCTTTTGATGATATTATTGATATATTACGAAAAGAATTAGGTTCTGATTTTCAGATTACATTTTATACAGAAAATAAGCGCTGTTTTCGTGCATTCAATAATATTAAAGCAATAAGCAACACAAACGATATAATTGTTATAGGAAAGTTTGAGGATATCGGGCTTAATGACTTAGCTGTGAAAGAAAGCATAGAATATTTCTTGGAAAAATCCGTTATGCTTATAGTGCGTGATACACCATCAACTTATGAATGTGGGATTTCTCCGTCGGTCAATATAGCTGTATTGAAGACCATATACGATTTTATATCAAACAGTAATCAAAAAATTACTCCAATCCGTACTTCCAGGCGTGCTGGCGCCGGTCGTACTAAACTGGATTTTCCAGAAAATTGGGAAGAGCTGTATGCAAAATGGGAACAGAAAGAAATCACATCAAGCGAATTTATAAGGCAGAGCGGCTTAAAAAAGGCATCGTTTTATAATCTAATGGCAGAATATCGTAAAATTTTAGAAACAAATAAAAAATATAAAGAAAAGTATGGCTGTTAAAATAGTGTAAAGCATAAGCGGCAGAATAATTTCTGCCGCTTTTTTCTGGCTAATAATTTGCCCCGCAAGTGCGTGGAAAGTTTTTTATTTGTCACTTTTCTCATTATTACATTTCTTACACAGCATCTGCAGATTCTCATCCACAGTCCTGCCGCCCTGGCTCCACGGCACGATATGGTCTCCGTCCATATCTTTTAAATCAAACACCTCTCCACAAATCGCGCATTTATGCTCTTGTTTTTCATAAGCTCGGCGCTTCTGCGCTTCTGAAAATGCCCTGATTGACAAGAACTTCTCATCATGTTTCGTTCTGTCAGACAATAAATACCTTACAATACCGGCATTTTTGGTAACATCATCATCCATCAAAAGCCGTTTCATATCAGCCTCAAGATTGTTGCTGTTATACTGCTTGTTGTGAAATTCATTGTATAAAATTCCCCAATCCTGTACGTCAGTTACGCATTTTCTTGCATTCGGGAAAAGCATTTTCGCCCAGTTAATAACTGTCTGAAAATATAGCCACAATTCGTTTGCGTCCAGGTCATGCTGATGTTTTGCCATATACATCTGACCAGACTCCAGCCTGTCACGGTCAGCAATCCACGCCAGCGCCTTTTCAAGATAGTCCTGCCGAATCGGGTTTCCTTTGATATACCCTTCAGCCATCTGTCCGGCCACGCAGTTTCGTTTTGAGAAATAGTTTTTCGCATCAGCCAGCCATGTTCCGACATATGTCGCATTTAACAGCTCCTGATTCGTCAGCACTAGCCCGGCAATATTGATACGCTTAAACCACTCTAATTTTTCTTCTTCCGTTCCGTCACAAACTTTCACATCAAGTTTATAATCCAAAAATTTTTCCTTTTCATCTTCCGTCAAGTTATGGAAGAATTTATCATTTCCATTGATTTTTACAGGAAAATCCCCGTTTACATACTGACAGAGTGAGATTGTACGCTGCTGTCCGTCAAGGAGTTCAAAACCCTTCGGGTTCGGAGACCAGTACATTAAATTTAACGGAAATCCTTGCATTACCGTATCGATTACCGCGTTTCTCTGAGTCTGCTGATAAATATACTCTCGCTGATAAGGTGGCCTTAAGACAAGCTCGCCATCTAATCCATAAACCCCGCCATCTCCATCATCAACATAATTTTCAGCAACCTCTCTGATGCTGATTTCTTTCGGTTCTATTTTCAATTTTCTTTTCCTCCATTTTTACTTATTTTTTTATTTCTTCAGCTGCAATCTTCACCGTTTTCACACGGTTTCTTTCCGGATGTTCTTTAAACTCTTTTTCTATTTCTATTGCTCTTTCAGCGTTGAAGATTTGGCTTTTATTGTTGTTCATTTCTTTTATGCCTCTTTTTGCTGTTACTTTTGTTTTTTTATAACTTACGGCGAATCACAATCCTCGCATAAACAGAATGTACATATTCGCCAGTTTTTTCGTTGTAAAGAAAATTTCCTTTTTTAGGCTTTTCTTTTATAACCGGGTTTCCATTTGCCTTTCCTCCAGAAGCGCCTGTGTATGACATATCTTGCCGCATTTCGCGAAAGCTATTGTAAAAGCGTAAGTTCGGAATTCCGGCCTGTTCATCAGTACTTGATTGCAGCATACCAATAATCTCAAATTGTTCAGGGTTGTATTTGTCCAAATATGTAATCGGAACTCCAAAAACTCCATTACAATACCTGTCTGACAAAAATCCTTGCATATTTTCGTTTTCCGGCGATATGCCATCCGTCACTTCCAGGTGAGAGCAATTCAGAGTTTCTTCCTGATACAGATTCGTGCATAGACAGTCCGCCTCTGCTCTGCTCTGCTCTGCTCTGCTCTGCTCTGCTCTGCTCTGCTCTGCTCTGCTCTTAGCGATTATATTTTTGGAATCTTTTTTGTCAATACTTTTTTGCATTTCTTTTTTACTTTCTGAAAGCGTTATAGAAGCATCTTTATCTTTAATAAGCCCGTGAGATTTTACTGGCACGTTTTCAGTTTTTCGGTAGTCGTTAGCGTTGACGATTTCAAACTGGTCAGGGCTGTATTTATCAAGGAAGGTAATTGGCACGCCGGCAACTCCGTTACAGTATCTTTCTTGCAAACAAGCGCTTATATTTTCGCTGCTTGTTGATAAGAGGCTGTGCAATTCCTGATTCTGCAAACCACAAACCGTTACTGAATCCCTTTCCTTCTGACTCTGTTGCTCCAATGATTTCAAACTGTGCTGAATTGTACTTGTCAAGGAAGGTGATTGGCACTCCAAAGATTCCGTTACAGTATCTTTCTGCCTTTCGGCAGCCTGTCTGCCGGAAGGCAGCCTGTCGTTATTTATATTTTTTTGTATTCTTTTGATTATTTCTTTTTCGATTTCCTCCTTATACCCGGTTGCGTGTTCATGAAGCAGTTTCCTTAATTCTGTATCCGCCGCAGGTATAATGAAGAAACTTTTTTCACCGTCAAGTTCTCCCGTTTGCGTAATTTCCCATTCATCAGCAGAAAAGTTTTTAAATTCATCTTCTGTTACTTCCCAGGATTCGCAATAATCACAAGGAATATTTGAAACCTTGTCAACATTGATGGCATCATAATTATCGTATCTTGGAAACTCGGCCGATGTGTAATTTTTCCACAGTATAAGTTTTTCGTGACGTTTTTTAATGTCAAGGTTTGTAAACCACAGTTTATTTCCAAATTTCTTAATTGTTCCGTCAGGCTGCAGAAACTCTTTTACTGCAGAATAACCCATCCACATTTCGTTGTTTTTTAAAAGTGGAAATATGATTTTGTATGTAACCCAATTTAAATCACCGATTATCAAAAATTTCTTTTTATACTCAAAAAGTTGAGGTATAAAATCTTCACGGGCAATGCTGAACGGCGGATTCGTCACCACAATATCGGCCTCTTTCAATAAGTCAATGCATTCCTGATTCCGAAAATCTCCATTTCCTTCCAGGGGCGTCTTAACTCCGGCTTCAATATCATTATCGTTTCCGCCAGTGTATTCCATTTTGTAAGTTGGTTTTTCTCTATCGTAATGTGTTGATATAAGTTTTTTAAGCCCGAGATGTTCAAAATTTAGATGGAAATATCGCCAGAAAGCAGACCAGGTCGGGTCATCGCAGTTACAAAATATTATTTTATCTTTAAAATGTTCTTTGTAATGTCTCAATTCTTCTGAAACATCATTTAATTGAGTATAAAACTCATCATTTTTGGCTTCTTTAGCCTTATGTAAATTTTCATTTGCCAATTTTTTTCCTCCTTTTTGGGCTTTTAATTTAAAAGTCCGCTGAAGATAAAATGACGAATCAGCAATGAAAAATAATATTTTTTGAAACGTTTTTTTATTTTTTTCATACAAAAAAAACCGCCAGCTTTCGCCAGCGGTTCAAAGTTAAATTACAAGTGCATCATTATTTTCTTCTCTTCCTTCTTCCAGCATATATGCCAGAGCAATATTCCAGTTCTGCTCCTGCAGCCGTTTCACGATACCTTTATCATATCCAAGATTGATAAAATCCAATCTTAGAAAATCAACAAAGTCTTTTTCTGTCAATTCCATGGCAATCGCTTCTGCCGTTCTTTTCTGATAATCAGATAAATATTCTTTTGCCGATTCATTTTTCGTCTTTTTGTATGTCTTAAATGCATCAACACATTTGAATCTTGAATTGGAAGCATACATGAACGCTGATTTCAGGCGCCGGATTTTTTTATCGTATTCCCGGCCAGCCATCAGGTTGCATGCAGAAACAATCTCGGAATATCCTGGAGTTACAGCAGAAGTGCAGTCCGGCAGAACAAAATCAAAAATTCCGTCCTTATTGTCAATATGGACATTAATACATCGCGGTGTCTGCATGTTTCCAGGGTGAATAAATGCACGGCCAAAGTCTTCTGGAATTGTTGACATGCTAACATTAATATCCTGAATTCCTTCTCGTAAAACTTCACACAGGAATGCCTCCGGCCCCACTTTTTTAATAGATGTCGGCAAATGAATCTCTGTCAATCTCGGACAGCCTCTAAACGCTCCCCTCTGGATAGTCTCCAGGCCTTCGTTAAAAATCACTTCTTTCAGCTCACCACATGAGAAAAAGGCATTAATGCCAATTTCTTTAACCTGCGGCGGAAATACGAGTCTTTTCATAGAGCATCCAGAAAAAACATGCTGATTGCCGTTTCCTCCAATATGTTCAATTCCATGTCCAAAATCAATTTCTGTCAGGTATGCACATCCATAAAATGCTTCGTTTTGCAGACTAACCATGCTGTCAGGAAAAATGACCTTACTTATTTTAGACCTGGAAAATGCGTGCTTCCTGATTCTCGTGACTCCGTCAGGAATAACCACTGTACCGGTTTTTCCCGCTGGGCAGAGAATCAGGGTTTTCATGTCGGCGGAGTATAAAATTCCGTCAACTGTTTTGTATCGTGGCACTCGAGATTCAAGCTCTTCAATATCACGATTACAAAAATTATACAATAGCGCGTCATCATAATTGATATTTTCATCCTCAATGATTACCTTTTTGGGGAATTTTCTCATTGCTGCAAAAGCATTTACATTAGGAACACGAACGCAGTCTCTTGGTCTTTTTGGAACGCAATAACAGATATCATTTTTTGGCAATACAATCTCATCCGCCGTCTCATCAATATCAATGATGAATGGCCCGAGGCATTTAATACCGTCAACAAACGGCCGGTCTAAAAAACCAGAATCCACAAATGAGGCATCCTGCACCATTGAAATTCTCATCTTATTCTTATCCAAGCCAACAGCATTTCTTGCTTTACAGCCTTCAAATGCATAGTCTTCAATCCGGTTAAACAGCGTGAAATCAATTGCAGCGCCATCATTCTGACCAAACGCATTTAACAATCTATATCCGGCTTTTTCAACCAGATATTTGCCAGTCATGAAATTACTGGATTTGGATTCTACATTCTTCACATTTGGCAGCATCTTATTCGGAATGATAATTGAGAGAACGTTCCTTTCAATTATCAGATTCTCAACACTTGAAAATACTTTTTTGCATTTTTCTCTGTCAATCCTGAATTTCGGAAAGATAAACGAAATAGTTTTTGCTTCATTCATTACTTCAATATCAGTACATATTGTACCATTAGTGTAGAATTTAGAATCTCCAATCGTGACCCACTCATAATTATTTTTATTCATATTTTTCTCCTTTCTTTTTTGCATTTCTGAAATTAATATGCATGATTTCGAAACAGAGAAAAAACCGCTGGAACGCTTAGGCTCTCTTTTTTAGAAAAACAAAAAAGAGAGAAGACTTTCGCCTTCTCTCAGTACCCTGCCCGCTGCAGGATTTCAATGTACTCTCTCGTTAATTTCTCGTCTTCTGACATCATTGCATTTATGATTTTTTCCGAAGCGGTATTCATTACTGCATTGAAAATGGTACATACATCATCAACAGAAATCCTCTCTTTCTCCATGACAACGATATACAGCGTTTTTGCGGCTTCCGGATGTAGTCGTAAAAAATTCGTATGCCATTTCAGGATACCGGCTCTTCCTCCAATTTTGGACACGATATATCCTTCGCCATTACAGATTAACGCCATTGCAGGATTAAGAATCTGCTGCGAACCGCAGCAGAGAAAGCCATCAACTACAGAATACGGACCAATTTTGTGTTTTAACATACCACATTTTCCTTTCTTTTTTCGCTTATGCATACAATATGCCGAATTTCCGGCATAAAAAAAATGCAGCGCCGAAGGCGCTGCTGCAAAATTACAACCGCATCGAATTACTTTTCCCATTCTTCTTGATTGCTTCCATTAGATAAGCCGCAACCTCAGTACGATTTTGCTGCACTGCTGATTCATGAAGAGATTTAAGGGCATTCGATGTAAGAATATTGAAACTGATAAGCCTGATTGCGTCCTGTGTACGATTGGAATCAATCATATATTCCACTATCTTCTTACCTACCCTCCTGATGTATGCTGTTAACTCATCAGACGGTTTGCGCCCAAAAGCATAAAGATAAGAATACATCGCGAAAGCAGTATCGTATGATGGCTTACCACTCTTTCCGTACTGGAAGAGATTTTCTTCCATCTCTGGAATCCCGGAATTCAAGGCACATTCGCAAAGGCCTATATCGGATTCATTAACGAACTTCGGAAGGTATATTACACGTCCATTCACTGAGATTTCTACGGTCATCGGAATATTGCATGAATCATATTTCCAATAGTAGCCATGCCAATCGGCCGGGTCGGCCGGGCTTATCGCACGAATCAGATTATGCGGCATATCAGTACTCCGAATATTCACTGCATTAACATTGGCTAGCGCATTATCACCAAGAGCCCTAACCGATTCTGGAAGGTCAAGCTTTGAAATTTCAGTATAGCTAAAAGCATGACTTTCTATGACCATCAGACCCTTATTCAGCTTTACTTCCGTCAAACTATTACATCCTTGGAATGCAGAAGCCTTAATGACTTTGACATTTTTAGGGACACTGACTTTCTGCAATTCGTGGCACATATAGAAACTTAAAGCTCCAATCTTTTCCAGCGATTCAGGGAAACTTACAGATATGATTTCGCTATGTTTTGAAAAAGCATTACCACCAATTGATTTAACGCCCTCTGGGATTACCAGATGCTTCAAATCACTTTTATCCGCGCATCTATGAATTCCAACAACCTCCATATCACTTTTTCTTACGAGCAAGCCATTGCTCAGCACTTCCAGTCCAGCAAGTTCTGCGTCTTTACCTGTCTTTCTTTTTGCCATTTTTTTTCTTCCTTTCTTTGTATGTTTTTTTGTACATGGTTAATATGAAGGATTTGGCAGTAGGCAAAACAGGCAAAAATTCTTGCATTTTTGTACAACTTTGTATAAGCATATTGTATGTACAGTGGTAGTATTCTGTGCAGAAAAGCTTTTGCACTGGAATATGCTTTGTTGCAGCCTTTTTGTACTACACGCACAAAAAAGCGTCAGCTGATGCTGACGCTCACAATAAATCTTACGATAAAGCAAAGTCTTCTTTTTCTGTTTCTTTTGTGTTCTGTAAAATGTATGAGATACTTGGTAACCATCCTTTTTTCAGGAGGCCGTTTAAGATTCTTTTGTTATATTTTACTTCTACAAGCTTTAAAAAATCCATGAAATCATCTTCAGTCATAAATGCAATAATACTAAGCGCGGTTAACAGATAATTTTCCTGAATTGCCTTTTTTATTTTTTCGTCCTTTGTTTTTTTGTATACTTTGAATGCAGTAATACTTCGGCTTGTCGTACTTATGGCAAAAATATAAGCTTCATTCAATATCTCTACGGCTTTTTTGCCAGGCAGCATATCGAATGCCGCAGCTGTAGTCAGAAATCCATGATGTGACATATACTCAGGAATTACAAAATCAAACATATCAGCTGCATTATCCACATGGACATTAATACATATTGTTCCTGAAGACTTTTCCGCTTTTACAAAAGCAGCGATAAAATTACTGGGTATGGATTTAAGAGTTACCGTAATATCTTCTGTCCTTAGGATGCCAGGGTGAAAAGCACAATTTCCGATATAGCGTAATGTTTCAGGAAAATCCAGATTCTTGATTAAGTCACACTTGGAAAATGCATCATTCCCAATCTCCTGCAATCCTTCGTTAAATTTTACTTCTTTCAGTTCATCGCAATAGTAAAATGCCCCATCCCCGATTGTCTTGACCTGAGGTGGGATTTCAAGCTTAGTGATAGAACAAAACGCAAATGCCATAACACCGCCAATTTCCTCAATTCCGTTTCCAAAATCAACAGATTTTAAGCGAGAGCATTCGTAGAAAGCATTCTTTTCAATCTTTTTAAGACTGTCAGGGAAAGATACTTCTTCGATTTTAGAATTAGCAAACGCAAATGCCTTAATTTCTGTCACGCCTTCCGGGATTGTGATACTTTCATTTTTACCACGCGGGCATACCAGCAACGCACTCATATCTTTGTTATACAAAACTCCATCTACGGTTTTATACTGCTGGATATGCGATTCTATTGTCTTCAAAGACCGTATGCCGTATAAAGCTTCCACAAAATCATCAGCATTATCAAAAGGTTCAGCTGTGCTGCTGCCTAGTTCCAAGATAAGTTTTTCCGGAGTCAGTCGTGCTGCATAATATAAGCTTTTTGCATCCGAAACCTTAACGCATTTTGTATGCTTCAGCTGATGGAATTTGATTTTGCCTTCTGGGAGAATAACGGTGTCAGCATTCTCATCAATGTCAAGGATAGTGGTTCCATACTGTGTTCTGAATACCTTAAGGCCATTAACAAAAGGCTGCTCCATGAACCCTGAACCTGTAAAAGAGTTTTCATATGTTGTGAATTTACCACCTGAAAATAGATTAACAAATTCATGGGATTTACATCCGTCCAAGGCATATTCATTAATCGATATAAAATCGCTGCCATCAAGTGGTGTGTCTTCGCTTTGTCCAAAAGCATTCAACAATCTGAGTGTTGATTTAACTATCAGATACTTTCCACTCTTAAATACTTTTGAGTCAGACTTAACGTGTTTGACATTAGGGAACATTCTGTTCGGGATACAGATAATTGCCACTTCCGGGCCAATGTAAATTTCTTCAACATTCGGGAAAACTTTTTTGTTACCTCGGTCAATATCAATCGCCATATGCTGAAAGCATAACTGTTTGACTGTGTCTTTCATGTTAATATCAGTACATACTACGCCATTCGTGAAAAAATCAACATCATTAACGGTCTCCCAGCGATAATTTTTCAAATTTGCTTTACTCATATTTTTCATTCCTTTCTTTTTTCTACCAGTATTCTGGCGATATTTACATATACAATATGCCGGATTTTGTTGAAAAGGAAATTGCACTTTCTCCAAAGCTATTCTTATTTTTCTACCTAATTCTGTGGTATACTATTCTCAGCATACGAGGTCAGAAATGGTTCCTGACGCACTCTTCGGAGTACCTGAGATGCTGGATACACCGCCCGGCCGTATGTCATTTCTAAGGCTTTCGTTTGAAGCCTTTTTTTTGTTTTTTTTTGCAAAAAAAGCGCCCGGGGAAATAATTTCCCGGGCTGGCTACAAATCAGCATGATAAATCATCAAGTTTAAGTTTTTCAGACTCATTCAGTAAATAAGCCTTCGCTAATACCATACTATTCGGCAGTATTTGCAGGATTTCAGTAAGCGCTTCAACGTCATCTACCAAATGCATACGGAATAGGTCAACCAATGCAGATTCTTCGTCAATATTGATGAATTCTCTCACGCAATCAACAATATTTTTACGCAGATATTTCTCGGCAGTTATACTCTTCAAGTCCCTGCATTCCGCCAACGCGATTTGAAATCTTATCCTTGTGTCAATCGCATACGGGAACATATTCTCAGGAAAATCATTCCTGGCTTCAATGAAATTGCTTAACTCATTACTTGTGTCTATCAGAATATGTGAAGGAAAGTATACTGTCCGCTTTGGCGTATGTACTTTTACATACGGCTGAGCCAGTGAATCAGCCTTGTGTAATGTATCAAAATCACAGGCGAATGTGATTGTTTCAGAGACGGAGCTGCAAAAATAAGATGGAATATTAGATGATTCCAAATACACGTCAGAGGCATGAAGCGGGCCAATATCCTGAAGTTCTTTAACCGACGCAGGGAACCGCAGTTCTTTCAGCTTCGTGTCCATAAGGGCGTCGTGCTGTATGACTTTAACATGTTTCCCCAAATGGATATTCTCCAGTCCGGAGCTGCAGAACGCATACGGGCCAATCGTCCTGACACTGTCAGGGATTACTATCTCACGCAGTGAAATATTGGAGTCAAAGCATGAATCCGGAATTTCTGTAAGCGAATTGCTAAGCTTAACTTTTTGAAGCTTCCGGCAGTTAAAGAACACTGCTTTTTCAAGGCTTTTGACCGAATCAGGCATCTCTATCTCTTCAACCTCAGAGTCAAAAAATGCATTTTTCTCAATTTCTTTTGTTCCTTCTTTGATTTTTACAGCACCATGTCTATTTTTCGGACATGCGAGCAGCGTTTTTCCGGATTTGTCATACAAAACGCCATCATAAGTCATATATCTCTCACTTTTGTCTGTAATCTGAATATTTTGCAGATTGCTGCAATTTTTAATATAAATGCAAAAATCTTCTTTATCTTCATTTACCTCACAATCAATAACGAGATTTTTTGGCGCCGCATACGCATATAAAACACGCTTGAAAAACAGACTGCTGTTTTTGACGATTATTTTGTCATAACTTTTGCACAGTTTACGAAGAAATGTTACGTCATGTCTGTTATTCAGAAAATATGTTGCAATTTCAGGAATTACCAGTTCCTTCACATCCTCGTCAACACCAATAATCATACTTCCAGCCATATATGCACCGCCAACTGGCTTTAATTCCATGAACGCTGAACCCCAAAAAGCAAACTGGCAGCCGCCTTTTACACAGTCTTCATTAATGATTTTGGTTGAACTGCAGCCATCAAACGCATAGTCGTCAATAAACTCAACAGATTTCAGATTTATGACCTCATCTGGTTTTTTGCAGAACGTATTAAGCAGCCAGATATCAGTATGTTTTCCGTTCTTATTCGGGAATATATTGTAGTCTACCCTTATCAGCATGTCTGAATTGAGAAAATGCCTGTTGTAAGATATGATATTTCTCACATTCGGGAACATTTTATTCGGGATTGATATGCAATCTACTTCTTCCCCAATAACAAGTGTTGTTACACTCGGGAATGATTTTTCTGCTACTTTTCCGATTGAAACATCGTCAAATCCCTCAAATTCCACTACCTCAACGCCGTCATCAACATCCATATCAAACACTGATATACTTCCCGGAATACATTTGCACATAAACCTGCAGCCATTGTCTTTAAATTCTTTTATCATTTTTTTGCTCCTTTCTTTTTGCTTTTTTACAAAATTAATATGCAGTATCTTCCACGCAGAAAAAACGCCCCGCAAAATAATTGCGGGGTGTCGTCTCAGAGCCTGAGGCTTTAGAAGCTTACAATTTCATTGAAGGTTTTTTATCGTTTTTTTTCATTTCTTCCATCAGATACGCTGCAATATCGTTGCTTCCATTATTGACAGCATTTTCATACAGACTCTTTGCCGCTGCCGGGGTAAGCAGTCCAAGACCGATAAACTTGGCAGCCTCAGCATTACGATTTGTTGCTATCAAGCGCGATGCGATGCTTTTGCTCATACGTTTTATATATTTTTTTAAGTCTTCGCACGGCTCTTTACCCGACTCCAAAAGATACATATATGTTGCATATGCAGTATCAGCAGAAGTATCCCCTGAATTACAGTATTTATACATCGTCTGCATCTTTTCCGGCATCCCGGAATTTAATGCACATTCGCAATCCGCAGCATTGGTTGTCTCTATGTATTTCGGTAAAAAATAAATACCATCATCTGTCACAAGTTCTACCACCATCGGCCAGTTTCTGTGAGTATATTCTGAATGTGTAGCCCAGCTTATCGGGCTTACGGCACGCGTAAGATTATGCGGCAATTCACCATGTATCGTTACTTTTCTGGCATACTGCAGTGCCTCATCTCCTACAACCCGCAACGATTTTGGAAGTACAAAGTTATTTAGGTTTTTGCATACATAAAACGCTGACTGCTCAATTACCTGCAGGCCTTCGTTGAATACAATATTTTTCAGTTTAGAACAATCCGCGAAGGCCAGGCTTTCAATGACCCGTAAGCTGTCAGGAAGAACAATTTCTTCAAGCCCTCTGCATGAAGCAAACGCGTTCTTTCCAATGCATTCCAGCCCATTCCCGAACTGAATATCAGTAAGCTTAGTACAGTGCGAAAATGCATCGTTTCCAATCTTCTTTAACGAATTTGGTAACTTAACAGACTTTATATCGCTGTACTGAAACTTATTTTTAGATACAAATGCCGCCGGCCCGATAATTTCAATCCCTTCAGGGATGACCAGGTTCTCCGTGCTTTCTTCAATGTTAGGATTCAACCCAATAAGCTTTTTACTGTTCTTTTCAACCATGAAAATATCATCAACAATCTCCAACTCTGCTTCTTTTGCTTTATTTACTCTTTTTGCCATTTCTTCTATTCCTTTCTTTTTGTTTTTTGATACATCGTTAATATGCGTGATTTGCCGGCGAAACAAAAAGAAGCCGACCCCGCAAAAAGGTGGCTTCTTTCAATACAGAACAAACTTTTGTGTTGCAAAAGTCGTCATATTTTGCTATCTTATTTCCAGGGAGGGCACTTAGAACACGTTCTTTCGTGTAGTTTTTCTTTGCCAGAAAATCTAATACCGCAAAAAAATGTATATCAGTATTGCAGTACAGTTTGGTAGGCATATCCTTCTTGTATGGTCACTTACATACAGGACCCCAAACGTCCTGTATGCATAGACTGTGCAAGGAGGGCGAAAATATGTCAGCTGAATTATACTTAAAATATTTACAGTTTTTGTTTGATATTGTGGTATTTCTTTACATTGTCAGCAAAGCTCGTTAAATAGCAATACGTTCTTTGTTGCCCTCCTCATATTCGATAACTCGCCAGCAAAGCTGGGCTCGTTATCAGCGCAAAGTTAATATGCAGGATTTTTCAAAAATGATAACACCTTTTTGAATTTTTTTATTTTTTTTGCATCGCTTTTGTAGCGTTGCTATTTTTTTATCTATTTTGCCGGCAACGCAACAAAAAGAAGAGGCTTCTGCCTCTTCCGTATGCCGGTATTTTTAGTTTTCTTTCGCTTTCAGGGCTCTGACCAGACGACTGGTCCCGAGCCTGTCCGCTCCAAGATTAATCATCAGTTCTGCATCCAGAAAATCCTTAACACCGCCTGCTGCCTTGATTTTGACATTTGGGCCGACGTGATTTTTCATCAGGACGATATCTTCCGGTGTCGCTCCGGCTGTAGAAAATCCGGTGGATGTCTTAATATACTCCGCACCTGCAGCGGTGACAATCTTGCACATTGTAATCTTCTCTTCTTCTGTCAGGAGACATGTCTCAATAATGACCTTAAGCACTTTTCCATCGCATGCTTCATGAATTGCACGAATTTCTTTTTTAATATCGTCATATTTTTTATCTTTTAACATTCCAATATTGATGACCATATCTATCTCAGACGCACCGTTTTTAATTGCATCTTTGGTTTCATACACTTTAACAGCAGTCGTATTGTACCCGTTCGGAAAACCAATAACAGTACATACCGGAAGGCTGCTGCCCTTTTTCTTCAGATACTCTGCTGCCTGTTTAACATACGCAGGAGGAATGCAGGCAGATGCAGTATCATATTTAACTGCATCATCCAGGACAGTTTTGATATCTTCCCATGTTGCAGCCTGAGAAAGTAAGGTGTGGTCTACTTTTTTTAGAATTTCTTTTGTGTTTGGCATATTTTTTGTTCCTTTCTTTTCTTTTCGGATTTGTTTTTTTGTGTCGTGTTTAGTATGCAATATTTTGAGAAAGGTGGAAAAGAGGAGGCAGCGCAAAGCGCTGCCTCTATGTAGCTTAAGCTGTCTTAACAAAACCTTTTGAAACTTCATGATTGAATTTCTCAATATCGTACCAGAAACAGCCAGTACAGACTTTTGTATCTTCGTCTCCACAAATCCAGCCTACCTGATACCCCATCGTTCTGGCATCAAATCGCTTGCCGCGTCGTTTACAGACGGTGCAATGCTGTCTTTTAGCATCGTTTGCCGGCTTGCAAAGCGGCTGGAAATCCTGTAATTTTTGTGTCTTAACGTCTGTATTGCTTAGCTCGTCATATTTTCCATTTTTGTGGTCAACCTCAATATTGACTCCAACATCCAGTAGAGCACACTTCCGTTTTGACATTTCTTTTCTGATGTCCTGGCGAATACTACGACATTTGCTAACAGAATTTCTGTTTGTTCCATCAAGCTTAACAGAGTACACTTTGCCATTTTTGTGTTCTCTTTTGATTTTGTATCTTTTTCCAAGATAGCTTGCGTCCGAACGCGCCCACTGGCAGCCATTAGTGCTTCTGAAATTCGGATGTACTTTTTCCAACTCTTCTACCGTAATTGCTCTGGAAAAACATGTAGTGGCATCTTCTGCATCATACCTAATGCCTGCATATATTTCAAAAAGCATACCAAGCGTTGAAGGGGTTAGAGAAGCTGCCTGACATTCTTTTTTCTTGACAAATGCTAATATTCTTTTGTTAGAAGTTTTTGGTAATTTAATCATGTCCTGGATTTTCTTATTAATCTCTTTATCTGTCATTGCGCTTCTCCCTTCTTGACATCTATATCCATTTTCTCAAGTCGTTTGATTGACTTGTCATAGTATTCTTTTGATAATTCGCATCCAACAAAATTTCTGCCTGTATTACTTGCTGCAACTGCTGTTGTCCCAGAACCGGAAAAACAATCGACAACCATATCTCCTTCTTCTGAATGCTTCTTTATTAAGTCTTCTATTAATGCGAGTGGTTTTTGTGTCGGGTGGAATCTTCCTTTGTCGTGACAAATCGGATATTTATAAATCCCGTTGTCGTATTCTGAATGGAATGTTGGGCATCCGCCTTTAACTCCAAGAACCGCAATCTCTCTTGCGTTTGTAAGATAATTTGTCTTACTGTTAAGAGGTACAGGATTTGTTTTTAGCCATTCAATCAGTCTTAGTTGCTTGAATTTTGCATTTTCGAAATATTCTTTTAACGTAGTCAGCTTCCAGAGGTCGTAAAAACAAATTAAAGTACCGCCTTTTCTTAATACCCGATATGCTTCAGCAATTACTTTATCCAATCCGGTAAATCCGTTATCCCAATCACCAAAATCCATTGAGACTCTGAAACGGTCCGTATTATCTCCTTTAAGCTCCCCCGATTGAAAATTTGTATCTCTTGACACTTCGTATGGGGGGTCAATCAAAAATAAATCGACAGAGTTGTTTGGAAGATTTTTTAGAAAATCAAAGCAGCTTTGATTGCTTAATTCAATACTCGTATTACTCATCAGAAGTCACCTCCAATCCAAACGGAGGCAAGACTCCAATATTTACATATAGTCATATATTTCTATCTCTCCTTCTTTGCATTTTTATTTACCAAGAGCTGTATTCCTGTTGCGTGAATGAACATTTCTTGCTTCTGGCCTATCTATGTGTGAATTTTTCAAAACCGATAAAATTTTGCGAGTTTTCTTACGCGCATAGATAAAATGCAAAATCAGAGAAAAAGCAGAATACACCATTATTTCCCCAATACAAAAAAAAGAGGCTTCCGCCTCTTTTCAAAAAAATGCTTAAAAATATTTTTTCAATCGCCTTTCAGTATCCTCTTCGCCTTTTTTACATGTTCTTCCAGCAGCCCGCCTTTCGTCTCATCGTCAACATAGAACTCAGTTCTGACAAGATGCCCTCCAATCCCGAATTTTTTGTAATGTTTCTCATCAAAATCATCATCCAGCGATACAAAATTTTTAACCAGATTTCCGTTCTCTTCCAGCCAGGCCGCAATCTCCTCCGGCCGGTTAGACATTATCACCGGTGTTACATCCACAATTTCCATTCCATATTTTCCGAGACAGCCTTCAAGATATCTATACATAGAATGCGGCCCTTTTGTTTCGCTGCCGCAAAGTTCTCTCCAGGATGACGACAGAACAATCCGGCAGTCACATTCTTTGTATATTTCTGCTAGACGCTCCACTGCCTGCATATCTATCTCTTCTCCGGTGTCCTTTCCTTTTAGATACGCCATATTGTTCAGGACACCGTCCACGTCCAGAAAGATTATGTTTGTCGGGGAAAGTATTTTTGCCATTTCTTTTTTCTCCTTTCTTTTCATTTTTATATATCCAATATGCAGGATTTCTGCCGGAAGAGAAAAATTTTGCGGGCAGCCGGCGAACGGAAAGTCAAAAAATGCACCTCGCGTTTTGAAAAACTAAAAACACGAGGTGCGGCTTTTTATCTATTTTTTTATGTAATAGGAAAATTTGGAAATGCACTAAGCTGTGTCCCAAATTGTTTAACCATCTTTGTTGAAATCCCAACATATCCGCCAGCCATATCTTTACCGACCATAGAACAATATTTTGCAAAGTCTGGTGATTGAAAAATTTTGTATACATCTTTTAATGCATATTCGTATAACATTTCATCAAAAATGTACTTATCAACCTCTTTATTTCCGTCCGGCTTAGTTTTTGGTGAAATTACAATATCGATATCTATTGTTGTATACATGCCAGAATAGACGATAACATCTTCATCCAATATATGTGGTACAATTCTTGGGAGGCCTTTATCAATTACATGTTTAAAAACAACTTTTTTGAAACAACTATTTTGTATTCCCTGGCTTCTGCCAAATAAGAACCAATCGGCATTCTTATCCATATCACGAGTGGTCAACTCATCCCGTAGTGAACTTAAATACGCATATGCTTTTGGAAAAGATTTTTTCAACTTATCTTCTGTTAGCGGTTTATATCCACTTGTTATTTCCACCCCATCTCTATTAAAAAAGCGTGGCGATAAAATTTTTTCATAAGGGAAAATAATATGTGTATTGTCCATGTTACCATTATATTTAGAGGCTTTAATACATCTATGTAAAATAGTTGATTCAATTTCTTTAATGTTTCCTGACTTATCTTTGAAATATACTATTTTCTTCTTGTCAGTATGTTTTCCACAATATTCTTCCGTTAATTCCTTGTTGCAATATGTATGTATTACATATACAGCATCTCTGTTTGTTGCAATTCCGTTTTGCACTATTGCCATATTTGATATTTTTATCGGAAGATTTCTGTTCTTTTCCAGAAATTTGATGTCTTCATCAGAACTGAGATTCCATGGATTATCATGTAACTGATTTGCGAAATATTCAAATGAAAATTTATTTTCAACAACCACTTTGTACATTGAATATTCTTTATAATCCACTGAAAAATCAGTTCTATTCTTATTTTTGTTGAGTATACAGATGCAAGTATAAGTATCAGCATCTTGAAAAATCTTCGATGTTTTAAAATCATATATTGCAGAAATATACTTGTTATCAATCAAATAATTTCGGAATTTTTTTTGAGAGCTGTTTTTCATAAATGAATTCGGTGAAATATATCCAAGCTTTCCTTTATTGTTTAATAGATTAATTCCAATTTCGTAAAATACTATATATAAGTCTATCATTCCATCTACAAATTGGAATTGTTTAACCACATCTCTGTACTCATCTGGAATATTATGAACTCTTACAAATGGAGGATTCCCCACAACATAATCATATTTTCCAATATGCTTTTTGCACTCAATTAATGTATCTCCGCATGTCAAATTTTTCTCCCATTGTATTTCTGGTATATCATATACAGCAAGAAGGCTGTTAAGTCTTTCTAATGTTTTTTGATACAAAATTTTATCTTTTTCAATTCCAAAAACATTAGCCTGTATAATATCTGTTATCTGTTGTTTTGACAATCCAGTTCTAGTTCCTTCAGAAATAATTCGCTGTACTATATTAATCAGAAACGCACCATCTCCGAACGATGGTTCCATTATTTTTCTCGTAAGCACATGATTTTCGGTATAACCAATATTATTCAATATCATTGAAACAATGCCATCTGGTGTCATGTACTGTCCTTCCTTTTTCTTATCCGTCATACTTACTCCTTCTGTGTCCAATTTTTTTACAAAAAATTTTCTACAGTTAATATGACGAATGGGTCCAAAAACGTAATTTTTTTATATTTTTTTCTCCACAAAAAAACGCCCGAAGTTCTCCTTCGGGCATAAAATCCTACAATCTGAATGTATTCTTGCTTCCGCTTCCAATAATATCCAGGGCATACGCCTTTGACATCTTCATACTATCAGCTTCAGCAATAATGTCGTACACATCCTGCATCTCTTTCTTTTCATAAATACCTGTTTTAAGGAATCTCGCAAGAGCCTCATCCATTCCTTCTTCTACCAAATCCTGGACAAGTTTTTTCCTGTTTCTTTTTAAGTATCTTTTTGTTGCCTCGTCGTGAGAATTCTGCCATTCCAGAAAAGCCATCGGCAATTTCTGCTTGATGTCTTTACAGTATCGGAAAAGATTTGCCGGAATGTAAGCTCCAATCCTGTTCATGGTATCATTGATTTCCTGGATACTTTTTTCAGATATGTTTGATGGAACAAGTATCGTTCTTTCCGGTGTCTGGATGCAGTAGATTTCATTTTTTAATGCCTCACAAGACGAATAACTGTATCCATTTGGTTTATATCTCGTCTCCGGAATCATAGCAAGCAGCAGGTTTTGTGGTGTATTTTCGGTCTGAAGAGTTACTACTCTTACACGTGCCAATTCCTCTCGTCTATAATCACTGAATTTAGTAACCGTTGATGGAAGCTCTACTCGCCTGACCATGGATTGATAGGATGTTAATGCGCAAGAAGAGCTGAGATATACTTCTGAAACGCCTTCACCGAATTTAATCGCAGTGGTCATTCCTTCCAGTTCGCAATAGCAGTTTGAATCCTCTACGCTTCCTGGGATTTCCAGTTCTTTAAGCTTATTCATCCCGCAGAGGCTGCGGTATCCAAGTTTTTTAATGCTGTCAGGTAGTTTTAAAGAGCTGATGCTCCTGCATCCAATAAACGCACACTCGCCAATCTCCTTAACAGAATCAGGAATCTCTACGCTTTCCAAAGATGTGTCTTTGTAAAATGCATATTTGCAGATTTTTTCAACAGAATCTGGAATTACAACCTTTCTTAAGCCCTTATCTAATTGATTACATTTAACCAGATGCTTCATATCGGCTGTGTAAATAATCCCGTTAATATCAACATAATGTTTGTTTGCCGGACTAACTTTAACGCAGCATTCTTTCAGGTTTGCGAATTCGTTTTCATCAATATCATCTTCAGCATTGAAAATCAGTGTGTTGCTGTAAATCCACAAATATGACCTGCATCTAAAAAATACGCTGTTTTTACATCGTACATCAATTACATCGTTGCTTCGGAAGAATACATTTTTAGCAATCAGTGTTGTGTCTGCAGGAATTACACAGGTGTTAAACCCAGGTTTTGTGTTTACATCAGTAATTATCGTTCCCACCATACTTACATTATATTCCTCAGGAAGTTCTCTTGTCGGAATATTTGACCTTGATTATCCACGCGTCTTACATCTTCTGTATTAATTACAGTTCCTGCACTGCATCGAGTCAACGCATTTTCGTCAATAGCGGCAATGCCTTTCAAGTCCAGCACCTCATCTTCTCTCAGACAGAAAGAATTAAGAAGTATCAGTCTGTCACTACTTACGGTATAATAATTCCTCTTCTCAACAAGCATTGTTCCGGATACGTATCTCTCGTTGTCAGACTTCACTTCCCTGACATTTGGAAATACCTTATTTGGAATGTTTATTAACTTGATAGACTTACCAATATAGATTCTCTTAATATTGTCCAGCTGTCCAGCTGATTTAAGCTTGATTTCTACTTTATCAAATCCCTCATCAAAGCACACTTCCTCAGCATTCTCATCATCACAGATGATGTCAATACAGGTATTACTTGAAACGTCCACATAATATCTGACACCGTTTTTAACAGTAACCTTGCATTCTAGATTTTTTTTCATTTTTCTTTCCCTTTCTTTTTGTTTATTTATATGCTAATATGCGAAAATTGCCGACAAAACGAAAAAGACCGCTGCAGTTTGCAGCAGTCTCCTTAAATCACAAATTTCTGTTTCGTCTGTCCGTCCTCATTCAGTTTCATCAGGATATACGCCGACACATCAGGGTATTCAGTAATCTCTGGCAGAATTTCTTTTAGCGTCCTTTTCGACATTAGGTCATTCTGAACCATCTGAACCGCCTCTTCATTTCTTCCGTATTGAAGCAGTCTTTTAAAAATCACTTTGGAGTTCTTTTTTAAGTATCTCTTTACATTCTCATTTTTTGTTTTTGCAAAAATCTGAAGCGCTGTTTCCTGCCGTTCAACTGCAAAACGAGCGAAGTCATGTGTAGGCGGTACCTCATACCGTTCATTTTCAATAAAATTTTGGATAATACTTCTCATCACAATCGGTGCATTTGGATGCTTTGGAATTATCAGTTCACGGCCACCCGTTTCTATTGTTGCCGTTCCATATACATATGACCGTGTTATTGCAAATTCCAGGTCAGGGATATATTTTTTAACGTGGACTTTTCTGACATCTGGAAATGCATTCTCCTTGATTTTGCTTACCGACTCCGGGATTGTTACTTCTTCCAGCGACGGATTATTGAAGAATGCGTTGCTTTCTATCACCTCAAGACCGTCAGGAAGAAGTAATTCCTGGATATTATTATTCTGGAATGCCGCCATTCCAATTGCCTTAATCTGTGGCGGTAAAACCAGTTTCTGGATATTGCAGTTTGCAAAGATGCCTTCAGCAGAATAAGAACCGAGCGTTTTAATTCCTTTCCCGAAATCAATCTCGCTTAAATTGCGGCATCCTCTGAATGCGGAGCGCTCTATTGTAACAAGGGAATCCGGAAGTTTTACGGCATAAATCTTACATTTGCTAAACGCTCTTGCCTTAATTATCCTTACCCCCTCTGGAATCATCACCTTTCCAGTCTTTCCTGTTGGGCAGGCAATCAGCTCTACCATTGATTTGCTGTAGGCAATACCATCAACGCATTTGTATCTGAAATTACCCTTAATCTCAAGATTTTTAATCCTATCGCTGGACGCAATGGCAAGCAGGATATTATCTGTCAGCCTTCTGTCCGGGTCTTCTATGACAAGAGATACCATGTCTTCAGCTGTGAGTGATTCTATATACGAAATAATACATTTTTCTTTTATTAAGTCTTTTGCTGAAATTATTATTACTTTTTCGTTGACTTTTTCTTCCATTTCTTCTCCTCTTTGTGTTTGCGGGCAGCATGCGACACCAACAGACAGTGGATGAATAGCTGAGGCGTTGAGCTTATTTTTTTTGTTTCTTTTTGTAGTATGTTTGTATTTTTGGTTAACCTGAAATTTTCGCGAATGTTTTTTTAAATTCTGTATCCTACACGACACTTTTTGGCTCTGTTTGGTGAACACATTTCGTTTTCTACTCAGTCTTTCATACGCCAACATCCTCTTATCCGGCTTATCCGGCCGCGCTGCTGCCTCGTGTTTTTCCCACGCAAAAAAAGCCAGCGTTTTCGCGCCAGCCTTTAGCAAGAAAAATCAAATCGCAAACTTATTTTCTGAAATCCCCTTTTTGTTCAATTGCTCCAACACATACGACTGTGCCGCTGTCATGTCTTGCTCTTTCACCTTCGGCAGAATAACCTTCAATGTTGGTTTGGAAACGACTCCGGTCTCTAACAGCTTCACCAGTTTCTCTTCTTCGCCTTCAGCAATCAGCCTTAACGCAATTTTTTTAGAATTCTTTTTTATATAATCTTTTGCGTCTCCGCCTCCGGAAAAGAGATACTCTTCCAAAGCGCCATCTTCTTTGCCTTTTGCAGTGGATGCATACTGCCAGAATTCAGTGTGCTTGATACTTTCATTCTTAAAGAACTCATCTATAGCCAATAGATATTTACTGTAAGTAGTACTATTCGTATACAATGGTAAAATCGCGTGTTTGTCGCCACAGTGTAGTATTGCTATTGTGTCGGTATTGCTTCCGGGTCTGTATGATTCGATGATACCGATTTTTACGTTAGGTAAGTAAGAGCCCATAGTAATATTTTTCATGCTATGAGAAATTGCATTTTTGGGAAAATCCTGCACGGTTTTAGGAATCTTAATAGATTCAATACACGTACCAACGAAAGCGTTGTCGTGCACGCGCTCCAGGCCTTCATTCAGATTGATGACCTCAAGACCCGACAGCCAAAATGCTTCGCGCCTAATCTCTTTAATCTGCGGAGGCAGTGTGATTGTCTTTAATTCCGTACATCTCTCGAAACAAGAATCCGGAATAATGGTCACCCCTTCCCCAAGGTCAATCCTGTGAAGCTGTCGGCATAGCTCAAAAGCATTCATTCCGATTTTTTCAAGAGAATCCGGAAGCCTTACTGTTTTAAGTTTCTGCCCTCCTGAAAAAGCAAACGGGATTATTTCTTCCACTCCATCAAGGATTACCAGGTTTTCCATATCAGCATCGCAGGTGACGGCTTTTTTCCTATTTTGTGTATATACGACACCGTCAATAGTAACATAATCGGGGCTCCGTACTTCAAAAGTGTGAACATAATAATCGTAAGTTTTAAGCTTCGCCATATCAATCAGGTCTGCCGGGTCAACAAAACAATCAACGTCCAGAACGAGATTCTGCGGAAATCCGGTATGATAATTTACCCATTTGAGCGAATCCAGACGGTGGATTACCATTTTCTTTACTTTTGTCAGTTTGATGCTTTCTATAAACTTCAGGCTTCTTCCATCACTGTCAGGAAGGATGATTTCGTCCTGGTTGTAATCAATATCGATGACGATAGTGTCAACCAGTTTAAGTCCATTCACGAATGGCTGCTTTATCAGTGCAGAGCCGTCAAATGCGCCTTCTTCCACGTTCTTCCAGCATTTAATATTATGCGTTCCTCTGACGTTAGTACATCTGCATCCATGGAATGCGTTTTTTGCAATCCTGTCTACCTGATTAATCGTAATAAAATCATTTTCATCCTTGCAGAATGTGTTAAGCAGTATCATACTACTTGGGTTACAGACTTTTTTAATAAGACACTCATGTGATATGAAATAATTGCTGTGTGATTCCACTTTTTTCACATTTGGAAAGAGCTCGTTTTTAATTTCAATACTATAAACGCCATCAGCAATCACGAGCCTTTCAACATCAGGAAAGCACTTATCGCTGTCCGGCATCTCTAAGTTGGCAAATATTTCCACCATTTTTACACCGGGCTCCACATCAAGGTCAATATCACACTTATTTTCTCTATTGTGATACCTTGTCACACCTACGTCCAAATCCTGATATTTTACGATTCCTGATTCCAATACTTCAGTTAAACATCCTGTTTTTTCCATTTCTCTTAATTCCTTTCTTTTTGTTTTTATACACACAATATGCCGAATTTTCTACGGTAAAAAAAAGAACAGGCGTTTCACCTGTTCTTAAATGGCATACGAAATTTTCTCCTCCTGAACTCCATTGAGATTTAACTGATTCAGCATATATGCTTTTAGTGTAAACATTTCTGCATTTTCTGCTTTTGGAATCATCTTTTGCAGTATATCATTTGACACCAGGCCGGTTTCAACAATCTTAGCGGCAAATTTTTCGCTGCCTTCCTGTATCATGTTTGACAGGATGGAGTATGAATATTTTTTTATATGTTCTCTTGCAGACTCTGAACCAAAATCCAGACACTCCAGCAGGGCTACTTTTCCCTGACATGAAATTGAGAAAGCATATTTACACATCGATACAGTCTTTATCCTTGGATTCTTGAAGAAATATTTCATCTCATCTATTGCGTAAGATGACATCGAAGGTTGAATGATTCTCGGAAAATATAGATGCTTTCCATTGCAATAAACCTTTATGATTTTATTGCCAGCGTCAAATGGACTAGGCCCCATTATACATGCTGTTCCAAAGTCAGAAGGAAATGTTTCCATTGCGAGTTCCTTCAGATTAGAACCAAAACAGTTATATTCCAGCTTTTTAATAGACGCAGGAAGGTGGACTGATTCAATGTTTGTTCCGAAAAGAGCCTTACGCCCAAGACGCAGCAGGCCTTCATGAAGTTCTATACTCTCCAAACCACTGTTTAAAAAGGCGTAATCGTTGATAGTTTTAATGCCTGCGGGAATATCTATGTGCTTTAAGCTGCAGCATTCAGCGAATGCACTGTCTTCAATTGTGTCAACATTGTTTCCAAGTTTGACAGACTTAAGATTTTCACACTGACAAAACGCTTTTGCCCGAATTCTGTCAATTGAGTCAGGAAGTACTACTGACTTCATCTTACAGTTGCGAAAAACAGAATGGCCAAGTTTTTCAACTCCTTCCGGAATTACGACATGCTCCAGTCCAAGAGAACCGGCAACAACAATTTTTCCGTTTTTTGTATATACAATGCCATCAATTGTTTTATAATCCCCGTTTGAAATTGAAAAATATTTGAGATACGATACCGCTGAAGAAGATATATGTGCAAGTTCCCTTATTTCCACGCCACTCAGCGAATCATTGGTGTCCAGAACAAGCATTTCAGGAAAATTAGTGTCATAGTTAACCTGTCTTGCCGTTTCATATCTATGGACCACGAGTTTCTTAACCATAGTTAAATCAGTATTCGCTATAAATATTGCCTTTTCGTAATCGTAATCAGGAATGATGATTTCTTCAGAGGTTTTGTCAATATCAATCACGATATTTCCTGCCATCTTAACGCCATTAACAAACGGCTGTTTTGCAAAAGCAGACCCCGCAAATGCATCAGGTTCTATATCATCACCGCAGTATACATCAATCGCGCCAGTCAAATTAGTACTCTCACATCCGGAAAATGCTCCATTTTTGATTGCAGTAATATCATCAATTTTTATCACTTCCCCTTCTTTCTTACAGAAAGTGTTAAGCAGAGTACAAAAAATATTTCCTTCATCCAGAACAAGGCAGTTGCCGGTCTTGAACCTGTCTCTTTCAGACTGGACCCATTTCACATTTGGAAACAGACTGTTCGGAATCCGAATTTCAAACACATTACTCTTAATGACCAGACTTTCCACATTCGGAAAGCTCTTTTTGCTATCTGCCATTATCAGGTCGTAGCAAATCACAACTTCTTTCACTTCGTCATCAACATCAATATCAATCGCATCAATGTCCTCCGGGTCTTCAGACATATCCTGAGATGCAAGCTTATTACGATAAAAAACAACTCCTTTTTGCTTTTCTTTTGGATATAGTTTTTCGTTTTTCATTTTTTATTTTTCCTTTCTTTTTGAAGATTTTTTAATATTTTTTAGTTTTTTTTGAACATTTTTTTGTAAATATTTTTAAAATCTTTTTTGTTTCTTTCGTATTTAATATGCGGGATTTGCCGGCAAAACAAAAAATACCGCTGCAGGCTTTTGCCGCGGCTCTTTCTAGAAACAAAGAAAGGAATTACGACTGCGAATCTGTCTTATGTATTGGAAGGATTTGAAGTAGTCCTTTTCTTTTTTCTTTCCTCCTTTCCTTACACAAAAAGAGACCAGTGCTTTCGCGCTGGTCTCAATAATCAAATGGAAAATTTTTCATTCTCCTCCACACCAAATACATTAAGCAGATGATGAACTCCAGTATTCGAGATAAGGTATCTTGACGTTGGAAACACCGGACTGCTGGAATTAATATTTTTAACATTTGGAAACATACTATTCGGAACACTGATATCCCTCACATTCCGCGCAATCACCAGTTCCTCCACATCCGGAAAAACCTTGTCCGTATTCGGCATATTAATGTTGTGTCATATCTGTACTGTTGTCAGTCCAGGATTAATATCCATGTCACAGCAGGCCAACGGGGCGGCTCCAAAATAATATGTTATCCCGCACTTTTCTTCCTTTTTTTTATTTTTTATATACACAATATGCCGAAATTCTGCCGGCAGAGAAAAATCAAAAATCAGACCATTGCAACAATTGCTGCCACCGCCAGCAGGCAGCAGATGGTCAGGATGACTTGTATTTTTTCTTCTTCTTTTTCTATTTTTTCCGTCAGCAAATCAGACGGCCATTGCAGCATCTGATACGACACTACAAAAATCACTTCTGCAAGCCAGGCAACGTCCGCAAAAATCAGCGCCAAAATGGGCATTGACACGCCTGCTGCAAAATTCAGAATCAGCAGTATTACTGTATACGTTGCCAGCGCTGTCGTGCCGGCATACATCGGGTAGGATACTTTTTGTTTGTATTTTTGGAGATTATTTTGTCTTTTGGCGTTTCCTGCTTGTACCAGTTCCAGATTTGGCGAGAGGTATGATTTTTCTTTTCTTTTTGTTTGCATCTTTTTTTTCTTCTTTCTTTTCAGGTTTGATTGAGTGTTTTTTTGAGAATCTTTTGTTTTCTGTGTTTTTTGATATTTGTTTTAACATTCCTTTTTTTCTTCTATATCCAATATGCAGGATTTTTCCTGAAAAAAGAAAAAGACTGGCACTTTTTTGTGTCAGTCTTTAAAAAATCAGATATAGAATTTCTGTTTAGTAATTCCGTTTTTGTTAATCTGTGAGAGGATGTATGACTTAATCGCCATCATATCATTCTCTTCCGCGATTGGAAGCAGAGCTTTCAACGTGATTTTTGAAACAAAACCTGCTTTTAAGAATGCAGCAGCGTTTTCTTCATCACCTTCTTTAAGCAGTCTTGTGATGATTCGCTTGGAGTTCTTTTTGAGATATACCTTCGCAGTTTCGCCACCGAAAGCAAGATACTCTGCAAGTGCCACATATTCCTTGCCTTTGGCTGAATATCCATATTCCCAGAATTCGCAGTACTCCTGGCGGAAATTCTGTAAAAAAAATGAAACTGTTTTAAGAAATTCCCGGTAGAGACTTGGCTTTATGTATTTTGGCAGATAGGCTGTCTTGCCTCCGCAGTCCAGACGAATTACATAGCTGGCAATTGAACATCTCGGCTCGTACGCACGGCTGCAGGAAGCAATAAGCGATTCGTTATATTGAAGTGCTGTAATATGCTTCATGTTTTCTCCGAATACACAACCACTGAGGCTGGCAGTGGAAGGAATCACTATTTCCTGCATTGGTGTGTCATCAAATGCACGATATTTAATCTCTTTAAGACCTTCTGTGAGCTTGATGCTGCTTAGATTTGTATTTCTGAACGCATCATTGCAGATTTTCTCCAGGCTTGATGGGAGGATTACTTTTTTCAGGTTTACACAGTGTTCAAATGTAGAATTTGGAATCTCTGTAACTCCTGTTCCGAATTCTACTCTCCGAAGATTTTTGCAGTTTTTGAACGCTTCTTTCTCAATATTTTTCAGAGAGTCAGGAAGTTTAATTGCTGTCAGATGGCAGTCAACAAACGCTTCGTGGCCAATATTCTCTACCCCTTCTGGTATCACAACATCAGTCTGATACATTGTTGATGCGATAATCGTTTTCATGTCAGATGTATATATGATTCCATTTACACACTTAACATAAGGAGAAATGACCTCAATTTCCTTAATATATTCAGCATTCCTGCTTATACTGACAAGCTGCCGGATTTCGTATTTTAAGTCTTCCAGATTATTGTTCGAAGGAATAAATGTAACTTTCTGGGGAAGTCCTTTATCATACAGCAGCCCTGCAAGGCTGTCTGCATTATGTAGTACAAGATTTTTTACATTTTTCAGGTCCACTTCTCTTGCAAATGTAAAAATCCGTTCCTCTTCATCCGGAAAAATGACTTCTTCCACCGTCGGGTCAACATCAATCAGGATTCTTCCTGCCATTTTCACACCAAGTGTAAAAGGCCGTTCCATAAATGCAGAACCGGCAAAAGCATTTTTGTCACATGATATATACCTTCTGGTACTTATCTTTGTGCTCTTGCAGTCTTTGAATGCATATGCTCCGATATAATACACATCCGGGATTTCAATCACCTCATCTTCTGCCGGACAGAATACATTTTTTAATGTTCTTCTGACCATATTGCTGACAAGATACCGGCCAGACTCAAAATTCCTGAGGTCCTCTGAAACCACACGTTTCACATTTGGAAAAAGAGTATTTGGAATCTCAATTCTCTGAACATCTTTTTTAATAGTCAGGCATTTGACATCTGGAAATGATTTCTCGCTTTCAGGCATATTAAGACCATATTGCAAAATAAGACATTCTATCCCAGGCTGGACCTCAACATCAACCGCTTCATTTGCAAAACCATTCTCTTCAAACGTATACATTACGCCATTCTTTGTTTCTTTTCGCATTTTTTTATTTCCTTTCTTTTTTTTGTTTGCACCTACAATATGCCAAAATCCTCAAGGTAGAAAAACGCCCGGAGAATTACTCCCCGGGCTATCTTCTTTCCAAGATTTTTACAACTCGCCGTTTCGGCTTGTGATACCTCGCCGTATCGGTTCGGTACCGGATTAAAAATGAGGCCTCGCCTGCTTTGCAGGACTCGTTACCGGACTTCGAACGGGGATTCAAACCCGCGTGCGAAGTTAAAACCGGAACCTTTGGCTCGCGGACGACTTTTGGTCGGCTGGGGATTCCCCGTTTTCCGTTGATACTTGTTGCATCATCCCACAGCCCCAACAATCGCCAGCGCAAACAACGCAGCAAACGCAGCCAGCCATACAAGCCAGATTGGCAGTTTTGCTTTTAGCGGTTCAACTTTCACTGCATACGGAATACAGAGTATCATCAGGACGAAAATACTGCCAATCAGTCTTAATATAGTTCTGCTTGCTGGGTTTCCTATTATATATCTTACCCAGACATACCCAACAAGTAGCGAATAAATAAGATTTGCAACGCTGTACCACCGTTTTACCGTCATACTTATGTTGACAATCTCAGTATTTCTGTTTTCTTTATTGTCGGAGGACGAAGCCTCGTCTTTACTTACACCAAGTTTTTCTGTTGTGTTATTCACATCGTTTTTCATTTTCATTCTCTCTCTTCTCCTCTTCCATCTTCTCCATCCACGTCACTCCGACAGCAATCGCCGACCAGACATCTTTCTTTACCCCAAAGAACACGTCAGGTTCTTTTTTAGTTCCTTTTCCATTTTTTTTATCTGTTTTTGCATACCGGTCAATCAATGCCTGACGGATATTGGCATCTTTCGCTCGAAGGGTATTGCAGAGGCAGAGTTTTTCTTCCTTTCGGTAGATTCTGTCAACCGGAATGCTTCGGTCTATTGCTGCCTGAATAAGTCTTCCGTTCCATAAGATGGATTCAATTGTGCTCTCCCCGACAGCCATTCCAAAACTCTGAAACTGTTCATAAACCAGCTGGTCATAGTCGTCATTTTTGATTATCTGCATAAGAGCCTCATTTGCAATTTTTCCGAATGATAATAGTTTTATATCGTCTTTATCAAATCGCATGATTGCATATCCGGATTCTGTAGTTCCGACATCTATTGCAAAGATTTTATCTGTTATCATCTTTTTTATCTCCTTTTTTGCGTATATGTTTAGTATGCTGAAAAATTTTGGATGAAGAAAAAAAATAAAAAATTAAAATAAAAAAGCGAAGCCTTAGGCTTCGCTTTTAAATAGCGTGTTTCGATTGATTTTTTGTGGTATTTTTTAACCTTGTACTCTTTTTGTATTGCTGACAACTTCGCATTTATCTACTCCATACACAAGAGCCAACGTGCTTCCATTGTCCCAGTTAACAAAGATACTTCCAATATCATCTACATACGACACTGTTCCGCAGGTGCCAATTGGCGGTGCATATGTGTCGTCCATTTTCGTTAGACAAACACGAGTTCCAGCCTTATACTTTTCACGCATTGCAAGCAGTTCTTTTTCGTTAGGTGTTTCTATGTAATTAACCATTTTCTCCTCCAATTACACTCCCAGTTCTTTTCTCAGCTCATCGACCTTCTCTTTTTCCTCATCAGTAATTTCACACCACTCAAAATACTTCTCCCAAAACTCCTCACCTTCTTTTTCAAGTATTTTTCCATATGTTTTTTTGAAGTACTCACAGTAGAGTTGCCATTCTTTCTGACGGTCAAAAAAGATGCCGTGTTCTTTAGCTAAGACTAATTTTTCTTTTGGCTCCTTTTCTTGTATTTTTTTGCATTTAAGGGTCAAAATTCCTGACTCAATACTTTTTCCAAAGTCAGACATTTTAAGGTAGTCTTCCGACTCGTTTTCTGTCCATTTTTCAGCAAAAGCCTGACGCAGTTTTTCGATTTCTGGTTTTATTCTGTCAGTTTCTGCAGTATGTCTTATTGAAAACTGGTCCATCTTTGAAGATAACTCTGCATACTCGGGAGTACCTTTTTTTATATTTTTGAGTCGTACTTCCTTCAATGCGTCAAACCATTCACGCATAATCTTGTCGGCTGTCTCATGCAGTTTCTTTGTCTTTTTCATTAATTCGTCAGACTCAGCAGCATACTGATTGATGTCAGCGATTGAATTGAATTTAAAATTTCCGCCACCGTAACGGCCGATATTTTTGCAGCTTCTTTTAAGCATTTCCTCAAACTCATCACCGGCATTTTCTTTATAAACAGAAGCCTTCAGGAGCCCGTCTTCAATCACATGTGCAACCCAGTTATTATTATCGTCCCTGGTAAGTCCATCAGGGTTAAAATCAAAAATAATGAAGTTTTTGCTGTAGTTGTACGCTAGGGAACGGTAAGGGATTTTGCTGCCGTCACCGTAATACGCTAAACTGCCTCCATGCCCGTTGATGAAGCCGGCTTGTGCTAGTGGCATGGCGTCGAAACTGTACCACGGAAAGCATTTAACCTGTTCGCCGTTTAATGTGTCATACATGCCCATAATTTAATCTCCTTTTCGTTGTTATTTTTTTTAGATACATTGTTAATATGCGGGATTTTTGTGGAGAAAAAAGACAGTGGAAAAATCCACTGTCTTTCAAAAAATCAGAACAATTTTGTCACATCCACAAGGTATTTCGCTGCATTCTTCTTAATATACTCTACAGTCTTTTCTGACATTTCCACGCCGGAACCCTCGAAAATAACATTTCCGTCATTTTTAATCCTGCAGACACAACCCTCAGAAACCTGCACCCTCTCATCATTTTCAAAAGTAACATCAAAAGGTTTTGCGAAAGCATAATACCTTCCAAGCCGAATTTTATTGGCCGCTTCAAAGTTTTCCGGATGCTCTTTCACGGCTCCAGAAATGCGTTTCAGCTTTTCTTCTATTGTCTCCTCCGGCTCATCCTTATGCATCGCCTTCAGTGCCTTAACATACCACTGACTATTAATGTCATCATCGGTAATATCCTTCAGTTCTTCTGGGCTTTCGATGATGCCCCACCAGCTCTCAGCTCCAAAGATTATTCGCTGCAAATCAAAAACATAAATCGCCGGATTTGATGCCATTCCGACAGTCAGTTCACCTGATTCTTCATTATAGCTCACCGTCTGAGACCACGGCTGATTTCCTAGATACAATCCAAGATATGTTTTACCGCCATATTCTTTATTACATGGCCGAATCTTGACCAGATTTCCTGCACGACCCATCATCAGCTGTTTCGGTTTATCACATTTGATACTGTTGACCTGAATTGGATACTCAATAAACCGACTTTTATAGTCCGGGCAGTTCTCACACTGCTCATTGCTGACGCATACAGACATATCATCTTCTTCTGCATCTCTTCTTTCCTGCATCAGTTTTCTGCAATATGTTTTGTTCATTTCTTTCCCCATATACGGAAAAGCATACTTGCAATTTTTCTGTTTCTCACTTGGTTTGTAATTTTTGTCCATTTCTTTTACTTCCTTTCTTTTTAGCTGTTTTTTATATTTACAAAGACAATATGCAAAAAACAGTGTGAGAAAAAAAGTAAAATTGAATTCAAGTCTTCGTCGTGCCGATTCGTGGCGCCTTCCCGGCTTTGCCCGGTTTGGTACCAGGTTTAAGCGTTCCGTAGCAGCGTTATCCAAAAACCAACGTAGTCACAAACACAAAGAATAAAAACGTCGCAGCCACTTCTGGAAACACAGCATCTTCTTCTCTATTATGGGTGAAGATTTTTTTAGGCTTACTTTCACTGATTCTGATTTCTGTCTCGTCTCCGATATTAATTTCTTTCGGCTTCTGCAGCTTGAAGGATTTGTAGGCCTTTTTGCCCACCTTATATTTATACGTCACTTTAATTGTCCCGTTGTCGCGTCCCGCAATGTCCACAACTTTCGCATCAACCAATCGGCTGTCTTTGTATTGCTGGTGCGTTTGTAGCGAATCGAATAGTACTGCGGTGCTTCCAATAAGAACGATTACAAAGAGAATCAACTTCCACATCAATTTATTTCGTTTTGCATGTCTGATTATACGTTTGGCCATTTTTTTTACTCCTTTTTTATTTTTCTCTATGTACGAAATATGCCTGATTTTTGCTATTGTCATATTTTTTGCGAAAAATATACAAAAAAAACTGCTACCCGATATGGTAGCAGTAAAAAATTAGTAGCTCTGAGGTTCTTCTTCGCAATCGATTCCAAGTTTCGTCAGCATCTCCAAAATCCCGTCATGCCTTCCAGCAGCATATGGATTTTTGTCAATATCATCAGTACCCTCATATTCACGATTGTCGGTAAACAGCTTATTTGCAATTTTAAGAAGCTCCTCCTGTGTATATGTTTTCATTATTTTTTCTCTCCATTCTTTATTTTTCTTGCGTAATTAATATGCAATATACCGATTACGATTAGAAAAATACCTGGGGGCTTTTTTGTTATTATTATTTTTAGTCTGTTGGACTTTTTGCCGCCGAAAGATTTTTGCGAAAAAAATACCGGCAGAATTTCTGCCGGCAGGTTTTTCAATGTCAAATTTCAATATCAGAATCTTCTTTCTCGTATTTCTTCGTCCAAATCGGCCAACCACGCAACAGCAACTAATACTCCTAAAGACGCAATAAAACAAAGGGTAAAGGCAATAATAGTACATATTGCGGTCGTCATTGTAGTGATAATTATTTTTTCTGGAATACTTTTGCGTATCCGTATTTCTTTCTTATCCCCTACTTTAATTTCGTCTACGGATTGCCTAACATTTTCTTCATACTTCTTGTTGTCGTAGCTATAGCGATATTTAACTTCCAGCATGCCGTTTTTCGTACCAGATACACTGATGACATTTGCTTTTATAATTTCACTGCCTGTGTATGTTTTGTAACTAGTTACAACACTGATTACAAAAATGATGACGCCGACCAAAAAGAATATGATGCAAATAAGTTTAATAAGTGGAAATTTTTTTTCTTGTTTTCCTTGTTTTTTTTTCGTAGTATTTTTATTTACCATTTGAATTTTCCTCACTTTCTGAAATTACTTTTACATTTACAATATACTGGAATTTTTGCCGGATGATAATATTTTTGCGTATTTTTTTTGCAATTATTTTTATTGTTTTTCAGGCACAAAAAAACTGTTGCCAAATAAGCAACAGTTTTAAAAATCAGTTAATAAATTCCTCTTCGCAATCGATTCCAAGGCTGGCCAATACATCCAAAATTCCGTCATGCACTCCGGCGGCATATGGATTTTTGTCAATATCATCAGCGCCCTCGTTTTCGCGATTATCAGTGAACAGTTTGTTTGTGATTTTAAGAATTTCTTCTTGGGTGTATGTTTTCATTATTTTTTTCTCCCTTCTTTATTTTTTTTGCATAATTAATATGCAAAATTCCGATTACGATTAGAAAAATACCTGGAGGCTTTTTTTTGTTATTATTATTTTTAGTAAGCTAGACTTTTTGCGGGCCGAAAGATTTTTGCAAAAAAATGCCGGCAGAGGATTTCTGCCGGGGTAGAATATTTTTGTGGCTTATTCTTTTTTGTTCTTCTTTATGTTTTCTTCTGTAATTGACGAAAACGTTACACCTGGCGTCGTCGTGAATCCAGCATTGCTTATTTCGTCATAATCCAAGATATAATCCAATTTATACAAACACAAAACTGTTAATCCAAGACCTAATCCAATCAATACATCACAGAGCACGACATAATTGATATCATTGAACTTAAGAATCACTTTCGGGTTGTTTTTCTTAACCCGGATTTCTTTTTTATCTCCTTTTTTTATTTTTTCCGGAGGCTGTATTTTGTCTGATTCATATTCCTTACCGGCGATATTATACCGATATCTGACAACAATATTTTCATCATTATCACCCTCAATATCAATTACTTCAGCCATCACAAGCTGGCTTCCAGAATAATTATTGTAATCACTCCGTGCATAAAAAAACATGAACGTAGCGGCAATCATAGCCAGCACACAGGCAAATTTTTTTATCAGCGATATTATGTTCTGGATTTTTTCGGCGTTTTCAGCCAGTTCTTCTTCTTTTGATTTTTCCAAATCTTTCATATCTTCCATATCTCCCATTGGCAGATGCTCCTTTTTTAAGTATTTTTTTTGCTCTATTTTTAATATGCTTGAATTTTTGGCGGCAGGAAAAATTTTGCAAAAAAATGCCGGCATCGGAGGATTTCTGCCGGCGTAATCTTATTTCTTAACATACAAATACCATAATAATATTGCAAATGCTACAAATACAAAAGCAGTAGAGGCGAAAGGAAAAATAGCATCAATTTCTTTCACATAAGGCATTACATCAGATGGGGCTTTGGTACTAATTCTGATTTCTCTTTTTTCACCAACCTTAATATTATTGACCTGTTCTGCATGTTTAATACATTCTGATTTATATTTTTGATTGTCATATCGGTATTCATATTTAATTTGAATATCACTGTTTTGGTTAACTGCAATACCTGTAATCTTTGCAATTACGGTATCACTACTTTTGTATTCTTTATGCAACGTTACGGAATAGTAAAACAATGGAATACTGATGAATAAAAATATGATTATCATTATTTTCGCATGTTTTTCGGCCTTAATCGTTGTATTTTGTATCTGTTCCGTCATAAACTAGTCCTCCTTACACATCCAAATTTGCTTCCGTCGCGTTACTGTAAATATACTCTTTTCTCGGCTGTACCTCATTCCCCATCAGCAGCGCGGTCAAATCAGACGCCGCCTGCGCGTCTTCAATTTCAACCTGCTTCAGCATCCTTGTTGCCGGGTTCATAGTAGTCTCCCACAGCTGTTCCGCATCCATTTCTCCGAGACCTTTATAACGCTGCAGTTTAAAGTCTTTATGTGTTTTTTTGTATTTTTCAAGTGCCTTGTCGTCATACAAATATTCTTCTCTTCCGTTCTTTCCGTTCGGAATCGCTTTATATAACGGCGGCATCGCGATATATACGTGGCCTTCATAAATCAGTTCAGGCATAAATCTGTAAAACAAAGTCAGGAGCAGTGTAGCGATATGTGCCCCATCCACATCCGCATCGGCTGCGATGATGATTTTATTATATCTCAATTTGGAGATGTCAAAGTCATTTCCGTACCCTTCAGAGAACCCGCAGGCAAAAGCATAAACCATTGTTTTAATCTCGGCATTTGCCAGGATTTTATTAATGCTTGCCTTTTCAACATTCAGAATCTTACCTCTGATTGGAAAGATTGCCTGAAATTCACGGTTTCTTGCCGTCTTAGCGGAACCACCTGCAGAATCACCCTCAACGATAAAGATTTCGCATTTTTCCGGGTCTTTACAGTTACAGTTTGCCAATTTTCCGTTACTGTCAAAAGAATACTTCGGCTTTGTCAGCATATTTGTTTTTGTTTTTTCTTCTGCTTTTCTGATTTTTGCAGACTTTTCAGCACAGCCGATAACGGCTTTCAGTTCTTCCAGGTGACGGTCAAAATACATCTGCAGCTGTTCTGAAATAACGGATGATACCGCTTTTGCTGCATCCGGATTGTCTAGTTTCGTCTTTGTCTGGCCTTCAAATCTCGGGTCCGGATGTCTTACTGAAACGACAGCCACGAGACCATTTCTCACGTCTGTACCGGTGAAATTTGCGTCCTTTTCTTTAAGGATACCGAGCTCCCTTGCATATGTATTGATAAGTGTTGTCAGGGCTGTCTTAAAACCTGTCAGATGAGTACCGCCCTCTGTTGTATAGATACTGTTGCAGAATCCGGTCACATTTTCGTGAAATTCCGTTGTATACTGGAAAGCACACTCAACTTCAATCCCGTCACTCTTTCCGGAAACAGAAACCGGCGCGTCCTGAACTGTTTCGGAGTCTTTCACCATAGATTTTACAAGGCCGATGATGCCCTCTTCTTCATGGAAGGTAATTGACTCTACTTCTTTCTTTCTCTTGTCTTCGTAGTGGATTATCAGCTTCGGATTTAAGTAAGCTGTCTGGTGCAGCCTGTTCTTTACCTCTTCCGCCCCAAACTTCACTGTATCAAAAATCTCATCATCTGGCAGGAAGTTGATTGTGGTTCCGTGTCCTTTTGACTTCTTAATCATCGGGAGCAGGCCGTCAATCAGTTCTGTTGTCGGGTGTCCTTTTTCGTAAGAGTCATGAAACAGGCCTCCATCACGTTCAATATCAATCGTAAGACGTTTTGATAACGCATTCACGACAGAAGAACCGACACCATGCAGACCGCCGCTGGTTTTGTATGATTTATTATCAAATTTACCGCCTGCGTGCAGGGTGGATAATACCAGACGCTCTGCAGAAACACCTTTTTCATGCATTCCAACAGGGATTCCTCGTCCATTATCTCTCACGGTCACAGAACCGTCTTTTTCCAATGTCACCCAAATCTCACTGCAGAATCCCGCCATATGCTCATCAACAGAGTTATCAACGATTTCATAAATCATATGATTCAGACCTCGTCTTGAAGTACTGCCGATATACATTCCAGGTCGTTCTCTTACGGCCTCAAGGCCTTCAAGAACTGTGATACTGTCTGCTCCGTAAAAATTATCTTTCTTTGCCATTTGTCTTACTCCTTATTTTTTTGCTTTTAACAACATGTCAGAAAATCATTTTTTCTTATTTCTTTGCGAATCTTTTTTCTTGTCTTCATTTTCTTTCTTCTCTTTTTCTTCTTTTTCTATCTTCCACGAAAAATAGAACCATGAAATAGTCAGTATTCCAAAAACAATTACGGATACAATTATTGTTTCTTTTAACATTATTTCTCACTCCATTTTTGCGTATATATTGTATGTGCATTATAGTATGCAGAATTTTGAGCGATTTTGTTACATACAAAAAAAATCCTTCCGTAAAACCCGGCAGGTACATATTTTTAAGCAACTACAATTCGTTATTTTTCGTATTGTAAATTTTCTTTATACTTCTTTATGCTTTTTGTTAATATGCACAAAAATAACATGTCGGCTTTGTCGGCTCGGCTCCACATTGAAATTGATTATATCTTTCGTTATCCTCTTTCATCATCACGGTAATAGTAATAATCTAATTGCCAGTCTTCTAAAGGAAATTCTTCCAATCCAAAAACTGACTGTGAACTCAATTTTTCTTGCCATTCATATGGTAATAGCTTTGAATATCTAGGATATTGATAAGATGTAAGGCTTGCCATCATTTCATCCATTTTAACCCCACAGTTTGGATAATCTTCTTTAGCCATTAAACTAGTAATACTATTTTTAACATCTTGCCATTCGCTATTACTAAGTAAACAAATAGTTTTGTCTGGCGATGCGATATTAACAATTCTTTGCGTGTTTTTAGACCGCTCAAACTTTTCATCGAAAGTGGCAATTATTTGTTCAAAAGAAGAGTATTTTTTATTGTTTGAGAAATCTATTTTATAATCTCCTTGCTGTATCATTTCATTAACATAATTTACAATTAAAGATTCATAGTCACAATTCGGAAATTGATTTTTTAGATATTGATATGTCGAATTAATCGCATATTGCTCCGCATCAATTTCGCAGGCCATATTTGAATAATTGCTTTCATAATACATTCTATTATTCTCAATAGCCATATGGCTTATTAGAAGATAGTAATCATCTTGAACATTATCACGAAAATCTTTACAAAAATACAAATATGAATCTAAATGTCTACTTTCATGGAATAATGCAACAAGTGATTTTATGAAGTCAGCATCATCAATCAGTTTACTTGATGGCTTTTGCATTAAATTTGGTTTAAAGATGTCCTTAATGCCTATATACATATAAGGTTTTGATGTTATTGGTGACAATGTTACACTATCAATCATTAATACATCTTTACGCATTTTAATGCGAACTTCATTAAATCCATCATTCGCAAATTTGTCTTGTAAGAACTTAGCTATACTTTTGATTTCTAATATTGCTTCTTTTGACGTTAACATAAGGCTATTTTTCATATATCTTCTTTATTCTTCTCTAACTTCTTGAGAGCTTGTACTCCTCCTCTAATAGTATAAGTACAGCTGCCTTTTTTAATTTCTTCAAGCAGTTCATAATCTGTGGTATCATCAATTTCAATTTCTTCATCTTTTATCGCGTCTCGTATTTTTTTTATCTTATCCCAATCTGCTATCATTGATTTTTTATTAATACCCATCAGTAGTCTCCTTTTTTGATAACTCGTCGTTCCGGCTCGTAGCCAAGCCTCGCAGAGGCTGACAAGCGAAGCCGTAAGGCTGAGTGCAGTGCACGAACGGGGATTCTGACCCACGTGCGAAGTTAAAACCGGAACATTTGACCCGCGGACGACTTTTTGTCGGCCTGGGACTTCCCGTTCTCCGTTAATATTTTAATAAATTATTTTTATGTTTTTGGATTTTTGCGTATGATACCGCGAGCTATGCTCGCGTGTACCAAGCCTCGTAGAAGCTGACAAGTGAAGCCGTTAAGCTGAGCACAGTACGGCTTTAGTCGCTGACAAACGACGACGAAGTCGGAGTGCAGAGCGTGGACGGGGTTTTCGACTCCCCGTATATTTTTGCAACCATTATGTCCGACGGACAACTTGAATTGTTCATGGTCGGACCGCTTGCAGCATTCCTCCCCTGACGGCAAGCCTTGCCGCGGTTTCCTCGTCCATCGATGAATAGACTTTGCTTATTTCTTTCCTTTTTTTTCTTCCACCTTTTCTTCCTTCACCTCTTCCGGTGCAGTAGACCTAGCTTCTTTTTCCAATTCTTTTTTCTTTTTTAAGCATTCATTGAAGTCGATGCTGTCCATAAAAATTCCCATTTTTTGTCCTCCTGTTTTTCTATCTATCTGTAGGTCGAGCCATCGAAAACAGTCAAGCCTTCACTTGTACTTAATATGTTCATTTTTTTTGTTTTCCATTTTTTTTGCGATTTTTTTCGGCCTTACGTATCTAATATGCTGAAATTTTTTTAAATCAACGCAAACGAACAAGCTGCCAGCAAAAAAATTGCCGGCAGTTAATTTCAGGTATTTTTTATTCTTTTTTTGGCTTCCTCATCAACCATTTTTTCAAACTTTCTCTTGTCAATAAGCCTTACTTTCTTTTCTGCATTTTTTTCACATGCTACCTCAATAAGGCCAAGAAACAAACCGCAAAAAATGAATAATACTACCAGGCAAAATGCTGCCAACATATTTTTCACCTCCTCCGGTCATGCTGCAACTTTCTGTTTGACTCCAACAACCGCAATCCTACAGTCCCAGCTCTTTTTTTTATCTTCTCATTCTTTGTCTATGACCTTTCCTCCTTCATTTTTTTACATGCTTAATATGCCGAATATCCTCCAGAAGCCATCACAGCCACAAAAAAGGCCGACAAAAACTTGCCGGCCTTAAGTATTCTCTTCATCTCACTTCATCAACAGCCTTCCCAATCGCCTCAGCTACTTTTTCAACGTATTTTTCTGCTTCTTTTCTTTTGTATACGTATATGTAAGACGGATGCTGTACCGGCAGATACCATATGCTGTTATGTTTTGTCGCAAAATATTCAAATCCGCGCCAGCGTTTTAGCTTAATGTCTAACTTTTTCTCTACCGCAGAGCATACTTTCTCTCCAAGCAGAATCACGACCTTCGGCTTGACCTCTGCAATTTCTGCAAACAGATTCTTAAAGCAGCAGTCAATTTCTGCCTGATTTGGATATCTTAACTTTCCATTCTTATCAACCGGCGGGCATTTGACCAGATTGGTCTTATATCCCGGCTTGCCGCATGCGGCTTCAATCTGTTTAACAAGTTTTCCTGTGTTCGTAGTCTCGGAAAGCGGTTCTTCCCTGATTTTTGCAGATATTCCTACCCACAAGGTATCATATATATTGCTTATTTTTGTATCTGGATTTGAATACTTTCCGGCAATATCGCAGTGTATGCAATCAGTCATCATAAGCCCTCCTCTTATGGTTTATATCTTTAATTTTTCCATTTCGTATGCAATCTTTGCAAAAGATAAGACCGAAATGCTCTGAAAATTCAGGTAGTCACTTCTTCGTAATTCGCTGCCAGCAGTTTGTTGACTGGTTAATATCGTCCTCCTTTTTTGTGTTACATACAAAATATGCAGAAAAAAAAGATGTGGCGTAATAATATATATTAACGTCGCATCTTTTCACCAATTTTTTGAAAAACATTAGTCAGTCAGACGTCCAGATACCTCTCGATTTCTTTAAACACCGCTTTGCTGCTTTCATTATTGTGCAAGATATCGTGGGTTCCTTCAACACACTTGATTTCTGTTGAACTGTTATTTTTATGATATGCTTTAAATACTTTTGCTACTCCCTTTCCAAAATTGCCAACAGGGTCATTTTTTCCATACATGAACAGTGTTGGTATCGTGTTATTTGGATTTTTAAGATTTTTTGAAGTGTATTCCATACCACGCAAAAATTCATAAAAAAACTTCGGTGTCATGCATGTATGTACAAGCCTGTCTGCTTCGTATTCGTTTCTTGCAGCGTCATCTGACAATAACCAATAATTGTTCGGGTAGCCCTTGAAATGTTTATTATAGCTGTCAAACGCCATTTTACGTATCTCATCTGATGATTTACTCATCTGCTTATTGAATTTAACTGCAATCAAGCCTTTCATTACATGCAGCATTGCCGCAGGCTGATACCCCGTTCCGACTAGAATCTCTTTGTTGTAAGCACTTAAATCAGGCATTGACCTGACTATGAAAGAGCCAAGTGAAAAACCAACGATATACACTGGTAAATCAGGATATATCTTTGTGATATGATTTCTGACATTTATAGCATCGCGGACGGTGTCAAACCAATCATCTAAATACAAACTCCATGACTTATTTACGTTACTTCTACCGTGGCTGATGATATCGTTACCAAAAACAGCATATCCCCTTTCAGTGAAATATTCAGCAAAGTCGTCGTATCTGTCGATGTGTTCAGTCATACCATGACAAATCTGAATCATTCCTCTAAGATTTTCTTTATCGTGCGGCATAAAAACCACAATATTAAGTACTGTGTTCTTATTCGCGGATGGAAACGCGATATATAGTTTTTCCATTAGTGTAAGGTCTCCTCTTTTCTTTTTTTGTTTGTATGTAATATGCCAAAAAAAGAAAAAATAAAATCATATTTGCGGATTTTTTTCAGACTTAAAAAGTCTTTATACTTTTTATACTTTTCGTCATTTTATACAAAAACAGCCTGCCGATATCCATCGGCAGGCGTCATATTTTCAGAATCTCAATTTAACAGCCGTAATCTTACAGCCCCAGTTCTTTCTTCATTTTCTCCAGCTCGTCATCCACATCAGCGCTTCCGCCGTTTTTATACTTATCAAGCAGGGAATCTGCCGTGTTGTCATCGGCTGTCTTGTTCAGTTCTGTCATCGCCGCAGCCTCATCAAGCATCTTGTCGGCCTTTGCCTCATATCGCTCAAAAGCATCAATGCTTGTCGCGGCCTTGTCTCCGCCAGAAAGTACCTGATTCATGTGCTTCTGGGCCTTGGCGGTTGCTACTTTTGCTTTAATCGCATCTTTCTTCGCTTCAAGTGCCTCAATATCTCTTACCAGTTTGTCATGCATTGCCTGCATATTATTAGCATTCTTTTCAGCCATTTCGCATGTTTTCTGAAGTGCAACAAGTTTTTCTTCTTCTCTTTTCTTTGCCTCCAGAAGAGTTCTCGCATCACCCTCATTTCCTGCGCGGAGCGCTTTTTCTGCTGTAGTTTTATAATTAGTAATCTGATTCTCACATTCTGTTACTTTTCTTCTTGCGTTCTTTGCATCAGCCATCACTGCTGCGGTCTCTTTTTTTACTTGTGCCAGGTCTTTTCTAAGGTTCAGAAGCGTCTGGTCAATCATCTTGGCCGGGTCTTCTGCCTTATCCAGCAGCGCGTTCACATTTGCACTCATAATATCCTTAAATCTTGTTAAAATTCCCATATTTTTCAGTCTCCTTTTTTATATTTTTTGAGTAAATCATCCGCTTCGGAATTCCCGTTAAGCGGTGTGTTTAATATTTTTTCAGTTTCTTTTGCTTCTTCAGCTTTGTGTTTTCTTCTGATAACCATCACTACGATAATACCGGCAAAAATAACGATAACACCAATAACTTTCACTGCATTATTGCCGACATCGGCAGCTGTTGTTGATTTTGTCATGATACGGTCAGCTGTCTTTGTGAAAATGGTTGTAAACATGTCATCAGTTGACATATCAGAATACCAATATTCGTCCACATACGCCCAGAAAATCTCAATAGCTTCAGAATCCATAACAGAGGAAACCTGTTTTCCGTTGACGTATGCCATATATCCAACATCATTATCGGTATCCTTTTCTGCGAAATACATGAATAAAAATGTATCTTCATTTTTGATATGCTTGGAATACCAGTCCTTGGCATACTGCTCTTTCTGTGCATCTGTCGTCAGCGTATTGTCATAAGCGTTTAATACTACATATGGTTGTATTCCGGTTTTGTCATAAAAGTATTTAATGGCTTTTTCTGTCTTAGAAAGGTTATCGAACCATCCGATATTATCAACGATACAATTATTATCATACGCAATATTAGCCGTTATTTTTTCCCTGTTTTGTGTGCTTTTGGGTATACTACTGTTATTACTTATCTTCATACCAAATGCCAGCACAAAAACGATGATAATCGTTACAATGAAAGCCATAACCTCGCCAAACGGGTTACTACTCACAATTACAGTATCGTGCCTTGGTGGTGGACCTGGTGGTGGAAACATTCCACCGCCATATCCTCTGTATGGCGGCGGTCCTCCAAACGGTCCATTATAATTATGATAACCATGATAGCTGTTGTTTCCGGAGAAACTTCCGCCTCCTGCTCGCCTTCCACTGCTGCCGCTGCTTACATGATGGCCGCCGCTTGACCGTCCGGATGAATGTCCGCCGCCAGAATATTCATCACCACCACCTCCGGCTCCTGCTCTTCCCATAGATTCTTACCTCCTTCTGTAAGATTTTTTTTGTATATATTTAATATGCAGAAATTTTTAAAAGGTGGAGCACTTTTTGAAAAAATATTTAGCGCAAAAAAAAGGCGGCCGGAAAAAATCCGGCCGCCATATTTCAATCTGTCAGCATATATAATTCCCCGTCCACACACTCGTAATCAATACCAGCACATGAAAATAGAATGTAATTGTAATCAGTAGATTCGTACAAGGGCTTTCTCTCATAGAATTCGCCTTTTACGTTTCTTATCTTACCGTGACGATTGATTTCCTGCTTTGGATATTCATTCAAAATTAGAATCCTGTCAGGGTTAAAGCCAAAGGAATCGGCAATAAACTTTTTTGCGACATTGACATCCATTTCATGGACATCGCCTGCAAGCTTGTCGTATTCTTCCTGAATGTACAGCTTTTGATTTTCATAAGGCTTCCACTCCAGCTCTTTATCATACAAGAACTGTAAATCTTTCATACCACTCTCAAGTATCCTGATTCTGCACTGTAAAGCTTCCTTCTCCTCTTTTACTTTCTTTGTCATTTCATCAAGCATTGTTACAGTTTCCTTATCAGCTGCTGACTGGATATATTCGGCAAGGCCTTCATCATTGTTTTTGTACATCTTGCAGAATCTATCTTTGCCTACATCCATTTCGAGATATTTATTCTCGATAATCGCATACATGTCAGCGGAAGGATAAAATCCTGTCCTGTCGGAAAATTCCTGTTTTAACATTTGATTATCTCCTTTCTCAGACTTCACGCATCTGCATAAAATCAAGGCGCTGCGCCGTATAGTCAATATGATAATCAGAAAATACATTATATGCATTCAGCGCTGTTACATTATTTGTTTTGTTATCAACAGTTTCATCAACATCTGAAATGTCCTCAGTACCGTAATCAAAGCTTTTCTCGTCATTGTCTTTGTCTTCCAGGGCGAGCTCTACAAGAGCCCGCTTAATCTGGTCAACACTTCCAATCGCATAAAGCATTCTGACGCCGTCAGCTTCAGTATTCCCGATTGCGATAATCCACTTCGTCAGCATTATTTTTCTCCTTTCTTTTCCTCTTCCTTTGGCTGGGCCAAAACGGAATCTGATTTATAAGGGACTGTACCTGCCGGCACTACAAGTGAAGCGCGGTCAGTATGTACGTGCTGGTCATCAAAGAAAATCTGCGGCTTAAACTCTTTTAAAACATAAGTTTTATCAAGTCCTCCGAGGAAGAACGCCTGATTTACCTTGATTCCCCATGCTCTCAGTGTCTTAATGGTTCTCGCATGAGCCGGTGCGCTTCTGGCAGTAACAAGGGCAGTAACGATTTTTGTTTCGTTCTCTTTCCCTTCTTTTTCCTGCTTTGTCTGAATTTTAGACAATGCACGGAGGAATTTTGCCATCGGACCTTCTTTCATCGGAATGTTTGCTTTTTCGCTTTCACTTTTTCCGAATGCTTCAAGGCCTTCTGATTTGAATACTGCTTCTGACTCATCACCGAACAGAACTGCATCACCATCAAATGCGACACGAAGCTCTGTCGTTTCAGTCATATACTTTGCAGCAGATGTAATCATTGTTGCGGCTGGAATACCATTGTCAATCGCAGCCCTCGCAGAATCATCATTTGCCGTAAGGTACAGGTCAATATCAAGAGATTTCAGATAATTGATAATACTCTCTCCACCTGTAAAGAATCCGCGGCAGATATTGAGTCCATGTGCCTGGATTGAGTTGAAAACACGAAGGCTTGTGTCAGCAGTATTTCTTGACACTACAATGACTTCAACGTCATCTTCTCCAAGTTCCAGGAGAGCTTTAACAACAGGAAACGCTGCTCCCGGCTGCAAGACGTCTTTTTCGTGTTTCACCTGATACCTCTCATAGGCCTCTTTGCCTTTCTTTAGAAAAATTTCGTCTTCTTTCTCCAGCTGAAATAATGCGCGGCTGGAGACTGCAACTTTTAACTTTCCATTGATTGAATATGCCATACGCTTTTTGTTCCTTTCTTTGTGTATATATTTATTTTGCAAAATTAATATGCTGGAAAAGTAGATAGACAAAAACATTTCTTATCTTCCGCTTTTATTTACCGTATTCTGTCACAACCAAAATCACGCATATTAAATACGTAAAGAAAAATTAAAAAAGAAAGGAATAACAAAAATGAGTAAAAAGCAAAGTAAAGATGGAGTGACTTTAACAATCAACTCTCCGACATCAAACTACGGGATATTTAATATTGTTGATATTGATGTTCAGCCAGGCGTTGGCAGTGTCACACTTGATATTGATAGCCTACCACGGTACAGCAATTTTAATGTAAAGTTAAAAAATATAAACAAGCAGTTTCCGGACGTGAGAGTTCTTATCTTGAGTGGGCACGCATATGACATTGAAATCTCTAATTATATGTTTCCAAATGTTACAAATGTAATAGTGCAAGGCCCTCCGGCATACTATAGCAGGAGAGTGATTGTTGGACGCAATGGTTGCCTGCTACATTCTACCGGAAGCGGCGTAGGTTATAAGCTGCTGAATACTTTCTGCAAAAAAGCTGGCGAGAAAATTGACCTAAAAGATGTATGCAGTATCGAGGATTATGCCTTTGCAGGCTGTATGAGCACAAATGTCATCAATACCGACGATATAACATACCTTAGTAAAAAAAGCTTTGCCAATTCTGCATTTCAGCTTGGTGGCTCATTCGTAAATGGGGTTAAATATATCAATGGGATGATTGTTGATATTGATACATCAGCAAAAGAAATTGATATTCCTGAGAATGTCAGGATTTCGGGCGTCGATATCCCAGAAAATTGCCGGTTTGATAAAATCACAGTCCATTCAAAACATTCTATTGGTGCTATTGTGCAGAATAGTGGAAGTTTATTCGATGGACATAGCGGATGCGATATTCCTTGTGATGTTTTATACTTAGATTTTAACAATGACGAGTTCGAGACATCAGTTTTACATGCTATCGATACAAAAGCATTTAAGCTGTCAGATAAGAATCGTTTTTGCAGCGAATATGATGGAATCTTATATGACCGTAATATGGATACATTAATCTGCTGCCCATCAAAGAAAACAGGCTCTATGCTTATTCCAGAAGGAGTTAAGTATATTGGTGACTGTTCATGTTCTGATACAGAAATTACAAGCCTGAAACTACCCAATACCCTCAAAAGCATTGGATATCGTGCCTTTTCTGGCAACAGAAAGCTTACGAATATTGATTTTGGCTCAGGTATCAAAAATATCGGGGCTGGTTTCGGTGGTATGACGTTTTTTGCGTGCGATGCTCTGACAAAGGTAGAGATTCCGTCTAATGTCAAATTGATTGGCGAAAGTGCGTTTGCGAATTGTTGGAATCTTTCCAATCTGATATTTAACGAAGGACTTGAGAGCATTGGACCCAATGCTTTTCGGAACTGTAATCTCTCAGAGATTGTGCTTCCAAAATCAGTAAGAAGACTTTGCGATGCTGCATTAAATGGTGCAAAGAATATTGAAGTTCCTGGTATCATCCCAGTCAATTTTCTTCATGCAGTCTTAAAAACAGACGATGGAGCACGTCCTAATGATTTGTTTGATATCGTTGAAGTGACCGATGGGAGCAATAAACTGTTCTTCCCAATGTATCTTGAAGTTAACAAGAAAGACGACCTTCAGCGTAGCCTTGGCTACAAGACCCTTGCAGAGGTTGTAGAAGACAAAAACTTTATCAACAGACCGGGTGAATGTTCCCGGCATCTTGAGGCTAAGCAGAACATAGCCGTTAAGGTTTACGGATACAACCAGAATCCTGAAATTCGCACTTACCTCCGCCGTGCTGCAACAAGTATCACCAAGAGATATATTGCTCAGAAAGATGAGGACAGACTCGTTGAGTTCCTGAAGCTTAACTTAATGACAATGTCAGCAATGAATAAGATTCTGCCGCAAGTCAAGCATGCCGAGATGACTTCTGCTACTGCTTATCTTCTTAATGCGATTAACAACGCAGGAGGAAATAAAAAAACATTTAGACTTTAGTCTTATGATTAAAAGCCCCGAAAGAGTGACCGTTACTGGCACTCTTCCAGGGCTTTTTTTTCGAATAATGGCGGATGTAAATAAACCTTCAGGATTTGCTTTTTTTAAATTCCTTGATAACTCCCCGGATTTGCCGGAGTCATGACCAAGTCTCGCAGAGGCTGAGAAGCAAAGCCGCAAGGCTGAGTGTAGCGCACGAACAGGGATTCAGACCCGCGTGCGAAGTTAATTTGCACAAAAAAAAAGGACCGAATATGGATTATCCGGTCCTTATTAACTTTCTTATTTAACTGTCACCACTTTTCCCATGAACAATATTTCGTTATTCATTTCGTCAAAAATCAAAAATGCAAATGGCCTTGTTAATTCCACGCTTTTTACCACCGGGTCCGGAGCCATTGCCGACATACACTCCATAACTGCCGCCGTAACAGCTGCTGCTTTTGTACCATTTTCATCCAGCTCCAGTTTTGTTTTCTGAAGTACTGCACTGACTTTTGTGTTTTTATCTGCGATACCGGAAAAATCAGCATCATTTGAAAAGATATTTTCCAGACCAAGGTCTGAAAGCATATCATTTAAAGTTGCCGAAGTTTCGAAATTAAGTTTTGGCATCTTACAATCCACTTCGTCGTATTCTGGTTTAGATTTCAGCAGACTCTCAATGTCCAAGTCTTCAAGTGTAAAATCACCCTCTTCATTTGGCAAAATGCCGATAAAGCTTAAACCATTTGCGTAGTTCCGTCCGAATGCGGTCGCTTTATCATTTTCATAATATCGGTCGCCCGCACAGGTCATATATTTTGTTTTTTCTTTATCTCCAAATTTCTCTTTTTTATTGGATACAGTCCATGGGTCTCCGTTCCAGCCAGATTCAAAATACAGAGAGTTTGTCAGGCACAACTCCGTATCTTTACTGATAGTATCTGGTGTTATGATTTTTGGAATCAATCCTTCTGTATTTTTATCACACCATTTGTTGATTCTCTTGCATGTCTTATCTGTATTAGAAAAATCTAGGTTTTCTACTTTTGCCGAGAAATTGCTACTCACGCTCTTTTTGAAAGTATCCTGCAGCTTAAGGCCGTCATCCGCCCATACCGCATCAGCGATTTTTAATTTTGATTTATATCCGTAATTCTCTTCATCCGAATTATATTTCTTGATATTTTCTATATATTGCTTCGCATAAGCAGCAAAATCATCTGTTCCAAGATATTCTTTTAAAGCTTCTTTTGTCTCCCCTTTTGCGCCTTCTGCAATCATACCAAGAGCAAAATTTAAGCTTGTTGGGCTAAGCATAATATTTTTGTTTCTATTTTCTGCTGCAATTTTGTCTGTCAGCTTCACGGAATTCTCTATAGCCATGATTTTATCAATTGCGACTTCGTCGGTCGCTTCTTTTGAAGTGTCGTCATTTTCAGATACGATGACATCTGTATCTGACGGAACGATAGCCGCATTCGTAGTTGCGGCAGGCGTTAATGCTGTCAATGCGGCCATAGCCATTGCTGTTAGTTTCTGTTTGGTCATAAATGCCTCCTTTTTTTTGTAAATATATCATATGCTATTCTCGTATATGTAATATGCAAAATAATTTTGCAAACTAGATAAGTCCAAAATATAACAGCCTGTCAGGTGGGTTCTCCTTACAGGCTGTTTTCTTACCTTTCCATATCAAAATCATCAAAATCAAAACCTGATGTATATGGTCCATCGAATCCATCGGAACTATCGAGCCCCCTGAACCCATCGTCATCTTTCCCACCAAATCCGTGGTCTAATTCATCCTGGCGGTTTTGGTTCATATACTGCTGGCGAAGCATAAAATTATTTCCGATGTCCTCTTCATCAAGCCAATGGTCAATATCTTCTTTTACCTCTGCTTCTTCCGGTTCTATTTTATACATCTGACCAAGTTGAAAATCGTCTGTTTTATCCATTCTTTTATCCTCCATTTCACAAATTTGTTTTGCAACAAACTTAACATGAAAAATGGAAAACAATATAAAACAGCTTTATCTGAAAATATTACCTCAGGCCCATCTCATCAACTATATAATAAACGACATCTCTTATCGTCATTTTGTATTTCTCCTTTATTTGACGCAAGAACTGCAGATGAAATGCCTGACATATACTGCCATCTTCACTTCTCACTTCAAGCGTTTCAATACTTGTCCCTGCTGCATTGATTGTCTGTACGGTAAATAGAAATCCATACAGGTCTTCTGTATTATTCAACGCATCTATCAATTCAGTTGTAAAATTATACAAATCTTTATCCATACGCTTTTACCATATTTTTCCAATCATTTTTCTTATTATTATACCAAATCGCTACGTTACCATTCAACAATAGCCTTTCGCATCTAATGCTATTTTACGACAAATTTTTCTGTTTTATGTATTTTAACACAAAAAAACCTCGGAAAATCCGAGGTTTAGCACAAATTTAATTTAAATTTAAATGGAAAATCTTTTATACAGCATTTTTCAGCCGCGAGTCATCAAACGTTTTCTTTACCTCAAGACACTCTGCTAAAAATAAGTTTTCGTCGCCTTGCGTTCCCCATCCAGACACATTTTTTACGCCTGAAATATAGAGCTCTTTTTTTGCTCTTGTGCAGGCTACAAAAAGAAGTCTGTTTTTTTCAGGGATGGCGTCACATGCCATATCTCTGTTTTGCAGTTTTGTTACGGAACAGAAAACGACTGGCCACTCTTTTCCTTTTGAAGAGTGCATTGTTGACAGAACAACTCCGTCATAGGCTTTTTCTTTTCTGGCCGTCTGTTTCTGTCCGAATCGTTCGAAGTCAATGACGTATTCACATACCGCTGGAAGATTTTCCATTTTCACAGCCTCCCCCATTGCTGTATTGATATCGTCCAGAAAACTCTGATATATTTCGTCATTTTCATCTGTATCAAGTTCCTTGAATTTTTCGAATAAACTTGTTACATTTTTTATTCCAGAAGCCACTTCCTGTAAAGCTAAGATATCATCCCTGATTTCTTCATTTGTTTTTGAGATGGCTGCACCATTAGTTTTTGCATTGATATACGCAGTGCCACCGAATTCACTCCCGTAAAGCATAAACCGTACAAGTCCAATTGCTCCAAGAACACGAGGATTTTCAAGGATTGGCTCTGGATTAATACTTACTGTCTTAATCCCTTTTTTCTGCAGCATGTCAGCATAAGTGAGTAATTCCATGTTAGTCGGAGCAAGGATTGCGATTTCATTTTCTTTTCTACCATTCTTTATCAGCTCTTCTACTGACTCAATAATGTATTCCTGCTCCGTTTCTTTCATGTCAAACGCTTCGACGTTTACCGGGATTCCCAGTTCATTTGTTGATTTCGGTTTTTTGTCAATCCTATCTTCATTAAATGAAATAAGCGTTGCAGCAAAATCAACAATATTCCCTGTGGAGCGTCTGTTTTCCATGAGTCGCACATCAGTTCCGTGCGTTTCGCCAATCATATCAAAGAAGTTCTTAATCAGTTCTACATTCGCATCACGAAATCCATAAATGCTCTGGTCATCATCGCCAACAATAAATAATGACTTTACGCAGCTCGCTTTCCTCATCGCATTGATGATTTCAAACTGAACGTTTGATGTGTCCTGATATTCATCAACAGAGATATGCTCAATTCCGACTTCATCAAAAAGTTCTGGATGTACACGCAACAATTTCAAGACTCCGAGTTCCTGGTCGCTGTGTTCAATCAGGCACGCTTCTTTTTTATACTTGTCATACTGCATATACATACTATAGATAGCGTCTACCGTTTTTGGCTGTAATCCCGATGATTCTTTTAAATCATCCTGAGACATGCCTTCCTGAATAGCGGAAAAATATCCCTTCATCAACTCAAGGATTCCTTTTGCTTTGAACATGTCCAGATAGAAATTCTTGTACCTGTCAATCAATTCATCAATAGGGTCATTTTCAGACAAAATCTTCTCGACAATCTTCGTCTTTTGGATTTCGTTGATAAGCACAGGCGGTTTTGTGTATCCAAGCAGATAATAGTAATCCTTCAACAAAGAATCCCCAAATGAATGGATTGTGGAAATCACCATCTGCTCAATATCAACATCAAGGCCTGCGATATCACAAAATCCTTTAATCCTGTCTTTCATCTCCCCAGCGCCAGCGTTTGTAAATGTAAAGCATCCGATTTTTGAAGGTTCAACACCTGATTTAATCAGATTCATAATTCGATATGCCATTGCAGTTGTTTTACCACTTCCTGCCGTAGCAATCACTCGAATGTTTCCACTTAACGTAGTTGCCGCCTTTGTCTGGTCCTTGCTAAGGATGGGTAGACTTGTCGGTTTCGGTCTCTCTTCCTCTGTCAATGGAACAGCCGCATCATGATATTCACACAAGACACGAGATTTGCAGTTCTGGCATTTTTCTGCTGAAACAGATTGCCCGGCAACAAACTCTTTAATCTGTGGGATGAAGGATTTATCTATTTCAGACATATCATTTGAGAAAGCTTGCAGCGTTACAACATTTCCGCCTTTTCCGAAGAAATCATCCTTATAATTATTATCATTTTCCCTTTCTTTTTGAAGAAAATAATAACTTGCCCGAAGTAACACATTTTCGCCTGGTTTATTTTTGCTCGCCCATTCCTGCATAGCTTTCAACATAATATAAAACTCAAGACGAGTGTTTGTACCAGTATCAAGTATTTTTGATGATTCTTTTACATTTGGCTTTCCTGAAAATATTCTTACGGCTTCAATAGCATATACACACATTTCGTCGTAAACCCACCTTCGGCCTTCTCTATGCTTATTCACTTTTACCGTCTGATATCCAGCGAACATACAGTCTGTCTGACAGATAAAATCAGTATCATCAATTGTTACAACCGGCTGACCAATCAAAATTGGCTTCCGCTGTTCACAATTGATATATCTGTTGATGTCCCTGATGTCATCTTTTGCCTGCATTTGCTTTGTGGCATCCGTTGGCATATCCAGGAAATCATAGAAAGTATCGATTAATGACTGCACGCTGAATCTTATGGAGCCAGTGAGTTTACCGATAATGATTTCGTTGATAAAACGCTGGCGTGCAAACTTAGATTCATCATACGGAATTTTAATGTCCTCTGCATCACAGCCAATAGCGTCTTTCGCCATTGCCCTGATAGTATCCGAATCATTCCCAAAGTTCATGATACCAGAGATAATAATTCCTGTAGCATCAGGCATATCCAGCTTCTCTATCTGTGGTATTTTACGCAGCAACTTTTCGCGTTTTCCGCATCTGTAAACTCCATATAACTTTCCAGATTCAAATGCCTTTTTTGTTTTTACTTCCATTTTTGAATCTCCTTTCTTGTTTTACAATTTATTACGTGGATAATATGCTGGATTTTTAAGAAAAAAGAAAAAGGGGAGAAATCCCCTTTTTCAGTGCAAAGAAAACAATATTAATCCAAGCTCCAAAAACAGAGCTATCGTCCCAACGGTCAGGTTTGTAGTATATGTACCCTTTTCTTTTGATTTTTTTTCAATACACATGGGGTACAACAAGACCAAAAACGCGAACTCAGCATATGAGCATTTAGCTAGGATAATTTCAATGTTAGTTAAATCACGGTTGAAGATTTTGCAAGCAAGAAGATATATACCTGTGAACAAAAATATCTTATTGCAAATTTCAAATATAGCATCACGAACAATTATACATGTACTTTTTTTGTTTTTTATTTCTTTTTTCTCCAATTCTGCGTTTTTTCGTGATTCTTCTGCTTCATGCAAAAATCGCTCCATTTCTTCATCCGGTAGCTGCGTATCCGCCTTTAATAGTATTTCTGTATATTTTTGAGGCGATTTTTTAATTTGTTTAATCAGCGCTCGCTTCCTTCTCACTAATCTTGCACAATAGATAAGAACCAAGGTATTTACGCCACACAAATAAATCTTCAGCAATATTTGGCAATATAGATGCGTAAACAATCCAGAATCTTTGTCGTTGTACTTTTGCTTTAGCCACTTGATAAAGTCGTTGTCTTGGTAATTTTTTCTTTTTAATTTTTTCATTTTCTTTTGCAGGAATGTTAGTCTATCCCTATTTCTCCTTTCTTGTTCTTTTATATCTTTCAGATATAGCATGCCGAATCTATCTAAAAAGAAAAAAGAGAGAAAACGCTTTTGCGCTTTCTCTCAGAGAATTAACAGTCTGTTTTGACTTCTTTCAGTTTTTCATCAATTACTTCTTTCGCATATTCGTCATCTTCGGCTTCCATGTCAAGATAAACAACCTCTCCGGTTTCAGAAATCTTTGCGATTACCTCGCCTTCTTCGTTGTCATCTCCTGTCTTCCAGGCATCCACGAGCCAGTACTTTTCTTCCTCATCAAAGAAATCGCACCGGATTTCAGTCCACCTGCTCTTCCTCCCGGTCCTCTCGTTCAGAAGTTTTCTGATTTCCTTAACCATCCCATGAACTTCAGCAGCCTCTCCTTTCTCGTATTTTTCGTATTCTTTTTCGCTCTGCTCATTCATGTTTGCAAAGTTTAGCCAGCCGATAGTATCAGCATAATAGCAGCCAAGGATGTTTTCGCAAATGTCGTCTGCCCGCAGGTTTTCAAAATGTACCATGCCGCCAGACAGGTTTTCATCCAGAATATAGACATCGTAGTCTGAAATTACAAAAAGAAATGTTCCTTCGCCTTCTCTGTCATACATTACGGCAGCTGCGCCGGTCTGGAGATAAGTCAGGCACATCTTTAAGGTATCATACATCACATCTGTAAGATAACTTAACGCTGCATTGAACTCCTTCTCTTCGTCTGCAAGATGGAAACTGCACCATCCGTGTTTTGGAGTTGATAAGATATCTTTTTTACTCATTTTTATCTTCTCCTTTCTGACGTTTTGTAGCCTGCCATTGTTTAAACTCTTCGTAGTCATCTATAATATACTGGTATACTCTTTTGACAAATGGCATAATATAGTCTTTAACAACAAAAAACGGAATCATCAGCAACAAGAAGCTTCCGATTGTGTGACCGATTACATAAATTGTTTCAAAAGTACTCATATCTTGCTCCTTTCTTTACCAGATATCTGGTCTTCGTTCCCATATGCTTCCAGCTGTGGTCGCATACATTGTTAGAATTGTAGCGAAAGCCTTTTCCAAGTCTTTTTCGCTTTTCTCTTTTTGTTTCTTTTCGTATTCTTCCAGTTTCCGAATCTGTGCCGGGGTTAATGACCGACGCCATTCGTTGTAGTTGTATTCCGAGAACCAGGAAACCGCATCCCATCCAAAGATGCAGTACCATTTTCGGCGATTACATTCAGCTTTCCAGGCCATACTTGCCCCTCCTTACACATCTTTTCCTTCTGCAAACGGCTTAATCATCACTTCTTCCTCAAGCTCGCCGAATGCATTTTGCACAGGAATGCTTTCCGGAAATTCTTTCCATGCGGTATCAGCCAGTTTCTTCAGCCTTTCAAGAGTCGCAATCACCTTAACTTCGTCGAAGGCATCGTCACACATTGCGTGCAATTTAACACTTCTACCTGTCAGTGAAAAGGCATCTTTTCCGTGCCAGTCAGGACGCCGAATCCAGATTGTGTACCCGATTTTTCCATTTCCCCAGCTGTCAGAGCTGATTCTTTCATCGATATCCCACCATCCGGAATCGATAAACTCCTTTTTCAAGTTTAATATTGTCTGCATTTTTTGCTCCTTTCTTCGTGTGTATTTTTTAGTTTTACATATTTAATATGTGTGATTCTTGTGCAAAATAAAAACCCGAAGCGTTTACCCCGGGTTAAAATTTGCAGTATGAAAAAAATTACAACGCGACCTCAACCAAATTATTGTCGTCACTGGTCTTGTCTGTTTTATTCAAACATTTAACATCTACTCCACGATTTTTTATAGCAATATCATAAAGTTTGTCAATAAATCCCATGGCTTGAGTATGCAGCTCGTTTTGCAGAAGTTCACATTTCTCTCTCTCGGAATTATATTTTGCTTCCAATTCATTGGCCTTCTTTTTTAATTCCTCGACTTGACTCTTTAAGTCTTCTACTTCACTTACTTTTTGTGAGTAATTAGCCTTGTTCCCTCTGCCACGCGTATCAAGATACTCTACTGCGCGACTATCAAGGTATGTAGTTCTGCCCAGTTTATGCACATATTTCTCAAACACAGGGTTATTTTTTAACTCTTTATTTACTGTCCTTCTTACGCATTCGTAAGTTACCCCGCACCTCTTTGCATAGTCTCTCATTGTCATTTTGTCCATATCTGTCATTTTTTTTGCTCCTTCCTTTTTGTTTTTACATATCCAATATGCTGGATTTTCAGGAAAACAGAAAAAGCCGCGCAAAGCGCGGCTCAACAGTCTCAACACTGATTAGAATCAGAAATGCGAATCAGCCATCCTTCTTTGCGGATATCGCGTCCGCATCCCACAAAAGAAATTGCGACTCTTACTGAAACAGCATCTTCTGGCTTCTTTAATGATACAGCCCAGACACTTCCTGCCTCAAGTTCATCCAGGAAATCCTGTTGTTCTTCTGTTAAATCGTTGTAGTCATCAAGGATACAACATTCGGTAAAATACGGAGTGTAACACTCTTTCTGGATTGCGAAATACTTTTCGTACGGCTTTGTCAGGGACATTGACAACAGTTTTTCTTCGCTCTTTTCGAAAATCAGGTCTGTTATCATCGCACAGTACGGCACGCCGTTAATCGTGATATTTCCGTCTTCATTCTCATCATCGATATCAAAATCGCCCATCATTACAAGGACAGCATCTTTTCCGTCCTGCGGAACGCAGTCATCCAAAAAGCTCCACAGCTGGTCTTCTGGAGACATTGTAAGCATTTCTGCAACTTCCGGGTCATTGAGTGGATTGAGGTTTTTGTTGTTTTTCATAGTATTTTTCCTTTCTTTATTTGAAATTTTTATTTACAAAAGTAATATGTAGAAAAAATGCCATGTAGAAAAATTGCTGTTCAGTTATATCTCGCCTCATACTTTTCCTTATCCAGCGTCAGCCTCCGCAGCCCCTCTGCGAAGTCCTCCATCAAACAATCACATACTACAACCGGCGTCATCTCATCCACCGCATTATCCAGCAGACATCCATTTGAATCAATTAACACATACGAGGCCTTCATATCCGGTTCTACGACAACCTCCCGTTTTGCCGTTTCTATCCCTGTCTCCGCTATCACTCCATCTTCTTTTCCTATTCTGTCTTTATTTCTATCTACAAATTCCTCAAACTCCTCATCCGAAACCTGAATATCTATGTTTGAGAAACTGCCATACTGAAACGGCTTCATCCTCAGTATTTTCCACCGGTCAGCGGCGACTTCGTCAATAAAATCAGACATCACTTCGTCTTTGTTCAACGCTGAAACGACGGTGTTAATCTTAATCCGGCATCCCGGCGCATACTTCCGAATTAGCTCGCAGAGCTCCACAATCCTACCGGCAGGTATTGTTTTTTCGTTTCTGTCGCACCTTCCAATCTTTCTGTTTGTTTCATCGTTAATACTGTCCACTGAAAAGCCGATTGTATCAAACATCCCGGCGTACTTCTTAACCCATTCTTCGTCCATCAGTGAGCCGTTCGTAATAAGTGAAACTTTTACTCCTTTGTCTCGTATGTATTGCACCAGTTCCACCAGCCCCGGATACAGCATCGGCTCGCCACCGGCGATGTTAAATTCAGCTACATTTGCCCCGGCAATACAATTGTCTATGATTTTCTTCCAGCCTTCCACCGGTAGCAGTTTTTTCGTTCCAAATTTAGAAAAACACTGCCGGCAGCGGAAGTTGCAGGCCTCCAAAACATGAATGTTGATTTCGTATTTTGTTTCCATTATTTTTACCTCTTTTCTTTGTATATATTTATCGCTTCGGATTTTTGCCGCGGCGAAATCAGGTATGCAGGCACTTATACATATTCTGCGGCGGGCGGGTAATCGTTTTGCCATCTTCATATGTAAAACAGGAAACATCAAGCGGAGTATCGTATTTCTGAACATTTTCAAGCTTCAGCACGTAGTTGTAATAATGCTTCGGGTCTCCAGTCCATCCGATAAGCTTACGGTAAGCCGTAAAATCGCTGTCATTATACCACCACCCGACAGGTGGCTTTTCTTTCTGCCTGCACCAGGTGATATACATCTGCTGCATTTTTTCAACTGAAAGGCCGTCAAGCTGCGGTAAACCTGAGGGCAGATATTCGGCATGCAGTGTCACAAACACTTCTTTCACATCTGCTTGACCCACAACCTTTCCGGCTCCCCCGTTCTTCTTTGTCTCGTAGAAATATAAAGTATGGCTTCCGCCTTCCAGCAGCTCGTTTACAACCTTTCTGCGAAACTCTGCTGTTTTCATTCCGGAAAAGATTGCTTTTGTATATTCCGGATATATACTGAGAAGTATTTTTGCCATTATTTTTTATCCTTTCTTTTTTTTGTTTATGTGTGCCGGCAAAATCGGCTTAAACCAGCCGGCATGAAATTAACTTGTAAAACTTACGACCGATATCGCCCTCCGCTTGCCGGCAATCTCTCTCCATGCATTTTTTCGTACAAGCCACACAGCCTTCTGTCAGCCAATAACCTTCTTCCCGGCTTGACCGGCCAGGCTTGCGATAACTTTTCATCAAGGCGCCTTCGGCGTCGACCTCAATCTTACGGCTTCCAACCTTTCGCTTTCTTTTTCTATTTTCTTTCTATTTTTTGTTCTTTATTTTTTTTGCTTTTTCTTTCCCATTCTCTACCTACCACTTCTTCATCCAATATACCGAATTTTTATTTTTTCCGTATTTTTTTTTGCGGATTTCTGCACGGAAAAACAGCATCCACTACTGGATGCTGTAAGTTTTCTTGTGCAGTTTTTTCTTGGCATATGACAATTGCACTTTTTGCATTGCTCCACTCGTATTCAGGAAGAGCCTTGCAAGTAGCTGTGCATATTCCTTTTTTAATATGCCGTAAAATGAAATGGAGTACTCATCGAAAACAGTCATTACTGGTTTCCCGGCCTTAGAACTCTTTCGGATGTAGTGCTCTCCTGTCCACGGAACGGATAAGGGTTTGGAATTTTCTTTCAACAGTTTCGTTCTTAAATTCAGAGCCGCAGCATCTGATGCATATGTTATTTTTTTGCTGTACCCCAAATTGCAGCCGTTCACTGTCTCCTCATCTTCAGCCGCAACTTTTTTTCTTGAAATTCTTAATTCCTTAGCATTAATTCTGGCATATTCTTCATAACAAGAATAATCGGATTCGGAAAAATTTGTTGTAACTTTGTAGCCATTTTTCTGCATTTCTTTCTTGATTTCATCAGGGATACAATTCAGAAACTCCTGGACAAATTCGGTAAGAGTGAGCTCTTCTCTATGAGAAATTTCTCTAAGTGGTTTGAATGCCTCATCTCTTTCAGCCTCTAGTTTGGAGACATCTTCTTTTTTGGCTTTAGGACGCAAAGAAAGAAATTTCTTCTGTGCAACATATGCTGCTTTCAGTGCATTTCTGATATCTTCCGGAACCTCAGATTCATCAATATAAACCACATTCTTATCTCCGGCTTGTCTGCCTTCCACACCGAATTCTCCCGTTGTCACATATTCGTTGATAACTTTCATTGCCGGCTTTAAATCTTTAAATTCCGGAGGGTTTTCACGTTTAATTTCAATCCCGTATTCGTCTACTTCGTAATCATCTTTTAAAATTACAAACTGCATATTTAATTCCCCTTTCTTCGTATACAAAATTTATATTTACAACTGCAATATGCCGGATTCTTCCACACACGAAAAAACCGGCTTCATTTTTTATCGCAACAAAAAAAACAGCATCCATTACTGGATGCTGTAAGTTTTCTTATGCAGTTTTCTTTTTTCGCTACTCACATTTACTGCCCATCGTTTCATACTTCCATCAGTGGTAAGAAACAATGTAGCCAGCATTTTCGCATACGCTTTTGTCAGTATTTCAGAAAACGGAATAACATATTCATTATATACAGTCATTACCGGGTTTCCTGCTTTGGGACTTTTTTTAATATAGCTTTCTCCTTTCCATGAAACAGATAAAGGCTTAGAAAACGTTTCAAATAATTGGATTCTTAGTTTCAGTGCTGCAATATCTTCTTTATATGTAATTTTCTTGCTATATTCAATATCGCACGTTTCAACTGCGTCTTTATCATCTGTGGCTACCTTACTTCGTGCAATTTTCAGATTTTTACACGAAATTTCGTCATATTCATCAAAGCATGAAAAGTCCGCATCAGAAAAATCAGTGGTAACTTTATATCCATTTTCTTGTATTTCATTTCTGACTTCATCCGGAAGCTGCTTTAAAAATTCCTGTACGAACTCTGAAAGTGAGATTTCGTCTTTACAAGAAAATTCCCTAAGCATTTTCAAAGCATCTTCATATTCTTTTTCAAGCTTTGACAATAACTCTTTTGATTGTCCGGCGTCCGCGGAAGAGTACTTTTTCCACGCACTATATACTGTTTTAAGTGCGTTTCTAGCATCTTCTGGAACTTCGGTTTCATCAATATGAGTTATATTATGAGAAGGACTCAGTGAGCGCCTGTTATACTCTCCCGTTAAAAAGTAATCTTTGAAGCCACTTGGTTTTTTTGAATTAAGTTCGATTCCGTACTTATCCATACAATAATCATCTTTCAAAATTACAAACTGCATATTCTAATCCACCTTTCTTTGTATACAAAATTTATATTTACAATTGAAATATGCTGGATTTTTCCGTGCACAAAAAAAACTGACTGTATCTCTTTTTACGGCAAAAAAAACAGCACCCATTACTGGATGCTGTAAGTTTTCTTGTGCAGTTTTTTCTTGATATTGCATACCTGCCATCGTTTCATACTTCCATCAGTGTTCAGAAACAACTTTGCCAGCATTTCTGCATATGCTTTTGTCATTATGCCGTGGAATGGAATGATATATTCATCATATACAACCATTACATGCTTCCCTGCTTTGATTTCTTTTTTGATATAGTTCTCTCCTTTCCACGGAACAGGTAAAGGTTTTGAATTTTCTTCCAACAATTTGATTCTCAGCTTCATTGCCTTAATGTCTGTCGTATAAGTGATTTTTCCATTGAATTCCAAATCACAAGTTTTGACCGCATCCTCATCATCTGCAGCTATTTTCTTTCGAGAGATTTTTAATTCTTTGGACGAAATCTTCGCAAACTCTTCATAACAGGAAAAATCCACATCAGAAAAATTCGTCATCACCTTATATTCGTTGTCAATTATCTCTTTTTTGATTTCATCAGGAACATGTTTGAAAAATTCCTTCACAAAATCTAAGAGTGAAATTTCGTCCTTATGCGAAAACTCATCAAGTGCTTTCATCGCATTATCATAATCAGCCCTCAGTCTTGCTGCTCCTTCCTTTGTCGTTCTGGATACAGGAGAAAGATATTTTTCTCTTGCTTCATAAGCTGTTTTCAGCACAGTCTTCACATCATCTGGAACCTCATTCTCATCAACGTGAACCACATCAGGACTATCGGCAGGCCTGCTTGTCAGGTTGCATTCTCCTGTCTGTAAATATTCGTTGCATTCAGTAGCAATCTTATGTTTGATTTCAACTCCATATTGGTCCAACTCATACTCGTCTTTCAAAATTACAAACTGCATATTCTAATTCACCTTTCTTTGTATACAAAATTTATATTTACAATTACAATATGCCGGATTTTTCAACACACGAAAAAACCGGCCGCATCTCTGCAGCCGGCAAATCAGGCATTATTTTGCAAATTTCTTTGCAAGTTCTTCTGCGTATTCTTTTGTCATATCTTCTTCAATAGCAATCTCATACACCCCGGAATACCAGGTTGAGAACTTATCTCCTGTCCACATGTAACTGTTAATAGGCATAGATACCGGGAGCAGTTTTTCGTTCTTTTTGATGTCTTTTTTATATGCTTCCATCTCTTCAGCCTCATCACACATCATCCAGTTGCCGTCATACTCTTCATAAGCATACGGAATATTCTTGTTGTATTTATACACAATCACATTTCTGATGATATAGATATGGTTGTCATCGTATCCAAGATTATACGGAGTGCTTCCAGCAGAATATCCATACCGTTTCATTGCATCTTTCACCCTGTCAGGCAGTGCTTCATAGAAAGCTTCAACAAACTCATTTTTACTGATTACACCTTTTGCATCACGCAGTTCCTTCATTATCGCGCATTCATCTTTCTCAAGTTCATTCAGCTGCTGGCTGATTTCTTTAAGTAATTTAGCGCGCTTGCCTTCCACCTTTTTTCTTGCTGTGTGGTTTTTTGCAAGGTGTTCTAACGCCGTCCGGAGAGCCGGAGGTACATTTCTGGTGTTTTTGCAGTTCTCCGGAGACGGTGACAAATGCTTTACGCCAAGCTCGTCAATATACAGGTTGTCTTCCACCTGAACCGCATATACAGTTTTTTCATACACATTTAATTTGATTATTTTTGCCATTATTTTTTCTTCCTTTCTTGTTTTTTTCTTGTTTTGTATTTGCATCTACAATATGCCGGATTTTTGCCGGTAAAAAAATCTGGTCGAAATATAATTGCAAAAAAGCAGCCGGAAAATTCCTTCCCGGCTGCACCACATAACTTAATCAAATATTTTTTTAACTTCTTTTACGAACTTTCTCGCGTTGTCTCTGCTTGAAAATGTAAAATCGTCAATGTCTGGAAGAAGTACCTTCACATTAAAGTCATTGACTGTTGCGATTCCAGCCTTCTTTGCCTTGTCGATGAGCGCTTGGATTTTTTTTGTATACCTGAGATATACATGCTGGCATTTTTCATCCTGCTTAAAATTATAATCGCACCATCCAAGATACAGATATTCCGTTCCTGATTTTTCGGCGTATACGCTGCCTGGTGTAATATCGGCATCTTTAAGATTCTTCGCTCTTGAAACAACGTCATTCACTGACATGTCCGCATTCAGAAGATACTTTTTGACAATGCCATTTCGCTCTCTGATTACAAGCTTTGCTCTGGTCTTGGAGCAGAGTTCCATCTGGTCATAATCAACCGGTTCATGCCCAAATTCTGACCGTTCTGCAAAAATGCATAATTGAATACCGCAAGCATCAATATATGAACTGCTGTTTGCATCAATGTAAACATTCGCATAACCAATACCATTAGAAAATACAGGGATTGTTTTGTCTGCCTGAAATGTCCCGTCTTTTTTTAATGGAATCTGATTGAATATATCTGAAGCAACTGTACCATTCATAATACCATACGCTACATCAATCATTTGGTCTACTTTCTGTTTGTACTGAGCTCCAGTCAGCTTTGATTCCGGCATAACATTATTTCCGTAATATTCAGATACCTTTTCTGCTGTATCTTTCCAACACTGGATGTTGAATTCATCCAGATAAACAGAAACCTTTCCATTTGTTATTTCCGGGTATTTCTTTCTACGCAAGAATGCAGATACCGCATAATCAGTACACCACCAACATGGGCCATTGTATTTACTGCCGTTTTCATATCCAAAAGATGTTAAGAATTCGCCATCTTTAGGATTAAGAATTGCAACCTTTCCAGTTTTCTGATATGTATCAAATGTAAAATCCAGCAGCCATTCATCTCCAGTCATTCTTGTCAGCAAAAGATATTTTTCATTGTACTCATCAAAGAATTTTCTTAAAGATTCTTTAGTATCCTCCGCTGTGATTACCTTAACTCTTCCATTTTTTACGCAATCATCTTTGATTTCAAAATACTCTTCTCTTGTCATAGTTTTCTTTTCCTTTCTTTTTTGGTGCTTTATTTTTACATTTTTAATTTGCTGAATTTTGTATCATGCAAAAAAAAGAGACGACTAAGTCGTCTCTTTTGGGCTTACTGCAACAATATCTGCTTGCCCTGCAAGTTTTTCAAGACAATATTCGGCAACGTGTACGTATACGAGCCGCTGCTTTCGTTTGGTCGTTTTTGTCATCGCATATATTTTATCAAGATAATAGTATGTTTCCTCTGGGTTAACGGTGACACCATCCACGTATTTTTTTATCGTTTCTTTTTCTATTTTGTATTTTTCTACAAGATGCTGAACGACTGCTTCTACTGCCTCGTTGTTAGATTTAACAAAACCTTCCAGCTGGATATATTTTTGCATTTTGTATCTCCCTTCTTTATTCTGGTTTACTACAATATGCAGGATTTTTGCCGGCAAAAAAAAATGGCTAACAAAAAAACAACAGTTGATTTTTCGTATGATTTAGCATATAATATAAGCAACAAAGAAAGGTTCATACTTCGAACTTATCTTTAAAATCAGGTGTTCCGCAGCCAAACAAATGGCGGAACTTTAAAATCAGGTGTTCCACTACCAAACAAATGTGGGGCTTTAAATTCAGGTGTTCCGCTACCAATAAATGCGGGGCTTTAAATTCAGGTGTTCTACGACCAAAAATGTAGTGCTGTAAATTCAAAGAGAGGAAAATTCCTCTCTTTTATTTTTTTACAACAAAAAATCCGGCTGTATTCCACAGCCGGCAGCAATCAGTTCTCGTACACAAATCCATTAGTTAACTTTGCGACAATTTCTTTCGCATATTCTTTTGTCAGTTTCTTTTCCAGCTTGATTTTATATGCTGAAACACACTGCAGACCCTCTTCCTTGTCGTAATATAACTTGGCGATATATTTCGCCTTAATTGGCAGTGATTTTGCATATGCTGAAACTATACGCTGGTATTTCAGGTATTCTGCAGCGTTTTCATACATCCGCCAGTCTCCGTATTCTTCATACTCATACATGAACGGAAGCGATTCCAGACTGGCTTTTCTGAGACTTACATCCATGACATTTAAGATATACATGACATTTTCATCCACACTCTCGCCAGGAAGAGCCGTATCACACCAGAATGCTTTGTCTACCATCTCATCGAACAGCCCTTCTGGAAGCATATCACCAACCTCTTCCGCGAAATCGGCAATGGACATTCTGCCCTGCAGGTTTCTGATAACAGATTCTGCTTTTTTGATTTCCTTTTTGGAGGCTGTGATTTTCGCATCAATTACACACTTCTGCTCTTCCAGCTCTGCAATGCCATCATATAATGATGACAGATACTTAAAAGTATGTTTTTCTTCTTCAGAGACATCATCTGCATCAGAAATGAAATCAGTATCAATGTTTTTGTATGTTACGCCGTCTGCATCAACATATTCATTTTTTCCAATCTCTACTGCTACAACCGATTTTGTCTTTGTTAACTGAATGCTTACGATTCTTTTATCACTCATTATTTTACTTCCTTTCTTGTTTTGAATGTTTTTTTTCTTCATTTGCAATATGCCGGATTTTTTCCGGCAAAAAACGCAAAAACAAAATCAGCCAGATAACAAACAACCGCATTTTTCAGAACATATATTCTACTTACCGGAATGTTTGCAAAAATTTCGCTTAAAATATATACAAAACAGCAAAAATGTTATATACTTTTTAGCAAAAAGGAGGTTTTAGTAATGTCAAAAGTTAAAGCAATTCGTCCTACAGAAGAAATCGAAAAAGACTTAACAAAACTTGAGGAAAACATTCAGGTCGCAGCCGCATCTATCAAAGAGATGAAAGCAACCAGAAGAGCGTTAAGAAAACAGCTTGAACTTGCACAAGCAAAAGAAGCCGAAGAAAAACAGGCTAAAGCAATTAAAGAACTTGCAGAACTGATGAAAGAAAAGGGTGTCACTGTCGAATATCTGAAAGGCCTTATGCAGTAGAAAAAAATAAGAAATGCCCGGGATAATATTTCTGGCATTTCTTATTTTTAGAAAAATGCTTTCCCGCAGCCGGCTTGCGCCGGCTGCTCCTTTTATCTTTCGTCTACTTCTCCCCATCCTGTAATATCGCATACATTCTTAATCCACTTTTTTGCTTCTGTATCCCTATTTACAAAGCAATCCCATACTTTGGCTGCACATGCTGTATCCTTAGCCGCCAGGTCCAATAAATCCCACATGCCTTCAAATGTAATTGAAAACGGAATCGCAGTATTCTCATCATCAGAATCCGGATAATAAACTTCTACCTCAATTGGGAGCAGCTGCCCCTTATATGCACCTGTGCAATATCCTTTTTCTGTTTTCAGTGTTAAGCCCAATGCATCACAAGCAACTTCTTTTGGGGTAGCTAATAAGTTGCCCATCGCCCGTCCTACTGGCTTTTCTGTGTCATCAAAATCCAAATTGATTCCGATTTTATCTAATACAGAGTCAACTTCATTAACAGCCTTTACGGTAGAAAGTGCTTTCATAAAAATTCTTTTTCTGATTTTTTTATCGTTTTCCATGTTTAATCCTCCTTGCGTTTCATATCTTAAATATGCTGCTTTTTTGTATTTCTGTGAAAATTTGCGGAAAAACATTTTGCTTTTGTGGTAGCAAATGGAAATTTTCGGTGATTCACTTGCAAACCTTTTTTCTTTTTTTAAAAATCCTGCATACTAAAATAAACAATCAACTTATTTCAGGAGGAAAATTTATGCAGAACTATCAGATTAGAAAAAAAATTCACCCAAAACAGCATGTCGCTGTTCTCTTAAAAGAAGACTACGAAAATGGAAATCTTACATACGGAATCGTAGATGAAATTTTAACAAAAACAGAAACACATTACAGGGGAATTAAAGTGAAAATCAAGCCGGAAAATGAGACAGAAGAAGAAAAAGAAATCCGAAAAGAAAATCCAGATTACCGCCTCGTTGGCAGAGTAAAAGCAATTCTGCCAAAACAGAAAGTGAAGTGACTTGGATGGCTTAAGGATACATCTATATAATGATGCAGCGAGCATAGCTCGCGGTATCATCGACGACGATTCAGTCAGGGTAACTGTAGTAGATGCGGAGAAAAATAAAGTTGAGCACAACGGTGCGGTTACTTCTCTTTCACCACTTGCCGAAAAGCTGCGTAATGTACCAGCAATTCAGGAGCGTCAGTCTTTACATACAATGGGAAAAAGATTACGGATATTGCAGAGGAGACACAGCGGAAAGAAGAATGATTGTCTATCCTGGCCAAACATCCAGAGCAACAGAAAAGGCGCTTTTGGCGCCTTTTTTTGTTTTTCTTTTGCCTCGTTGTATGATATACTGAATACATCCGCAATTTGTTAACAGATGCTACATTTTGCATATTGAATATACATAGCAAACAAGAAAGGGGAATGCAAAATGCAGGACAAAAAATTTACAGAAAGGCTGAAACAGCGCCTCACGATTGAGTTTCAAAACCAGGACCGCAGTGGAGCATATGGCTTTACACAGCGCAGCATGGCTTACAACTCCAATAAGATTGAAGGAAGTACATTGACGGAAAGGCAGACCGCATCATTATTTGATACAGGCACGTTTTTCGCAGATGACGAAGACACAATCTTCAGAGCAAAAGACGTGGAAGAAATGAACGGTCATTTTAAGATGTTTAACTACATGATGAAACACGCAGGCGAACCGCTTACTGCCGATATTATCAAAGGCATGCATAAAAACCTCAAAGAGGGTGTCTTCGAAGATATGGCAAACGGATACGCAGTCGGAGACTGGAAAAAGCGTGCAAACCTTGTAGGGGATATTACCACTGCTCTTCCACAGGAAGTACCGGCAATGGTTGAAGCTCTACTTGCCAAGTATACCGGCAAAAAGAAAATTGAGCTGCGAGATATTGCAAAATTCCATGCTATCTTTGAAAATATCCACCCGTTCCAGGATGGGAATGGCCGCGTTGGACGCATGATTCTGTTAAAGCAGTGTCTTGACGCAGACATTACCCCTGTCGTAATCAGAGACGAAAACAAAATCAAGTATTACCGGTACCTTAGTGCCGCGCAGAACAAGCACGATTATGCACCGCTTATTGATTTTTTTGAATCAGAACAAAAATGGTATCAAGAAAAAGTAATACCGATGATTTTTGATTATGATGAATTGCAGTAAACAGCAAGAAGGTGGATATATAACATGGCAGGGATATCAGGAAGCTTAAGCGACATTGATGCTATTGAGCGAGAGATGTTTGATGATTATAATGGCGAAGGTCCAAAGCACAAAGATGAGGAAGAATTTTATGGAGAGATGCTTGATGACGAACTCCTAATTGAAGACTACGAACCAGATTTAAGTGATGAAGATGCAAAACCGGCAACGATGAGCGAATGCTCTATGTTTTTGGTGCAGCATATGATTGACGACGAATTATTTTCTTCGTTAATGACACCACAAAGGCTTATCGATTATATCAATATGGACGATTGCCACGGTGAGTCATACGAAATTTTTGACTGTATGTCTGAATTCGGAAAAGTCAAGCCACTCAGGTACAAAGGCTGGCAGCCAGGATGTCTGATTGAGGTTGTAGACGAGGCCGGCAAAGTCGTTCTTCGTGGATATGGAGAGGACCATTAAGACGGTTGACAACTTTTCTGTATTTAAAAGGCTGTTTTTGCAGCCTTTTTTTTAATTTTTTTGTTATATTCCGCCAAAAAAAAGAAGCCTTGCTTTGCAAGGCTTCTTAAAGTGTTATCATTTCAACATAAGTTGGCTTAATATCGCTCTTATGCCAAAAGACCACTTTATTTAATTGTAGTATTATATATTTTGAAAAGCTTTTCTTCATTATGTATTATATCATATTCGGAAGACAAAGTCAACAATGAACGTTTTGTTCATCTGTGCAGCTGAAACTTCCTGCTTATCTCATGCGTCACATCATCCGGCAACGGTCTGAACCCAATGCATGTCAGCGTTCTTCCGACACCATCTTCATCCATCTCTTCCGGTTCCAGCTCCGTCAGGCAATTATCCTTAATCAGAAAGAAATCCTTCCCCTCTTCCATCCCAAGCTCTTCCGCCATCTTCTTCGCCTTCAGCAACTGATTCCTGTTTCTTGCCTCACATATCGTTTTTGTAAAAATCCCACAAACCCAATCATTGTAAGTCTCTGCGTCTATCTTTATCTCAAACACATACTCCCCGTTTTCAATTCTTTTTATCCCATTTTTATCGCCTTTCGCATCTCTGAGCGGCGTTGTCAGAAACGCCATGGACGCATGAGATACCTGTGCCGCCAGTTTACCGGCAAACATGTTTAAGTCTTTTCTTACAATTATTAATTGCCGCATGTGCTTTTACCTCCTGGCTTGATTATTTTTTTTGACTCATTTTAGACAGAAAAATCAAGGTTATCGATGATATTGTCCTTATTGCATTTCTTATACAAATCGCTTGCAGCATTAAGCACAATCATCTTATTAACCAATTTTGAAATCCACTCTTCAGGAATAGCATTAAGGCCGTAAATAATGCCAGCAATTCCGCCTGTTATAGCGCCGACAGTATCTGTATCATCGCCAAGATTCACCGCTGTTAAGACAGCATCCTTATATGTTGTTGTATGGAAAATACACCACAAAACGGCCTCTAATGTATCTATTACATACCCAGATGACTTAACACTTGATGCTGGCATAGAAAGTATCTTTCCTGAGAAAATATTTGCAAACGCAGATTGTATCTTGTCTTCTGTGTAATATTCAGCAAATTCACGACATACGGCATCATATGCAGTTCTAATGCTATTTGTTTTTAGCAGGCGGATTATTAGTTCCACGAGAAAATGACAGGCAACTTTTGAAATAATATTTGCATGCGTTAAGGATGATACCTGATATATCATATTCTTCTTTTCTTCAAAATTATCAACATCAAGCAAGTAAAAAGCAAGTGGATGTATACGCATCAGAGAGCCGTTTCCATTACTGTATTCATCTTTCCCTCCGGCTTCAATCGGAGATACTCCCTTATGCATTCTCCATATAGCCTCTCTTGTCGTATTTCCAACATCAAACACTTTCCCGTTTGCTGTATACTTACCTTTATACAACCAATCCATCATCCTGCGGGCTATACTGTCCACGTTAAACTCTTTATCCCCCAAGGCTTTAATTAAGGCAATTGTTAATGACGTGTCGTCCGACCAGGTTCCAGCTTTCTGATTATGCGTCCCTTTGCCCCTCATGTCTTTAACCGGGTTCTTACTTAATTCTTCTCTTGAAGCAAACTCAACAGGCACTCCTAACGCATCGCCTACTGCGAAACCAACAATTGAGGCCATGATTACATTGTTTAACATACAATATTTTTCACATTTAGTCCTTCCTATCATGACGCTAACAGGCTTTATCCTTTTATATTTTGAACACCGAATCTTTCCTGACATATTATATTGGCAGCTTTCGCAATAAGTTTCTTTTTCTTTAAACAAATCATTTTGAATATCTCTCATTTTTTATTTCTCCTTCCTTTATCATATTTCCAAGCCTACCCTCTTCCTCTCGGTTCGGCTCCTTTTTAGCTCTTTTTTTGGGCTCCTTTTTTTTGTTCTTATGTTAATATGCTGAATTTTTAAGATTTTTGACTTTCTTTTTCATTTTTTTTGCTTTCTTTATTTTCTTTTTGTACAGCAAAAAGCAGCCGGCTTCGCCGGCTGCGGTGCAGTTAAGAGACCTTTGAAAGCAGGTCAATGTTTTTTGAAGTTTTTGTTGTTAATTCTTTTATGTAGTTCTCCATGTAGTCCCAATCGGGATTACCGGCATTATCGGCAGGGAGAAGAACCATCAAATTCCTTACACGGTCAACACTAAATTTGTAACCGAGCCATCCAAATTCTCCTCTTTTTTGATATATTATAGCACATAAAAATAAGGCGTTATATTCATTAAGTGGAGTACTTGAAAATGGAGTCAGCGTTGAAACAATGTTTGATGTAGAAAACGGTTCTTTTTGATAAAAGGCAGTGCCCATCAAAGCGCCGTCAGAAGCAACAGTAATACAATTACCTTGATGTTCCGCTGTTGTGTAAGCGTCTGTCACTCCATTATTGAAGCCGCTTGTTGTAATATAATTTATATTTCCATTTCCAAGTTCCTTCTTTGGCCTGAATTTTCCGTATTCTACAGAAAAATAATCTCCAATGCGAAACCTTTTCCACCTTCCGCCACCCGAAGCAAAGGTAACTTTTTTATATATATCCTGAAGTTCACTTAACGTTATCCGCGATAACGTATCGCGGCTGTTATCCGCGATACGACACATAAATTTTTCAATTTCCTCCCAATCAGGCTGCCCGTTTTCATTTGCTGGCAAAAAAATCTCCTCTTCTTTTACTTTATCAGCTGAGCATTTTTCTTCATAACTATATTTTCTTGTTAAGATTCCATTTAACATGCACGCTATAAATTCTTTTACTGCATGTGAAAATTCCTGTTTATCAATCAAAACAATCGCGTCACCAGTAATGTTAAAATCATAATCATGATAAAAAGCACTTCCGCAGCCAGCACCATTACAAGAGACGGTAATTTTATCTTTATATACGGCAGACACGTCATAAAAGCCAGCAATACCCTGATTAAAACCAGCGGCAGCAATCACCGGAACCTTTCCTTGTTCTTGCTTCTGTAAGCCTTTTACAGAGCCACGTTCAGCATCAAAGAAATCTCCGACTTTAAATTTCTTCCATTCTTCTTCCGTCTTATTTCCTGCTGTAGTTATATCTATTTTCTTTCTATGTTCTTTTTGCTTAAAAGTTTTGTTTTGGACTTTTTTTTGAATTTCTTTTATGTAGTCTTCCATGAACTGCCAGTCCGGTTCGTTAATGGCTTTGGCTGGAAGCAGAACCTTGATTTTTTTTAATTCAGCAAGTGATGGATAAGTGTATGCATCTTGATACTTTGCAGCAAGCATCTTATTTATGCAAGTTGTGATAAAAAACCTATGAGTTATCAAATCCTCATACTTTGGATATAAGATGAATATATTTTGTGACGCATACCACTCTCTTTCTCTATAAAGGCAACATGTTTTCCCAACCTGAACAACCGAGAAAGTTTTTGCTGGATTTGCATCATATCCGATATTGTTAAGTTTCCCTTGAACACCGTTATTTAACGCAGTTCTACCAACAAAATCATATTTTCCATCATCTGCAAAATTTAACATTAATTTATCTGTACTTTTTGTTGTTTGGACATCAAATAACTCTGATATTTCAAATTCCTTCCAAGAAGAGGTATCAATCCTATTCATATTGATACCCCCCCGATACTTCACGCGTTAATGTATCAAAGTCAGGAATATATTTTGTTATTGCAGGCAATATTAGTTCAAGATTTTTTAAGTTGTTACCATTTAACAAATTTGCATACCCATACTTCCCAGCAGATTTCTTAATTACAGAGCAAATAAATAGCGCATTCAATTGGTTTAAGTTATCATTATAGAGCAAAGCTATTGACGCACCAGAGCCACCTCTTCCAAGAAAATCATCTTCCTGCCAGAAAGAAGACCCATCAAGAGGGCTGACTGTAATGCAACGCCCTTTATCTAGGACCTCTCCTTCTTTTGGTTTCAGGCATTTCATAACACCATTATTAAAAGCCCCAGATGATACATAATTGACAGTGCCTTCTTCATAATATTTTTCACTTCTCGCATCCGGCTTTTTTATCATAAAAACATCTTCAATTTTAAACTTCTTCCACCCACTCACATCAATCTTTTTCATCGCTTTCTCCTTTCAGCCGAATCACCGTTTCCCCGTCCTTCTCTTCTACTTCAGAACTATACAGGACACTCCGCAGCAGTTGTTCGTTAAAGGATTTTACGTCAACCCCGCGTTTATACATCTCATAATCCATTACACATTTTACGAAATCTTCTTCAAAGATTTCAAACGGCTTTTCCGGCATCTGATAAGACAAATGCTCTGTCGGATTGATTATCTGCCTTGTGTTATGTTTTGGTTCATTTCCATCTTGGATTGCCTGAATCCAATAATCTTCAATGGCCTCCCATTTGTTTTTTATGTCCTGGCGGCCTTTGTTCTTAACTGTTTCAAGCCCATCGTCTTCTATATAGTATCCGATAATATTTCTGCCGTTTTGCGGCTTACCAGCCTCAAAAACGAAGATTGAAGTGGTTACTCCAATTCCGAAAAACAGATTTTCCGGCAGCTTAACAATTGTTTTTAATGTGTGTTTTTTAAGCGCATTTTTAAGTTTTGTTTCTTTTTCCATCTTCTTATCTGGCATGATGAAAGCGCATTCAGTGCCAACCGGCACACTATTCAGAACGTTCAGAACTATATCTGCACATTTATTCTTACGCTCATAAGGCGGGTTCATCAGAACTTTTGTAATACCCTTTTCTTTAATCCATTCGGCAGCTTCTAATGATTTGGCATCCCCGTGAAGCAGATTGGTTTTGCCATCTTTGTGTATCAGAAAATTTGCACAGGCAAGAGCATAAATCTTTCTATACATCTCAATGCCGAAAAGCTGCTTTGATTTAATTTCTTTCGCTTTTTCTGTCATCGGCCCGCCGGCTTCACGAATCATATTTGCCATTGATTTTACAAGAAAAGCACCAGAACCACATGTTGCATCAAGCACTTTATCGTCCATATGAACGTCAATTAACCGATACATGAAAGAAGTTATATGGTCAGGAGTAAAAACCTGTCCGGCATCCGCTTTACCACGATAACGGTTGAACTCGTTAAAAAATATCGACATAACGTCCTCACCGTTCCATTGCTGGCTGTTTATCAAATCTGATATTTCGCATACATTATCAATAAAATCATTGATTGCATCCTGGTCTTCAGTAATTGACATTCTTACAGCAGAATACTCCTCCAGTAAGATATTTAGCTTATCATTCTGTCTTTTGTCTGATTCAATCGCCTTCGCAATAGCGCTGTAAATCCAGTTATGAAATGTACTGTAATCCATATCTTTTAATCTTTGCAGCCCATTTTTTGGATTATATCTCTGGGCCACCAGCGCGCAGGCAGTAAAAATCATTCTGTCCTGTAAATCTGTCATACCAAACTTAAAATGCAGGCTGTTATTGATTCGCTGTGTTACTTCGTAGATGTGGTTTTTATCTAGCTTTTCTTCGGTAAATAACGCTAGGTAATACGTTTTTGGTTCTAACCTTTCTGATGCATTTTCCAAAAGTTCTTTGTTTTTGTATACCTTAACTTCTTTTCCGTTATACAGAATTCCGACAACTTTACTGTACTTATTCAGCACAATGTCAATATTTTTAAACAGTTCTTTTTCATATTTTTCTTTTAGTTCTTCCGCCTCCGATTTCGTTTCCAAAATAATCGCTGGCCGTCCTGCATCATCAGGAAGATACCATCCATCAGGCTTGTCTATAATCCCCTTAAATCCAAGCTGATTGAATGTTGTAATCTGTCCGGTTCCCTGCTGCACTCCATTTTCTATCTCATCAAAACCGAGAATAACTTTAGCTTCATCACGGACTTGGTCTTCAGTTTTGTATGTCATATGCTTTCCCTCTTCTTTATTTTTTCTACACCTACAAAATGCCGGATTTTTCCCAACCACGATTATTTTTTCCAATTTTTTTTATGCTTTTTTTGTTTATCTCCGCACCGCCGCCGCAAAAAAAAGAGCCAAAACCATTTCGGTCTTGACTCTTTACGAATAAAGCAGACAACAAATACTTAATCAAACATAATCTTGATGAAAAAATCAGATTTTTTATCATGAGATTCAATTTCATCAAATCCGAATGTGCGAGCATCAGCATTCTCAGCATTCCAGTTGAATACACTTTTCACGATATTGCCTTCTTTGTTTTCGAAATTATACGCCATACGAACATAGCAGAACTTTGGAATACCATTAACATACTTGAAATTTACAATAATTCGTGAGTATTCCTTTATTTCATCCAATTCTTTTGTATTTAAAAGCACAAGCTTAGAGATTCCACAGTTTTTATTAAGTGTTTTACATGCATTAAATCTGCTCCAGATTTCATCGGCGTTTTCCACAACAAAATCTTTAAACTCATCAACGCGGTTATTATTTGCATAATATGCAGTGTTTGACGCGATTTCATCTGACTCGTTGATTTGACACAGCAAATCAATAATCTGCATTTGATTAGCATTTAGATTATCAACTTGAAGCATCTCTCCAATCATTTTTCCAAGTGTTTTTTTTAGTTGTTCTTTCCATGTTTTTTCCTTTCTTGGCTATTGATTATTTTTTTAACAAATGTAATATGCTTAAATTTTTCCCAACAAAAAAAGCGGCCTTCCGCCGCCATGCTGTCTCGAATTCTAGTTATTGTCTCTTACTCCAAATTCCTCAAAAATCTTTTCATACCTTCCTGCGTTTTTCTCCTCATCATAAATCGTCAGATTCATCACATGAGAGATATCCAGGCTTAAGATTCCGAGGATTGATTTTGCGTCAACGATGTACCGTCTGTCCGGATTGCTTAAATCAGCGTTAACATCAACCTTGCTGATTTCGTTTACAAAATCTTTAACTTTACTGATAGTCTCAATCTTAATTTTTCTTGTAATCATTTTTCTCTCTCCTTTTTTATCTTCCGGCTTCGCCGGGTACTTGTCTTCGATTACAAGAATAATATGCTAAAAAATTTTGAAAATGAAACACTTTTTGAACATACAAAATGGCCATATTTTTGCTTTGTTTTTGTGTATTTTTACCAATTTCTTTCTGGTTTTATTAATAAAAAAGGATTTTTTGAGGCTTCTTTTGTGCATTTTTCCTAATCGGCAAAAAAAATGCAGGAAGCCGACCAGACACTGCGGGCAGCATGCGAGCAGCGGCATGCATGCAACTTGCGAACAGCATACACAGACGAGCATTTCAGCCAGCAAAAGGCAGTATTCCTTCAGCTGCCAACTTCTTCCCATCTTGCTTCTTTACAGAATCCAACGTCTTCTGGCTGCCAGATTAATTCCTCCCGACGCCAGCCGGCAAGCACCTCACGCCGCCGTTCTTCTTTTCTTACCAGCCCTTACAGCTAAACATCCAACGACGCCAAAGCATCAGCCAGTACCAACAACGCCGGAAATATCTTTTCTTACAGAGCAAATCTCAGACTCCCTGTCTCCAGCAACCTCGCTTTCGCCAACCCCTTTCAACTTTCACCCATTCCGTCCTCCAACCTTCAAACATTCCACATCCCCTTTCTCCATTAACTTTCCACCAAAAAAACTGAGCCGAAGGCTCAGTTTTTCCCGTTGTATATAAGTTCTACCTTTCCCGGATTATATAATCCGCAATTTTCTTCCTGCAATACAAAACCAAAGTGTTTAAGGATGCCCGTAAAGTCTGGTTCCTTGCTCTTATCAAGCATCATCACCGGCTTTTCATTTTCCAGCCACTCAATGCTTAACTCCATCAGCCTTCTTCCGAGACCATTATGGCGATACTGTTCTGCAACATACACCGTGCATATTTTTGCCTCTTCTTTTGTTGATTTCAGGATTGTGACCCCGGCAATCTCATATTCCTTTTCACAGATTACGATTTCGTACTCCGGCTTTAAGCGCAGGTCGTCAGTAAACAAGCCGCTATACCAAGCAGAAAATTCCGGGTGCTGTATATTTGCTTCCATAAGAAACAGATATATGCAGTTGTAATACATCTGCTGTTCTAATTTTGTCAACTCAGAAAGTTTAAAATACATTTCCATTACAAATTCCTCTCTTTCTTTGCCGATTTTTTGGCAACATTTACATATCCAATATGCAAAAAAAAAGAAAGCGAGAAAAAAAACAAAAAAAGAGAAAGCCACTACGCTTTCTCCTCGTATTTTTTCAGCCATTCAGCGAATTCCTGTTTCTTCTGAGTCAGGGACTTAACGCTGTATCCGTAAGGGTACGGTTTACATGCATCGTGCTCGAAGAAATACCAGTCCGGGCCGGAAAATCTATAATTCTGATAGTTATCAAATTTGACAAATTTCTTCTGATTTCCGTCATACCGGCCTGTCTTATACGACATCATTATCACGACGGCCGCCAATGCCTGCTCGCTTTTGCAGTAATACCCGCCATCAACACATCTGACGCCCATTTTCCTGGCCGTCTGCTGCCATTTAAGGTACTCGTCATGCAGGAAAGCTTCGCTCTCCTGAGAGAACCGCTTTTCGTCTTCTGTAATGTAGACAACTCTCGTAGAGAGTCTTCCGCAAATCTCTTCTTTTTCTTTCCGGATTGCCATACGACCACCGCCTATCAGTTAATCTGTACAATCTGCTCATACAGCAACAGGTCTTTTCCTCCAGGCATCATCATGTTCTCATGATAGTGTCCAAAGAACCATTTTTTGTAGTTTACCTTCTGTTTTACCTGTTCAAGATACTTGTTCAGTTCATCAGGACAGTTTTCCCGAAGTACAAAGAACCTATCAGAAGCCGGGCAGTCATGCGAAAAAATGAAATCTACTTTATATTTTTCATCTTCAAGCATGGCCCAGCCGCGTTCCATCTCCATCTGCTCTGGCATCTCCTGTTCCCACCATGAAATATGATTTACACGAAACGTTTTTCCTTCAAGATTCCATCTTTCAGCCTCTTTATTAGCCAGTTTTTTGCTTTCAAATTCTTCTGCTTTAAGGATTCCACCGCTGATGTCATGGCTTCTTGCACCTCCAAAGGCAAAGCACTTGCACCCATCAATATCGAAAACATATCCCCGTTCAAGCATAAGAACAGATGGGCGAATCTCTCTTACGATTCCGCCGTGCCATTCTTTTTGTGGGTATCCATTCAGTATTCTATTTTTCTTTACATCGCTCAGTCCTTTAAAAATCCAGGAGTCTAGCGCTTTTTTGTCATTTATACCAACCAGACGGTCGTAATTTTCATGATTTCCTGGCACAAATAATGTTGTAAAATTACGCGATTCAAGCCAGTCTAGGTTATATTTTTCTTCCGGAGACTCTCCTTTAAAATCCCAGACGCCACCAAAATCTCCACAGATTACTACATAGTCATCTTTCGTCATCATTTTTTGTTCCGGGAAAGAATCTATATTTAATCTGTGCATAAATCCATCAACACTGCAAAATCCATATTGTTTAGCACCGTGAGTATCTCCAGTCACATAAATTGCCATATCAATTCCTCCTCTTTTTTTTGTGGAATTAATATGACGAATTTTCGGCCAAGCTGAAAATATTTGCGAATAATTATTGTTTGCTTGATGTCTGGCGGCTCTTCCACCAATCCGAAATAGGCAGGGGCTTTATCCCCTGCTCCTTTCTATCTCTCCTTCTTCCACTCTCGAGCCTGGAAACTGCTTTCCTTCACATTGTCAGAGTCTCTTTCTGCAGCCTTTTCTTTCTGGCTTTCCGCTCTTTTAACCGCCTTTTTAATCCTTTCATCTTTGTACTCCCTTGATTTTAACACAAGACTTCTATAACGTTCATACGACTTAATATTCACATATCTGCAGTTGACTGTATCGAAACATTTCTCTCCTCTGGCCATCTCATATTCATTTGCACTTGCAATGATGTAGATATCTTTATCCGGATAACAATCAAATATAGTATCAAACAGGCCGCGTTTCAAGTCCTCAATCGCATCAACACTGAATCCGCTATCCACTCCATCAAGAAAAATCCAAAACTCTTTTTCGTCCGGATATTTTTTCATAAGAGAACCAATTTTCATGGATAGTTTCTGCATATTTAATGCAATCTTCTCTCCTTCGCTTGACATCACACTATCCGCAACAAATGTCATATCTCCGCAAAGTATGGATTCGCTTATTGAAGATGCTCCGCCATGAATATAGTTGTCGTAATTGATAACACACGGATTTTTAAGCTCCTTCTCCACCTGTAACCGAACCTGTCGCATCAATGTGGTTTTTCCGCACCCATTGCATCCAATCAGGACCGTAAGTCCAGGTTCAAACTCTACATGCATTTTTCTATATAAATAGTCCTTCTCATCGTAATAGTCTCTTTCAATTTTAAATTTTCTTCCCATATAATCTTGTAATCTCCTTTTCTAATTTTTTTTGTTATTAGGCGGAAGGCCGCGGTCAATCTCACATTGCCAGTCGGCCCTCAATATGTTTTTGGGGCACTACGTATATTTTTCGCAGTTCCTTCGCTTCGAACTGTTTATTTCTTGACGTAATTAATATGCTTAATTTTTTTATTTTTGTTGTTTTTTTTGCGAGCTTTTTTATTTTTTTTGCATTACAAAAGGCCTACCGCTAAAGCAGGCCTTAAAACAACTTTCTTATGCATATCATCTTATATCATTTAATGTTATTTCTTCCATTCGATAAAACCGGATAACCGATAAGGCTGAATATATATCAACAACCTTGAACAGACATTCCATGAATACACCTTCATCTTGCATGTTTTCATCGACGGACGGGAAACCGCGGTCAAACTTGTTTGCCCATCGGTCTGAAGGCAATTGGATGCGTACGTGGGAGTCGGAAGCCCCGTTCGCGCTCTGCACTCCGACTTCGTCGTCGTTTGTCAGCCCTTGCGGGCTTGGTGCAAGCGAGCATAAGCTCGCTGCATCATACGATTTGAATTTGTCTTTCAAAATAGCTTCCATCCCTTTTTTAGCCATTTTTTCCATTACACTTCCAATGGAGATGTCTAACTCTTCCCCGTAAGTCGTATAATATTCGTCATATCCATTTTCGCCCTCGCATAAGAAAACTTTTCCTGAAAATTCGTTCAAGAAATCTTTTATTGTAAGGTTTTTGCAAATATAACCGTTTTCCAATAAATCACCGTCTCGAACCTTCCTGCTCTGCGAATTTTCTAATATAAAATGTGTTGGCCATGGGTCCAAGCATTTTCTTATTTCATATAAAATGCTTGCCTCTGCTATCGGCCTTCCAAACAGAAGCCAATTTTTCAATCCTTTTAAAACAGTGCTCTCGTTTGCAGCGATGTAATTTTTATACGCTTCGTGTCTGTCGTTCTCTGATGCCATACAAACCGGCCTCCCTTCTCTTTTGTGTAAAAAATTGCTTTTATTCCCATTCTTCTTTTACGTATTTCTTATATCTTCATAATGAAGAATTTTTGTTGATACAAAAACGCAAAACAGCCGCCTTAAGCTGTTTTGCGCTCATGTTTTTTTGTATTTTGTTTTTCAAGCAGGAATCCTGCATCCTCTGATATCCTAGACCCCAGCCTTGTATTTCTATTGACAACAGTGAGGTTCTTAACTGCTCTGGCCACTGCATTTTTCTGTCCAAATAACACGAATACTTTTTTTGCTCGCGTCACGGCTGTGTACAACAGGTTTCTCTGCAGCATGATATAATTTGCGGTTGTAAGCGGCATCACAACGATATCATACTCGCTTCCCTGGCTCTTATGTATCGTTGTTGCATAAGCAAGGATAAAATCCTGCGCTTTGCTTAAATCAAAATGGACTCTGTTTCCATCAAAATCAACAACAAATCCTCTTTTTGCGCTTTCATCGGCATTGTCTTCATCAGCATCGTCTGCTTCATTCTGCGTCAGACAGATTGAAACAATCTTGCCTACATCACCATTGAATATCTTTTTATCGTAATCATTACATGTGTACATTACCTTGTCTCCAACCCTCAGCAGGTGGTCATTACATGGTATAATTTGTTTTGTTGCACTTGGCGGGTTAATCCTGTTCTGGATATAGTCGTTAAGCTCCCAGACACCAGTCGGCCCTTTCTTCATTGGTGCCAGAACCTGTATCTCATCAGCACCCACGTTATAATATCTCGGCAAATTGTCACACACATACGTTACGATATAGTCTCTGATTCGTTCCTGTTCCATTCCGTCAACGTCCATGAAAAAATAATCTCCATTTCTGTTATTTTTGAAACTTGGAACAACACCTTCATTAATCAGATGCGCATTTTTTATAATCTGGCTTTCTGCTGCCTGGCGGAATATGGTCTTCAACCTTACGATTGGAACAACATTAGAATCAATCATTTCATGCAATACGTTTCCACAGCCAACACTTGGCAACTGGTCGATATCACCAACCAAAATCAGTTTCATTCCTTCTGGAATAGCCTTTAATACTGATGCCATCAATTCCATATCAATCATTGAACTTTCGTCAATAATGATGGCATCGCCTTCCAATGGTGTTTTTTCATTTTTTCCAAATTTGAAGCCGTATGCCCCTTCACTTTTTACTTCCAGGGTACGATGTATTGTTTGAGCTTTCTCTCCGGTTGTTTCTTTCATCCTCTTTGAAGCCTTACCTGTCGGTGCTGCACACAAAATCGCATCCATCCCATGTTTTTTCAGCATATGGATGATTCCGTTAACTGTTGTGGTTTTTCCTGTACCAGGTCCCCCTGTCAAGATTAGTACATTTGACCGACATGATTCTATAATAGCCTGTACCTGTTCCGGTGCGTAATCCCTATCCAGTTCTTTTCCCATTGCTTTTACTTCTTTTTTTGTTACATTCACCCTTTTTGTTTTGCTCTGAAGCAATTCTACTATTTTTTTGGCAGCATATGTTTCTGCTTTATACAGAGGAATCAGATAGAGTGCATCATCTTCGCATATAATTTTCTTTTTCTGAATCAGACTTTTCACTGCGTTTTCTACATAAGAAACATCCAGCTGCAAGAAATCGCGGCAGTCCTTCTCCACTTTTTCTCTATGCCCAAACACGTCGCCATCTTCGCTCATCTGCTTTAATACATACATAACAGCACTTTCAACACGGAACGGACTATCCTTTGGCATACCATTCTTCAGCGCAATCTCGTCTGCTTTTAAAAAGCCAATTCCTTTCACTTCGTCAGCCAGTCTATACGGGTTTTCGTTAATCACCTTAATGCTATCAAGACCGTAACGCTTATAAATACGATTTGCATATGCAGGACTGATGCCGAAGCCTTGAATATACATCATGATAGTCTGAATCATGTTCTGTTCTTCGAGCTTTTCCTTTGCACATTTCTTTATCTTCTCAATGCTTTTCTTTCCAATCCCTTTTATCTGCTGTAATAGCTCGGTCTGATATATGAGCACATCAAAAGTATTGTCACCGAATTTATTGACAATAGCCTCCGCCCTTTTTTGTGATATGCCATCAATATTACCTTGTTTTAAATACCACAAGATACTTTTTTTGTCCTGTGGAATAATCTTAACATAAGCATCCATTTTAAAGCCGATTCCATATTTAGGATGTTCATCCCAGTCTCCCGTTGCAAATACTTCATCTCCATCAGTGACATCAAACATCTGACCTTTCATACTGCATTTGCATATTCTTTCCCCTGTCTTCGCATTCAAAGCCACACCGGCAATAATCTTAAAGCCAGTTTCGTTCTCATATATGACGGCTTTTGCCTTGAACTTTATAGATTCTTTTGCTCTTTCTTTTAACATTGTCTTCTATATGCAACTGGCCCTTTGCCAGTGATTACCTCCTGTTTTTCTATATTTAATATGATGAAAAAACATTTTTTTTAACATTTTTAGCGCATTTTTTTATCAAAAAAAACACCAGCAGATTACTCTGCTGATGCTTATTTGAATTATTTGAATTTAGAGCTGGTATGATTCCATTGCCAACAGGTTATGCTCCCTATCATAGAGATATACATTGTTAGATAATACCTCATCAGGAGCCAGATTCTTTAATGCTTTAATGACATTTTTTAAAACTGTCCCGTTAATTGACGTTGTATCTGATGCCGGGAAAACAGCTACAAATTCCTCGGAAACTGGCATTACCATAAGAGCAGACTCACCCATTTTATCTGCTACATTCTTGAGCACGTCAGCGCCAAGAAAAGCCGCAGCACCATATTTGTACTTTTCTGTTGATAAAATCACAAAATTTACAAATGTATTTGGAATAATATCTTTTGCCTCCCCAACAACAATGCTGTCAACAATGTTATTGATTGCGGCATTATAGACATCTTCTTCCTTAAGGTCGAATCTCTCAAGGCAATTTTTCCCTAACACACGGGTACCATCATTCATAACGCTATTATTGTTATCATGAAAACAATACACGATATTCATATCCAGAACTTTTCTAGATAAAGCCTCCGGGTGTGCTGCAATGGTTTCATCGTCCGCCAGCATTGGGTATGCTGTCTGCAGCACAAAGTCTCTATCGGTCGAATCAAAACGCTTGCTCTGCGTGTTCTGCGGCTGCAGACCGATTCTCTTCAGAATCTCTCCAAGCTGTGAGCGCAGGTTTTCCGGAAGGTCATCTGTCGGGTCATAGTCATCATTGCCCTGTTTTGCAGGCTCTGGGCGATATGTCCGATTTGGTTTACATCCGTTTCCGCAAGAGCAATCACTACTGCATGGGCTATTACTGTCGGAGACAAATCTGTTGTCTGAACATCCACTTGGTGCAGCCATAGTGTCTGGCAAAGTCCCCATAATATCCTGCAGCATTTTCATTGCCTTCTGTCTTCCTTCTTCAGTATTCGGGAAGAATTCTTTCCTTGCTGCCTTTGACTGTCCCTGGTTTTGTTCTGCTGAATATGCCGTATGGTTTTTACCCATATTTGCAAAACGGTCAGAAGTCTCTTTTGCCTCATGCTTCTTAAATGATGGGGCTGGCCGCTGTGCACATCTGTCCGCGTTCATCTTAACCATTTCAGAGCCTTTACCCAAGCCCTCTTTTATAGCCATAGATACTGCTGCTGCCATCTGATTAAGGTCAGCCCCCTTTTCGTAAGAGTCCCAAAGAGGAGCAACCGGAGCGTAAGCACATGCGTCACCTTTTGACATTGCAACAGCCAGCTGCTTTGCCGGATTGTCGTTATTCAGAAAGCACACTGTGCCCTGCTGATTCATCATTGCCACCAGTACCTCTGCAAATTCTCTTAAATTCATTTTATTCATGTTTTTCTCCTTTTCTTTGTTGGTCAGGAGTATTTGCCTCCTGCCTTATTTTTTGATACAAAATTAATATGCAGAATTTTTGCATGAACAAAAAAAACAGCCGAAAAAAATTCAGCTGTTTTTTTAATCTTTTCTTCCTTACTTTTTGTCAGAGAAATAACGTTTTGCAATGAAGATTCCAATTGGAATAGCTGCGCATACCAGGGCCGCTTTCATAATGCATTTGCACACAAACGCTGTTTCTTCGGCGTCAGTCTCAGCATCATCTTCAGAGTAGGAATATGAATCCATATCATCCGAACAGATGCTTTCCTCTCGCTCGTTATGCTCCTCTTTAGCTGGTTCTGGATTTTCCTCCATCTCTTTTGTAATACTTTTTAGCATTTTATCCGTAATATCTCTTAGGATATCAGATTCAGGTTCTTCCCCTTTGTCCATGCGCTCTTCGTAATCGTGATAGTTCTCATCCATATCGAAAAAATACGCATTACTGTTACAGTCACAAGAATACGTTTCACACATTTTCCCGCTCTTTGTACATGCTTTTATGCTTTCCCTCTCTACCTTGAGAGTCACCTTGACTCCATCATCGAATATTTCGTCAGGCTCTTCTATGATTTCCAGTCTGATTCCATACTCTTTCGTTAAACTCGCCTCCATCAGGGCTTTAACAACATCTGTAAACTGTCTTAATGTTAATTTACTCATATCTTTTCCTCCATTTTTTAAGGCTGACAAACCTCAGCCGTTCTTTTTACTTCTTACTTCATGTACAGTATGCTGAATTTTTATTTCTTTTTGTGTTTTTTCTTTTTTTTCTTAATCCTGCATATTTAATCTGAAACGACATAATAGACAAAGAAAGGAAGAGATATTATGAGTATTATGGATAACTTAAAAGAACTTATGGACATGTCAACTGTCCAGGAAGAAGATAACCCTGTATTTATTTCAAGAACAGGTGAATTCAATCTTTTTTCACCAAAACATAAAATTCGTAAAAATAGGAAATATGGAGACACCGGTGTTGCTTATTCCGAGGATGGAAAGACTCTTGAGGAATGTCCAGCTATCAGGCCCGGGCGTATTCGTATTCATGAGGGCGTTGAGCGCATTGGTGTCAATGCTTTCCGAAACGGAAGATTAAGTGCCATTATAATGCCTGATAGTATAATTGAGCTTGAATATGGCGCATTTATGTGTAGTGATGTTCACGATGTTAAATTCGGAAAAAATATACGAAAAATCGGAGATGAATGTTTTAGTTCGTGTAATAATATTTCCGAAATCACTTTTCCGGATTCCCTGGAAGAGATTGGAGAGCTTGCATTTTCACCATGCATAAATCTCCGCAATATTACGTTCTCTAAAAACTTAAAAGTCATCGGTAGAGGAGCGTTCGGTAGCACTTCACTGAAAGAAGTTACAATTCCATCTGGTTCAATTTCTATAGGGAATCAGGCTTTTTGCTCTGCTGAACATGTTATTATCAGCGATAGCATCCCAAAGAACTTCATTTTTTCAATTGTTTTGGAAGATGATGGGTATTACAATGAAGAACGTGTGCTTTCTGATGACTATGTAAAAGTTACATATAAAGGGAACACAGCGGTGCTTCCACGTGTGATAAAACGGGGAGAATTAAAAAAATTAAATCGTGATTTTGAAAGCATAATTATGGGTCCCAATCGCAAAAGACTATTCTTAAAAGCTGCACATGCCTGCGAGAAACAGGCTGCTGCACTTGCGGAATATCGACTTTCCAGAAACCCTGATGCTTTTTCTTACATGAAAAAGAAATGCAGGGATATGGCAATTCGATATATCGAAGAAAAAACGCAGGAGGAATTCGTAGAATTCCTTAAACTTGGAACAGTATCAAACAAAATCATTCCTGAACTGCTTTCCATCGCCAGCAAAAAAGAAAAGACTATTGTTGTAGCATACCTTATGGAACGTCTTGGCAAATCCAATAATACGCAGGAAGTATTTGACAAAGCAATCGATGATACTTTTGACCTATGACAAAAAAGCCGCTGATTTCTCAGCGGCTTTTTCCGTTTTACGCATTCAACGCTTCTTTTATCTTCCCTTTTGCTTCTTCTTCATTTTCAAACCAATCGACATATATATCCTTCGTTTTTGTCTCTAGGAAACTATCTTCTGGCTTTCTGACCGTTTCTACAACATCTGTAATATCTGAAACTACATGACCGTCATCACAAAACGTCGTCGTTACGGCCCAGAATTTCTTAATTCCTGCCGGAAGAAGTTCATAATCTTCCACTTCCTCATTTGTCAGTTCTCTGTCATAATCGACATATCCCCAAGCCTCACGGCCGATTTCCTCGCAAAACTCTTTCTCGTCATAGTTGTGGACCTTTTGAACTCCCGCTCTAGGGCAGCCACCAGGAACTAGTGGCCTTTGTGTACTGTAATATCGCATACCTATACCTCCTTTGGCTGTATTTTACCATACTTTGAATCAGCCTCCAAATTTTTGCGCCAAAAAAAAACGAGGCCGCACTGTGCGACCTCAACCGAAGTGTTATTTTTTGGCTACTCCAAAAATCAACTTAAATTTTTCATAGTTTTCACTTTTTCCTCTGTTCAGTACGGAGAAGTATACATTTTTAAAATGATAATCATATGTACTAAGACATTTTTTGAAATATTTTGCGACCACTGCTGCATCCTGACCAAAAACTCCACAGCCAAAGGCTCCGAGAATCAACGTATCTACATGGTTCTCTTCCGCGATGTCAAGTACAAACTTGATTCTCCGATATAACTCCGCATTGTTTTTGTCCAGTTCAACTCCTGCGTATCTTCCTGCGGCAGAATAATTCGGGGCAGCACACGTAATGACATCAGCCTTCACATGGATTGGGTCCGCTCCATAAACACAGACGCTTTCATCCAGGAAGGTTACGTTTTCAGAATACATGGCGCGGTTTGTATACAAAGCCTTATTATTATGTTTTTTATTCCACTCGTAGTATTTTGGGAATCTTTTTAAAACGTTATACAGGTTAGAGGTATGGCATAAACATTCTTCCTGTGCGGAGGAACCTTCCATAAACTTACCGCCTGGGTTTTTATAACTTGCAAAGTTAAGGACAGCAGTCTTTCCATCTCGATGAGCAAGCATAGACCTGACAGTATCAAGGTTGTCCACGACAACGTTCATTTGCATATCATACTTGTCAAATGCAACAACGTCATCTGTCTCTTTTTTTGCAGTAGACGTTACCGCAATCCCATCACCGCCATAAACCCTTGTGTTTTTTACACACTTGGCAATCTCTTCACCCATACTTGCCTCCATCATTTTATAATGACTTACAGCCTTTTCTTTTAACTCATCTTTTTTATTGAAATAAACACTCATCTTTTTTCTCCTTAGGTTTTAATTTAACTTTTTGTAGTGTTTTCGTCTCTTCACTTACAAATTTAATATGCTTAAAAAAATAATGAGTGGAAAAATTTTGAGGATTTTTTTATGGAAATTTTGTGTTTTTTTGATAACTCAGGCTTACACCTTTGTTACCAAGCCCCACAGAGGCTGACAAGCGAAGCCGTGATACCGCGAGCTATGCTCGCGTGTACCAGACGAGGGCGGGTTTCCCGCCCGTCGATAAGGCTGAGTGCAGTGCTTCGTGTGGGGATTCGAACCCTCGCACGAAGTTAAAAAATAAAGTTATCTTACCAAAAAAGGACAGTAATAGCTACTGTCCTTTTAATATGTATATCATTTTGTGTTAACGACTGAAAGCTTGCCAGAATCATACAAATATGCTGAATCTGTCAGGTAATCTTCGTGCGACTTTGGCATACGATACACTGCTGTATCCTGGCAAAAACTTGTAATGTCTAAGCAGCCATCAAAACTAAGATATCCTGCATCATTGACAAGTTTTTCTGGAAGGATTAATACTCCTCGTGATGACATTGGTAGTATATAAAACTTCTCTCTTATTACATTTTCTATGCCCGCCAACACTCCATCATAGAAACAAGCAGCTGCACCAAATGAACCAAAACCAGAAGAAATACTGATAATTGAATTAGTTACGTCTATTTCGTTTGTCTGTTCATGTCTTGCTGCTGCGATATCGATTTTTGCAGGCTGAAGTTTTACCGTTGATGCTGCAACATGCTTCCACAGTTCCTCTTCAGAAACTCCATAAGATTTCAGGTTCTTGTGACTTAATGGTAACGTTGCAAATGATTCTCCATCATTAAAAGCAAATATCCTCGGTACTAACGCGAGGTCTGTTCCGGGAATATCTTTGTGAATTACAGAGTTTAGGTATTCTACTGCATTTTTATTGCACAATGATAAAAACAGCCGGTTTTTAACAACGCTCCAATCCGATAACCATTTTAAAGAATCAGGCGACGACTGAGATGGATACATAGACAATATATCCATAGCTTCCATTGCGATATCCACCATTTCTGGCACACCTGCTTTTCCATGAATGAATTTATCATATAAATCATCGACATTTACAATTGCTGCGATAGTTTCGCCATCATTATCGGAGACCCTATGGATACCGGTATAACTTCCATGCTCTTTCTTCATTATGAATACGCTTGTCTTAATCCCCTGATTTTCCAACAAACCCATCAGCACTTTCAGAAAATCCTCTTTGCTCATCATCTTCATATTAGTCATATCTTTCATTCCTTTCTTTAAGTGAAATTTTTATTTTTCACATTTAATATGCTGAATATGCTAAAGTACAGAATATGATACCGCGAGCTGCGCTCGCGTGTACCCAAGCCTCGTAGAGGCTGATAAGTGAAGTCGTTAGTCTGAGCTAAGCGTGTTTCTGGCGGAGATTTCTGCCCTTCGTTAACCCAACTTTTCTTCTTTTTCCCGTTCAGACCTCTTCTTCATCTTTTTTACCACCCATTTCGCAACTTTCTCTGGCTCATCAAACCCATGCTCATCTCTGCACATCCAGGTTCTATCAATGACCGGATACTTCCACTTCTTGACCAATTTTTTTAAAGGTGTTTTTACAAATTCTTTTTTCTCTTCTGGTGTTAATAGCTGCCAGAAGTCTTCAAGGCACTGCTCTTTTGTATATTTTAATTTTTCTGAATCACACATGTCGTTAAAAACATGAGTGATGATTTCAAGCGGAATTTTGATTGACTTATCTTCAAGATGCCGGATTTTTAATCCATTCTCTCCATTTTTGTAACCTCCTGTCACTGTAATATATCCCGCCGAACCGGCGTTACTCTTTTCAACTGACTTGATGATACAGTTATGATAATCAATGTAAATATCTTTATCGTCGTACTTTTCAATCGTTGTGAAGTCAATGACATCCCCGGGGATATATACTGAATCAAGATTGTCAGGGTCATCGAAATATACGGTTCTGTATTCATACACCTTGCCGTTTTCAATCTTTAAGGATTTTCTTTCCAATTCAATTCTTTTACGCTCTTTTTTGTTAAAGTCATCAATCGTTTTCTGAATAAAATCATTCATCACATCACGCAGAGCTTCAATCTCAGCACGGTTAAGATATGTAGCAGTTATACACTTCAGTACTTTCGTAAAATTGCAATTATCAAGGCCACTTCCGACTGAGAAAACGAAATGTTCTGACGTATCCTCGCCTTCAATTACCCGTACGACACGTTCAAATTTATAATAATCCTCGTTAGCAAAACTCGACGTATCGTAAGTCTTTGTATACCAGGTGATATTCATATTTCCATTCACGCCTTCCCGCATATCGACCTGCCAGCTCTCGTCAGTAAAATCATCCTCCAAAATGCATTCAATAATCTTTACTGCTGCCAGAAGTGCCGGAAAGTCATATGTGCTTACATCAAACTCCTTTTTCCAGTTACTTTTCACCTTTTTGAATACCTCAACAGTATAATAATAATATAAAATATCTCTTGCACTTTCAGCAAAAACAACGCCTCCGTGTGCCTGTATAGACGGCTCTGCGAATACAATTTTCAACTCGCCATTCTTCCAAACTGATTTAACCTTATTTTTTTTCTTTTCTTTTAGCATTAAATAATCTCTCCTTTTTTCTATGTTCTTATTAGCTCAGAGTATTTTTTCTGCTCTGATTTAATATGCTGAAAAAGTTTTTCTTGGCGTCTGTATCGTATATCTTTTAAACAGGTGGCTCCGATAATGAGCGCTTATCTTGACCAAATTAAAGAAGAACTTCCGGGCTAAAAAAGAATATAGCACCAAAAAAAAACAAGACCTGCGAAAAGTTCGCAGGTCTTTGTGTATTCTAGAACATAATACTATCCAAAACTTCGTCAGCAAATCTTTCTGACAACTCCGGCGGCATCGCAAAGCCGTAATACAAAACCCTCGGTCTTGTCGTCTCTACGATTCTATTTGACCTTGGCTTGCGGTGTATCAACCAGCTATGCTGTCTCCACATGCCATCAGCAGATAATGCATATCCGGTGCAGATTACTGTTTTATCCTTATTCTTCTGCCATACTCTTGCCGAATTTTTGTGGCATTGGCATCCCTCACCTTTCACCATCTCAGCATTATATCCAAGCCAGAACTGGCCATATTCCAAAATATTTTCCAGGTCTTCTTCATGCGGAGGCAGGCAGACTGCCTCACCGGCAAAATCAAGAAGTCGAGCTTTTAACTCAAACAGACGTTCATCCATTCCTGGGAACATTTTTTTCGCCTCAGCGACAGTATCCTGAAACCAGAACGAATTGCTTCGGCATTGTTCTTTCCAATCGTCAGACATCGGCCGCCAGGCAACAGTATTTTTTGCATGCAGATTCTTGCTATCGCTGTACATCAGGCATTTATCGAAAAATGCTTTATCGTCTATCGGAGCGATACATGATTTTCCGTCCAATACAATCCTGCTGCCGCAGGCATTGCGGGTTACGATAAGGTCTTGGATTGTTTTTTCTGTTGTGTTCATATGTATAGATTCCTTTCTTTTTTTATATATTTTATATACTTTTAAGATTCATTTTTAATATGATTGAAAAGTAAAAAAATAAGATTATATGTACAAGTGGTAATATTGAATGATTTTTCACTGCTATTTTTGTATAATTCGCCGAATCTTACAACTTTTGTAAGAACATTGACTTTCGATGCTGAATCATATATACTCCAAACATACAAAAAACAAATGGCAAAAGAACTAAATTAAGGAGGATATATATGGAATTAAGAGCGACAATTTTACGAAATGGAAATGGCAAAAATATCAGATATTTTGACAAAAATGGAGAAGAACTTTTTGAAGGCGACTATATTTTAGATGGCAGCAGGAATGTTAAAAAACTATACAGAACAGAAAACCGAGAACTTGGAACTGATGCAACAAATCCAATTCGTATTGAACGCGGATTGTCCGTACCATGCGAAGCTGGAATCTACCCATTGGAATTCGAAGAAATGTCGATTATCGAAAAATTCAAAGAAAACAAATAGTCGTATGCAAAACCGGCCCTGCAGAAATCCTGCAGGGCTTAAGTTGTCGAGTTAATTTTTAGCCTTTTTTCTTCCCCATCCTTTCCTGCATATTATTTTTGAAATAAAAATTTTGCAACAAAGAAAGGAAAAAGAAAAATGAAAAATAATCAAAATTTAGTTTCGTTTTCTCCTGAGAAAGGCGTATATTTATACTTTGCAGACAGTAAGATGACTGATATTATTGATATCGATGTTGAGCCTGGAATTCGAAGTATCGTTTTGTCCGGACCTAACGCAAATAGAAATAGATTAAGTCGCAATGTCAAATTAAGAAACATCTTTAAGCAGTTTCCTGATGTAGAAGAATTGGTTATTCAGGAAGATATCATGGATATTGATATTTCCAACTTCATGTTTCCGAATGTAAGAAACGTGGACTCCAATAATCCATATTTCCTTAGCTGTCAATATCTCGTTCGGTTGATAGTCGTGAATAAGATATTGAAGAATGTCTTTTGCATTAAGCCGGATGAACAAATTCAGCCATTGTATGACATTAATATAATTGATGATTATGCGTTTGAAGGATGTCAGTTAGCCTCCTTCTTCAATAACGATACTTCTTTTAATACTATTCATACCATCAACCATCATGCTTTTGATGGTTCATCATTTTTTGATATTCCGTCAAAAAATGGTCTCAAAAGGGTCGGAAATATTGTCTTTGGTGTAGATGATGATGCTGAAGAAATTGAATTTCCGGAAGGCACCAAATGTGTTCTGCCGACAGATATAGATTACAAAAATGTCAAACGGGCAGTCATCAGAAATATCAAAAATGTTAATGGAATCAATAAATTGCCAGAAACAATTGTGGTTGCAGACACTGAATTCTCAAAGAATAATATGTTTGGAATATACAGATATCTTAACACAACAAATGTATCATGTATTGAAGCATCCCCAAGCAGCGGGTTTGTATCAAAAGATGGGATTCTGTACTCCGGAGATATGAGTTGCCTGATTTTATGCCCAATCAAGAAAACCGGAGATATTATCGTTCCTGAAGGTGTAACTTGTATTAATGATTTTGCATTTTATGGAACAGGAATAGATTCCGTTACATTTCCGTCTTCACTAAAGAGTATTAGAAAAGAGGCATTTCGGCAGTCTAAAATCCGCAAAATAGATTTCGGCCCCGGAATTGAAAAAATCGGAGGCTATGCGAGCAATATTTTTGCCGATTGTCATAATTTAACTCATGTTGAGTTTCCTCCTCAGGTTACAGACATCGGACATAGTGCATTTTTAAACTGCCGTAGCCTTAAATCTGTTATAATGCACGAAGGGATTTCAACCATTGGACGGCGTGCATTTGACTGGTGTGAAAAACTGAAAAACGTAACTCTTCCAAAAAGTATCAAATACGCCGGAGAATTAAGTTTTAGTTGCGTACAAGAACTACGTACTCCGCATCTTTTTTCAGGTCTGCCGTATGCATTTCTGTCGGATATAAGCGTATCCCCCGTAAAAAAACTTATTGTTGGAGATAATGAGTTTATTGTACCGGCATCTTTAAGTTACAAGACTTTGTATAGGTTAAATCAGCAATGCAGTAGTGGCTATTTTTGCAAATCCGATTTGCATGATTTGTATTACGGTGCGATAAGCACCGAATTAAAACAGGACACTGCATATTATATTTACAAACAGAGTCCGGGAGCAGATGCTAAACTTGAAAAGTACTTAAGACGCTGTGCAAAACAGATTGCGCTGCGATATATTAAAGAAAACAAGGATGATGAGTTCGCCGAATTTATCGGCTTTAAGTTGTTGTCAAAAGCAGCAATCAAACAGCTTTTGCAGGTCGCAAATGAGGCAGATAAACCCTCAATTGTAGCATATTTGCTGACACAGACGCAGGACAAACCGAGTTCCAAATTCACGCTTTAACGAAACACTTTTTCAACATTAAACCAGCTGTCGCATAGACAGCTGGTTCTTTTTTTCTCTTTTTTTGTTCTTTTTTAAGATTTTTTTGAGTATTCGTTTTCTCTTTTTTTTGCATGCTTTTTTTCTTTCTCTGATTTTTCTGCCGCAAAAAAACAGCCCTGCCCAAAGCAGGGCTGCCAATTAAGCAGCAGGATTATTCTTCTTTTGCAGATTCAAGCCATGAGTAATAAGCCCAGTCGATACACTCTCCTTCTGTCTCGCCGTTTCCTTCGCAATATCTATCATATGCTTTTTCAGCAAGCTCTTCGGCAAGTTCTTCATCAGAAATTTCGCAACGCCCCATCATCTCACTTTTCATGAAATTTGTCACAAACTCTGCACTTGCTGCAGCCAGCTCTTCAGATGTTAACTCATATTCTTTTCCGTCTCGAACAATTTTCATATTATTTTTCCTTTCTGATTTTGTGATTTTTGCGGCAGCCTATGGTTTTCACTGCCGCATTATGCAAAGCACGTGTTAAATTGCCACCGGGATATTTTTAATCTGTGGATGCGCCTGGTAGTCTTCAACAATCAAATCATCAACCGTGAAGTCATAGAAATTCTTCACATCCGGATTCAGTTTCACTACCGGAGCCGGCAGTGGCTCTCGCGTCAGCAACTCCTTAATAATATCAACATGCCTGTCATAGATGTGTGCATCAGCAATCATATGTACCAGCTCGCCTGGAATCATGTCACACACCTGGGCAATCATCATTACCAGCAATGCATACTGGCATACATTCCAATTGCCGGCAGCCAGGATATCGTTAGAACGTTGATTCAGAATAGCATTTAAAACCAATCGGTCAGAGTCCTTATCCTGAGTGACATTAAACGTCATACTGTAGGCACATGGATACAAGTTCATTGCGTGAAGGTCTGCAAAATTATAAATATTCGTCATAATTCTGCGACTGAACGGTGTATTTTTCAGGTCGTAGATGGCCTTGTCCACCTGGTCCATGCTCCACGGCTCGCCTGGTGTTTTAACTGCATACCATCTGGCAACATTGCCGTCATCATCAAGCGCAGCAAACATTTCAGTACCAAAACCAACCAGCTCGTATTCGCCATCCGGAAATGCGGTCCGCAGTCCTTCAAGTGTTACATCTTTACATTGGAATTTCCTCTCAAGCTGATAGCCATATGCCTCACCAATGCTGCCATCCTCATCAGCCCAGCTGTCCCAAATGTGGCTGTTTAAATCGGCAATGTTATTTGACTTTTTCTGCCAAATCCACAAAATCTCATCCATCGCGCTTTTTAATGCCGTCTTTCTCAGCGTCAGCACCGGGAACTCCTTTCGCAGGTCATAACGATTACATACACCAAATTTTTTGATAGTATATGCTGCGGTACCATCCGGCCAATGCGGTCTAACCTTTTCACCGCGAGTATCGGTTCCATTCTTCAGAATATCCTGACACATATTTTTGAATACTAAATCTGCATAACTCATTTTTACCTCTCCTTTTCTTTGTTATTTTTTTAGTTTTGCAAGAATAATATGATGAATTTGCAAGCAAAAAAAAATGTGCATGCAAGTTGACGATATTATTAGATTTTGCTATCATTATTCATATAGAAAGAGAACAAAGTTTTTATATATTTCCTTGGAAAGGAGAAATATTTTATGACTATAATCTCGAAAAATTGGACTTACACCATTGAAGGACATGATTTTACTTTACTAATGGCTCCATCTGAAGATATGTTAACCGTAAAGACCACAATTTCAATGGATGGGCATGGACCTATGCTCGTTTTAGGATTTACCGATGATTGTATTATTACTGAGCAACAAATTCGCATAACAGTTCACGGTAAAGATGTCGTAGAAGATGGGTTATCCTTACACAATATTGCGGTTGTAAAAAAAGCATACACAGATATGTTATTCCATCTAAAATACGACAACAAACAAGAATACAAAAAAAGATACAAAGAAGAATATGATGCTATTTTTTCTGGCAGAAAGCCGATGCAGATAATCAAAAGAGCCGTAGGGCATTCATCCCAAAAATGTGCTATTGCCATTGGTATTAGTGGCGATGTTATTCTTGATTTAATGGCCGAGTCTATTAATTCACCAATAAAATACGGCGGAGTGCTATTAGCCCCAGCCTTTACAAATTACAGCCTTGAAGAAATGAAGGCCTCATTTCAGAGAAAACAAGAATACTGGCAGAGAATCCAGGAACAAATTTCTGAATATCAGAAACAAAAAGACATTGATTCACAAGAGGTAATAAGCTGGGATACATCTGAACGTTATGAGCAAGGCGAAAAAGGAAATTCCAAGTATTTCAAGCATACCATGGAAATTCACGGAAAAATCTATACCTTTAACGAACGAAATGTTTTCGACGTTGGAAAAGTCATTAATCCAGACTACCCTATTAAAGAAGGCATGAAAAATGGTGGCATTCTATTAGCCAAAGATGGCACTGACTACTGGCTCTTCTTCAATGAAAAAACTGGCGAGTGGTTCACTGTACGCGAAGCCACTTCCGAAGAATCACTTGCATACAAGCTAATTGTCAAATATGGAGGCTTTGCAAAAAAACCGAATTTTTCGCATGAAATGGACGAAATAAACAAATGGAAATCCAGAATGGAGCGATTTGACTAATATATATACAAAAGACAGGACGAACTCATTTTCGTCCTGTCTTTTGTATACGCGAAAGTTTTTCTGTATTATCATTTTTACATGGCTCTAATAGTCACATACCATCCATCATCCAATTTTAAATATTCTTCACCATTTTTTGTCCATTTGTTAATACTTAGCGCATCTAACGCGGCAAACAACTCATCACCTTCTAATGATTGCAGATATTCATATTGTGCTTTGAAATTTTCAAAGCGTGTTAATCCAAGCAAATAATCAGTGCTGGCACTATACAATTTTGCCAATTTTATCAATGTATCTACTGATGGATTACTCGCACCAGCCTCCATGTTATAGATAGCCTGTTTGCTAACACCGATTTTTTCGCTGACTTCTTTGGCAGTCATGCTCTTATTTTCTCTACAAATTTTAAGATTGTTTTTCATATTTTCATATTTACTCCAATCACATCACGTTTTCATATCTTTTTTATCTACTGATTATCAGAAATTCACCACTTGGACGATTCTGAATATCAGTTACAAGAAAGCGTTGTGCTTCAGCATACCGGAACGCTTGTCCCTTCATATACGGTGAATGCCTATCTTCCAGACAAAACCCGAATATTTGTTTTCCTTTTTCTGCCTCTTCCAGCAGCCATACAACCGTCGAACCAGTAGTTCCAACTTTTGCCGGATATTCGTACAAGGTTGTCATCTTAATTTCTTTTGTATATGGATTTGTTATTAATCTTCTTATTTTTTTCATTTTTTTCTTAACAGAATTTCCTGTCCTCTTGTTATACCATTCTTTACATCCTGAAAACATGGATGCTGCGGATATATTTTTCTTAATTCTTTATTTCTTTTTATTCCGTCTTCTCTTGTCCCTGGTGCTCCGATATAATGATACATTTTATCAACCACGCCAAAAATACAGCGCTGATGATTCGGCAACTGCTCTTTTTGCAGTATATATTCTGCAATATACTCTCTTGCTTCATCTTTTGTTTTATATATTTTCGTCATAGAATCCAGTTTTGCAAAATCCTCAGATTTCATAGAAATTGACAAATCTAATATATGGCCATAAAGCACAACAAAGCTATGGTGTATCGGAAGTTCATCTTCCATAAATAGCCATCCGACATATTGCTTTGCCGGGTACCCTGCTTTATTTAAAGCCACGCAAATGGTTTCAGCATTTGTAAAGCATCTTCCCACCTCTGGCTTGATTGAATCAAAGATTGCTATAATCCTCTCATCCACAATTTCGCTTGTATTATCAGAATCAAAACATTTAAACGAATCAGATTCCAGCGGATACATTCTGGAAGGAATACTGATTGTTTCACCACATACCTTATATATTACTCTATTTGCTTTCTTGATGATTTCCATATATTTTTTCCTCTTATCTTGTATATATATTTAATTATATCTTAAGAGATACAAGAAATCAAATAAAAAGCCGTTTGCTGGCCATTACTGGCCGGTAGCATAACAGTCATATCCATATGGTCATTTTTTACGACATGTTTTCTAATTCTATCTTCTTTCTAATCTTTGGCGCTTACCGGCAAATACTCATATTATGTACTATATTCCCAAAAATATTGCCATTTCTCCTGGTCTGCCTCTTATAGGTTCATGTAATATGTCAGCTTCATTAATAAGCATAATATTGCCTCCCCTTTTATTAAACTCTAACGCCTTTTTTACTTTATTTCCGTAATTTTCGGCTGTCCAATTTTTATTACCATCTCCGCCAACAATTAAATAATCCGTCCCCTTTTTAACTGTTTTATCTATAATTCCGCCTTTGTTTACAATGAATTTTTCTACATCTAATTTTGTTCCATATTCAAAATTTCCAGTTAAACATATATGTTTTCCGTCAAGGCTCATATTTTTATTATCTTCTTTTTTTATACAATTACTTTCTACTGGATTCATAATTTTTTGAATAGTGTTCTTAGCCCAACATAAATCTAAGTTACTCTCATATTCATTAATCGTGTTGTGTAACTCCTCAAAAGGATATTTATTTTCTAAGTCAATATGTTTATTAAGCCAAAATTTCATAATTTTAATAGAATCACTATCAAAGCTTTCATCTAATAAATATTTTATAATTATTTCCAGCTCTTTTAATGCAAGTGTCTTAGACGCATACTCAATTTTGCCTTCACTTGTTTTTCTTACATTTTTAAAAACTTCATTGCCATATTCATGATACAATTTGTCGTAACATTTTTTTGTTAAATAACAATCTATCAACGCCCTATGCTCACCCTCATTATCAAAGCCCCAAAAGTTACATAACGTTTCAAGACTATAATGTGAGATTTCTTTAATACTTCGTCTTGCCACATGCAACACATCTTCATAATTGTTTGAGAAAAAAACGCCTCTTAATTTTAATATGTAATCATACAGAACACACATATCAAATGAAGAATTATTATATCCAACAATTATATCATTACCAACGAATTCTAAAAATTTGTCTATTACATCATCAAGTACCGGGGCATCTTTTACCATATCGTTAGTAATTCCAGTTAATTCTGTAATGAATTTACAAATATAACAAGGAGGTTTTATCAATGTGGAAAAAGTATCTATAATTTTATGATTCCTAACTTTTATTGCTCCAATTTCTATAATTTCTCCATTTGGTATAGAATCAGTTGTTTCTATGTCAACAACACAATAATCAGAGACATAAGCATTTACACTTTTTCCTTTATTTTTTCGTTCTTTTTTCTGCTTCAATTCATTGTTTTTTTTGCTTTCTTTCAAAATAGAATCTATCTTATTTTGCATATCTTCTTGATTCACTTTTACACCTCACTTATCCATCTTCTCATTATTACACTTCTTACACAGCATCTGTAGATTTTCATCCACCGTCCTTCCGCCTTTGCTCCACGGTATATATTTCCAAAATGCTGACCATGTCGGGTCATCGCAATTACATAAAACCACCTTTCCTTTAAAATGTTGTTTGTAATGCCGTAATTCTTCGGCCACATCATTTAACTGAGTATAAAACTCATCATTTTTCGCCTCTTTTGCTTTTTGCAAATTTTCATTTGCCATTTATTTTTTCTCCTTTTTATCTTTTTCCTGTTTTTAAACAACGATATGTGCAATTCATAAATCGTCGTTCATGAATAAAATGAAGAAAATTTTCAATTTGGACCGGAGAATCGGTTATTTTGGTTTGAAAAATTTTTATATTTATCGTATTTCAGAAATAAGATTCTTGCGTCTGCAAGCAACGAGATGTCAACTTGCTCTTACAAAGGGTCTTTTGTGCAAAAAATCAGGCTGCTTTTCTAAGCAGCCCGTAAATCTTGCAAACCAAATTTTTTCTTCAAATACTCCACTTTTTTCTCATACACCTCCTGGTCTTCCAGCCACAGCACCGGAAACGCCTGCTGTAGATATTTTTCTGCATCTTTTTTCGTCTTTATTTTTGTCACATCGCCGCCAAACTGGTTAGACCTGATGTCCTGCCAATCTAAAACCATCTCTGCAATTTCTTGGTCTGATGTATTGTGGACTTTTCCGGCAATATGCTTGAAATCAAGGATTGTGTTGCCCATCATATATTCCGGAATGTAATCATCTGTTTCGGATTCATTAACACCTGAAATATCGTACGGAATACCGTTCTCATCCACCCAAACGATATGACCGAACGGAGCCGCCCAGCATATTTCTCCACGGTTAAATGCTGCTTTCAGCATGCATGCGAAATAATAGCAGTATCCACTTGCGAACTGTTGATATAATATCTCTTCTGCTTCTCCGCATCCCTGTTTTGTTGAAAAATCATAGATAAAACGCAGCACCTCTTCATCTGCCTTTGGGTGTACTTTTTGAATTTTCTTTAGCCATTCTGAAAATTTGTCTTTCATTTTTTCTCCTTCCTGATGTTCTACAGTGTATTACTGCATTTATTAATCAGAAAATTTAACCACCATCAGCAACCTTACAAAAACTTACCAACATACATAGCTGTAATATCATTTAGATATTTAGCAGGATTTGCTGCAATTAGCTGTACCGCTTCATATGGCAGGTAGTTCTTGGAATTCAGAAAATACAGACTACCATTGCTCTTACATTCACAGACAGCGCCTTTTCCAACCTGCACTCTTCCAACTCCGCACAGGTAAGCATCAAAATCACGCTTAAATTCATAAACATGATTACATTCCATACAACCAGAATTACCAAATAAACTCATTCAACGTCACCTTCCTTCTCTCTTTCCGATGCATTTACTTGCTTCTGTATTGATTTAATATGCCGAAATTTTTTAAGTGCAAATATTTTTTGCAGTTTTTTGACCCATAATAATTCGACAAGAAGACTTGTTTTGGGTTTTACATATTTTTTCCCTGCCTTTCTGATTGTTATATGTTTAATATGCCGAAGAACAGAAAAACAAAAAAATCACAAAAAAATAAGTTCCAAAACTATATTTTTCCAACATCTTATATGTAATGTAATTAACAAACATTACAAATACGAAAGGAGACGTTCTTATGGAAAAACTTGTTGAAGGACTTTGGGACTGCCCATTCTGCGACAACAAACGAATCAGAGCAGGGCAAAAAACATGCCCGAATTGTGGACATCCACAGGATGAAAGCACAAAATTTTATATGCCAGATGCTGTAGAATATGTACCTGAAGAAAAAGCAGAAAAAATCAGCCGCAACCCTGACTGGCAGTGTTCTTTCTGCGGCAGCCTTAACGGCGATAACTTGGATTCATGCGCAAATTGCGGCGCTAAAAAAGAGGAATCTGAACGAAACTACTTTGAAATGCGGCAGCAGGAAGAGGAAAAGAAACACAAAAAAGAAGAACAAAAAGCATTTTCTCAGAGAAGCGAGTCAGAAGAGCCAAGAAAATCTTTTCTGAAAAATATGCTACTTCTTATCGGAACCTTTGTAACAATCGTATTTATTATTTTTGGATTATTGGCATCCTGTTTTTCGCCAAAGGTCAGAAACGTTACGATTGATGATTTTGAATGGCAAAGCGCGATTGACGTTGAAGAAGTCGCCACCTATGATGAAAACGGATGGACGCTTCCAGATGACGCACGGCTGCAGTATACAAAAAGGGAAATCAGGTCACACAAAGACGTTGTCGACCACTATAAGACAGTCTCGGAAACAAGGACAAGAATGGTGATGGTAGACCATTATGAAGGCGAACTCTCGGATGACCCCTATTGGAGTAAAATCCTCGAAATCATCATCAAAATCTTTCCTATATGCAAGGATGAGACTTATACAGAAACCTTTCACGAGCCGGTTTACCGGCAGGTGGAAAAAACTGAAAAAGGGTGAAGAAATTGAACTGAAAATTGACTTTAATGGTTTCGCCGAAATCAATAACAAAGATTAACGAAGAGCGGGAAATCCCCGGCCGACAAGAAGTCGTCCGTTGGTAAAATGTCCCGGTTTTAATTTCGCACGTGTGTCTGAATCCCCGTTCGTGCACTACACTCAGCCTTATCGACGGGCGGGAAACCCGCCCTCGTCTCTACACTCCGACTTCGTCGTCGTTTGTCAGCCCTTATGGTGTACTACGCTCAGTCTTGCGGCTTCGCTTGTCAGCCCTTACGGGCTTGGTACACGCGAGCATAGCTCGCGGTATCACGGCTTCGTTTGTCAGCCTCTGCGAGGCTTGGTAGCGAATGCGTAAGCCTGAGCTATCAAAAACCCTAAGAAATAAGCACACCCGGAAGGTCTAACCTTCCGGGTAATTTTTTGTCGGCAGCCTGTTGTCTGCTTCACTCCCGTTTCTTGTTTTCGCAACCTGCGCCAGCAGTTCTGTCTGTTCGGTTGTAAGCACTAGCACGCAGTGGCTTATATCCTCGCGGGTTAAGACAATATTTGTTTTATCGTCAGCCGTATACCTGAGAACAGTATCTTCTTCTTTTTCTGTCTTCTTTCTGCTTGCACCCTGTAGGTTTATCAGCGCCACACCTCTCTTGCCCAGAAAATGCACTACCTTATACATCCCAAAACATGGTGCTCCAGTAATTACGCATATATTTTTCATTATTTTTCTCTTCATTTTTGAGTTTTTGCATTTTTCTTATCCGCAATATGCCAAATTTTTCATCAGCCGATGTATTTTTGCGGATTTTTGCATGACGGTTTGCAGGCAGCAGCCGGCAAAAAAAACGACATCCGGTTTATTTTGCAGCTATATTTTTTCAGCATTCTATATATATACAACCAACACGAAAGGAGATATTTCTATATGGGAAAACTTGTTGAAGGACTTTGGGATTGTCCATTCTGTGACAACAAACGAATCAGGGCGGGGCAAAAGACCTGCCCGAGCTGTGGACACCCGCAGGACGAAAACACAAAATTCTACATGCCGGATGAAATCAAATATGTTTCAGATGAAGAAGCGGCAAAAATCAGCCGCAACCCCGATTGGCAGTGTTCTTTCTGCGGCAGCCTTAACAGCGATAACTTAGATTCATGCAAAAACTGCGGCGCTACAAAAGAGGAATCTGAACGAAACTATTTTGAAATGCGACAGCAGGAAGAGGAAAAGAAGCGTAAAAAAGAAGAGCAAAAAGCACCTTCTCAAAGAAGCGAGTCAGAAGAACCAAGAAAATCTTTTCTGAAAAGCATATTGCTTCTTATCGGAACCTTTGCAGCAATCGCATTTGTTATTTTTGGATTGGTATCCTGTTTTTCGCCAAAGGTCAGAAACGTTACGATTGATGATTTTGAATGGCAAAGAACGATTGACGTTGAAGAAATCGTCACTTATGACGAAAGCGGATGGACGCTTCCAGATGGCGCGCGGCTGCAATATACCCGAAATGAAGTCAAAACATACAAAGACGTTTTGGACCATTACAAAACCGTAACAGAGACCCGAACTAGAAGAGTAATAGACCACTACGAAAAACACAGCTCTTACAAAAACCTCGGCAACGGATATTTTGAAGAGCATACCAAAAATGTTCCTGTATACACGACGGAAACGTACACCGAGAATGTACAAAAACCCGTCTACCGACAGGAACCCGTGTATGCTACGAAATACTATTACGAGATTGACCGGTGGACTGTCACAGATACCGCAAAAAGTTCTGGACATGGTCAGAATCCATCCTGGCCGAAACCAAAGCTTAAAGACGGCCAGCGGACCGGTGATAAAAACGAGCATTATTTTGTAACAGCCACATATCAGAAAAAGAAAGACGAAACAGAAACGGAAAAATACGAGATGGCTTTTTCTGAATGGAATGAATTGAAAAAAGGCGAAGAAATAAAGCTTAAGATTGATGTGGGAGGATTTGCGGAGATAAACAAGGATTAAAGAACACGATAAATAAGTACACCCGGAAGATTAATTCTTCCGGGTGGTTTTTTTATGTTTTTTTTGCATATGCTAACTGCCTGCTTTTTAGAATTTTTCCAAAACCTGCATATTATAGCCGACAAAACAAAAAGGACGGTGAAAAAATTGATTAAAGAAAAATTCTTAAATCTCGTTAATGCATGCAAAAATGACCGCGATATGCTGGATATCATAGAAAGCGACATGAGAGCTCTTGGCGACTATGTGTATGCAGTGCACATGATGGAAACAGCTCTCCCAATCATTCGCATTAACTACGAAGGTCAGGAACTGCGTGACCGAATTGAAAAGCTTGACCACAACCGCAGGGCGCACCACGAACGCGTAATAATTGGCGTTAAGCGCCTGAACCGTTTTGCAGAAATGGAAGGTGTTGAAAAAATCTTTTCCGGAGATATCAACAACCGATATGCGATTGCTGACTTTTGCAGAGATGTTACTGTTGAAATGTTTGATGACCGTACAGGCCGCAACCTTTCGATGGTACATCCCAAGCAAACTGTTGACGATGAACTGGAAAGAGATTAAAATGCAGACAGAAAGAGAGAACAAAAACATGTCAAACAATATCAAATTTGTTACAGAAAAGAAAAACAAGTTTCTGACGACAAAAGAATATTACGGATATGGCCAAATCCTTAAAATTTCAGACGATGGAATTGAAAAACACATCGTAGTGAAACCAAAAGACCCGGTCTTTGGAATTACCATTAAATTTTTGGAAACCGGCAATCCGCAGTTTTTAATTCCTGCCGTTTCTATTGAGGATATAGCAATCATGCTGAAGAATCTTGAAGAAGCTAAAGCGTTTTATAAAGAATTCTATAAACGACGAGATGAATTTATTTAGGATACCAAGTTTGGGTATCCTTTTTTATTTTTTCAGCATATTAAAAACAGAAAGTCAAAACACTTTCCGGAAAAGCGACCTGAGCGTTTTTTCAATCTACATACTGTCTTGGTCAGACAAACGTATGTTAGTATCCGGGGTTCTGCATTCGTCCACACTTTGACAAACAAAATGCAAAAATTTAGAGCCTGCGTAAGCGGACCCTATGTTTCTTGCTTTATTTTTCTTTTTAGTATTGTCAGCGTTATCACCAACGCAGACGCAATTATGGCCGGGATAATTAGCGTCATGAAGCAAACTTTTTTCTCTTGCTTTGTAAAGTTAATAATCACATCTGGATTATCAGCATCAATTACAATATCTATTATGTCGCCCTTTTTGCAACCACCATCTATTGATGCTTCTTTTTTATACTCTTTCCCTTCGTATAAATACTGACACAACACTACAGCATTTGTTATCCTCGTAGTCTTAATTTGCGTAAAATCTGTCTCCAAAATTTCAATGATTTCAGCCGTAGTCGTTACCTCATTTGTATCCCAACTTTGTTTTAATGAATACCCAATAAGAGCAGTAAGTATTAAATACGACAAAGCAACCATAAATATTGCAAAAAACGAAACAAATCTTTTCATCGCTCAACATCTCCTTTCACTTTAGAACCACTCATCCCCCCAATATCCATACCCACGATTTCTCATAGAATAGCAACTCTCACAAATGCCATACTGATAGTTATACTGCAACGCTCTTCCACAGTCAGGGCACTGTCTTCTCTTCAGCTGCTTTGTTTTCAGCATCTTTGTCAGCGCATCTGAAACTTCTTTTTTCTTGTCAATTCTTTTTGTTCTTCTCTTGTATTTGGCATACCAAAAAATCTTATAAAGTTGTGGATGAGGTCGTACTTCTGATACAGTCCTTCCAATCCCTGGATTCTTTTGTTGACATCTGAAATACTTATCGCTCGGCGTTTTTCTATGTCAAGAATCTCAATTTCACCTGTCAGGTCAACCGTGCGCTCTTCCGCCACTCGTTTAGCAAGAGCCTGCCATAAGAACACCATATCATCGTTCTTTTCGTTGAATGGTATATTAATATCCTCTCATATACAAATTATTTTAGGTTTCTTTTTGTTTTTTCTATATCTAATATGCCGGAATTTCTATATAAGAGAGAATTTTTGCGAGTATTCTTCAGATATTTTTGCAAGAAAAAGCAGCTAGATTTTTCTAGCTGTTTAATATAGTGTCCATAGAGAGACTTGAACTCTCACGCCTTTCAGCACATGAGCCTAAATCATGCGCGTCTGCCAATTCCGCCATATGGACATAAATCGCAGTGACAAGATTTGAACTTGCACGCTTTTTCAGCAATTGATTTTGAGTCAACCTCGTCTTCCGAATTCCGACACACTGCGAAAATGCACCAGGAGAGACTTGAACTCTCACGAAGATAATTAAACTTCTTTGGATTTTAAGTCCAATGCGTCTGCCGGTTCCGCCACTGGTGCAAATTTAACTTTTTTCCATATCTCCTGCTCCTCGCAGGCAACTTAATCGCTTCATTATTTTTACCTCTTTTTTTTCTTATATTTTTAACAGCCAATACAGGAATTGAACCTATGTTTTCAGAGTCAGAATCTGATGTGCTACCATTACACCAATCGGCTGAAATTCGGACGGAGCGACTTGAACGCTCGACAATGTGCATATCAGGCACATACTCTACCATCTGAGATACATCCGAGAGCCGACAGCTGGACTTGAACCTGCGACCTACTGATTACGAATCAGTTGCGCTACCAACTGCGCCATGCCGGCATTAAGATGACGGTGAGATTCGGACTCACGGTGGCAGAGTTGCAGTCTGCTGCCTTAAACCACTTGGCGACGTCATCATCGGGCGGGAGATTCCCGCACGTGTCTGGCGAAGGTGAACGTAAATTCACCGAGTCATCAATATTGCGAAACGGAGTGTAAAGGATTTGAACCTTTGTGCCGCGATATGCGACGCTGGATTAGCAATCCAGTGCAATTAACCTGCTCTGCCAACACTCCAAAGAGCAGATGCAAAAATTTTCGCAGGAGCTACCCGCTGACGGAATTGAACCGACTGCCAAAGCTATACTGACTAGAACACTGTTTTACATCTGCAACACCGCATCCAGGACTTGAACCCGAGACCTAAAGATTAGAAATCTCTTGTTCTATCCAACTGAACTAATGCGGTAAAAACATTCGCAGAGAGATTCGAACTCCCATGATACCGCGAGCTTTGCTCGCGTGTACCAGACGCGGGCGGGGTTTCATGCTCCCACGCACACGTCCAATTACCTTAGTAGCGACGGACAACTAAAGTTGGTCGCGGTTTTCCCGCCAGTCGATAAACCACGGTCCGTAGCCGTGTGCTCTATCCCTTGATAACTCGCTTACGCTCGTTACCAGACTACGGGCGAAAACTTCGCCCTTCGATAAGCTATGCGAATTTAAACGCCGTCTGAGGGATTCGAACCCCCATGCCCTTGCGGACGCCAGTTTTCAAGACTGGGGCAATACCATTTCTGCTACAAGACGGCAAATATAAAATTATTACTAAAAAGAAATGTTAAAACAAACTGGGCTGGTCAGATTCGAACTGACGTGATACAGCAGTCAAAGTGCTGTGCCTTACCGCTTGGCGACAGCCCAATGTTTTTCTCGGCAATGCCCTTTTTCGCCCTGTGAAATCACAGATTTGCAGGTTTAAACGCTATCCCATGCTCTCGCGTACATTGCCAAACAGACACGGAGTGAGTCGAACACCCGTCTTCGGTTTTGGAGACCGACATGCTACCATTAACACCACGCGCCTACATATTTTTAACTATTTTTTTCAATTCTTTAATCAGCTCACTTATCTGTGATTTAGTATATACCACAGGGCTACCTTCTTCTGACGATAGAATTTCAATGTTGTCTGAATCTTTATGCTGGCTGACCATAAGCCAGGCTTCTCTGCCATATTCGTCGCTGCCAATTACTTTTTTGCATTCTGCTTTTGCCATTTTCTTTTTTCCTTTCATTTTTTTTGTTAAGCACCATGCCGGAATTGAACCGGCATCACAAGTTTGGAAGACTTATGTCATAGCCATTAGACCAATGGTGCATTACTCCATCCGCGACGATTACGCGTCTGGTACATTTATTGGAGTCAGGAGGACTCGAACCTCCGACCTTCTGTTCTTGCGAAACAGATACTCTCCCAACTGAGCTACAACCCCTGTTGCAGGTGACCTTCGCAGAAACCTGCTGCCTCGCCGGTAACTGTATTGGTCTCGTATATCCTCACGCTGAACCAATTTCTCCCCGCTCGGACTACCGTAGAATCCCACAGGATTCATAGTGGATATTTTTAACGAAGGTTTTGTGTATTTTTTTTTGCTTTTCAGCAAGAGCTGGCAATCGGAATCGAACCGATAACCTCATCATTACAAGTGATGCGCACTGCCAATTGTGCTATGCCAGCGAAGTGACGGCTGCGGGACTTGAACCCTGATGCATTACTGCCGTGAAAGGGCAGTGTCATAACCTTTAGACCAAGCCGCCAAAATGTCAGATGCAGGACTTGAACCTGCGACTTCCGATTTGTAAGAACGGCACTCTCCCAGCTGAGTTAATCTGACAAAGAATTGCGGGAGACGGACTTGAACCGACGACACCGGGGGTATGAACCCCGTGAGCTATCCAACTGCTCTATCCCGCAGTACCGGATACGAGAATCGAACTCACGGCCTCCTGGTCCCAAACCAGGCGCTCTACCAAACTGAGCTAATCCGGTATATGCAGCAGACACGCTGCCGCAATATTGCAGGTGACGAACCTGCAAGAAAAGCGAATGTTGTCATCATACGCTGTGACCTTATCGGTCAAGCGACCCCACCGGGGCTTGAACCCGGAATCTCAGCCGTGACAGGGCTGCGGAATAACCAGTTATCCTATGAGGCCATTATATATGTCAGCTTGCGCCTTAAGTATATATCCGCAAATATATACCCGCATTCTTTTTGCAACAAAGCGTAAGCCGAATGGGCAGGGTGAGATTCGAACTCACAATGTTTCTAGTGTGACGGTTTTACAGACCGCTTGCTTCAGCCATTTTGCATACCTACCCTAGATATGTATCAACTTTGTATTGCAATAATGATAATCAACTTCCATTATTTCTCCTCCTTATTCTTTTTTTCTTTCACATATTTAATATGCTAGATTTTTTCTCAATCGGACGAAAAATCCAAAATATTTTTTAAAATATTTTTCCAATCCATTTTCAGCTAATCGTTTCCCAGACCAGCCTCATCAAATTTTTGTTGTACCCTCTCGAACAAGAATCTTCGGTTACTTTTGCATGTCTGACTTTTCTATTGTATTCCTTCCGTCTTGACCGCATATTCACTTTGCATTCTCTTCTATACCAAGACCGGTTATACACTTTTTCTCTGTTTTTTGTCATCATATGTTTCACCTCATTTTTGTCCTAATGTACACTGCCTGCACAGAGATTTGAACTCTGGACCTTGAAATTAAGAGTTTCCTGCTCTACCAAACTAAGCTATACAGGCGATTTTCAGGATTTATCCTGCAATGCGCCTGACGTGATTCGAACACGCGATATACGGGTTAAAAGCCCGCTGCCATACCGCTTGGCTACAGACGCAAATCAATATTCTGTTTTCGGCATTTCGCCTTCTGTTTTCGTTTTGTTTTTCTCATTATCTTTAACTCCTTTTTTATTTTTCTTTTTTATATGTCCCCGACATAAATGTCGGGAACATCAGCTGGCGCGGCGGGACTTGAACCCGCGACATCTTGGTTAACGGCCAAGCGCTCTACCTGCTGAGCTACACGTCAATATTTCTTTACTGGCAAACCTTTACCCTCCAATCACATACAGCCATAACTATATGCTAAATGGAGCATACGGGAATCGAACCCGCCGCCTCCTGCTTGCAAAACAGGCGTCGCCCCATTGCGACTAATACCCCATATTCGCCGGCAGCCTTCCTGCCGGCATATTTAACTTACCTGCTATACACCTTTTCAACCCCGTCTTCAAACTTAACGGTAATCTTATCCGGATATCCGGACTGGTCGGATGTATACGGAAGATGTCTCATTTTAACAATCTTCCCTTCTTTTTTGTGATTACTTTCGCATTTCTGACACTGTTTTTTGTCTCTGTATTCTGTTCCGCAAATATCGCATTTCCAAAGTGTAGTTTCTTTCATTTTATCTTCTCCTTTTCGCTTTTTTCAGGAAAAATATTCTAAAATATCTTCACACCGAATGACCTTTTCTTTTCTGTCAAATGCCTCATTCCAAGGTGCCTGATTCTGAGTCAGAATCGTTAAATCGGCTGCAGAAAAATCAGCAAATCTGTCAACGACTTCTTCAATTCTTTTTCTGTCTTCTCTTTCAAATCCTTTTTGTGTATCTTCCAGGCTCCGGAATCTGATTTGAATATCAGTGCTGCCGAACTGTTTATATTTTCTGTACACTTCCGGAATCACCGGCCCAAAATCCCATGCCTCAATATCTTCTGAAAAGCATGGCTTTTTGGTATGTATCAGAGAATATGCCTGAATCAGATAAAGGATTTTCTGAAGTTTCAGATTAGAAATGCCGTAATCTTTGACTTCGCTGTATGTAATTACATATTCTGCCACATCTTGAACGTCGTACATTTTTTCTGCTCCTTTTCTCTTCTCGTGTATTTTTTCTTTACACTTACAGTATGCCAGAGTTTTCAAAAATGCGAAATTTTTTGCGGATTATTTTTTGGTCTCTGCGTTCAGCCAAGAACCAGACAAAACCAAGTGGACGGTAGAGGAATCGAACCTCTGACGCGCAGGGCTTCAACCTGCCGCTCTTCCGTCTGAGCTAACCGTCCAAATTAGACGGTGTAAAATCGCGTTTTCATATTTTTCTCCTTTTTTTCTTTTTTCAGCATCCGGGTGCCTGTTCCGTCAGCATCAGTAAGAAAAATTCTTACCAGGCTGCGGCTTAAACATCACCCCGGGTGCCTGTTCCGGAATAAAAGAAAAACCGCCTGCCTGGATATATTTCCAGCAAACGGTCTAAGTATTGTAAAATCCATCATATATAACACAATCCCTGCGTATAATCAAAATTTCAACACTTCAACCGTCGCTTACTCCACGCGTATTTTTGTTCTCCACAATCATTAAAACTATAGACTGACCCTGTAAAATCGCATACTGACCAAGGCATGCCTGTTGTGGCATACTGCTTAGATTCATTATTTGATTTCGCATTATAAAGTCTCTGTTTTAACATAGCGGTTATTCTCTCCTTATTTTTTAGATTTTTTGTTATATTCAATATGCAGAATTTTTCAAAAAAATATAACATTTTTTAAAAAGCAAAGTGCCCATCGCTTATTTGACGAAAGCGCATGCTTGCGATATTCAACATATCGTCTGATAGCACGCGTACACAGCTTGGTTTTCGCTGCTACTTCATCAAATAAGAGACAGGCACTTCTCTTATCTATGTTATGTATTATAGCACAGTTATAACAATGTGTCAAGCATTTTTTTAAATTTATTTTTTTGACCTGACAAAAATGCCATAGCCAATTAGCGCGACAACGAACGCAAATGTAAGCTGTGCTGCAACATCAATAATTGACACGTGATACCATTTTTTTTCTTTCGTTTCTTTCTCTTCCTCAGTTGGCACAGCCGCGCTTTCCTTTACAGATGACACGTCATCAGCGGAATCAGCGGAGGAATCGTCGGAACTAGACTGGGTGTCTTCACTTTCATCAACTGAACCTGAAGTAATATCTTCAGCCGTAGTACTGTCTTTGAATTCTTCGCCTGCATTTTCGTCTGCGTTAGCAGGGGAATCCGCTTTTTTAGTCCTTTTTTCATTTTCTTTATCTGTAGAATTCACTTCTTTAACCGTTTCTGTGACAGTTTCCGCTGTGACCATATGAACCGGCATAAGCCCTGGTGCCAAGGCAAGCGCCAAGGCCCCAGTTGTTAAAACTTTTGTAATTTGAATCACACTTTTCTTTTTTTTCATATTTTTCCCCTTATACTCTGTTTTCCGGAATGTCATCTTTATCCTTATCTGTGGTTTTTACATCTTTCAGTTTAGACTTTTCCGCATTTCCGATTCTGGCATTCTTTCTCGCTTCAATCTTTGCAGATTCCCTTTCGCTTCCATAAGAAGCCCTGACGCCATCCATGGCATCCTGTCTCTTCTCATCTTCTGTTCTTAATCCAAAGTCCGGAGTGAACATCTCTTTCATCATTTCATTATTAGAATCATCAATTTCCTCATCCGCTGCTTCCATTGATTCTGCGGTAACCTGTGCAGCAACAAGCTCATTCATCTCTCTTTCGATGTCAGCTTCAACTTTTGCAAAGTCAACCTCAAACGGACTGAATCCGACATTCTCTGTAGCATAAATCATCTGAAGCAATGTAGAGCCTTTACCACTTTCAGAGTATCCTCTCACGCATACTAAAGGGTTCATAAGCGACAAAATATGAGACGCGTTTCTGTCTAACGATGTGATACTGGAAAGCATCAGCAAATTTTCGCCATTAATGTCAGAGTGGAATTGTTCTACAATCTTCATTACCTGATTAATTAATAATACGTCTGCATTCCTGAAATCCAGCTCCAGCATCGTAAATGGCCCCATGAATGATACATATGTAACGATAGCCTCAACTGCCACCAGATACTTATATGGGGCGCCAATAGTCTTATCTTCATTGATTGGATATAAGCCAAAATCTATTACCGATTTTGCCATGTCATCATCATCTGTTCCGACTAAAAAATCAAGTATATCATTAAGTTTAACTTCTTTTCCGTTTTTGTCTGTAATCATTTTTCCTCCTTTTTTTTAACGAGTTCAGTTATCGATAGTCGGGGATTTCCCGCTCCATATTAATATGCAAAAAAAACGCGTAAAAGCTACGCGTTTTTTCAAATTAATTAAACATCCTCATGCTGATTTCTCTGCTTTTAAACAGCATAAACAGAGCAGCAAGCATAATTCCTACTCCCGTAAACAGATTCGAAGGTGTAGTCAGTGAATTTACGAATTTTTCGATATCACTTTTTGGGTATGCTTCTTTCATATTTACAAGTGTTCCGGTTTGTTCCTCCTGGGACTTGACCTCTTCATCCTTTCTTCCGGTCTCTGTCACTTTATTAATTTTTGTCACTTTTCCATTTTCATCTGTCTCCATATCGACGTTAAGGCTTCTTATCTCAATCTCTCGTTTTCCCGTAGTCGTATGTTCCAGGTAAGTTGCTGGGTTTTCAACTTTTCCGCTCGTGCTATTTGAAATCCTTCCGTCAACGATAATTGAGTTATGGATAAAAGTTACGCTTGCACTAATCACCAGAATCACGACTATCTGAAACATGATTCCCATTGAACGCTTTATGTATCTGACAATATCTGTATTTGCTCCTTTCCCGAAAAATGAGACGCCTGCAACCAATGGTGCCGCTGAAATACGAATGACCAATTCCATAATTCTCGATGTCGCAAAGAAATAAAGAATACTGTAAAAAACGACAGAGACGAAATATGGTACCACTATTGACATCAACATCCCAACCCTTGACGTCAAGCCAAACGCCGCCAAGCCATTTTGCAGCTTATCCTTATCCACACCTTTTATTTCGTTAGCAATGATGGAACCAGTAAGTTCTTTATTCATATCATTAAATACTGCCGATGTAAAATCTAACATCAATTGGAAGATAGTCGAAATGTTCATTAATATAACGTAAAGCATAAAAAACTTCAAAAAGTGTACAAAGAAATTATGCAGTGTAAAATCTCCGGCTGATGCCTTGTCTCCAAGGGAGACTAAGAATCCAACTGTTAATAGTCCAACGCCAAGGATAGACATCGCGGAACACATTGTTGAAAACCAGTCTTGTTGATATAAAACGTTGACATACGAATTATAATCGTTAAATATCTTCGCGATGTCACTTGGTTTATAAAGAAATCTGTATACTTGTACTAAAAATGTGGCCAACAAACTATTCACATTATCACCCCCCCCTACATTATACACCGACTATCGTATTACATAACGACATTGACTGCTTTATCAGGCCTATCTTTATCATACAAAGCAATAAGAAATAAATAAGCTTAGGCCCTCCTATTAGCGTGTCCATAAAGGCTATGGTTTTATCTTTTTCAAATGTTTTATATTCATTTGCGATTTTTGCATATCCTTTTTTGCTGTATTTATAAGAGGCGTTCGCTTTATTACTTGTCCTTGCGAACACTTGTATTCCTAAGGTCTTTTCATAATTTTTGTACTCTTCTTCCATATCTTTTGTCACTCTATGTGGATTTGACAATTTTCTTTTGGCTGTAGAAATATCTGACTTTAGTGTCAAGCCATTCGCCGACTGCACATTGTCAAATGCGCTATATCCAAGCTTATCAACCGCTGCAGCTACATCCTTTTTAAGCTTTGATTTGTTCCTTTTTTGGGAATTAATCATATCCTTCTTCGCATCTTCTATGGTCTGACTGGTCTGCCCGGCATCACTATAAACATCTCCTGATGTCATATACCCTGCGATATTAGTTACAGCCAATACTATCAGCATGATAACGGAGCATTGAAGAGACATTGCAAATGTCTTCTTCAAAAACCTTGCAGCGTCAGACCTGCGAGAGCCTTCAAAGCAGTTTGCAATAGCGATTGGAGACGCTGCAGCGCATACGCATATCCTAAGCACACGGGTTACAACCACATATATAATTGCGACATCAGTAGCCAAACAGGCAACATATGGAATTAAACCGTTAAACATATACTGTATTTCTTTAATAAGCCCTATATCGTCAATACTTTCCTCAAATGCTGTTGTATAGCTTGATAGTGACGCAACAGTCGCTGTATTCTTTATCAGCAGCGAAGTCATAGAATCACCAAGCCAAAACAAAAACCTGACTATTTCAAACGAATACATAGCGAGCACAAAACCTACAAAATATTGAATGAGTGTTTTAAAAATAACCTTTGGAGAGGTCTCCATTCCTGCCATACGCGTTCCAAAAGAAATAACGAAATAGACAGCCAGCATCCCAAGCGCGATTACTCTCAGCTGCACATATACGGAATGCATTGGGCCTCCGTCTGCTAACGTATCTGAAATCGCATCGCTGTATGTTGTTAAAATCTTCTGTATTCCATCAAGTGAATACATGCTATTGTAAATAAGCAGATACATACTTGCTATAAAATGGTCCACTACTCAACACCCCCTTTATATATTTGTATTTGTAATGTAGCTGCAGAGTTTGGCCGATGAATGTATCATTAAAACCTTCGTTATGAGCAAAATAACAAATAAAACCATCTTTCCACCGTCTGCGCCTATACACCACTTGAAGAATCGCTCTGTAGACTCAATGGTCATTCTGTATTTTTTATTTTTTAAAATCTCTTTTGCCTTATCTTTTGCCTCATTTTTTACAGCGCCAATATCTCGACCTGTATTTTTTATTATTCCATCTGCACCAACCAATTTATATTTTTCGCTGTCTTTTAGCTTTTCTTTTTTATTTTCGGAGTCAATCTTCACGTCATCGCCTTTTACGACTGCTCCAACGGCTTTTAACGCGCTTTTGATATCATTAGCGCCCTCCCATACAACTTCAACGATACTGGCCTTATGGTCTGTATATTCAAAGTTGTTTATTGGATATAAGACAGCCTTGTTATTTTTAATCATTGCTGCTGCATAATTATCTTCTATACTGACGCTGCTTCCATCAACCTTTAAAGTTGAGTCTCCCTGGTCGACAAAATATCCCGTATTTATTGTAGTCAAAATCATTGGGTATACTTGGCAGATAATTGTTACCACTACCAGTTGCAGCATGATTGCAAGCATAGTTTTTATGTACCTAAAGCCGCTACTTTGGAAGTTAATCGTTCCTCCAATGTCATTTTCAAAAATATCTGCTACTCCAATTGGAGCAAAAACATAGTACACAAATAATTGGATAATCCTTGTTACCGCAAAATATGTGACATACAACCTTGTTGCAAGACTTGCCAAAACAAGCAACAATGCTGACAACGTATACCCTATAATAGCGCCAATGGAAAAATGGTCGTATACACATCGGCTTAACAGAACCTGCACCACTTCGTTTCCAAGGATTTTGCTTACCGCCGTTGAGCCGTTTTGCAAATTGATAAATTCACCATTTAGTGTTTCAACAAATGTCAGCATAAATATAAAAATCTGTTTGCTGTAAAAAATCACAAATACCGTACCTAATGCTGTGCAGAATGACTTTCCAACCTGTAATGTTGATAGCTGATTGGCCATAGCCTTTGCGGACAAGTCAGAAAAAAAATAATACAGCATCATAACAAGGCCTATCGCAATAATAATATTTGTAAAAGCGCTTGCCACCGGGTTATCATTAATCATATGCTTCAAGTATCCGTTAAACTTCTCTATGATGTCTGCATATGTTGTGTCCGCTCCGTAAACATTTGTGTAAATGTCAATGTACCAGTTGACGAGAAATGACGACGAGATATACATAAGAGGATATTTCATTCCTGCAGCTGCCGCTATTAATGGAAAAGCCCACATCTTTTATCACCTCCATATTTAGCAAAAGGGCATGTTCTACATGCCCTTTTGCCCCAAATTACGCTCGCGTTTCGCCTTCACCGACTTTTGTCGTCATAGCATTGTACAACTTAGTATCCTTCGGGAAGCTATCAATAAACGGTATAATATCGGTTCCATTGTAGATAAGGCCATGCCCGGAACCTGCGCTTGTGATATATTCCATCTCAGCATCTGTTAAATTATACATCTGCTGCATCTGAGCACGTCCATATGCATTCATAGACAGCATCATTACGAACTCAGAGTTACCCACAATTGCTCGGCCTTCTTCGGTCTTCATCATATCTTCAACCTGCTGTGTGATTCCAGTCGGAATTCCATTCCATTTTCTTGCACGTCTCCAAATTTGCTGCGTATATTTTGCAGATACTTCCGTCTGTGCGAGCAAGTGGAACTCATCACAGTACAACCATGTCCTTTTGCCCTTTTTGTAGTTGCTAATCATCTTATTCCAGATATTATCAAGACATACCTGAAGGCCAATGGCCTTCATGCCATCTCCAATATCTTTAATGTTATATACGGTAAATCGGTTGTTGATTTCTACGTTTGTCCGGAAAGCAAATGAATTCTGTGTACCTTTTACAAAACGTTCCAGCGCAAGCGCAAGGTTATGAGCTTCCGGTTCTGGCTGCATTTCAATCTCATTGTAAAAGTCTACCAATGTAGGTGCTATTGTTAAATCCTCTCTTTTTCCTTCAGCCATAAGAGTATCGATATACTGTTTGCACACATTTTTTACACACCTGTCAATTACTGAACGCTGAATCGGAGTCAGCGGGTACCTGGAACCAGCTGCAGCTTCACAAAATGAAGCGATGAAATCAGCTTTTAATGTTACCGGGTCGCCTCCATCTTCTGATGCATAATCAAGGCCCATATCCATTGGATTGATATGTACACCGGAGCCAGGCGCAATCCTTATTGAACTACCAAAAAACAACTTAGCCAGAGGAGCATACTCATTCTCAGGGTCGATAACAAATACATCGTCATCAGTATGCAGCAGGATATTTACGATTTCTCTTTTTGCAGAAAATGACTTACCAGAACCAGGCACACCAAAGATGCATCCGTTTCCATTCACCGCGCTTGTTCTGTTGTAAAGAATCATCTGTCTTGAAACCCCATTTAATCCATAATACATGCCATCATCCTGCCATAATTCTTTAACTGCAAATGGAAGGAATATCGCTGCCGCTCTGGTATTTAAAAGTCGTTCAACTTTCAACTTATTTACACCTAATGGCAGGCATGAGTTGAGCCCTGCTTCCTGCTGTGTTGCAAGCGTCTTCGCCTGGCAGATAAAACGTTCTGCCGTAGCCTGAAATAGCTTTGTGCTTTCATCAAGTTCATCCTTGTCTTTTCCAAAAAGAACGGCAGATACTGTTGTGTAAAATAATTTCTGATTATCCTGTGTCAGGTCTCCCATCAGGCTTTCAACTTCCTGCGATGCCTGCTTGATTTCAGGGGAAATAACATCAACAGAGTATCCGTTTCTTGATGCTTTTTTCTGAAGAGTTACCACGTTTGCATTTACATCTACTAATTTATTTTTCAGCAGTGTAATAGATTTGCTCTGTGGAAGTGCACGATAATGTACACTCATCAGCATGTTACACGGCATATTGGAAAGCTCCGTCAGGACGTCTCCCCTTAGGAATGTAGGCAGGTCTGTAATCATCATTGCTCTCGCATAAGTCTCACCAATAATCATGTAATCTCGCTCAAAAGTCAGAGCAGTCGGGCCGATAACGTCTTTTGATGTTAATCCCATTTTTTGAATATGCCTCATATTAAAAGACTCCATCACCTTATCACTTTTCATTTTTGTTCTGCGATAAAATGGAACATTGGAATCCATATTGTAAATATCATACAAAGTAGAAAGCCTTTCAACTAATGTTAAAGGGGCCGCATTTGCCTTCTCACCAGCGACTCTCTGAAAACCTCTTTCGATTTCATCATCCAGCCGGCTGAAGGTATTTTTTGCAGAAGTAATGTCATCTGCTTCTACCGTTGCAATAAAATATTTTTCATGAATGATGTTATTTCTTGCTTTTGACATCTTATCAATCAGCATTTCATTCATTTCTTCACGATATTCATTAAGCCTATCGTTTTTCATTGGAATCAGCACTTTTCTCTCTAGTTCCGCATGCTTAATGGTCTTATTAAAAATCACCTGCTGAATATGTACTTCTGGTCCAAATGAACCCAGAAGTTCCATAAAGTTGCCAAATGTTTCCTTCTGCTTTTCTGTATCTTCAATAAGAAAATTCATATCTGGAATTACATACGCTTTTGAATATGAATTTTCATCTACCTGAATGATTCCATTTTCGTATACGCCCATATATGGAATGCTATCCTGAGCTGTCTTTGGTACTTCCAGTGGGCTTTTCTTTTTGGTATTCTTTTTATTCTTTCCAGCGGTTTTGCTGGTTGAACTGAATAATCCCATTAGCTATAAATCCTCCTCATATAATTTGTATTTGACATGTATTACGCATACATAATGTCCTGTTTATTTCTTGCCTTTTTGTTTTTATTTGTTTTTTTCTTTGGTTTCTGTCCATTTTTATTTTTAGTATTGCTTCCATTTTTCTGTTCGTTTTCCTGCTCAATATGTTCAATGATATTCAGCATTGTTTCATATGTAGGCTTTGTTACATAAGGTCTATCCTTAGGCGCCAATAATGAAGGGATGAAGTAATAATATATGTATGTTTCTGGCCTCATCCCATAAGGCTTGCCGATTGCCATATATAAAATAGGTACAGCAAATACCATTCCAAGACATACGATTGTATTCATCGTTAGGTTCAACTTTAATGTGCTTATAACCAAATAATAAATATATTCAACTGCAGCAGCGGCTGCTACGCATACAGCCTGCCTTGCTGTCAATGGTCCAATCAAAGGTGATTCATATGTTGAAACGTCCTTTGGAACCTGTACTTCAATCATCGTGTATTCCTCCTCTTTTTTTTACTTCGCTCCCGTTATCTCTTCACATAACGGCATTGAATTCCAAATAAGACCAAGACGCGCAAGGAGAACTCCAATTACTTTTACAAGAGAATCCTGCCCCGTCAATGTCTTCATAAAAGTTCTTACGCTATCTACTGTAAACTTTGCCGAACCATTAGCCAATGCAACATTCTTTGATTCTGAATATTCTGCTTCTACGAGAATATCCGTTATCGTCTGTCCAATGGTAACATTTGAACCTTTGTTGATAATTGCAAAAATAATAGCCTGAGTCGCTGCATTTATTAAAATGATAACAATAACCTGAAGACTAAGTGCTAAGACCCTCTTCATGTATTGGACTCCTGGACTTGCGGTTCCCTCTCGGTATATGTCTGAAATAGAAAGCGGAGCGAAAGTTACCATAACAACTAATTCCAGAATCCTGCTTATCAGAACAATCTGTAATACGACTTCTCCTATCATAGAGAATAACCATGGAATAATTGATGAAATGACGAAGCCTAATGTTTCAATCGCTTTCATATCTTTTATTCCATTAATTAGCAGTGTTTTATTGTCCGGGTCATCTGTAAAAAAAGCGAATCCACTATCCTTTACGGTATCAATTGTAATTCCTGTACCTGCTTCAATCAGATAATTAGTGATTACATCTGAATATAAAATAAAGAAATAAGACACCACAAACCGAAGTGTTGCTTTAAAAAACTGCTCGATACTGAAATTCTTTTCGGTCACCTTACCTGCCAAGTCAATGAGATACAGTAAAACGGTAATACCTACCGCCAGGCCTTTCACAGTCGAGACCATAGCGGCAAACCCTCCAACCTGCATCACATCGGTCGCTATCTTGTTATACCGAGTTATAAGTTCCAGCACTGCACTTGCCCCGTACATCTGGTTGTAGATAGTTATGGCCATGATAGCTAATAGATTACTAAGCATTTGCCATTAACTCCTCCTGTTCCTATTTGTCATTTTGAACAATGATTCGGTGATAGCTCAGGCTTAACGCCTTCGTTCTCAGTATAAATCGATAACTCCCCGACCAAAATCCGGAGTCGCTACCAGACTAACGGAAAACGGGAAGTCTCCCGTTTGAAGTCTGGTTACGAGCGCGAAGTGCGAGCTATCAAAAATGAACTTACGTTCACCTTCGCCAGACGTGGACGGGATTTCTGACTCCCCGTACACGTCCAGCAACCTCCGAACCAACGGACAGCCTAGCTGTTCAGGGTCGGGCTGCTTACGGCAGTCCTCCCCTGATGGCAAACCTGGCTGCGGTCCCTCGTCCATCGATGACATAAAATAAAGTTTTAGTTACGGAAATCATCATCTACAGATGCGTGATTGCTTCTTCTTTTGACGATGTTTTCGTCTCATATCAATATGACAAATAAATATATTTTTTTGTCGTTTTTCTTTCACGAAACATTTTTAATCCTTAAATATGCCTTCACTCCTTTCATAGTCACCTCTTCGTCCTGCGTATACATTAGAACCATTTTTTCAAAAGCCTTCATTTTTGTCTCTGGGGTAGCCGGAAAGATTTTCATTCCTTCCACTTCGTTTGCCGCCATGATTACACATGCAATATCTTCTTCATCCAAGTCCGGTTCTATCGCTTTTATATTGAGGATTTCTTCCTGTAATTTTGACATTGTCTTTTTTTTAAATTTTGCAGACTCTTCAACCTTCTTTAAAAACTCCCTATTTTCGAGTTTCATGATTTCGTCTTCGTTTTTGCAGGTCTTTACTATTTTCCATTTTGTTTTATTTATTCTGATTGTCTTTTCTATGGATTCGCAATATTTCGGACTTTTGCCAATAATATAACAATGACATGGGCCAGCATCCTTCCCTTTTAACTCTCGCACGCTACTCAAACCGGCCGCATTGTTAAGTATATACATTTTGATGCCAATTCCCTGCATCTTTCCAGGTTCGTATTTGTTTGCTCCTTTCTCAGCAATGATTATGATTTTTGTTTTTGCCATTTGTATTCACCTTAATTATCATCAATATCATCCATATAATCATCAGCATCAATATTGTCACCAGGTGGAACCGTCTGGAATCCATTTGATACATTTACATGTCCGCGTATCTGGTCATTTGATAAACGAATACCGTTTGATGTGCTGCCATAAATATAGTTTTTATAATCAGTAGAAACCCCGTTATCTTTAATGGCAAAAGACATAAAAGAAACCACACCAAGTGTTTTACAAAGGTCGTTTAACTCTTCTGCCTTTTTTTGAATATGCTTTTTAAATACATCCTGTCTGTTGTACATATAATCATCTCCTTAATATTGTTCTGTCATTTCGTCAAGGAACTCGTCGAAATCATCCTCATCGCTATAGGATTGAACGCTATTCGCTATATTTGGATGTGCGTCAGTGTGTGCGGTTGTCATGGTTTTATTGTTTGACAATTCGAATGAATCTTCTTTTATCTTGTTGTTATTATCTTTGGAGCCAGGCTCAATACTCTTTGCCTTATCATTTATCAGGGCCTTGTGCTCAGTATTTTTTACAATATCTGCTGGTTCTGCTTCATGCTTTTCTGTAGGCAGCTCAACATACCTGGATTCATTCTCATCTTTTACATTGTCCCATAAACTCCGTTCATCAGTGTCAACCGTGTCATCTGTTATTCCTTTTTTTTGTTTTTCTTTTAGTTTAGCTCCTCTGCTTGCTGTTTTTGTCAACTCGCCGGCTCTGCCGGATTCGTTACCAGATTCTATTGATAACTCGCCGACAAAGTCGGACTCGCTACCAGATTCTATTAAAGTTCTCGTCGTCACATCAGGGCTTTTGAGTTCTGTTTGGGTGCATTTATCTCTTTCTTTTTTTGTCTGTCTTATTTCTTTCTCATCTCTTCCACCCTGAAATTTTCGTGACATTTCATTGAAAAACGATGTATCCCCATTGACACAGTACTCTTCAAGAAAAACACCGCAAAGATATTGACGTAGTACGACTTTAATGAAATTGTTTCTGTATCCTGGTGTTATTTTATGCAGCAAGGAAATCGCATCAGAGTCTTCCTTTCCATCCAGTACCACATGATAGTGATAATACTTCCGGAAGCTCGTCTTTGGATACTTGGCGAGCCTTTTATCATTCGTGTGTAATAATTTGACTTTATACACTTCGCCACGGGCATAAGAATTTAGTACTTGCCTGGTTGTTTCAGGAAAGGAAACTTTCCCTGTTTTATACAGGCCAACCAGGTCCATGTCATGATAGGAATACAGTTTTACTTCTACCTTCATCATTCACTTTTACCTGCCCTCTCTTTTCTCAATCGTCTATAAGCGGACATATAATATCCCCTTGCGTTTGCGTAATAAATTGGAAGCTCGTTTCCATCGTTTCCAGGAATAATCTTCAAATCTTCCAATCCTGATAACGTCTCCCTGAAATATTGAATCCATGCTGCACCGGTTCCACCAGTCACAACAAGTACATCGTAATCGGTGAAATATTCTGCCATTTCATACAGTTTCTTCGCCGCCTGCGTTGCCACTTCCTTGCACGCCTTTTCAATGTATCCGTCCAACGGGATTTTTTTACTGGTCATCTGCCGGATATCAACCACCTTGAAATATCCGTCTTTCATGTATTTCCTCATTTGTGGAATACGGATATCCATCTGATAATCTTTAAAAATATACTCAGCCGCCGTCTCCAATACTCGTTTCATTCCGAGATTGTTGATAGATTCCTCCAAAACCTTCTTCCTATTGATGATTCCGTATGGGTCAAACGTGCCAAATCCAATATCAGCGATGATGATATTTTCTGCCATCAATTCTTTAGCTTCATCTCGTCGTTCTCCTTCATCATTGAACAGAATGGAATTTAAGGTTCCGGCTGGCTGAGACATGACGCTCACATCACTATTTCTTAAATTGTTTTCAAAACGAATCCATCTACCAGTACCGATTTTTACCTCATAAACACCCTGTGCTGTGAATGCGCTTTTGATTTTCGGCGCATCTGCTTTCAGGTATGCGGCTGGAAGTCCAGTTTGGATAAATGGCTTAATCTGTGGCCCTCCCTCTCTTACTTCATTGCTCATCAATCCGATAGCTACAGCCGTCCTGGCAAGAATGATGAATTCCTTTGTAAAATATCGGTTTCTGTCAAACGTAGAACCTGTATCGTTAGTATCATCGGCTCGGACAAGGTCCTGTGCTTTTGTTCCAATCATATACAGGCCTTCTTCATCCCTATAATAGATATCCTCTTCATCTACCGACATCAGATTGCTTTCAATCTGTTTAACATAAGACGGAAAGCAAAACCTTTTATTCGGAGACATTCCCTTTACTCCTGAAAAACCAATATCGACAGCAATGACCCAGTGTGACACCATTGGGTTTTTACATGCAATAATTTCCTGTGCTGTATTAAATGCTTTTAAATCCATTTTTATCCTCCTCTTTTTTCTGCAGTTGTAATTTCAAAACTAAGCAATATATGCTGTGCATTTCCTGTTCTCTTTTAATATGCAGAAAAAATTGCAGAGTGTTATATGATTTATTTTTTTTTATACAAAAAAAAGAGAGCCGTATATTTTGGCTCTCTTTTCCTTTTTTTAGAATTGTTTTTTATAAATAGAATATGTAACAAGTGCAATGCCTACTGCTAATAATACCATAAACACAAGTTTTATGCGGTTTGCAAGAGAACTTGGTTTTTCGTCTTCCTTCTCTGCTTGCTCCTCTTCTGGCGTTACTGTGATTGTATTATCGTCTTTAGACGTACTCATATCGGAAGATGCATTACTATCTGTACTTGCATCCGATGATTGTTCGCTGTTCGTACTGTCTGAAACATTTTCAGAGTCTTCTGTCTGACTGTCTTTACTATTTTTTTCAGAAAGTGCCTGTTTCTGGTCATATGTCAAATATGGATTGTCTTCTTCTTTCATTTCTCCATCTTTGATTCTTTGTTGTACAATTTCTTTTGCATTTTTATCCAACGCTTTCATGTTATCGCCAGTCATATTGTCAATAAAATCCTGAGCCGCTGGTGTCCAGTCGTAATCAGAATCCATATATCCCATGTTATACATTCGCTTGCAGTATTCTTCATACTCGTAAGATGATTGAAATAATGATTTTGGACGATAAAAAGACTGCGTATACTCTTCGTCTTTCGTGTAATCATAATCACCATTCGTCGCACTTGTATCTTCTTCTCCATTATCATCTGTAAACGTCGTAGAGTCTTCTTGTTCCGCAGCAAATGCTGGTACTACCAATGCTGACGCTACTATAGTAGAAAACATGAAAGAAACTATGATTGTTCCGGTTATTAACACTGTCATGTATTTTTTTTTCATTTTTTTACCTCCATCAAGAATTACAACCCAGGATATCTTCCGAAATGAGCAAATCCTGAATAGTTATTTATTTTAATAGCTTTTCCTGGCGCATGGTATATTCCGTCTGTATATCCTCCAGTACAATGAAGCCAATATTTTGTACCATTTACAGTTCCTATATAAATTCCCACATGGTCTTCCCCGCCAGCATTGCCGGGCCAATGCTTTTGTCCGACATCTCCTGGTATAAGTTGACTTTCTGATATCTCTGTAAACGTGCTTGAAATTGATGGAGTTGCCCAATCCGCAGCCGACTGCCCTTCTTTAGCTGCTACTCCAGACCTCCAATAGCACTGACCTACAAATGATGAGCAATCAAGATATTTGGGACTTTCATATGACGGTGAGTTCCTTGCGTTCATATCATACGTCACGCCATACAGCATAACTCCCTGCTGTATAATCTCACGCCTTTCTTTTGTCACTTTACTATCCCATGTCGCCATACACTTTTTCAGTATCTCTTTCATATCATCCGGCAATTGTCCCATGTCCAGGTTTCCAGAACCACCGCCAGAGCATTTATAATTTTCAAATACCTTTTGATAAAACTTCTGGTCCGAATATTTATATTTGCCATTTTCATCATCAGCATTAGCTCTTTCTTCACCATGGGCGATTACTTTTGCATAAGCCTCAATGATAGAGTCATAATCCACCTCTTCTTTTTCTGCGGATTGGTTTTTACTACTTGACGCCTTGTTGTTACAATAGTCCGTAAATGTAACAAACCCGGTTTCTTCATCAAGTTTTAGTGACGACCTATTATATTGATTTTTTATTGCTTTAGAACTTCCACCAAATTCAAATCCCTGGACAACACATATCAATGAATCAGTATTATAAGGTGATGGATAGACTGCTTCTTCCACTATATTCGCAAAGGCCTTTGCCGCGGCATCTATGGATTCCTGCACTGTGTATTTTCCAGCCTCTTTTTTCTTATTTGCTAGGTTTAGCCTTTCATCTTCTCCATATTCGTCTTTCGGCGAGACATTTGCTTTGCTGCTTACCGGAGTAACGTCTCCGTTGCTTGTATCTGCCAGCCATGAACCATTGATATGAAATAAATCAAACTTATCGCTGCCCTCTCCTTTTATATCTTTTTTCATGGCTTCATACTCATCTTTATGCTCATTAAACCTTGCTTGCGCAATTGCCTTAAATATCTCCTTATACGTTTTAAAACCATTATCTTCCGCCGCTTTGTCCATCAGGTCTTCATACTTTGCAACCTCATCAGACAAAACCGCTTCGCAGCTATTACTCAGCTCAACTGTTTCATACATTCCTTCAAATTCATTCCAATTCGTAGAAGAGTAAAAATCTTTCATTTCTGATTCTGTATCTTCATTTTTCCAAAATATTGGCGTTTTTGTTCCATCAGTATTTAAATCAGATATATTATAAATCCCCTCCGCCAAAGCGAACGGCATGCCTCCGACGGTTAATCCCGCCCATTCGTATGCTTTATAATGAAACGTAGATAATCCTTTCATTATTTTTTCCAATGCTTTTTTTTCTTTTTTTGGCATTGTCGTTGGTGTTGGGGTCGCTTTTTTTTGCCCGGATTTATTTGCTTTTGATTTGACGGTTGAAGTTCCTGTAGTAGAGGCCCCAGCCGCATAAACCGGTACGCGAGACGCGGCAATACTTGTGAGTATAAGTGCTAAAACAAGGATTATGGCCACGACTCCCGCAATTAAGCGTTCTCTATGTTTATTTTGTTTTTGTTTTTTTCTCAATTTTATCATCCTCCTACCGCTTACAAACACAGCTTGCGGTTTCCTTGCCTGACGCAATGACGGGCGGAGTACTCCGCCCGTACCACAATCACGCGTCGAACATACACAATATTACGACTGTAGCATTGCCTGAATAGTAGCGATATCTGAATCCATCTCGGCTAAACGCTGCGCTTTATATTGTGCACCAGGCCTTTCGTAATTCGTAATGAAGAATTCGCCTGCTTCTCTTGCAGTCGTACATGCATAGAATCCTTCTATTCCGCTCGGGGACCAGTCACTCGTATCTTCCGTAAATTCGCATTCCAAACGTTTTAGCTGGCCTTCAAGCGTATTGTACTGATATCCATTTGCGTTACACCATTGAACAAGTTTTGTTCTGCGTCCAAACGACCATTGAGTTAAGCCATATCCAGTACCGCCAGTTTCTTCTTCTGTATAATTGAATGAGCATTCTCTATAGATATTTACCAATACTCCCATTGCCTGTTCAGAGGTTAATTTTCTCGACATTTTTGTTGTCAGGAATTCATATACCTCTTTAGCAACTTTTGCTTGGTCTCCATCCCACGTTCCAGGATTGAAACTGTCTGTGGTAGAATTTTCTCCTTCTGAGCATGTTCCACTCAGACTCTTATAATAATCCGGCTTTTTAATATACTGGATTGTTCGTTTTAGCGTATTCTCTTTAGCTCTATATGTATCTGCACTTGCGTCACTGCTTTCATAGTTAGGGTTTTCCTTATCAAAATCATCTACTCCATAGATGTTTTTCTCCCACCAGTCATCAAGATTTAACAGACTATCAAAATGCAGGGTAATAACTGCTCCACTGTACTTTGTATGGCCCGGACACGGTGCATACTTTGTTTCATAAACGATGTTTCCATCCGAGTCCGTTTTATATCCGGTGTAGTATTCGATTTGGATATCTCCGTGCTCGTTTCTGACTTGTCTTGTCTTCGTTTCCATAACCGGTACTTGATAAGACATACCATCGGTATTATTTTGACCAACAATCCTTCCATCATCGTTATATACTGGATTGATTGTTCCGTCTGGGCCTGCATGGTACTGCTTAACGGCTGTTCCCGTGATAATATGTGAAGCATTAAAAAGACCAATCAAAGCCGAATATCTCAAATCATCATAGCCGCCTGCTTTGTAATTTGTCAGGTCTAAGCCTTTTTCATTCAGGTATTCTATCAGCTTCCATTTATCATCAACTTCTTTATCCGTCATACCTTTTTGATATGTGTCGTTTGTTTTTGCCTCGTCAAAGCCGGAAGCATCTTTTTTGCTAATGATTGTGCTTTTTGTTGAAGTACTAGAACTTGCCTCAAAATCAAACATAGCCATTACCATAGAAATCAGCTCTTGATTATTATTATAGAATCCATACACTTCACCTTTTGCATCTGCTTTTACATATCCTTCCGGAGTAGGTGTTGGGGTAATACCATCTGGTACTTTTTGCTCTTCCGGAAAAGTGTAGTATATGTTTTTATCTCTGTTTAAAATGTCGCGATAAACATCCTGGTCTATTTCCTGACGATACAGGATATCGGCATTTACGCTTACCGACGAAGCAGCTGAACCAGTTCCTATCGTTGATGAATCAAATGTTCCATCCAAAATACTTCCCATATTTGTTGCAGTAGTAGGAATCAATCCATTTCCATTCAATCCTGCAGGTTTAGAGCCATAACCAATAAATTCTGCAAAATCTCGGTGGCTTCCTAAGTGATGTCCATATATTCCTTCTTGCTCTGCTGGATAACCAGTATCTTTCCAAGCCTTTTCATCCGCAATAATAATGTACATAGTATTGGATGCTGGTTGGCTGCCTATTGTGAACTCGTTATTAAATTCCACTTTAAGGACATCTCCTACTTTTCCCCAATACGAGCCAAAAGCCGCCATATACATCTTTGTTCCGTTCTGGTCGACGACAGCGTAATTTCCATTGCCTTCAACTGTTACCTTGTTATCCAACGCCTGTTGCCGTGTTCCGGAAGCCCAATTACCATGAATATATTGGTATGTAAACTCATAATTCCACCAGGTCCCCTCAGTCACATCATATAACCCCTGAACCTTAGAACTATCACCCTTTTGTAGCTGTGGTGCATTCATCGTTGAGCCATCTGTACCAGACGCCGAGCCTGTGCTTGACGTTCCACCAAAATGATTCGATAATTCACTTCTGAACGAATTGTGGCACAAGGTTAAGACGTCAACCATTTCTTGTAAAACTTCAGTAGTGTCTTCATCGCCTGCATCATAATAGACTTCATTTCCTGCGTTCTTCACATATGAAATAATGCAAAGGATGATTGCCAATACAATAATCAATGCTATGATTATAGGTCCTAATGCTGCTACTAATGCTGAAATCAATGTCTGTATCAACTTTATCGCAGCCTGGATTGCTTTAATCGCGGCCTTTTGCGCTACTTTGGCGACTTTTAAAACGCCTTTTCTGACAACTTTCGTGCCTTTCATCCGTAATTTTTTTACACCTTTTTTTAGCGTTTTTTTAAGTCCGTTTTTCCTAAGATACTGGAAACCTTTTCTCGCCGCTCTTCCGCCCATATGAACTGCATGAATACCTGCTTTTGCACCTCTATAGCCTGCGACCGCAGCATTTCCTATTGACTTTCCAAGCCTGATTGAGGAATTTAGCAACCTTCCAGCGTTCTCTCTCATCCATTTTATTTTTCTTGATGTGCGATACGCTTTCATAGCAGAGCCAACAATGATTGACTCCATCATGAGGAGTCCTCGCATCGTATAATCATCGCCCATATATCTATTAGCCAATGATTTTATTTTTCGGTATCCATTTTTAACCGCTTTGACAGCACCTTTGGCATATGCCGTTAATGTTGTTTCTGTCAAATTAAGCAAAAACATCCTTCTTTGCAGTTTAAATACATTTCTTATCAACTCTTTCGTTTCTTTTGAAGTTGTTCCTGCTTTTAATAATTTTTTTAGCGCCTTTTTATCTGACGGAAGTCCCCTTGCCTGAAGCACATATGGCAGCGCGGCAGCATAAAACGCTCTTTCTACTTTGAAATCGCCTATGCTCTGGTCCCCGAGCACACCTTTTCGTATAATTTTTTCTCTTGTATTTTCATATACATTCAGATAATCCGTTATTGCACTTACTGCTTCTGGAGACAATCCGCCGCCAGCCAGAAGTTCTTTTAATGTATCTGTATTCTCAGTAAGACCAAGGTGCTTAAGTTTTGCCTTTGCGTCAAACAGATATTGACGTTCAATATCGCTCAAATAGCGTGTTTCCAAAAACACATTCATTTGATAAAACTGTTTGCTGTTTCCACTGATTGATGTCAATATTTTATCGTAATTTGCAACCAGCGTATTTAGGTCTAATTTCAAATCAATCGACTTCATATTAGCTGCTGCGCCTGCAAGCAGCTGTGCTCGGAAGACGGAATGCATTGCCATTTTTTGTTTAAAAATAAGCTGAGAGACCTTGCCTTTGTTTAATGCTTTCTGGTATAAAAGTCCACTATACGATTCTGTTACTTTGTTTGATATAAACTTATCTCCAACTTTCACAAAATCTGCGTCTGTAATAGGCTGGTTTAATGCTGGGGCTATTGTCATCGCCATTGTCATTTGTTTTGCATTGACCTTAACATCTCTTTTAATATGGAATTCCAGGCCAGCCAACGTTTTGGTCGTTCCTATGCTTCCATCCGTACTTATATCAAGGACAGTGCCTGTAGCCGTATAAATCTTGCCGCCATATACAGCCGCGTTTTTCCAACCAACAAAAGCTCTGTCTTTGTCTACTGAATATACGTCCAATACAATTCCATCTATTCTGATAGTCCCGTCAGAACGGACTGTGTATCTTTTTGATTTTCCATTTCTGGATATAGTTACCTGATTTCCTTCTTTTAGGACAAACATTCCAACGTCTGTGAAATTTGAGTTCTTTACGGCGCCTGGAATTCCCAGTGTATGTATAGACGGTCTCGTTATATTAAAATTCTGTGTTGCGCCAGATGAGGTTGGTCCCACTGGGCCAGATGTAACGCCTGGAACGTTCAAGCCGGAGCGAGTCCCCGCTGCTATCTCTCTCGCATTCGCAAGAGCCTGCTCTACATTTATCTTTATCGTTTCTGCATCAGCCTGACCTGCCAAAGCATAGGAATCGGCGATTTGTTTTCCGCTTATCTGCGTTGCTGCCTGCGCACTGTTCACTGCACTGGCATATGCAGCAAGTTCGCTGGCCGACATGATTGATGCATCTTTCAGCATCACCATACCTTCCGCTTTGTCCGTAGCAGTCTTTGCGGCATCAGAGGTGGCCTTTGCAGCTTCTCTTGCCGCTAACGCGGCTGCTACTGCAGTTACAGCTGCAGCTCCGGACACAGTACCTCGTACAGTATGTGTCTGACCTGAGCCTGACGGTACTGTGATTTCAATAACTTTCGTTTCGTCCTTTTTTTTGATAGATTGAAGGCCATTTTTACTTTCACTCGCAACCGAAGAACCTCTCTTTTGTGGATACACCACATCAGTTTTATCAGACTTTAAGACACGGTTTTCGGTGACTTTTCTGTCAGCCTGTCCATCCTTTCTGCCAACGTAGCTATAGGTCTCTCCTGGACCGTATGGTTCTTTCCTCTTCTCATCTACTGGAGCCTGTCCCGAAGATTCATATGAATCCCTGCTATATGTCTGCTTTCGTTCATTGATGCCGCCAGACGCCCTATCCGCATCTTGATTTTCTTGATTAGCAGCCCTATTCCTGAGAACCTCTTCAATAGCACTCGCTCCAGGCTTTTCATCCCGATGGTTTCCTACATCTTGCCGCTGGTCATGCGTCATTGTTTTTGCTTCGGAAGGCTGGTGACTGTCCCCATCTAATCCTGGATATTGATTCGAGGCAGTATGTGAAGCTGGCATCTGAGAGATTGGTCTTCGGACAATGTTATCGGCCTGGAACCTTTCACTTTTAGATAAATCATCTACTGCAGATTGACGCCTAGATGTCACCTCTGATGCACTATGTTCTCTTGTACTACTCTTTTCATATTTTCTTTCTACTTCTCCAATTCCGTCAGAGAATGGTGGCTGCACACTTCCTGTATGCTTATCCGCAAGCCCCTGTCTTTCCAGATTTTCATAACCACGGTCTTTATGCTCGGCTTCTCTCTGTCCAGCCATTTCATATGAACTGCTTACATATCTTTTTGCATTTTCTGAAGCCGGTTCAGCAGACGGACGTTTATCTGCGCCAAAGTTTAAGACAGAGTGTGAATCTCCATTTTCTTTTCTTGCGATGCTGTCCGTACTATTCGCTGTGGCATCATAGGCTCTTCTTTCATTCCGTGCTACGAATGTCGAAGATTGGTCTTCATTCTTAGTAGCATCATATGCCTTGGGTTTAAACGATGCGTACGTATCCTCACCGGTATCCTTGTGAGATTGAATATCAGCAGATTCCCGTTGCCCAGCCTGCTCATATGAATCATTAATGTATTTTTTACTTTCTGATGCTTCTCTTTTATATTGTGCGGTTCCATTTGACGCGTTTCCTGAGTCTGGATTGCTGATGGCATTCCCGTCATATACTGATTCCTTTTCATGCTGAGGAATGCTGCTCGCTTTATACGGTTCGCTGCTATTCGGCTTATCGAATCCCTGTGTGCTTCTATAACCTTCTGTATCATGCTCTCTGCGTTTTTCTACAATAGAGCCATCTGACTCCGCGTGTTTGTTTATACCGGCATCCTTCTTGTATATAAAACCTTCGTTATATTCACTGCCTTGATTTGGTCCAACCCTTTCAGTATTGCGATTTGTGTGGTTATTCTCAGCTTCATATAAACGGTTTTCCTTATCAGTACCACCATAACCTCCGTCATATTGATGGCGCTTATAAGTTTCACCAGTATCTCTTTGTCCAGACTTCTCATACGAATCAGATATATATTTGTTTTCCGATTCAGTCCTTCTTGTATTATCTACTGCCGCTTCTGAGCCTGCCTCTGAATGATATTGAGACGTATCCTCAGCCTTCTTTCGGTCAAGTACGCCAGCACCCACCGAATCCTCACGGCTTCCCCGCGATGACTGGTACCTTGATTCGTTATGAACGTTTGCACGATTTCTTTCATCCCTTACCTCGGGTCTGTCCTGTCCAAAAAAATCAGAATAAGTATCTCCTTTTACAACATGACTTACATCCTGAGCGCTTTTCGTGTTAAGTTCTTCATGACCAGATATTTGTTCTACATTTTCCCGCTTTGGTTCAAATACTTGAGGACCAGTTCTATTTATGTCTTCTGTAATATGGGAATCTTTTTCCGCATAGTCATTTGTGATACGAGAAGAATACTCATTTGTCGCAGACCTGTTATTATCTTTCTTTTCAGGCTCCGGCCTTTCATCTCTCTTATCATTCTTATGCGACCTGTCTTGTGCATCTGATAATGTGTCATTGTCCTTGGTCTGCATCTGCTGATACAAATCAGACGACTTTCGAGCTTCGCGCTCGTACCCAGACGCTGAACGTGGATTCAAACCCTCGTGCGACGTTAAAATTGAAGTATTTGCCTCATGAGCGGATTCTTGCCGGTCATGGATTTCCCGTTCTTCGTTAAACGTATCTGGTTCATAATACTGAGTTTTACTCTCATTGTGTTTTGTCAATTCGTCCGAAATATTACCTTTCACCACATTTGTAACATCATCTGCACTTTTACTCTTATCGTGTATACTTGTGATATTAACAGTTGTTTCAGGTCTCTCAGCCAGTTCCTTTTGCCTTAAAGCTTCTCTTTGCCGTTGCTGTTCTTCAGCCCTGGCCATGGCCTCTCCACGTTCGTCTTCAAGTTTGGATTCCAGAGACATACGATGCTCATTATCATATCGCTCCTGTTCCGCAGCACGAGACAATGCTTCACGGCGTTCTTCGTCAAGATGAGCCCGCATCTCGTCACCTTTTCGGTATTTTTCACTGTCCCTCTGGTTTCCGGTATGTTCTCCACCTACGATATTCTTTAAAACTTGGTCTTTCGTTGAAAGCCCCTGTGGTTCTTCCGGTCCTGGCTCCTCTTCGCCCTCTTCTACCTCTTCATCTGCAGAGGCATCTTCAATGGTTCTTTCACCATGTCCATCTTCTTGTCTCTCAAGCTGAAGTTCTCGCAGATATTCATAAAATTCCGGATACTTATCTGGAATTTCTAAAATTTCCGCATTATCAAAAAGTTCATCCAGGTCGACTCTGCTTAAAGCCTCATCTGCCGCTTTAAAGCTAATCCTTTCCTCGTCTGATATATCTGGGGAATCCTGTTTTCCGTCTATATCTATCATATCCAGACATAAACCTCTCTGAAACAGATTGGCCAATAAGCTTATATATTCTTCTTTTGGCAACATCCTTTTCACCTCCCTTAATCTGAATTTTTTGCTGCTGCAATAATCTCCGACAGCCTTAGTGTATGGATATTACGAACTTTAAACATCTCGTATTTTCTCGGGTCATCCAAAATCACATCAATTTTATTTGTCATTGCATAAAGTATTGCATATGCTTCATCTTCCGATAATATTTCATCATTTCCGATAATACTTCGGAGAACTATCTTACTCGTTTTAAGCTCTGCTCTTTTGATTTCGCTCCTGAATATCTTTAGACTGTCTAAATCCAGGTTCTTCGCAAAATAGTCGTATATCTCCGAAGTCGTGTAGACCTCATCGTATAGATTCAAAATCAGGTATTCATAGCCTGAACGAAATAAAGTCTGTATAATTTCTTTATCAGCAATGAGTGCAGATTTTGCTTCTGGCAAATCACTGTATTTTGTCAATTTCCTTTCCTCCTTGCCTTTGCTTTTTCTTTTTTTTGCATTTTGTGGTTGTCACCTGTTGCTATTTCAGAAACAGGAATTAATTACCGCTTATTCTAATATGCTAAATTTTTTAAAAAACGAATGCATTTTGTACACAAAAAAAAGAGAGGTAAGGTTTTGTCCTCATCTCTCTCCTTCCCTATTTTTTTTCGTTTTTTGCTATCTTGATAGCTCACGCTTCGCGCTCGTGATACCTTGCCGTATCGGCTCGGTACCAATTTGCGCAGCAAACGTCAAACGAAGCCGTAAGGCTGAGTGGTTCGGCGAACTTGCGTTCGTCATCACCAGACGTTGACTGCCGTCCAGCAATGAAGCGTGTTTCGAATGGGGATTCAGACCCGCGTGCGAAGTTAAGACCTGAACCTTTGACCCGCGGACGACTTTTTGTCAGCCGGGGGTTTTCGCCCTTCGTAAATACTTTGTTTCATTGCTGTATCTAGCGCTATAGCCCATATCACTCCAAAGCACATTGCGCTTAGCATAAAAATACTTGCGCCCATATTCACGAACAGTCCTGAAATGCAAGCAACAGCAGAAACTAAAGCATTTGCCCAATTTCTTTTCAATAGAAAGATAAGCAACACAATTAGCATCCCTGCAATTGGAAAATACGCCAACCACCCTTGCTGCAATGGGCTTAACATTAAATGACAGTCTCCTACATGTAAAATTTCAAAAATGGCTTTTTTTACTTTTTCGAAATACCATGCACCTTCTCCTGCATTATTAAAGACAGAATCCCACTGCTTATCGTTTAAATACAGCGCCATTTTAAACAATGATTTTTTATTTTGTACATTGTCTGGCAAATTTAATGCAAATAAAAACGCATGGCGGTTTGTTTTAAATGACAGCACGTATTCAAAATTCGACATCACGCGCTGTAGCTTACTGTTCCATGTATACGCTGTATTAACAAGATAATTTATAAAATACGTGATTAACAACATGATTCCAATATACACCGGAAAGAATAAATTTACTTTTGCTGTTTCCGTCTTTTTTTTATTCTTTTTTATCCCTATTACCCAAAATAGTCCCTTCACCGTTGACCCGATAATCACTGCCGAACAAAAAGCGACAAAAATAACAGACCATGCGATTGACGTTGCACCAAAATATTTTTCAAAGAAATAAGAAGACTCAGCAAGCAACGATTTTAATATTCTCAACACATCCCTGCCCTCCTTATGTCTTCGAAAATCTTACAAATTGACTCCCTGCATTTTGAACTTGGATGCAGTGTGTCCAGATTTGAAAAATAGAATTTCGACAATTCAATTATCATAAGTTCAACATATCTTTGTTCCTTTTCTGTCATCTCCCCTCTTTCACTTATATCTTTAAACCATACAGCCGCATCCATATATTGTTTTACTTTTTCCTCCGCTACAGCATTGACTTTTTGTTCTACCTGTGCAGTTCCTTTTTCTGATTTTTTTCTTTCTTTTTCTTTCTTATCTTCGTCACTCCAGAGGTCGTCTTCTGTGGATTCATCTTCATCAACAATCTCATCATCTCTGTTATCTTTATACATCCACATGCGGTCCGTTTCGTCTTCGCACTTTTTATCAATCTTTGCCTGCGCATGAGATGCAATAAGAGCCTCTCCGCTCTCATTATCAACAAACTCCATGTCTGAATAATCAGCTATATGCTCTACCAATGGATTAATTACTTTTCTGCTTTTTTTTCTTCCTCTGGACATATTATTTCCCCCATGTTTTTTAGTTTTTCTTTTAATCTTGTTATCCTGTTCCTCTTAAAACGATTACTTGCGGCAGTCTGTAAAGCATCATTAACCACTATAAGGACAACGCTCTTGCGCGCCCTGGAAATCGCTGTATTCACCATATTCCTTGTTAACAATGAAACTGGCTTATCCGGGAGCATAATATAAATATCATTATATTCGCTTCCCTGGCTCTTATGGATGGTAATCGCATCTGCGTGTTCCATGTCCACCGCATCATCTTTGTTTATATCTATTACTTTATCTTCACCCTGCATCCTGACTTTAACTGGATTTGTCAGCGTTTCAATAAATCCAATATCACCATTACAATACCCGGAATCGTAATTATTTTTTGTAAAAACAACCTTGTCTCCAATCTTAAAATGGTCTCCGTGAAACCAGATACCGGGTTGTTCCACATCCTCAAATTCTTTATTTAAAGCCATCGTACCGACCACGCCCTTTTTGGTCGTGGATAAAATCTGCGTATTGTGAGGGTCGCCGTGATACCGTGATTTTAAATAGGCCCTGGCTTCCTCTTCCGACTTACATGTTCTTACCACAAATGATTCATTTTCAATGAAATTGCTCTTGCCAGCAAGCACTTTCCCGCAGTTATCAATAACCGCTGAGCCTTCTCCCTGACGCATGATTTTTTTGAGTTTCACCTTTGGTATAACGTCTGAATCAATCATATCTCTTAAAACTGCACCGCATCCAACACTTTCAAGCTGGTCAGGGTCTCCGCTTAGAATCAGTTTTGCACCTGATTTGACAGCTTTCAAAAGATGATATATCAGGTCTGTATCTACCATCGACATTTCATCAACTATAATAAGTTTTTCATTTAATGGGTTCTCCTCATTCTTACCGGCATCATCCGGCATATATGGATTCAACTCAAGCATTATATGTATTGTTGAAGACTCATGCCCTGAATGCTCTTTCAGCACACCTGCTGCACGTGCAGTTGGTGCGCACAGCCGTATCTCTTCATCTGGGTGTCTTTTTTTAAAAAGGTCAATAGCGCCACAGATTGTATGCGTTTTTCCGGTTCCGCCTCGTCCAAGGAGCAAGACAACACTGTTTTTATCAAAACTTTTCAGAAATTCGAGCTGTTCTTTATTGTATTTATCTTTGATAGATTCAAATACCTCTTCCTTTGTTCCCATCTCGGTATTTATCTGCATCAACCTGCTAATCTGGAACGCGATATCGGCCTCCTTATCCATTGTCCGGATAAACCCAAGCATGCCATTTTCACAATACACGCTCTTCATATCTACAAGAGTCGCCAAAAGGTAATATGGAGACACAACATAATCCTTCCATGCTGAATATCGATGAAGCCTCGCACAATTGATATAAAAATCTTTCAATTTGATTGCTGTGTTTCCAGACTGTTCGTTATTTACCAATACCTGATATATCATTGACCTGACCCGTTCTGTAGACAAATATCCAAAGCCGAGGTCCTTTGCAAAATTATCTGCGACCTGAAAATCCAGTTCCATTTTTTGCAAGACAGCATAAGGGTTCTGACACAATTTTTCTTCTGCTTCCAGCCCATACCATGCAGTCAGCATATCTATTTGCGGATACCCGATTCCATACTTTTGATACTTTTTTACGAGATGGTCTTTTTCCATCATCGCTCCCACTGTCTCTTTAAGTTCAGACAAGTAACGCTTTGAGCCCTTCAGTCCTTTCCAGAATTCCTTGTCATTCCACACATCAGAAAGCCTGCTTATGTCACCATCAACAGCATCCAGTATTCGGTTTGCAGTTTTACTTGATATTCCTTTCACCTTCACCAATAGCGTTTTTGCATATTCTTCGTCGTTATAATTAATACACGTATATGCTACCCGGTTCATGTATTTTTCTTTTACATATTTTGTAATCTTTTCAATCTTCAATTCACGAAAATCTATCTTCAAAATCTTGTCCATATTATCTGCTGCAAATTCTGTAGTAATCGGGACACCTGGGACGACATCCGGGATTTTTCCGGCGCACAACGCTTCAAATCGCGGGCAGTCTTTATCGTAATCACTTTTAAATAAAAATTCAGCATACCCGTCACTACAACGGTCTATTAAAAAATCGACAATCCTACCTCTTACTGGAATCATTGATGATATGCTCCTTTCCTGTCCTTTCTGCAAAATCAGTATGCTGAATTTTTTTCGATGATATTATTTTTGCGGTTTCTTTTTTCTCTCTGTGTCTGCGAATTCCATACCTCTTGTAAAATCGTCTTTTAAGGTTATATAGGCATTAAATGTGTTTCCACCTTTACTTTTCAAATCCTTTTTGAGGCCTGTCTTTTTCTTTTCAAGCAAATCCTTCATATCTTTTTCTGTCAATACGACCTTATCGCCTGGAAGCATTCTCCAAATCTGAAAATCGCACTTACCGTCTTTTTTATCTGCGCAGGAGAAAGCCTTGTCTGTTGCAACAATTGGCTTTCCGCATTTCGGACACTTGAGACCGGTATCTTTTGCAATGCTATGTTCCCATTCCAGTTTTCCATCTTTCATTATCAGACTGGCATTAAAGGATGTACCATCTTTTTTCTTAAATCCTTTGATTGTTCCGGTAGACTGCCCAGAAAGTAATTTTTTCACCTGTGTATCTGTCAATGTTTTTCCACAGATTTTCGTCCAGAATATGAAACCGCACTCGTCGTCATCGCATTTATAAGACATAGGAGTCTTAACCAGAGGCTTTCCACACTTTGGACACGTCAAGTCTGTCTTACTTTCAAATGGAGCCCATGTAATTTTATGTTCTTTATTTAGTATTAACGCGGCAGAGAAAGTGCTCCCATCTTTCTTCTTAAAACTCATAACTTTCGTAGCCTTTCCGTTCAGCATATCCGCCATATCCTTATCTGTAAGGTCTGTTCCTGCAACACGTTTAAATACGGAAAAATCACAGTCAGGATAACCGCTGCAGCCGTATCCTTTTGGCAGGGCAACGACAGGTTTTCCGCATTTCGGGCATTTGCCGACCTCTTTTCTGTTTCCTGCAGCCACTTTCTGGATTTCCATTCCTTCCAGTTCTTTTAAAGCCTGATATACATAATCAATGACCTTTTCATAGACTTCATCATATGTCTTGGTGCCTTCACGTATATCATTCATATATACTTCCCACTGTGCAGAAAGTTCAGGGCTTACAATAGAACTGCTGCCAAGATTCTCTATGTAACGTTTACCGGAATCTGTAATATGGAGGCCCTTTCCTTTCCCAGACTTTACGTCATCAATATATCCAGTAGAAACTAGTTCGGAAATGATTGCGGCTCTGGATGACGGCTGGCCAATGCCTCCTGCTTTCTTCAGCGCCTTCTTAAGCTCTGTCTCATCAGCCGCCATATATTTCTGGACATTCTCCATCGCTTTAATAAGTGTTGCCTGTGTAAAGCGCGCAGGCGGCTTGCTTACGATTTCGTGCAAGGATGTTTCTTTTTCTTTTAATTTCTGCCCCTTTTTAAAGTCTGGAAGCGGTGTCTCCTTTGGCTTTGAGGTAAGGACTTTAAAGCCAGGATTCACAACTTTGGAGCCGGTGCAGGAAAACTTAATATTATTGTCAGTCAGCACTGCTTTTGTTTTCTCTTCTTCCAATGGAGGGAAGAATATTGCAAGAAATCTTTTGAAAATCATTTCACAGATATGCATTTCGTCCATTGTTAAATTACCGAGTGCTGCTGTATCGCCTGTCGGGATAAGCGCATCATGCGAGGATTTCTGCACTTCAACATCATTTACAAATCGTTTATTCCCCTGTGCAGCAGCGATTGCTTCCGGGGTAACCGTTTTCACTGCTGCAGAAAGACTCGGCATAGCCTCTACCGCTTTCAGTAATCTGGCAAAGTCTTTTGATTTTTCGGTAGACACATACCTTCCATCAGTTCTTGGATATGAAATAAGCTTATGTCTTTCATACAGAGACTGAATCAGCTCCAGAGTCTTTTCCGGGGTATATCCATACTTAGAACCGGCTTCGACCTGGATGTCGGTTAATTTATATAACTGGTCCGGCTGCGTTTTCTTTGCTGTTTTTTCAAAACTCAGCACCTCCGCTTCACCGCTTAATGTAGTCAGAACTTTCTGGGCTTCATTTTTATCAGCATAAGACACTGCCTTGCCTTCATCGTCAATCATATATGCAGCAACTTCCGGGTTTTCTGTTACGATTGCCGGCTGATATGCCGTCTTAGAGCTAAATCCGTCAATTGCCTTACAGTTGTCATACACGAGTTTTAATGTTGGCGCCTTAACTCGTCCAACCTTCATCAAAAAACCTGATTTCACTGTATATGCGACAGTCATATTAAAACCAATCAGCCAGTCGAACCGGCTTCGGATTCTAAAAGACTGTGTCATTCCTACATCACGTGGATTTGTATGATAATCTGTCAGGTTATTCATTGATTTCATGATTCCAGCCGGCGTCAGGTCAGATTCAAAAAATCGGTAAGTCTTATAATTCTGCAGCCCGAGGTATGTTTCAATCAGGTCATAGATACCGTTACCTTCCACATCACTATCGGTACCGACAATGATTGCATCGTATTTAACTTTTTTTAACTGTTCTTTTAAGTCTTTTACTTTGTTATCTGTCAAAATTCCAACCCTAAACGGGTTCGGAATCATTGGCAGCTTTCGGTCTGCCCATTTTACATCCCAGTCTTCATATTCTTTTGGTTCACATAAACGGCAGATATGTCCGGCGAGAGCGAAAAAATCAATATCGCCGAGCGGCTTATTGCTTGCATTATAAGCAGCCTTCACCGATTTCATAGCAGATGGCTTCTCCGCCAGATATAAATATCTCATTTTTTATTCCCTCCTTATAAAATCTTGATTGTTTGATTAGTTATCTTTGTAATTTTTTTTAAAATCTTTTTTTCTTCCTCTGTCTGAGGCTTTGGCTTATGTTCGCTGTACCAAAGCAAATACAGGTAATATCTTTCTGGATTTTTTTCAATATAATCAAAAACGTCTTCCTCTGACGGAATATATCCATCGTTTTCCATTTCAATCTTTTCCAGTTTATCCATTAAGGCATCAAAGTCATGCTCTGTTATTTCAATATGTTGCATATCTTTCTCTCCTTTTTTTTATTTTTGCGGTTTGCCTTCAATATGCCGAATTTTTCATTTTTCGAACGGAGTAAAAATGTTTTTTTTGCAAAAAGAAAGGGCACCGCGTATTTTA
>OLRR01000017.1_pt1 | contig 159224 bp, 133 predicted proteins | sample 1671941 | NCBI WGS metagenome assembly OLRR01 (sample SAMEA3136628, study PRJEB25190) | human gut metagenome
AACCCACGCGACCAGCTTGGAAGGCTGGGATTCTACCATTGAACTACACCCGCATGTCACAACGCACATTATTATATCTAATGTGCGTTGAAATGTCAATACTTTTTTTAATTTATTTTAATTTGTATTTCATTTTTTGCACTTACAGATATAGTTTTTATATCAATATCCTGATTGAAAACTATACTGTTTGCAAGTTTTTCCTCTATTTCACGGCGAACGGCATCACGCAGTCCTCTTGCATTTTTCTTTGAGCCGTAGGCTTTTTTTGCAAGGAACACCGGAACGCTGTCGTCATAAACAAAATCAATTCCCTTATCCTTAAGACCCGGAACTAGTTCGTCAAGCATAATCCTTGCAATCTTTTCAAAATTGTCAAAGGTGAGATTATTGAAAATAATTATCTCATCTACCCTGCCGAGAAACTCGGGTCTTAAAAATCTTTCTAGCGCTTTCATTGTAACCTCTTGGGTAATGTCGTTGCTTGATTTGGCAAATCCCATAGTGTTTTGGTCGGTTGAACCTGCATTGGAGGTCATAATGATAACGGTATTTTCAAAATTTACGGTTCTTCCCTGAGCGTCGGTAATTCTGCCCTCATCAAGAATTTGAAGCAAGATATTGAGAACATCCTTATGTGCCTTTTCTATCTCGTCGAACAGAATAACGCTGTACGGTTTTCTTCTTACTTTTTCGGTAAGCTGACCTGCATCGTCATATCCTACATAACCCGGAGGCGAACCAATAATTCTCGACACGCTGAATTTCTCCATAAATTCGCTCATATCAAGTCTGATAAGATTATCCGGAGAGTCGAACAAAGCGTTTGCAAGCTGCTTTACGAGTTCTGTTTTTCCGACTCCTGTGGGTCCTACGAAAATAAAGGACTGCGGTCTCTTTTTTGCACTGATTTGAATTCTGCCACGGCGTACCGCATTGGCTACCTTTTCAATAGCCTCATCTTGACCGATAATATGTGTTTTAAGTTCCGCATCGAGAGAGGCGAGTTTTTTAATATCGCCCTGTTCTACCTTAGATGCAGGAATTCCCGTCCAAAGTGAAATAACCTTTGCAAGATCAGACTCAAGCACCTGATTATCCTTTGCTTTTTCCTCAAGTTCAGGTAGTTGATTGTCAATATTAATCAGTTCGGATTTAAGATTTGAAATCAATTCATAATCTATCTCCTCGTCCTCCTCCGGCTCTGAAAGCGTCTGTATGCGGTCTGTAAGAGACTTTTTCTTTTCAAGCAGGATTTGATATTTACTGATAGCCGGATTACGCAAATTGGCGCAAGTACAAGACTCATCAAGTAAATCAATGGCTTTGTCGGGAAGATAACGGTCGGTAACGAATCTTTCGCTCATAGTAACGGCTTTATAAACCAAAGTGTCATTAATTGAGACCTTATGATAATCTTCATAATAACCTTTAATACCGAGAAGCATTCTGTAAGCGTCATCAATAGACGGCTCCTCCACCTTAATGGGCTGAAATCTCCTTTCAAGTGCGGCATCCTTTTCGATATACTTACGGTATTCATTAAAGGTAGTTGCACCTATAACCTGAATTTCGCCTCTTGAAAGTGCGGGTTTAAGAATGTTTGCTGCATTCATTGTTCCCTCGCTGTCGCCTGTACCGACAAGATTATGAACCTCATCTATAAAGAGAATAATATTTCCCTCGTGTTTAACTTCGTCAACGAGACCTTTGATTCTGCCTTCAAACTGACCTCTGAACTGAGTTCCGGCAACAAGTGCGGTTAAATCGAGAAGATAGATTTCTTTATCGGCAAGTCTTGCGGGTACTTCACCCTTTGCGATTTTAATTGCAAGACCCTCTGCGATGGCGGTTTTACCGACGCCCGGTTCACCGATAAGACAGGGATTGTTTTTTGTCCTGCGGCAAAGGATTTGAACCGCACGTTCAATCTCACTTTCTCTGCCGATAATCTTATCTATTTCGCCGTTTTTAGCCTTAGCCGTGAGGTTATTACAGTAGTTATTTAAGAACTTTCTGTTATCCTCGTTTTGCCTGCTTTTACGATTTTTCTTTTTACCCTTAGCGTTCTTGCCGGGCTTTGTGTCGGAGGTTTCATTAAGTCCGCCGAAAAGTTCGGACAACGGCATCGTCTGTGCTCCGTCGGCATTATCGGGATTAAACATTGCACCGAGATCTCCGAAATCGAAGTCATCCATATTTTCCATGAACTGACCCATCTGCTCGGTTGCGGCCTCAAGTTCATCTTCGCTTATTCCCATTTTTTCCATAAGCCCCTTAATGGGTCCCATATCGACATTAAGTTCCTTGGCGCACTGATAACAGAGCCCCTCGGGTTTCATAACGCCATCCTCCATTTTCTGAATAAATACTATTGCGGGTCTTTCGCCGCAACGAGTACACATAGGTTGTTTCATTAATTAAATACTCCTATATAGAAAATTTTATAAATTTACTTTTTGTTTTTCTTTTCCTTAATTTGTCTTAAAAAGCCCGGTGCATAACCAAAGAGCGAAACAAATGCAAGTATAGCGGAAATAACCACCATAACATAAATAACGGGCATAGGCAGAGCCTTAATGAACCACACGCCGACAAGGGCACCGCTCGGACCTATTGCTATTATGGTAATCATAAATGTGTAGAATACAACAGTTGCAACCTTGCCCCATACCTCAGCCGCTACGGGTCTCATACCGAGCGACAGAAGAATCGCACCGGCAATAACCATAACCAATTCTTTGAAAATAAAGAGGAAAAGCAGATATTTCAGCGGTCCGTCAAACGACCAAAACTTAACAATCAAAATAACAACTATGGCAATCTGTGAAAGTTTATCGGCAATGGGGTCAAGAATTTTTCCGAGGTTTGATACCATATTATATTTTCTTGCTATTTTTCCGTCAAACACATCGGTAAGTGCCGCAACAATCATAACTATAAATGCGGCTATGTAACTTTCCTTAACAAACAAAACGGAAAAAACCGGTATGAGTGCAATCCTGACAAAGCACATCCAGTTAGGAATAGTATTCCAATTAGTAAATAAATCCTTCACATTTTCATTAAACTTGCTCATAAAATCCCCTCCGTGATTAAATTAAACGGATTAACATCCAATAAGTAATTATATAAACTGCTGTTAAGTGCAGTAGATACAAAAGCATTGTCCCTAAAGCTGTCAATTTGTGATATTGCGCCGACTGCCGAAACAAAAATGAAAACAATCAGAGCGCCCTTTACAAAGCCGAACAATCCGCCGAATATTCTGTCAATCGTTTTAAGTTTACTCTTATGTCGGCTTTCATTTCGCTTTTTGTTATTATGTTTTCTTATAGCGTGTATAATAAGTCCGGTTAATCCGAAAAATACAACAAATGTAAGCACAAACAGCAGAGCCTTTACAATAATAAGAGCAATAGGCTGAAATACATTTTCAGCTATTATCGAGGCTATATCATCGCCCGAAGAAAAGGAGAGGGACGATATGTCAATGCCTTTTTTAACAAAAGACGGCAGAGAATTCACCGTTGTATTTAAGTTAGCGAGAATTTCATCTATATTGGCAGATGTCACAACCTGAGTGCTGAGTTTATTTACAATTCTTTCTTTAACGAACGAGTTGTAAAACATTTCGTAATATCCGTTAGCAACAAACATACACAGGAACAAACCGACGCTGTATCTTATCAAATTAACAAGCGTAATAAGTATTCCCTTAGCATAGCCGACAAAAAACGTCAGTAGCAATATGCCGACTATGATAACATCAACATAGTTGAGCGTATAATTAAATATTGTCATAATACATATCCCTTCTTCTACATAACATCAATGTATTGTCCGTACTGAATATATATTTTTGAGCCGAGAGAATGAACGCTGTTTATCGAACTATCGCACTTATATGTTTTTTTGCTTTCAAATTTAGAAAGCGAATAAGTGCTTACTCCGTCCGGGAACAAAACGGTAACATTATTTCCCGATGAACTGAGATATTTAACGGTATTACCTAGAGTTGTTTTACATTTAACCGAGCCGTTTGATTTAATATAAGCAAGATTAGACTCGGAAGAATTGGAATAATCTCTGTAATTGACTATAAGTTCATTTTTTGCGGTATAGCAATAATTTACCGTACTTATAGTTCCCTTTTCAAAAACATTAACAAATTTCTTTTGTGATGATACAATGCTCAAAAAGTCATCGCCTATAATATATGCGTCATTTGAGTCGGAGTATGTTACATCAAGAATATTTGAAGATTGAAACTCTGCTGTGGCAGTATCATCGCTGTCGCCGACATTAATCGTATGAACGGTAGAGGTTATAACTGCATCGGTTGATGAAACGGTGACATACGTGCACTTTGTTCCCGACGAATTAACAGCGATTCTTGTAATATATCCACCCTTAATCGGGAGTGTCATCTTTTTTCTCTCAGTCTTTGTAATCACGGTAAGTTCGCAATCTGCATCATCGGAAAATGAAGCGTAAGCAACCGTACCGTTTGAGGCAAGCGAAGCACAGATGATATTTCTGTCAACTGTTTTTTCGTACAATTGCTTAGAAGTTGTATCAAGTCTCAATCGAGTTGAGCCACGGTCATAAGTACAAATATAATTACCCGATGAAAGCATTACGGGATTAGTATAACCGTGTTCAAAAGAATATGTTTTTTTAGCGTTTGTGGGATTGAAAACGGTTAGAGACGAGTCGCTGAGAACAGCAAGTTTATCGTTTACGACTGAGACATCGGTATTGCCCGAAATATTGAGAGAGTAAGGATAGACATCTTCGGATACGAATGAAACTGCTGTATTTGCACTTATTTTATTTTTTACATCTGCAAAATCTATCTCACAGATTTTCATAATAGCAATAGTGAGAACGATTACACCGAGTACAGACCAAATGATTATTTTAGTTTTTTTATCTTTTTGTCTTTTCTTTTCTCTGAGTTTATTTGCTCTTTCGTTAGTAGGCATTTTTTCTCCTAATACACAATTTTATTCAAATAAAGTCCCTGCGGCGGAGCAGTTCTGCCTGCTCTTTTTCTGTCCTTTGAGTCAATCACGGATTTAAGTTCATTTTCTTTAATCTTACCCTGAGAAACAAACAGGAGAGTTCCGACCATAATGCGAACCATATTATACAGAAAGCCGTCGCCCGATACCTTAAAGAAAACCAAGTCACCCTCACGCCAAACATCAAAGGAATATATTTCACGAACGGTATCCTCAACATCGGATTTAGACGAGCAAAATCCCGAATAATCGTATTTTCCGACATATGCTTTTGCTTCTCTGTCAAGATATTTTTCATCTAAATCATATCTGTACCAGTACGCATATCTGTCATAAAAAGGATTTCTGTATTTTCCGTTAAAAATAACATAGAGATATTCCTTGCTCTTACAATTATATCTCGGGTGAAAATCCTGCGATACTTCGGTACAATCAAAGACAGCAATATCATTCGGAAGATATGTATTAAGCGCAAGTATGACGCCTTCATTTGATATATTCATATCGGTATCAAGGCACAGGCAATACATATTTGCATGCACACCGCTGTCGGTTCTGCTGCACCCGATTACATCAAGTCGTTTTTGAAACACTTTTTCAACTGCATTTTGGAAAACTTCCTGAACCGTCAAGGCGTTATCCTGAACCTGATAGCCGTGGTATGCCGTTCCGTCATATTTAATTTTTATAAGCAGTCTTTTCATATAACTCTTGCTGTAAAAATTCTTAGAAGTATTATTCCGACAAAATATAGAATCGTAAGCACCAAAGCCAAATTATCGCTTGCGTTCATATGCATTACTTTCATCTTTGTTCTTCCGTTTCCGCCACGGTAGCATCTGCATTCCATAGCGTATTCAAGTTCGTTTGCACGCCTGAAAGAGGAAACAAAAAGCGGTATCATAATAGGCACTATTGCCTTGATTCGATTAAACACGCTTCCGCTTTCCAAATCGGCACCCCTGCTCTTTTGAGCAGACATAATTTTATCCACTTCTTCAACAAGAGTGGGAATAAATCTGAGTGCAATAGTCATTGTCATAGCGAGAGACTGAACATCAACTTTAAGATAAGTCAGCGGCTTCAGCAGCGACTCAATCGCATCTGTAAGTGATGTAGGTGTAGTCGTATATGTCAGCATCAAACCGAAAACTACGAGAACTATAATTCTCAATCCCATAAATATTGCGTTATGAATACCCTGTTCTGTGATTTTAAGAAAGCCGAGTTTAACGAGCGGTTCACCCGTACCGTAAAAAAGGTTAATAACGGTAGTGAATATTACGATAACGATTATAGGCTTAATGCCTTTCAATATAACCTTCGGCTTAATTTTTGAGGCAAAGCAGATGCCAAATGCAAGTGCTATACAAATTCCGAGCGAAATATAGTTTCTGCAAAGAAATATTGAAATCATAAGCAGAAGCGATATAACTATCTTTGCTCTGGGGTCAAGTTTATGAATAGGCGAATCACCGGGAAGATACTGCCCGATTGTTACATCAGAAAGCATATGAACTCTCCCCCTCTGACTTTAATCTTTTAATTTCTTTTACGGCTTGGTCAACTGTATAAACGCCGGTATTACAATCTACGCCCATAGCCTTAAGTTTTAGGAACACTTCGGTAACCTCGGGAATATTCAGTCCCATTTCTTTAAGTTCGGCACCTCTTGAAAACACCTCGTCAACAGCGCCGAACATAGCGACCTGTCCGTTCTTAAACACCATTACTTTATCGGCTATATTTGCCACATCTTCCATAGAGTGAGAAACAAACAAGACGGTGTTTCCCATCTTCTTTTGATAATTTTTTACAAGGTTCAAAATCACCTGTCTGCCCTTTGGGTCGAGGCCGGCACAAGGCTCATCAAGAACTAAAACTTGCGGTTTCATTGCTATAATAGAAGCGATGGCAACACGCCTTTTCTGCCCGCCCGACATATCAAACGGCGACGCATCTTTGAGTTTCCTGTCAAGACCGACTATATTCATACTTTCAAAAACCCTGCTTTGAATTTCGTCGGTGTCAAGAGCCATCTGCTTAGGGCCGAATGCGATTTCATCAAACACCGTATCCTCAAAAATCTGATACTCAGGATATTGAAAGCAAAGACCGACCGCAAACTTAACTTTTCTTAAATCTGCTTTATTTTCCTTTTTCCAAATATCCTCACCGTTAACACAAACAATGCCGTCTGTGGGCTTTATAAGACCGTTTAGGTGCTGAATAAATGTGGATTTACCCGAGCCTGTATGACCGATAATTCCGATTATTTCATTAGCCTCTGCGCTAAAATTAACATCTTTTATCGCACACGCCTCAAAAGGAGTTCCTATGCTGTATACAAATTTTAAGTTTTTGGTTTCAAGTACAGCCATTTTATGAGTTATCTTTCTGTAAATATTTATATAGCAAGTCGGCGCATTGGTCGAAATTCAGCACCGTTTTTTCGCTGCTTATACCGAGTCTTGAAACAAGTTCGGTGGACTGCGGAACCTCGAGACTCAGCGACTTAATCTTATTCGTATCCGAAAAGACCTGTTCGGGAGTACCGTCAAGTTTAATTTTGCCGTCATCCATAACAACAACTCGGTCAGCCTTAACAGCCTCGTCCATATAATGCGTAATCAAAACTATAGTGATACCCTCTTCACGGTTTAGTTTCATCACGGTGTCAATTACTTCTTTTCTTCCGCTTGGGTCAAGCATTGCCGTAGGCTCGTCAAGCACGATACACTTAGGTTTCATGGCGATAATGCCGGCAACGGCAACTCTTTGCTTTTGACCTCCTGAAAGTTTTGACGGAGTACGCAGGCGGTATTCGTACATACCGACCGTTTTCAGTGCTTCATCAACTCTTTTTCGGCATTCGTCAGAGGGTATTCCGATATTTTCTACTCCAAAAGCGACATCTTCCTCAACGATTGAGGAGACTATCTGATTGTCGGGATTTTGAAAAACCATACCGACGGTTTTTCTTATATCGTAAATTGTGTCATCGTCCCGTGCGAGTATAGAATCAACGGTAACCGTACCCTCGTCGGCAAACAAAATTCCGTTTGTCAACTTAGCAACAGTGGATTTACCCGAGCCGTTATGCCCGAGAATGGCAACAAAACTGCCCTCTTCTATCGAGAAATTAAAATTCTCAAGCACCTTTTCGGTTTTCGGATTACCGTTTTCATCCTCTGTTTCGTACGAGAACGACACATTGTCAAATTTAATTAAATCCATACTATCCCTGCGTCCAAATTGCGGTAGTGCCACACGGCAGAACTCCGCCGTTTGATGTTACGGGAAGTCCGATTTCATCAGCTTGCGTGCTGCCGCCGTGTTTTGATGTAATCACATCGTCAATTATGTATTTCATAACGGAAGCGGAAAGTCCCGTTGTATAAGAATTAAGAATAACTGCAAGCGGATTATCGGAAAGGACCTTTTCAACTTCAATCATAAAGTCATAAATGCAGTCCTCCAAACGCCAAATTTCGCCTTTTGGTCCTCTGCCGTATGAGGGCGGATCAAGGATAATAATATCGTATTTATTTCCCCGTCTTTCCTCTCTTTTAACGAATTTAAGGCAATCGTCAACAATCCATCTTACATCACCATCGGCAACACCCGAAGCCGAGGCATTTTCCTTAGCCCAATTAGTCATACCTTTAGAGGCATCAACATGAACAACAGACGCTCCCTCTTTAAGGCAGGCAACGGTTGCCGCACCTGTGTAAGCAAAAAGATTGAGCACTTTTACATTTTCTCTGCCCGAGGTTTTAATAAGACTTCTTACATAGTCCCAGTTAACAGCCTGCTCGGGAAAAAGTCCGGTATGCTTAAAGCCCATGGTTTTAATGTTAAAAGTCAAATCTTTATATCTGACCTGCCAAGCAGCAGGCACCTTAGTATACATTTGCCACTGACCTCCGCCGGTTTTTGACCTTACATATCTTGCGTTTGACTGAAACCAAAGGCGGTTTGTTCTTTCGCTTTTCCAAATAACCTGCGGATCGGGACGAACAAGAATTTCTCTCGTCCATCTTTCGAGTTTTTCGCCCGATGAGCAGTCTATAAGTTCGTAATCTTTCCAATCGGTTGAATATCTCATTATGATAATCTTTCCTTAACCACTTCGGCAATCTCTTCGCCGAGTCTCTTTATATGATTTATGTCCTTGCCCTCAAGCATAACACGAACGAGTGGTTCCGTTCCGCTGACTCTTACAAGAACTCTGCCGTCACCCATAAGTTCCATTTCTGCTTTTTGGGTTGCGGCAATTATATATTCGTCATTATTATATTTCTGTTTACCCTCGGGAGAAACTTTTACATTAATCAATACCTGAGGATATACAGTCATAACCGAAGCAAGTTCGGACAGTTTCTTTTTGCTGTCAACTACTGTTTCGACAAGTTTTACGCCCGAAAGTTCACCGTCACCCGTGGTGGCGTAATCAAGAAAAATAACATGACCCGACTGCTCGCCGCCGATATTATATCCGTCTCTGAGCATTTTTTCAAGAACATATCTGTCGCCCACAGCCGTCTTGGCACAATTTATGCCGTTTTCCTCGCAAAACTTAAAGAAGCCCATATTACTCATAACGGTAACAACTGCCGTATTTTTCTTCAGCGTACCGTCCTGCTTCATCTTCTTAGCACAGATTGCGATTACTTTATCACCGTCAACAAGTTCTCCGTTTTCGTCAACAGCAAGCATTCTGTCTGCATCTCCGTCAAATGCAAGACCTAAGTCAAGACCTGCATCCTTAACGAAACTCATAAGTTCCTCGGGATGAGTGGAGCCGCAATTAAGATTAATATTTGTTCCGTCGGGGGTATCGGAGAGCATAATGCATTTTGCGCCGAGTCTGGTAAATATTTCTTTAGCGCAAACCGAAGCCGAACCGTTTGCACAGTCAAGAGCGATTTTAAGCCCGTCAAATCTTGCGTCGGTAACCGAAACAACATGGTCAATATAATCATTCACAGCAGTTTTGCAGAAAAGTCTGTTACCTACCTCGCCGCCGATTTTAGTTTCGATTTTTTCGCTGTTATCGAGAATAATGGATTCAATTTCATCCTCGATGGAATCGTCAAGTTTATATCCCGTTTTTTGAAAAATTTTAATTCCGTTATATTCGCAAGGGTTATGCGATGCGGAAATCATAATACCTGCCTCACACTGATAAAGACCAACCAAATAAGCGACCGCCGGAGTAGGCACTACGCCGATTGAAAGCACATTACAACCAACGCTGCAAAGGCCTGCTGTCAAAGCCGCCTCAAGCATATCGCCGCTTGCTCTTGTATCCTTGCCTATAAGAACGGTAGGTTTCTCGCTTTTTGCTTCTTTAAGAAGAACTGCGGCAGCCGCAGAACCTATTTTCATAGCAAGTTCGTTAGTTAAATCTTTATTTGCAATTCCTCGTACACCGTCTGTACCGAATAATCTACCCATATCAAATCTCCTAAAATATTATAAATCAAAAGTTTGCTGTTCGTTTATATCATCGTTACTGTTTGGTTTAATTCCCATATGTTCATAGCCTGCGGGAGTGACAACTCTGCCCCTCGGTGTTCTTGCCAAAAAGCCTATTTGCATAAGATAAGGCTCATACACATCCTCAATGGTAACGGACTCTTCACCGACGGCAGCCGAAATTGTTTCAAGTCCCACGGGGCCGCCGTTATAATTTTTTATCATAGTCATAAGAAGTCGCCTGTCAATGGCATCAAGGCCGAGTTCGTCTATTTCCATACCCTTCAGTGCCGTCTTTGCCGCTTCGTCAGTAATAACGCCGTCATACTTAACTTCGGCAAAATCACGGCTCCTCTTAAGCAATCTGTTTGCTATTCTCGGCGTTCCTCTTGAGCGTGAGGCAATCTGTAATGCACCCTCGTCATCAATCGGTATATTAAGTATTTTAGACGAACGGTGCACTATTTTTGCAAGTTCGTCCTTATTATACATTTCAAGGCGGAGAATAACTCCGAAACGGTCACGAAGAGGGGCAGAAAGTTGTCCCGCACGGGTCGTTGCACCGATAAGAGTAAATTTCGGCAGACTGAGTTGATAACTTCTTGCACTTGGTCCCTTGCCGATAATTATATCGATTTTTCCGTCCTCCATGGCAGGATAAAGAATTTCCTCAACCGTTCTGTTAAGGCGGTGAATTTCGTCTATAAACAGGACGTCGCCCTGTTCCAGGTTAGACAGAATGGCTACCAAATCGCCCTGCTTTTCTATTGCAGGTCCGGAAGTCACTCTTATATTAACGCCCATTTCATTTGCCACTATACCTGCCAGGGTTGTTTTTCCGAGTCCCGGAGGTCCGTAAAGCAGTACATGGTCGAGCGGCTCACCCCTGAGTTTTGCGGCTTTGATATAAACGGAAAGGTTTTCCTTTGCCTTTTCCTGTCCTATATAATCCGTAAGTTGTTTTGGCCTTAATGAATTTTCTATATCCTCGTCGGCAGGAGTATATTCCGGTGCCGACATTCTGTTTTCAAAATCATATTCAAATTCGTTTTCTATCATTTCATCACCACATTACAAATTAGACGAAAGAAGTTTAAGTCCTTTTCTTATCATTTCATCAACGCTGAGTCCCGGTTGCATTGAACCGACTGCCACCGAGGCATCCGTCTGATTAAATCCGAGAGAAACCAAAACCTCGACAGCCTCCGCCGTTGCCGAGCCTGGAGTATTCGCCTGTGCGGCATTTACTGCGGCAGTGCCCTGAACAACACCTGCGACTCCTGCCATCTTATCTTTAAGTTCGAGAACAATTCTCTCTGCCGTTTTCTTTCCTATTCCCTGCGCTGCCTGAATAGATTTAACATCGCCGCAGGAAACAGCAAGTGAAAGTTTATCAGTGGTAAGAGCGGAAAGAACCGACATTGCCGCCTTAGGTCCCACTCCGTTTACGGAAATGAGTAACTTAAAAGCGTCAAGTTCATTTTGAGACAAAAAGCCGTATAAATCGATTGCATCTTCTTTAACGCTCATATATGTGAGCAGTGTAACCTCTGTGCCCACGGAAGAAAGTTGGGTAATCGTAGAGGTACTTGCAAAGCATTTCATACCCACTCCGCCGCATTCTACAACAACGAACGACGGTTCAACATATGTCAAAATCCCTTTAACAGAATAAATCATAAATTATCAAATATCCTTTTTCAGTAAATTATTAAGTTTGCCGATAGCCGAACCGCTGCAATGTGCATGGCAGATAGCCATTGCAAGTGCATCCGCCGTATCATCGGGTTTCGGAACCTCGGGCAAATTCAAAATACTTCTTGTCATTTCCATAACCTGTTTTTTTTCGGCTCTGCCGTAACCCGTAACAGACTGTTTAACCTGAAGCGGAGTATATTCAAAAATATTCTTATTATTCATCTGAGCAGCGAGCGTAATCACGCCCCTTGCCTGAGCAACATCAATAACGGTCTTTTGGTTAGAATTATAAAACAGTTTTTCCATGCTCATAACTTCAGGCTTGTACTTAGTGAAAAGATAGCACATATCATTATAAATAATCTGCAATCTCTCCGGAAACGGAGTCTGCGCTTCGGTGGTAATTGCACCGTAACCGAGCACTTTGAAGCGAGAATGCGAATATTCAATTACTCCCCAACCGACAATGGCATAGCCGGGGTCAATACCCAAAACAACCATAACACACACTAACCCAATATATTTTTGTTGATTATATCATAAATAAGTACAAGTTGCAATATATTATATATTATAATTAAAAATTTATTAAAAAAGAGGAACGGTGTTCTCCGTTCCTCAAATTATCATAATTCGTTTTATATCAAACAATACCCTGAGCCATCATAGCGTCTGCAACTTTCTCGAAACCTGCGATATTTGCACCTGCAACATAGTCGCCGTCAAGGTCATACTTCTTAGCCGCATTATCAATGTTATGATAAATATTTACCATAATATCCTTAAGCTTTGCGTCAACCTTTTCAAATGTCCAGCTGATTCTCTCGCTGTTCTGACTCATCTCAAGAGCCGAAGTAGCAACGCCGCCTGCGTTTGCAGCCTTACCCGGAGCAAACATAACTCCATGCTCTTGAAGATACTTTGTTGCATCAAGAGTTGTAGGCATATTAGCACCCTCTGCAACTGCTATACAGCCGTTTTCAACAAGAAGTTTAGCATCGTCAAGAGTTAATTCGTTTTGGGTAGCACAAGGAAGAGCGACATCGCACTTAATCTGCCATACTCCTCTGCCCTCGTGATATTCTGCCGAAGGTCTTGCCTTTGCGTATTCTGTAAGTCTTGCTCTCTTTACTTCCTTAATTTCTTTAAGAAGTTTTACATCAATGCCGTCCTTATCGTAAATCCAACCTGTTGAATCGGAAACGGTAACAACATTTGCACCGAGCATTTCTGCCTTTTCTACCGCATAAATAGCAACATTACCGGAACCCGATACACAAACAGTCTTGCCCTTGATATCGGAATTATTACACTTGAGCATTTCTTCTGTAAAGTAAAGAAGACCGTAGCCTGTTGCCTCGGTTCTTGCAAGAGAGCCGCCGTAAGACAAGCCTTTACCGGTAAGTACGCCCTCGTAAGTGCCGCATATTCTCTTATACTGACCGAACATATAGCCGATTTCTCTTGCACCTGTACCGATATCGCCTGCAGGAACGTCTGTATCGGCGCCGATTACTTTACAAAGTTCTGTCATAAAACTCTGGCAGAACATCATAATTTCTCTGTCGCTCTTTCCCTTTGGGTCAAAGTCAGATCCGCCCTTACCGCCGCCGATAGGAAGACCTGTCAATGAATTCTTGAAAATCTGCTCAAAGCCGAGGAACTTTACGATGCCGAGATTAACGCTCGGGTGAAGTCTGAGTCCGCCCTTATAAGGACCGATAGCAGAGTTAAACTGAACACGGTAGCCACGATTTACGTGTACCTGACCGTTATCGTCAATCCAAGGAACTCTGAATCTGAGAATTCTTTCAGGCTCAATGAGTCTTTCAAGAAGCGCAACTCTGCGATACTTTTCCTCGTTCTTATCAATAACGGGACGAAGCGAATTAAGAACTTCGTTTACCGCCTGAATAAACTCCGGCTCATAATAGTCTTTTTTTTGCAGATAAGCTAAAATTTCGTCTACATATGCCATTTTAATTACCCTCTCATTTTATTATAGATTTTTGTTATAGAGTACTTTAACCGAATAAAGCCATTAATATAGTAGCACACTGTAAATAGTTTGTCACCGTTTTTATATAATTTCTATAAAATTATTTACATTTCTTAATTAATATGTTACTCTAATTGTATATATTGCACAAAGGAGCATAAATGAAAATTATCTTAATTGTTTTTAGTATATTGATTATTTTATTATATTCCCTCCCGCTGATAAGAGCAAAAATAAATATCGGAAACATTTTCGGAATAATGACAGGAATTTTACTGTTATCATTCGGAATATTTTTCGATAATATTAAAACGCTGTGCGAAACTAAATCATACCGAATTTTATTTTTTGCATTCGGCGTTTTGGCAATAATTTTTTACACGGCATTTTTTATTACTCTTTTGAAAATAATAATTTGCGAAAAATGCACAAAGCCGAAAGGAAAAACCGTGACCGTACTCGGATGCAGAGTAAAGGGCACGGTACCTACAAGAGCGTTAATGTCAAGATGCAAAGCGGCATTTGATTACCTTACCGAAAACAAAGATTCAGTTGCCGTACTCTCCGGCGGTCAAGGTGCGGACGAGGACATCAGCGAAGCTGAATGTATGTACCATATTTTAACCGAAAAAGGTATTGACAAAACTCGTCTTTATATTGAGAATGCCTCGACCTCAACGGAAGAAAACCTCAAATTCTCCTCTGATGTAATCGATAAAAATAATTTATCAAAAGAAATCGTAATTTGCACTTCCGAATACCACATATACAGAGCACTGATGATTGCAAAAAAAGCAGGCATTAACGCAACCGGACTGCCTGCACATTCAATGCGTATATTGCGTATTCCGGCTTTTACAAGAGAGGTGTTCGGAGTATGGTATCTAACCCTTAAAAATCTAACCTAAAGACAAAACGAGAAGCCATAGAATATATCTAAGGCTTCTCGTTTTTTTACTGTAAACTATTCGGCAGAACATTGTCGGGCTGCGTTTCTTCCTCACCGTCTTTAGAAAATCCGAAGTCGTCAAAATAACCGTCTGCATCAAAATGGTCAGAATAGTCATGATTATCATAATCATCTTTATCGTCGTAATTATCGAGATAATTTGAATATCTTTCTATATCATTAATGAACGGCTCTGCGTTTTTGTCAAAATAGACATTAAAGAAAACATTTACAACGCAGGTTACTACATATACGGCAATGCCGACAATTAAAAATATCTTTGCATTTTTGTGATACTTTTCATTATCTCTGATAAGGTAATCTGTAAAATCCGTACCGAGACAATTTGGGCAAAAAGTACTGTTTGTATCAACCGTAGTATGGCAGTTGTTACAGATTTTAGGCTGAATCTTTTTGCAATTCTTTCTTGTGCATAAATAAACTATTCCGACAATAAGCGGGAAGAAGAACGACAAAACCGTATAAAGAGTTTTTTCCTTAACGCCTCTTGCTTTTGCGTCATAGTTTACGGCAATGCAAATGAAAGCTCTGAAAGTCAACGACAATACAGTAATTGCAAACAGGTATATCAGTAAGTTAGCGATAAGCGGTGAATATTGGTTTAATAAATGTTCAGGATAATATTGAGTCATTTTCTTTTCCTTTCGTGTATGACTTTCTTATATTAGCCACAACCGCCGATAAATCGGTGATTGTATCATAGTTATAATACGGTCGTTCTTTAAGCTGATAATTAAGGAGAATAGGGCAAATGTCTTTATTTATCAACCACTTTTTCACAAGAAAATCATCTCTGACATTCTTGGTGAGATAGCCTTTTCCGACAAGTGTGAAATCGTTTAACAAGAGAAAGACTCCTTGTTGAAATCTCATTAAATCGTTAGTCGGGACATCAATAAGTTTTGCACTCGGCGACGACATATTGCTGATATTTTTCCCCTGACTGCGTAAGCCCTCGATAAACAGTTTATATTGCTTAAAATCGAACTTGAAATCTTCATAGAAATCCATCAGATTATCATTAAACACGGTAACATTATATTCCGAAACCCATTTGTCAGCCGTTTCCATATCACAGGTATAATCGGCATCATTTTTAATTTCGACCGTATAAAACAACACATCGTCATCATATTCTTTTCTGTTTTTCAGTGCAAATGAAAGCGCCACAAACGGACTTTTCGTAAGGTCGATAAGCGGACTTATCCCAAAATAATGCTGAGAAAAAGACAGGAAATTATACATTTCTGACACATTTACTTTACCGATTATTTTCTTATAAACCTCTAAATATTCGGGAACGGAATTATAAAAATCAAGCAATCCGTTTGCATCGAGATTTATATATGTTTCATCCTCATTAAAAAGCAAATGCCTCTGCCTGAACAAAGTAGGAATCAATGTTCGGTCAATTTTATTGACCTTTTCTCCACGATAAAAAATCTTTTCACCCTTTTTATAAGGCTCTATAATTTCGCTCAAAAAATCGTCAAAAGTTTCCAGTCTTGTCACGCTGGTATTATAATCAAAGTCCAATTCATATTCAATTTTTTCCGCAATAGAAGACAAATTAGGTATTTTCCCGGGTAATTTAATCATATCAATATCTGTTATGTACTTTCTCCGCAAAGCACAAAAAGTCCTTAACCTTTATTTTTGTTCCGTCATCCAAAATTGCCGTACCGCTCATTCTTCCGAAAACCTGATGTTGATCGGTCATAATAACCTTAACATCAATCAATGCGTTGCGGTCTATAATAGGCTCAAAATCCATATCAAACCTACCGTCTGATGATTTAATTGTCCACGCATCGATATAATTGTCACTGATATTAAAAACAATATCGTCGAATTTATTAGCCTTGCCGTCATAGAAAATTACATTTTCGCTTGCGGCAGAAGTATTGCCGAATCCGTAGCCGAGATTAAAACCGAAAGGCACACCGTCAATCTGACCCGAGCCCGAGCCCCAATACCAATAATTATCTTTAGTCCAGACTCCTCTGCCCCAGTCAAGACCGGCAAAGTCTATTTGGGGATTAAGTTCAAATAATTCGTCGCCGTATTTTACGGTTCCCGAGGCTCTCATACAGTTAATCTTTTGATTATAATAAAATGCGTTTTTATCCTCATTCCAAGGAGTAGCTATAACCATAGAATCACGAGGTTCGTCACTCAAGGTAATATCGCAGGAAATTCCTTTATTACCGTCAAAGGAGGGATAATTCATTTTTATTCTTCTTTTATCGCCGCTATGTCTGAAAGATATGCACAAATTTTTATTTTTGAACGCAACATCACCCTTTGCAGATGTTGAGGGCAGACCTGTTTTGCCCATAGGAAACGGTACAAGTTCCGATTTTGTGCATTCCTTTGCATTAATCAAATCAACAAAGCTGACACTGTGCATACCGAGATAACCCAAATCTGATATGGTAAGGCACAGACAAAACTCGTTTGAATTTGACATAATATAGTAATAATCCCATTCCTTAATACGGGTGGGTCTTTTTTTAATCATTGACCTGTCATAGGTTTGGATAAGGCTTCTGCTCCAACCGGGTTCAATCAAATGGCCGTTTGAATCAAGAAGATTATGTCGTGTCGTAACCTCATGGTTTCTCATAAAATTCACCCCTAAATCACATAGCCGAAGTTTTGAGTGCTGACATCATTATCGACAATATCCTGCAAAGTAATGCTGTCGAGATATTTGTTAACCACATCATAAAGTCCCTTCCATACAGGCAGTGTTGCACAGCTGTCCGCTCTGTCGCACTGCATGGGTGTGGTTTCAAGACACGCAACGGGAGCGAGTCCGCCCTCGGTAAGCCTGAGAATATCTCCGACGGTATACTCATTTGCATTTTTTGCCAAACGATAGCCGCCCTGATAGCCTCTGTTTGTTCTGAGCATTCCGGGCTTGTTAAGTACAGCCACAATCTGTTCAAGATACTTTTTTGATATTTCCTGTCTGGCTGCAATATCCTTTAATGAGACATAACCTTCCCCTTGATTTTCAGCCAAATCCACCATCATCCTGAGAGCGTATCTTCCTTTAGTTGAAATTTTCATCCTGTTCACTCCGTTTCATATTATTATAATACCACCATTTTACTAGGTTTTCAAGTATAATAAATAAATCATTAAATTAACAGCAAAAAGCGTGCATAACTTTTACGCTATGCACGCTGCATTTATAATGTTTATTTTTATGAATTGAATACAAATTCGCCGTCTTTATAATCAACAGTGCATTTTGTATTCGGCTTTACTGTGCCGTCAAGAATGAGTTCGCTGAGTTTATCCTCAATCTTCGACTGAATAGCCCTTCTGAGCGGTCTTGCGCCATATACCTTGTCAAAACCTTCTTTTGAGATTTCTCGGATTGCGTCATCGGTAAAATAAAGGTCAATATCGAGATCCTTGCTTCTCTTTTGGAGAGACTTAAGCATACGCTTTGCAATCTCGAAAATATCATCCTCATTAAGTTGATTAAATACAATAATCTCATCAAGCCTGTTAAGAAATTCGGGTTTAAAGGTCTTTTTAAGGTCAGGCATAACCAAATCTTCAATGCTCTGATTTTCCTTAGACTCCTTGCCAAAGCCGAGCAACTGAGATTCGTTAGTGATTTTAGCCGCACCGACATTTGATGTCATAATGATTATAGAGTTCTTAAAGGAAACTTTTCTGCCCTGCGAATCCGTAAGAACACCGTCCTCAAGGATTTGAAGAAGCATATTAAATACATCAGGATGAGCCTTTTCAATCTCGTCAAAGAGAACAACGCTGTACGGCTTACGACGGATTTTTTCGGTAAGTTGACCGCCCTCGTCAAAGCCGACATATCCCGGAGGCGCACCGATAAGTTTAGATACCGTATGCTTTTCCATATATTCGGACATATCGAGTTTGATTATTGCATTCTCATCACCGAACATAGCCTCTGCAAGAGCCTTACAAAGTTCTGTTTTGCCGACACCCGTAGGTCCGAGGAATATGAACGAACCGATAGGTCTATTAGGATTTTTAAGTCCTACCCTGCCTCTTCTTATCGCTCTTGCGATAGCGGAAACTGCTTTATCCTGACCTACGATTCTCTCATGTAATATCTTCTCCATATTAAGAAGTTTTTCACTTTCCTCTTTAGTAAGTTGACTTACAGGTACACCTGTCCATGAGGAAACAACCTGAGCGACTTCGTCTTCTCCTACCGATTTTACATCACGGTTAGAAGAATTTTGCCATTTACTCTTTTCTTCCTTAAGAAGATTAGAAAGTTGATTTTCCTTATCTCTGAGTTTTGCCGCCTGCTCATAATCCTGAGATGATATAGCAGACTGCTTTTCTCCCTTGAGTCTTTTAATTTCTTCTTCCATATCACGAAGATTTTGCGGAAGAGTATTCGCATTAAGTCTTACAACGGAAGCAGCCTCATCAATAAGGTCAATAGCCTTATCCGGCAAATATCTGTCGTTTATATATCTGGAGGAAAGTTTTACTGCGGCATTTATGGCATCATCGGTAATTCTTACCTTATGATGAGCCTCGTATTTATCACGAAGTCCCTTAAGAATTTCTACGGCTTCCTCTTCGGTCGGCTCGCCGACTGTAACAGGCTGGAATCTTCTTTCAAGAGCCGCATCTTTCTCTATATACTTACGGTACTCGCTGATGGTTGTAGCGCCGATAACCTGAATCTCGCCTCTTGCAAGTGACGGTTTCAAAATATTTGCGGCATCGACTGCGCCCTCTGCGGCACCTGCTCCCATAATGTTATGAATTTCATCAATGAAAAGAATAACATCATTTGACTCTCTTACCTCGTCCATTGCCTTTTTAATTCTCTCCTCAAAGTCGCCTCTGTACTTAGTACCTGCAACCATAGAGGTCAAATCAAGCGAATAGATATGTTTTGAAGAAAGTATTTCCGGAACCTCGCCCTCAACAATTTTAAGAGCCAAACCCTCAGCTATTGCGGTTTTACCTACACCGGGCTCACCGATTAAACAAGGATTGTTTTTATTTCTTCTTGAAAGAATCTGAACAACACGGCGAATTTCCTTTTCCCTGCCGATAACCGGGTCGATTTTTCCCTGTTTTGCAAGTTCTGTTAAATCTTTGCCGAATTCATCAAGGGTAGGAGTTTTGCTCTTACTCTTTTTCTTTGAGTTCGGTGACTGATATTCAACATTTGAATCATTTGAACTGAGTTCATTTGCAAGATTTTCAAGAACTGTTGAAGCCGAAGCACCGCAATCACCTATAAATTTAACTGCGTAGCTGTCATCCTCTTTAAGCAATGCAATAAGAAGATGTTCACAGCCGACATAAGAATGTCTCATTGCTCTTGCAATTTGGAACGAAAGCTCGATAATTCTCTTCGCTCTGGGTGTAAAATCATCCGGTGTAAGTCTTGTAGGATTACCGACGCCGATTTCTTTTTTTATAAGTTCGTCTATTTTGTCAAGAGTTACGCCCTCGTTATTAAGCGCATTTTCAACGCTGCCCTCGGTAAGCAAACCCAAAAGGATATGCTCCGTACCTACATAATTATGACCGTAGTTTTGTGCAAGTTTAATTGCACTGTTGAGTGCCTCGTTTGCTTTTGTGGTAAACATATTAAAACGATACATAATAATACCTCCTTTTTATGGCTATTATTGACCGATTAAGTCAATCTTAGCCCGACGGATAAAGAGATATTAAATATCACCTTATCCGATTATCCTAATTTTTCTCTTACTATTTGTGCTCGAAGCGATTCGCACATCTCCTTTGACAAATCCGATTTTGACGAATCAACAAGTGTTGCGTCAAACAGATTATAAATCATATTTCCTAAAAGTGAGTATGAATAATCAAAATATCCCATAGCAACGCCGAGTCTTACAAGCGATATACCGCTTAAAAACTCCTTTGTGCTCAGCCGTCTTGCGAGTTTAAGCACGCCCAGTGCTCTGTATATTTTATCCTGAAAATCAACACTTTCGCACAGCGTCTCTCTGGCTTTTCTCTCCTGATTTACTATTTGTTCGCAAACGGCATTTGTGTTATATATTGCCGATTTCTCTGTAATTCCGAGAGTGACACGGTTAGTCAATACATATATGTCGCCTGCACCGTCTTCATACATCGCATGAAGTGAAAGACCGAGCTTTGATACTGTTTGGGAAAGTTTATTAATCAGATTATTCTCCCTAAGAGCAGGCAAATGAAGTACAACCGACGCTCTCATGGCGGTTCCCAAATCAGCCGGCGACGAGGTTAAAAATCCGTATTTGTCGCTGAATGCTATCTTTAAGCCGCCAATGAATATATCGTCTAAATCGTTTGCCTTATTATACGCCTGCATCAAATCCTGACCGGGTGCGAAACTTTTTATTCTTATATGATCTTCGCTATTGAGCATTACCGACACATCCTCGTTCTGTGACAAAAGGAGATATGCAGGTTTGCCGCTCAAAGGAAAATTTTCGCTGACGAGCCTTTTTTCAGCATAAGACAAAGCTTTAGCCTTGCTGAATTCAGCCAAATTAAGCATATCGTATTCCTTTGCAAGCGGTGAATTTTTCACGCAAGCGAGAACTCTCTTTGCAACGCTTCTGTGTTGCTCGTCATTCATTCTCTCGGGAAATACCGTATCGGCTAAATTTCTCATCAGACAGACGGTTGAATACATAACAGTATCGGAATTATTTGATTTACTTTCATACCATTTATTCATCTTATTTCTCCTCACCAAGTGCCTTAATTTTATCTCTTATAACCGCCGCATCTTCAAATCTTTGTTCCTTTACGGCATTTTTAAGTTGCTCTTTAAGAGATTCGATTTCGGTTTTTTCTGTATTCTCGGTTGAAGGATCGGTAGTGGTTGTATAAGTAACATTCTTACCTATATGTTTTACATTACCGTGAATTTTTTGAATACTCGGAGCAAGTTTATCCTCAAACCTGTCATAGCAATCGGCACAGCCCACACGACCCGAGTTGATTATATCATTCAGAGCCGAGCCGCATGATGTGCACCTGTCAACACCGACGAGTGCGTTAAACGCTTCGGAGCCTGCACCGAGCAAATTTCCGAAGAATCCGTCAAAAGAAAACGGCTCAAAATCAAAATCATTCATAACGCCGAGTTCTCTTGCACATTCGTCACAAAGATACATTTCCTCCTCGTGGCCGTTTATAATTCTTCTGATATGTGTATTTGCTTCTTTTTTATTACAATGTGAACATCTCATAATAATACCTCCTAATCAATATATGCCAAAAGCATTTGTTTTAACTGCTTTGCTCTTATAAGGTTTGCCGTTTCTTTGGGTATTCCTTTATAATTGCTGTCGGCTACTGCCGAAACCATCATCTTTGTGGCTTTATCATTAATCAGTTTTTGGTAATTACAATTGATTAAGTTAGCTTTTGCGCTTCTTTCGTCAACCGAATCGCCTATTGAATTAATCAGCGACATTATAGCCGTATCGCTGTTATCTGCTCTGCTGATTAGAATATAGCCTCCGCCGCCTCGACGGCTTTCTATTCTGTAACCTGCCTCGGGAGTAAATCTAGAGGTTATTACATAATTTATCTGGCTGGGCACGCAGCCTAATCTGTTTGCCAAATCATTACGCTGAATTTGCACGCTCGAATTTCCGTCACCGAACATATCGAGAATCATATCAGCAATCATATCACTCATCTTCAAACTTAATCATCTTCTTTCAATCATTTTAAGGCTCTTTGACTTTGACTTTCTTTGTCCTTGATTATGTTATATCACAAAGGTCAAGAAAAGTCAATAACTTTTTTCAAGATTTTTTCAAAATTTTTTAATGTGTCAATTCAGCATAAATGTCATAAAATGTAATATACGCTCAAAGCGTACAGAACGAAAGGAGAATGATTATGACGATTTACAGACCGGATAATGATTGTAATTGTAAGTCAAGAAATATCGGATGTCCGTGTCCCCCTACTCCGCCTTGCCCTCCTCCGATTCCGCCTTGTCCGATAATCCAGGGTCCGACAGGTCCTACCGGGCCCAGAGGTCCACAGGGATTACAAGGATTGCAAGGATTACAGGGTGCAACCGGACCACAGGGTGTTCAGGGCTTACAGGGTCCGACAGGTCAACAAGGACCAACAGGTGCACAAGGTATTCAGGGTGAAACCGGTGCAACAGGCCCCACAGGTCCGCAAGGTATTCAAGGTCAGACAGGTGCAACAGGTCCCACAGGTCCTCAAGGTATTCAGGGTGAAACCGGTGCAACCGGTCCCACGGGTCCTCAAGGTATTCAAGGTGAAACAGGTGCAACAGGTCCCACAGGTCCTCAAGGTATTCAGGGCGAAACAGGTGCAACGGGTCCAACAGGTCCGCAAGGTATTCAAGGTCTGACAGGTGCAACAGGCCCCACAGGTCCTGCCGGAGCATCGGAATATGCGTCCTATTATGCCACGGCACCGGGCGACAATCCAACAGCGGTAACAGCAGGCAATGCTGTTGAATTTCCGACAACATCCTCTCAAAGCACAGGCATTACGAGACTGAGTGATTCAACATTTAATCTTGCCGAAGCCGGAACTTATCTTGTTGCATTCAGAGTAAATTCAACCAATGCGGGACAACTGCAAATTGCTGTCAATTCAAACGGTTTAGCAAACGGAATCTTCGGAACAAGTACCGAAGGAGCAAGTATAGACGGCGCTACCGTCATAACAACAGCACAGGCTAACAGCGTTTTGAGTATTATAAACCCCACAAACAGCACTTCTCCAATTACAATTACTCAAAACGCAGGCGGTGCAAATCCGACAATTTCAACTCTCACGATTATAAAATTAGCATAATTAAAGCCGGCACTGCCGGCATACATAGAAAGGTGATGATTATGTGAAAATAGCGGTATATGCAATAGCAAAAAACGAAGAAAAATTTGTTGAGAGATGGTATAACTCAATGAAAGAAGCAGACGAAATATTTGTATGCGACACGGGTTCTAAGGACAATACGGCAGAAAAATTAGAACGTCTGGGAGCAAAGGTTAAAAGAATAAACATTGAACCGTGGCGTTTTGACAGAGCAAGAAACGAGTCGCTTGAATTTGTTGACGAAGATGTTGACATTTGCGTTTGCACGGATTTAGATGAAGTCTTTTCAAAAGGTTGGAGACAGGAACTTGAAAAACATTGGAACAGCGAGGCAACAAGAGCATCATACAATTATATATGGGATTTTGACGAAAAAGAAAAAGCGAGAACAACTTTTAATATAGAAAAAATCCATCTCAGGCACGGCTTTAAGTGGGTGCACCCCGTGCACGAAGTTTTACAATATAACGGAGAAAAAAGAGACAGTACGGTTATAATCGACTCAATCACGCTAAGCCACTATCCGGACAAGAAAAAATCAAGGGCGCAGTATCTTCCTCTTCTTGAATTATCTGTAAAAGAAGACCCCGAGGACGACAGAAATATGCACTACCTCGGTCGGGAATATATGTACAAAAATGAATACGGTAAAGCTATAAAGACATTGAAACAGCATCTTAAATTAAAGCGTGCGGTGTGGAAGGACGAGCGTTGTGCCTCGATGAGATATATTGCAAGATGCTATCAAAACCAAGGCAATAATTTGCAGGCGTATAAATGGTATCTGCGTTCAATAGCAGAAGCACCGTACCTGCGTGAACCGTATATAGAAACTGCACTGTTTGCAAGCGAGATAAAAAACTATGAGTTATGTATATTTTGTGTAAATGAAGCGTTGAAAATAAAATCAAAACCAAAAAGTTATATAAACGAGTACTACTGTTGGGATTCAACGCCTTATGATTTACTGAGTGTTGCGTATTACAACACGGAACAATATATTCTTGCACAAAAATATGCTTATCTCGCATACAGTATTGATAAAGAAAACGAACGAATAATAAACAACATTAAACTTATTAATAAAAAAATAAAAAAGCCCGAATGAAATTAATCATTCGAGCTTTTGAAAACTTTACTTTACTACGGTATAACCTGCGTCAATTACAGCTTTATCAAGTACTGCATCGGGAACATCCTTTGAAAGAGTTACTACCGCCTTATTTTCTTCGTGGCTTGCGGTGGCGGATTCAACACCGTCAATAGATTCAAGCACCTTTTTAACGGTTGCCTCACAATGTCCGCACATCATACCCTCAATTTTAATCTCCTTAGTCATAATATCAACCTCCTTTACATTATTATCATAATCAATTTTAATATCATCAAAATTAATATTATTTTTATGATGTTTTTTATCCGATTTAGGATTTCGGATATTTATAAGATTAAGTCTTAGTGCATTGGTTACTACGCAAAAACTGGAAAGACTCATTGCCGCAGCGGCGAACATAGGATTAAGCGTCCAGCCGGTAAGCGGAATCCAAACACCTGCTGCAAGCGGAATACCGATAACATTATAGATAAATGCCCAAAACAGATTTTCTTTAATATTAACAAGTGTTCTTCTGCTGAGTCTTATTGCGGCACAAACATCCGACGGTCTGCTGTTCATCAAAACAACATCAGCCGATTCAACGGCAATATCCGTACCGTCTGCTATGGCAAAACCTATATGTGCCTCGGCTAAAGCCGGTGCATCATTGATGCCATCACCCACCATCGCAACATTGCCGTATTTTTTAAGCGATTTAATCACATTCGCTTTATCTTCGGGAAGCACATCGGAAATGACTTTATCAACGCCTATTGCACTTCCGATAGCATTTGCCGTCCTCTTATTATCGCCGGTAAGCATAACAACGCCGACGCCCATTTTTTTTAGTTCTTTTACAGCCTCAATGCTGTCATTCTTAATTTTATCCGCAACGGCAATAATACCGAGCAATCTGCCGTTTCTTGCAAACAGCATAGGAGTCTTACCATTATCTGCAAATTCTGCGATTTGTTTTTTCACCTCATCGGTTATCTCTGCATACGATGAAACAAATCTTTCGTTACCAGCGTAAATGTTTTCACCGTTTATTACGGCGGTTAGACCGCTTCCGGTAACCGAATTGAATTCGGTACATCTAAGAAGTTCTGCTCCCTTCTCCTTGCCATATTCGCATACAGCCTTTGCAAGAGGGTGCTCGCTTTGATTTTCAAGCGAATATGCAATCTGTATAAGTTGCTTATCAAATTCAATTACATCGGTAACTCCGGGTTTGCCCTGTGTGAGTGTTCCCGTTTTATCAAAAACAACTATATCGGTTTTACCGGTCTGCTCAAGCGAAACGGCAGTCTTAAATAAAATATTGTTCTTTGCGCCGATTCCGTTACCCACCATAATAGCAACCGGAGTGGCAAGACCCAGTGCACAAGGACAACTGATAACAAGAACGCTGACGGCTCTGCTTAAAGTATAGCTAAACGAATGCTGAACGAAAAGCCATACGATAAATGTTATAAGCGAAATAACGAGAACGGCGGGAACAAACACGGCAGACACCTTATCCGCAATTTTTGCGATAGGTGCTTTTGTTGCAGAGGCGTCGGCAACCATTTGAATAATTTTTGAAATGGTTGTATCCTCGCCTACTGCCGTAGCCTTACATTTAATAAATCCCGATTGATTGATTGTAGCCGATGACACCTTATCGCCTACCGTTTTATCTACCGGTATACTCTCGCCAGTCAGTGACGATTCATCCACTGCGCCGGAGCCCTCAACAATAACTCCGTCAACGGCTACGCTCTCCCCCGGTCGGACAACAAATATATCCCCAAGTTCAACATCATCTATACCGAGTGAAACTTCTTTTCCGTCCCGTATGACATTTGCCGTCTTTGGAGCGAGAGAAGCAAGTTGTTTTAATGCGTTCGTTGTTCTGCCTTTTGAATAAGATTCGAGAGTTTTTCCGAGCGTTATCAAAGTCAAAATCATAGCGGCAGACTCAAAATACAAATCATGCATATAAGTCATTAAAGCGTCTGCATCGCCCGATGAAGCCTTTACCGTCATTGCAAAAAGCGCAAAGGTACTGTATATAAACGAAGCACCGCTGCCCAATGCAACAAGAGTGTCCATATTTGGTGCTCTGTGAACAAGTCCCTTAAAACCGCTTACAAAGAATTTCTTATTTATAATCATAATGATTATAGCAAGAAGCATCTCGATTAAACCTATACCGATAGGATTACCTTGCAAAAATGACGGAAGCGGCCAACCCCACATTGCATGACCCATAGATATATACATTAATATCAGAAGAAAGAAAAGCGAAGATAAAAATCTTTTAAGCATTTTCTTTGTTTCGTTTTCCTTTTTTTCGGGCTTAGCAGAGTTCTTTTTAGACTTTGCGTTCTTTTCTGTTGCACCGTAACCTGCATTTACAACGGCAGAAATAATTTCTTCGCTGCTTGCATTTCCGTCAACCGACATACTTTCCGTAAGCAAATTTACAGAACAATCGCTTACACCGTCAACGGATTTAACCGCTTTTTCCACTCGGGCACTGCAAGCGGCACACGACATTCCGGTAACATTAAACTGTTTCATATTGCCTCACTGTTAATAGATTTTGTGATTAGTATTTGCACAATTTACCAATTTATATTCCTACTATACTACTAGGAATTAGCTTTGTCAATAAAAAATTAAAAAAATGCCTGCTCCAAAAGGAGCAGACATTTAATATCAGACAATGTCGTCTTTAAGTGTTTCAATGATATTTTGTTTTTGTACCTTTTTGATTGAATAAAGCATTGTCATACCTATTACAATCATAACAACAGCAATAACAGCCAAGTACATCTTATAATCGAACAAAAACGGAATACTTGCTTCACCGACCGCTGCATTCATACCATAGCTTATAAGAGCACTTAACGGAAGTGAGAAGATTAATGCCTTTAATCCATAAAAGGCGGATTCAAGCGTAAGCATTTTATTAAATCCCTTAGGAGTGATACCCACACTTTGAAGCATTGCAAATTCTTTTCTTCTCGAAACAATGCCCGTTGATATAGTATTAATGATATTAAATACGGTAATCAAAGAAATCAAACTGATAAAGCCGTAAATGAAGACCCGAACAACAAGAACAACGGTATCCATAGTCTGGAATGTTTCCTGAATATCACTTACCATAGTATTTGAATATTTTGCGTCATCAAATTCCGATGACAAATCCTCATAAACTTTTTCGTGTTTGTCGGTTTCGATACCATAACTTACTCTCTTTGACGCGATTGAATCATCATCTACATCGGACATCATTTTTTCAAGAGAAGAAAACGGAGCAAACATACCCAAATAACCGTTACTTATACAATTACAAGAACTTAAATTCTTATCGTATTTTACCATTCCTGCAATCGTTACATCACGGTCGTAACTGCTTTTTATCTTTGTGCCGATGATTTTATCGTTAAACACAGGATTGTATGAACCGGAGTGAGACAGGTCATTCATAAGAACAGCCTTAATATCATCGGTATAATAATCCTTATAATCAATACCGTTAGCTGTGCAAATTTCATTGAACAACTCGTCATCAATATAGGAAATCACCGCAGGAGTCATTTTAGAAAACAAATCCTTATATGAAGAAGTTAAAAACTCCTCGTTTCTAATCTCTTCAAAATCTGTATCCGTACCGAGTTTTTCAATTTGATGATACTCACTTGAAGTTGAATACACATCATCAACATCGGTATTTTCTTTAATTTTTTCAAGAACGCTGTCTCTGGAATCAAATTCAGTAAAAACGGAAATCTGATAAGGATAAGCCTTGTCTATATCAGCGGACTGAACAAACAGGTTGCAGAAATAACTTGAACTTAAAAACAGAATAACCGACAATGCGATTGATGCGGTAATAACTCTTGCTTTTCTTCCGTTACGCTTCAGATTTTTATAAGCAAGTTCGCCCTCGTAGCCAAAGATTTTTCTGATTATTTTAGGACTTCTGAGTCTTTTTGCCTTAACTTTAATTTCATTTGACTGACGAATAGCCTCGATAGGGGTTATTTTTGATGCCTTAACGGCAGGAATTGCACAAGAAACGATAATGGTTATCGAACTTATGAAAACGATTGCTATTAACATCCACCACGGCGTAACAACATCCATATGCAAGGTATCCTTATCGCCGTAATTGAGCATACCGGTTGAAATAATTTTATCGCCCAACAGTTTTAAGGTAATACCTATTCCGCCGACACCTGATAATATTCCGAGAGGAATGCCGAACAAACCTAATATAAATCCCTCAAAGAATATTGAGTTACGCTTTTGCTGTTTTGTTGCGCCGACAGAAGAAAGCATACCCAAATATCTGATTTTTTCGTTAAGCGACATGGCAAATGCATTATAGATAAGAACAACCGAAGCAGCGATTATAATAAGTAAAATTATGACAATCAACGGCAACATTTGCTCAACAAAGCCGCCTTTTTCATAAGCAAAATATGACGCCAATAAATCAGAATTACTTTTATAGCCTACTTCCTTGAAATTGATACCGTTATCCGAAAGTATGTCCTTAAATTCGTTTATCGAATTATAATTAGGATTTTTTAATCTGAGATAGACACCGTTGCTTCTGTCAACATCAATATCATTTTTGACGGTAATAATATTTGAGCTGATAGGGTGATTTTCGTTAAGAATAGCAGTAACCTTAAACTCTTTTGTTCCAAGCTGTTCAAATGTTTCTTTGCCCGTCGGAATACCGCTGACATCTACCAACTCACCGTCAACATTTGCATATCTTGTTCCGTAAGGAATTTTAACGGTATCCCCTACTTTCCAATCAAGACCGTTTTTTTCTATGAATTTTTTCTCAACGGCAATTTCGTTCTCGTTTTTCGGGAGAACGCCCTCATATGTTGACTGCACTCTGAGTTTAATATCATCTTCATTATGAGCAGTAATCGTACCGTTTGTATATCTTTCGTTTTGACCTGGGACAGAGTAATTCAAATAATACTCGTCGCTCATACCGACAGCATCTATTCTGTCATCTTTTTCTAACGACTGAACCTGAGCCTGATTAAGCCCAAACACCTGAAAATGGCAATCACCGTCTGCCAATCTTGAAATTGTACCAAACAAATTCACAAAAGAAGCAATGGCAACGAAAACCGCCGTAATCATAGCAACCGAAACGGTGATACCAAGAACAGTCACTACCGAACGGGATTTATTTGTTTTAAGATGGCTTAAAGTGAGTTTATTTACGATGTTCACACTCTCACCTCGTCCCTCTTAATCTTACCGTCCTCAATTTCGATAATTCTGTCTGCGGCAAGCGCAATTCTTTCATCGTGAGTAATGATAATTACCGTTTGATTTTGTTCTTTATTAAACTTTCTGAGCAGCGACACGATTTCCTTACTGTTTTCACTGTCAAGATTTCCCGTCGGCTCATCGGCAAGCATAAGAGCCGGGTTATTAATAAGTGCTCTGCCTATTGAGACCCTCTGCTGTTGACCGCCTGAGAGCTGATTTGGCAAATGGTCGAGTCTGTTTTCCAAGCCGAGAGTTTTAACGAGATATTCTGTTTGTCTCTCATCGGGCTTTCTGCCGTCCAACCTAAGCGGCAGGGTTAAATTTTCCTCAACGGTAAGAATCGGAATAAGATTATAGAACTGATAAATCAAACCTATTTGTCTGCGTCTGAAGATAGCCAAAGCTGTTTCGTTAAGTTTTGAAATATCTTCGCCGTTTATAATTACGCTTCCGCTTGTGGGAACATCAACGCCGCCGAGAATGTGAAGCAGAGTAGATTTACCCGAGCCTGACGGACCGATAATCGCTACAAACTCGCCCTTGTCAACAGAGAAAGAAACATTGTTTAAGGCTTTAACTTCGGTTTCGCCTTTACCGTATGTTTTGCATAAATTTTTTACTTCGAGAATTTTCATAAATTTTATCTCCTTTCTTGCTGACATAGTACAATAACTAAATTACACTTCAATGACTCAAATATTACAATTAAGTCATATTATTGATTTATAGAATTTAATCGTAAACTGCGTTCCGACTCCCCTTTGGCTTTCTGCCTGAATATCTGCATTTTGTTTATTCAACACCGTTTTTGCAAATGCGAGTCCTATGCCCAGGCTTTCCTTATCCGCATGCGAGCAGGAATAAAAGCGTTCAAAAATATGTATCAGTTCGTCCTTTGGTATTCCGCATCCGTTATCTTTAATTATAAGAACATAATAAATACTTTCCTCAAAAGCGGTTATGGTAAGATTTCCGCCCTTATCGGTATGTTCAATACAATTTTTAATAATATTCTGCACAGCCTCGGCAGTCCATTGCTCGTCGCATAAAAAGTCAAAATTACTTATATTTTTCTTAACCTCAATGTTTTTCAAATCAAGAGTGATTAAAAACGGTGCAAGGCATTCATCAATAAACGCTGACATATTAACGCTTGCTTTACAGAGTTCTACTGTGCCTGCCTCCAATTTAGACATCTTGAGCAAATTTGTAATAAGCCAATGCATTTTATTAAGTTGTTTATTTATAATCGGATTAAACTTATTTATATTTTCCTCGGTTGGTTTCTCGTCTAAAATATCAGATATAACCATCATAGAAGTAAGCGGCGTTTTTAATTGGTGCGATATATCTGCAAGAGAGTCGGCAAGGCAAACCTTATCATTTTCGAGTTGCTCGTTTTGAACCTTAAGCAGATTAACAACTTTATAAAGATTATTTGAAAGAATGGAGAGTTCGCCCTCCGAATTTTCACTTATTTTTATATCATAATTACCGGAGCAGATAAGAGAAAGATTATCATTAAGTTTTTCTATGCTTTCATATCTTTTCTTGGTAAAGTGTGCAAATACGAAGATACAAAAGAGTCCCAAAAGTAAGACAAGCAATGCACATATTTTATTTATAAATAGACAGACAAGGAAAGCAATCGCAGTGGCAACACTTCCTAAAATAATTTGAATCTTAAAATTTTTATCAGCCATTATCAATCATATAGCCAAGACCTCTTACCGTTTTTATGATAAGCGGTCTGTTAGGCTCCTCCTCAATCTTATCCCTGAGTCTTTTTATATAAACGGTAAGAGTATTATCCTCAACGAAATCGCCGTCAACATCCCATATATTTTCCAAAAGCTGAGTTCTGGACAGCACCTTACCACGATTATTCAGCAATATCAAAAGAAGTCTGTATTCCATAGCGGTTAAAATTATTTCTTCACCGTTTTTATACACTTTGGCTTCGTTTGTATTAACAGTCAAATCCTTGAATTTAATTACACCGTCTGCGGTTTCGTTATTATAGCGTCTGAGAACGCTTTTAATTCTTACAAGCAGTTCCTTTAATCGAAACGGCTTTGATATATAATCGTCTGCGCCAAATTCAAAGCCCATAACGACATTAACCTCATCGTCGTAAGCGGTAAGAAATATAACGGGCAAATCGCCTTGCTTTTTAATTTCTTTACACACATCGTATCCTGAGCCGTCGGGAAGAGTCAAATCAAGAATATAAAGCGAAAATTTTTCTTTACTTATAATATCAATCGCTTGCTTAACGTCTGATGCGTGAGTAACGCTGTATCCCTCATTTTCAAGAGAATAGCAAAGACCGGTCGCAATTGCGTAATCGTCCTCAAGTAAAAATAAATTCATTTTACACCACCTCAATCATATAATAGCATAATAAAATGATTAATTCCATTACACTTTTGTAACAAAAAAGGAGTTGCCTCACATTAAAATGAAACAACTCCGTTATTGTAAATAAATTACATATTCTTAAACACAGGAATATAGAATGTATGCTTTGAATTTAACAATCCGTTAGAAGCGTAGCCGCTATATATCTTTGCTCCCTCTGCCTGAGCCGAAGAAACATTAACCATATATTCGTGATAATATCTTTGGTCAGGGGTAACATTAAATTTCTGCAAATATCCTGTATACTGATATATACCGTAACTGTCATAAATATACTTTGAGCCGTAAATGATTGCTCTGTACGGTGTAATCCACGGACGATAGTACTTATCATTTCCGCCGAAATCGGGTCCGACATATCTTGTTCTAACATCGGATTTTTTGATATATCCCGTTCTTCCGGTTAAATACTTATCTGCTCCGTTTTCGGCATAAAGTCTTACAAAGAAGTAAGTATTATCCATATCAATATAAACCATTCTCTGGTTTGAAGAAAGAGAGACATCAAGGACTAAATTGCCGTTTTCGTCCTTTTGGTAGAGATTTGCTCTCTGTCCGTCCTTAACTTTAAGGAAGCCTGCCGCCCAAGCGAGACCGTCGTTTGCACCGTTATACGCACCGATATTATAGTAATTATAAATACCCTGGAACGGCATAACGGTACCACGGGAGCCGCCCGCATAACTTGATGAAGAAGAGCCTACTTCCTGCTTAATCTTTGATGCGATATAGTAAGGTGCAAGTCCGCTCTTTGCGGCGGCCTGCATAATAATATCGGAATACTTAAGCGTTGAATCATAAAGTTTTTGATTGCCGTATGTATTTGTATAACGCACTGTTGATTTATACATCCATGTACCCTTAAGGATTGATTCAACTCCCTCTCGGGTTTGTCCCGAACCGCCGTTAGTGGTTTCAAACTGGAAGATATGCTTTTCGTCAAGCCAATTTCTCGGGTCCATATAATACTTAACTGCCTTTTCGCTTGCCGCATAAGAACTGTCCTGAACAACGCCCTTACACTTACTGCAAGAACAAAGGTAATCGGCAGGCAGACTCTTAGACTCATAAACGCCTATTCTTTGCTTAGAATGAGGGTCTCTTTCTCCGTTTACGGCAGTCTGCCAATCAAGTCCGGTATTGTATACCTTAAATTCCCAATTAGGATATTTTTCGTGAAGTGCAACAAGTTTTGCGGTATAGCTTTCAGGGAAGCCCTGTTCAAGCAGATATTGCTTATACGACTGAGTTTGTGTCTCGTTATAAGATTTGATTGAATAATAGAGATATTTAGTACCTGAATAGCCGTTTTTGAAATTAACGGTAATTCTGTATGTACCCGAATCAGCACTTCTTGACGGATAGGTCAAATCATAATCAGTTCCCTCTGTCAACTCTCTGTTCTTATCATTAATCGTAACGGCGGGTCTGTGATTCTTTCCGTCGTAGTCAAAGCTGTCGGCACTGAGAGTGTAAATATAACTTTGGAACGGCTGATCGCTGATTTGCTTGAAATCGCCGCAATTAGTACAGGTATAGTACATTTTTTCTTCCTGCGATGAGGTTGGCTTAACGGCATTTGTAAGTTTATAATTGTGGGAAATTTCCTTTTGGCTGTAACTGTCGGTGCTTTGAACGGCAGTTATAGCATCAAGAGAAAAGCCGTAATATGCCGCAGACCTGTCTGTTTTAAGTACAATCTTAAAGTATGCACCGTCAACCTTAATCGTCTTTCCTGCAAGTTGAGTTCCGCTGTATGTGCCGATAAGTTTATTATCGGAACCATAAACAGAAATTGTATCATACTTATCCTCGGTTTTGGTCTTTTCGGAAAATTTAAGTTCAAGGTATTTGGTAAGAGGCTTTTTGCAATAATACTCATAAGTCTCATTGGCATAGTTATTATAGGTATGACCGGACTCGGGATAAGAATAAGCATTTGAGCCCTCGTTTACGCTCGTATAATTAGGGCTTAAATACCTAAGAGAATAACCGTAAAAAGTCTGAGAATGGTCGGAAGTAAAACGAATTTTAATACCTGAGCCGTTAATGTGAATAAATTTTGCCGACAAATCATTACCGGAATATTCGCCGATAAGTTTATCGTTTTCATCATAAATATAAACTACGTCATACTTTTTCTCTGTTTTGCATGCATTATCAAACTGCAAATCGAGAGAAGATGCGGTAACATCGGTATAATAAAATGTCTCGTCGGCATAATTTGAATAATTATGTGCCGTGTGCGGAATTGCATCCGTTTGATAAGCGTCTGAATTATATTCGTTCACAATTTCCGGATTTGCGTTCATTGTGGCAACAATGCTGTCAATACTGAAGCCATAAAAAGTTCTAGAATGGTCGGTGGTGAATTCAATTCTGAATGAACTTGTAGGAACTTCTACTGTTTGTGAGGCAAGTTCGGTACCGCTGTAAGTACCTACCTTATTGCCGTTTTCATCATAAATTGTAATTACGTCATACTTTTCCTCTGTTTCGCACTTAGAGGAGAATGTAAGTTTGAGCGATTTTGCATTAGCGTATCTAAAGCCGTAGTTAACTTTGAGATTATTGGTGTAATCATGAGCAGACTCAGGGTATTTTTCTTTTGGAAGAGTAATCGAATATTCATAATTCGGCATAGCCTCTGTGGTTCCGCTGAGTACGGCAGTCAAACTGTCAATACTGTAACCGTAAAACACCTGCGAGTGGTCGGAAGTAAACTTAATCGAAAATGACGAACCGCTGACAGTAAGAGTTTTGGAGGCAAGCTGAGTACCGCTGTACTTGCCGATCTGCTTACCGTTTGCATCATAGATATAGATAATATCATAATTCTGCTCGGTCTTACAATTTGACGAGAATTTAACAGTCATACTTTTTGCACCGGGGCAGGTGTAGTAAAGAGTTTCGTTTGCATAATTTGAATAATTGTGTTCAGTACCGTTTTGCTTTACATTCGGAACATAATATGTAAAATCACCTGTCCTAGCGGTAATGCTGTCAATGCTGAAGCCGTAGAACACCCGTGAATGGTCTGTAACAAAGTTAACATTGAACGAACCTGTGGGGACAGATACAGTCTTGCCCGCAAGTTCATCACCCGAATAAGTGCCCACAGTTTTACCGTTTGAATCACTTATTGTAACAATATCATAATCCTTTTCGGTTTGGCACTTTGATGAAAATTTAAGTTCCAAAGAATCGGCATTAGGCACAGAATACGAATACGATTCATTAATTTTATTACCGTAACTGTGTGAAGATTCAGGATAAGCCTGCAACGAAAATGATACAGTCTTATCTCTTGGTTCGGCACAATAAGTATATTCGAGCGTACCGTCTGAAGTTGTCTCTGTTTTATTACTGTGTTCATGCGTTGCTGCTATTGCACTTATGGGAACAGCGGTAAACATCAATATAAATGCCATAGCAAAAGATAATAACCTTTTCATATAAACCTCCTAAATAACTCATATTAACTATCAGTATAACATAACTCAAATGCAAATTCCAGCGAATTATACAGAATTAATACTAAATTAATATAGATAAAGAATACCGAGCGATAATAACCGCTCGGTAAAATTCACTTTATGCTGTATTCTATACCATTTTCCCTGCACCACGATTCAACTTTTGAAAGGACATACTTCTTTTCAAATTTATTAAAATCGTCGAGCAAGTCCGGATAAAGATTAAAATACTTCCAAAACGTATCATTAAACTTATCATCGTCAACGCTGTCAAGCGCAGATTTGATTTTATCGTTTCTAAGGGTATTTTTATATGCTCTCAGCGCTTCGTCATTAGTTATATTGACAAAAGGAATATAACCCATCTGCAAAAAATATTGAGTTTGAGAGATATTATCCGGTCTGTCATTATCCGAAAACTCACGGGCATTAAAGAGTTTACCGCCTGAAACGGAATAAAGTTGCTCGCCCGAAGAGTCCCAAACCTTTTTCAACACATCATCATTTATTTCAAAAACACTCATTACAAATAGCCTTTACTTAACAGAATTCATTAAACCGCCGTTTTTAATAATATTTTGAATAAAATCGGGAAACGGCTGAGCCTGATATGTTTTACCGTCTGTAAGATTTTTAATCAGTCCGCTGTCGAAATCAACCTCGACCTCGTCGCCGTCTTTAATGTTTTTTGCCGCCTCGTCACATTCCAAAATGGCGAGTCCGATATTTATGGCATTGCGGTAAAAAATTCGAGCAAATGTGGAAGCAATAACGCAGGAAATACCCGAAGCCTTGATTGCGATAGGTGCGTGCTCTCTTGACGAACCGCAACCGAAATTAGCCTCGGCAACCATAATATCGCCTTTCTTTACGTTCTTTGCAAAATCGGCATCAATATCCTCCATACAGTGAGAAGCAAGCCACTGCTCATCGGAGCGATTAAGATACCTTGCGGGAATAATAACATCGGTATCTACATTATCACCGAATTTATGTACTCTGCCTTTAGCGTTCATAATATAGTTCTCCTTTCACAAGCAATAGCGTTAAAGTTTTGCCGGGTCTGCAATATATCCTTTAAGTGCCGAAGCGGCGGCAACAGCCGGTGATGCAAGGTATACTTCCGATTCCGGATGACCCATTCGACCGACAAAATTTCTGTTTGAGGTTGAAACCGCTCTTTCTCCTGCTGCAAGGATTCCCATATGTCCGCCAAGACACGGTCCGCAGGTAGGAGTAGAGACAACAGCACCTGCCTGAACAAAAATCTCTGCAAGACCTTCTTTAATGCAATTAAGATAAATCTGCTGAGTTGCCGGAATTACGATAACACGAACGCCGTCGGCAACCTTTTTGCCTTTGAGAATTTCTGCAGCTGTACGCATATCTTCCATTCTGCCGTTTGTGCACGAGCCGATAACAACTTGGTCGATTTTAATCTCATCAATTTCGTCAAATGTTCTTGTGTTTTCCGGAAGATGAGGGAATGCAACGGTAGATTTAAGAGTCGAAAGGTCAATGGTTACAGTTCTTTCATACTCAGCGTCCTCATCGGCTTCATATACTTTATATTCTCTCTCGCTTCTGCCGTTTACATATTCGAGAGTAACATCGTCAACCGGGAATATACCGTTCTTTGCGCCGCATTCGATAGCCATATTTGCTATACATAGTCTGTCATCCATAGACAAATTTTTAACGCCGTCACCCATAAATTCAAGCGACTTATAAAGTGCGCCGTCAACGCCGATTTCACCGATAAGATGAAGAATAACGTCTTTGCCGGAAACATACTTATTTTTATTACCTGTAATAACAACCTTAATAGCTGACGGCACCTTAAACCAAGCCTTACCTGTAACCATACCTGCCGCCATATCGGTAGAGCCTACGCCTGTGGAAAATGCACCGAGTGCTCCGTAAGTACATGTATGCGAATCGGCTCCGATAATGCAATCGCCGCATGTAACTATTCCCTGCTCAGGAAGAAGTGCATGCTCTATGCCCATATTTCCGACATCAAAGTAATGGGTAATGCCGTTTGCCTTTGCGAACTCTCTTACCTGCTTACAGTTTTGTGCCGACTGGATATCTTTATTGGGAGTAAAATGGTCCATAACAAGTGAAATTTTCGTCTTGTCAAATACCGATTTTTTATTAAATTTATTCATTTCGTTTATGGCAACCGGCGAAGTGACGTCATTACCGAGAACCATATCAAGATTAGCCTCAATAAGCTGACCTGCAACCACGCTGTCAAGTCCGGCATGAGAAGCCAATATCTTTTGGGTCATTGTCATTCCCATAAAACAACCTCTTTTCTGTAATTATATATCTTCCGTAAAGGAGCCTTCGCCTCTTTGAAGAGAGGTGATACCTGTTCTTGCAAGTTCAACTATACCGAATTTTTCATCAAGTTCAGCGATAAAACTATCAATAGTTTCGCCCTGACCGGTATATTCAAGAGTGAATGTCTCAAGTGAAATATCACGAACACGTGAACCGTATGCGGCATTAAGTTCAAGAAGTGCGTTCTTTTGGTCAATGCCCTTTGCGTGAACCTTTACAAGCAAAAGTTCGGATGATACGGAATTTTGTGCAGTGAGTTCCGCAACCTTTTCAACAATTTCAAGTTTCAAAAGTTGTCTTTTAATCTGTCTGAAATTCTCGGGTTCCGTATATGTTTCGATAGTCATACGAGAAAATTTTTCATCCTCAGTCTCACTTACCGTAAGAGACGATATATTGTAGGCTCTTCTTGAAAACAGACTTGCAATTCGCTGAAGAACACCGCTTTCATTATCAACAAGAACAGATAAAACAAGTTTTTCTTTCATAATATATCTCTCCTTTAATTAAATTCTTCGATAATATCGGTATGAGTTCCTCCCGGAGGAATCATTGGAAGAACATTGCTGTCCTTACTGATTCTGCAATCAACAAGAACCGGACCCTGAAATTCAAAAGTTTCCTTAAGAACAGCGTCGATATCATCATTGGTATTGATGCGAAGTCCTTTTACGCCGAACGCCTCTGCAACCTTGACAAAATCCGTTGCACGATGCGGGTCTGTATCCGAAAAGCGGTTCTCATAAAACAACTTCTGCCACTGACGAACCATACCGAGAACCTCGTTATTCATAATAAACATTTTAACGGGGACGTTATATGACGCCATTGTTGCAAGTTCGGCAAGGTTCATATGAAATCCTCCGTCACCCACAAACATTACAACTGTCTTGTCGGGGCATCCCATCTGTCCGCCGATAGCGGCACCCATGGAATATCCCATTGTACCCAGACCGCCCGAAGAAAGAAGTGTACGGGGATGTCTGAACTTATAGAACTGAGCAGCCCAAAGCTGATGCTGTCCGACATCGGTAACAACGATTGTATCGTCTGCCGTTGCTGCGTCAATTTTTTCAATCAAAGTCTGCGGATTTACATAATCGCCGATTTGAAGCTGCTTAAACGGTCTTGTAAACGAAGCGATTTCATTCTTCCATTCAGTGTGGTCGAGTTTATTAACAGCCTCGGTAAGTTCGGGAAGCATTTCTGCCAAATCGCCTCTGAGGTGATAATTTGACGGAACATTCTTATCCATCTCGGCAGCGTCTATGTCAATATGTAAAATCTCTGCATTTGGAGCAAACTGTGCTCTGTTTCCTGCAACTCTGTCGCTGAAGCGTGCACCGCAAACGATAAGAACATCGCAGTCATGTGCGGCTTTATTGCACTGGTAATGTCCGTGCATACCTATAAGACCGAGGTGAAGCGGATGCTCATAAGGGAAAGCACCAAGTCCCATAAGTGAAGATACAACAGGGCAATCGATTTTTTCCGCAAACTTAATCAAATCATCGCCGACATTCGAAGAGACGGCACCGCCGCCGCAATAGATAACAGGCTTCTTTGCATTATTAAGGAGTTCTACCGCTCTTTCAAAGCATGAATGCTTCGGTCTCTTAGGAGTATCAGGCAGCACCTTATCCTGCTTTTCATAATCGCAAACAGCAGCTGTAATATCCTTAGGGATATCAATAAGGACAGGACCCTTTCTGCCGGACTGAGCAATTCTGAACGCTCTGCGGATAGTATCTGCAAGGTCCTCTACCCTTTCAACCTGGAAATTATGCTTTGTAACAGGCATGGTAATACCGCAAATATCAACCTCTTGGAAAGAATCCCTTCCGAGTCCCGAGGTAGCGTAGTTACAAGTAATTGCAACAACAGGAATACTGTCCATATATGCGGTTGCTATACCTGTTACCAGATTAGTTGCACCGGGACCCGATGTTGCAAAGCACACGCCCACCTTACCTGTTGCTCTGGCATAACCGTCGGCAGCATGTGCAGCCGCCTGCTCATGTGCTGTCAGTATATGCTTAAAAGTATCTCCGTATTTATACAGTTCGTCGAAGATGTTAAGTATAGTTCCGCCCGGATAGCCGAAGATGGTATCCACTTCCTGTTCCTTAAGAACCTCCAAAACGATTTGAGAACCGTTAAGTTTCATAAAATCCCTCCTAAGTCGATTAAGCCAATAAAAAAATATTTATAATATTTTAGAGCAAAGTAATCGTATTGTCAAGAATTATATTGATACTTGTAAAAAAAAGAAGTATGATATATAATGAAATGAAATTAAATTTAGGAGAATTATTATGAAATTAGGTATGGTGGGTTTGCCGAATGTCGGCAAAAGTACACTTTTTAACGCAATTACAAATGCAGGAGCGCAAAGTGCAAATTATCCGTTTTGCACTATTGAGCCGAATGTCGGTATGGTAAGCGTACCCGATGAGAGACTCGACAAACTTGCAGAGATGTATCATCCCGACAAGTTCACCCCTGCAACGATAGAATTCGTAGACATTGCAGGACTTGTTAAGGGTGCAAGCAAGGGCGAAGGTCTGGGAAACAAATTCTTATCTCACATAAGAGAAGTTGACGCAATCATCCACGTTGTCAGATGCTTTGAAAACGATGACATAACTCACGTTGACGGAAGCATCGACCCTGCAAGAGATATTGAGACAATCAATCTTGAACTCATTTTATCCGACCTCGACATCCTTACAAGAAGAATAGATAACAGACGAAAGGCTATGAAGGGCGACAAAACAATCGCCGCAGAGGTTGCTTTTCTTGAAAGACTCATATCGGAAATGGAAACGGGAAAAACCGCAAGAGCAGTAGAAATCAGCGATGATGAGAAGGAATATCTGAAAGATGTTGCTCTGCTTACGATAAAACCTGTAATATACGCATGTAATATGGGAGAAAGCGATTTTATCGACGGCATCGAAAAAAACAGGTATTACAGTGCCGTAAAGGAAATTGCCGCTGCAGAAGGTGCCGAAACATTCCCGATATGTGCGGAGATGGAAGCCCAGATAGCAGAACTTGAACCTGATGAAAAGCAAATGTTCCTTGAGGATATGGGGCTCGAAAAATCGGGACTCGACAGACTTATTAAGAAAAGTTATTCTCTTCTCGGTTTGATAAGTTACCTCACAGCAGGCAAGCCGGAGGTAAGAGCATGGACAATCAAAAAAGGTACAAAAGCACCGCAGGCAGCAGGAAAAATCCACACCGATTTTGAAAGAGGCTTCATCAGAGCAGAAGTCGTTTCTTTTGATGACCTTATGGCGTGCGGCTCAATGGCTGCGGCTAAAGAAAAAGGATTGGTTCGCTCCGAGGGCAAGGAATACGTAATGAATGACGGAGATATTGTACTGTTTAGGTTTAATGTATAAAAAATCGCCTTATTTGGGTATAAATTTTGTTAAATTGTTGACAATCAATATAAATTATTATATTATTTATTTATCGGAGGGTTTATGAACACATCCGAAAACGATTTGCTTTCACGCAGAAATGACGAAGAAGCAATTAACGAGTTGATTATAAAGTACAAATATTTGGTTGACGGTGCCGCCGCCAAATTTCAGAATGCGCCCCTTGAAAAAGACGATATAATTCAAGAGGGATTGATAGGATTACTTGCGGCAACAAAATCGTTTAACGAAAGCAAGGGCACATTATTTACTACATATGCCTCACACTGCATAAACAACTCGATTATCTCAGCAATAAAAAAAGCTTCTCGCTTAAAGGACATACCACAGTCAAATATTGTATCAATAGAAAACGAAGATATGTTTGACGAAAAGGTGCATTTGAGCGCAGAGGACGAATATATGGCGAGTGAGAGCGTAAGCGTGCTCAGTAATGTACTTTACGAGGAGTTATCCAGCTTTGAAAACGAAGTTTTAAGGCTGCACATAATGGGTTGTTCCTATGCCGAAACGGCGCAAAAATTGGACAAGACTCCAAAAGCTGTAGATAATGCAATGCAAAGAATTCGCAAGAAGCTTTCTCAAGTTTCTTTTGAATAATCAAGGCTCGGACTTAGTTAATACTGCAAAGTCCGGCGACATTCGTAAGACGGATACCGTCGGCAAAACCAAAGGAAAGAAGTTCCGACGCCTTTTCCCCGGCAAAATCTTAAGAGAGGTGGAAAGCTATGTACGAAGATAAGACATTGGTTTGTAAGGACTGCGGTAAAGAATTTGTCTTTACTGCCGGCGAGCAGGAATTCTATGCGGAAAAAGGTTTTGTAAATGAGCCTCAGCGCTGCAAAGAATGCAGAATTGCAAGAAAAAATGCCGCTAAAGCTCCAAGAGAAAATCACGAAGCTACCTGTGCAGAGTGCGGAAAGTCATGTGTTGTGCCCTTTAAGCCGACAGACGGACGCCCTGTATATTGCAGCGACTGTTTCGCAAAAAGAAACAGTCAGTAACAGACTTGAATAAGCAGTAGTTATTAAGCCATCGAAGGATGGCTTCTTTCTTTTATACAGACATAAAAAAGAAAAAAGAAGCCTTAAAAATTAAGACTTCTTTTAACTATGGCGCAGAAGGAGAGATTCGAACTCTCGCGTCGGTTTCCCGGCCTACGCCCTTAGCAGGGGCGCCTCGTCACCAGCTTGAGTACTTCTGCGTGTAACTAGGTTTTTACCTGTCAAGTTTTGCAACATCGTGCAGTAATTACTTTACCATAAGTAATTACAAAAGTCAAGGAAAATTTATAATAAAGAGAGCAAAAAATATTTGAATTAATGCTAAAAATTTCTTGACAATGATATAAACTTATGTTAATATATCTAAGCATTCACGCAGAGGTATCGAAGTGGTCATAACGAGGCGGTCTTGAAAACCGTTTGGGTTCACGCCCGCGTGGGTTCGAATCCCACCCTCTGCGCCATAGTTAAAAGAAGTCTTAATTTTTAAGGCTTCTTTTTTTCTTTTTCAACAAAAATCAGCCATACATATCATATATACGCTTGATTTTTACGGCACGGGTTTGCTTTTATTTAATAACATTATAAATAGATAATCGAAAATCGACAATACATATATAATCTCCAATTCGTCATTGGAGGTTTTTTGTTATATTGTTGCATATTTATTCAATGTATTGCATATTTATAATAATTTTTGCAATATCTATTGACATCAAAATATTAAGTTGTATAATAATTTAAGTTTAATAAATAAGGTGAGAAAATGAAAAAGATATTTATAGACGGAAGTCAGGGTACTACCGGCTTAAAAATATACAACAGATTTGAAAACAGAGACGATATTCAAATTCTGCACATAGACCCCGAAAAGCGTAAGGATGCCAAAGAGCGTGCAAAAATGATAAACGACTCGGACATAACCTTTTTATGTCTGCCCGATGAAGCAAGCATAGAGGCTGTTTCACTTGTTGAAAACGATAAGGTAAAAATTATCGACACTTCAACGGCACACAGAACAAATCCCGAATGGGCATACGGCTTTCCGGAACTTGATAAAAAATTCAGAGATAAAATCAAATCGTCAAACCGCATTGCGGTTCCCGGATGTTATGCAAGCGGCTTTAACAGCATAGTATATCCGTTAATTGCAAACGGTGTAATAAATGCCGATTATCCCCTCACCTGCTATGCCATGAGCGGTTACACGGGCGCAGGAAAAAAAGGAATTGCACAATACGAGGACGAAAACAGAGATCCCGAATTGGACTCTCCCAGAGAATACGCTTTGACTCAGCAACACAAGCACCTAAAAGAAATGCGTGCAATCAGCGAACTTTCGAGGACGCCGATATTTGCACCTCACATCTGCGATTATCCACAGGGTATGGTTGTAAACATTGCGTTATACACCGATATGATGAACAAGAGCAAATGTCCCGAAGAACTTATCGAAATGTATGCCTCTCACTACGAGGGTGAAGAGTTCATCAAAGTGCGTGAGAGCGGTTATATAAAATCTATGATTGGCTCAAACAATTTTGCAAGCCGTGACGATATGGAAATCTTAGTTAACGGAAACGATGAGAGAATAATTATTTCATCAAGGTTTGACAATTTGGGCAAAGGCGCAAGCGGTGCGGCAATTCAATGTATGAATATCGCTTTGGGTCTTGACGAAAAAACAGGATTAAACTTAAAAGAATAATATAACGCATAGGAGATTAACATAATGAACGAAATGAAATACACAGACGGCGGCATATGCGCCGCTAAGGGTTTCAAAGCCGCCGGAACATATTGCGGCATCAAAAAGCCGGCTAACGACGACCCGTCAGTCAAACACAAAAACGACATATGCATGTACGTTTCCGACAAAGTATGCAACGCTGCTGCGGTTTACACTCAAAACAAGGTCAAGGGTGCGCCGATTATCGTTACAAAAGCAAATCTGGAAAAAAGCGGAAACAAGGCTGTTGCTGTCATAGCAAATTCTAAAAACGCAAACACCTGCAATGCGGACGGCGTCGAAAAAGCCGAGAGAATGTGCGAACTTGTATCAAACGAACTCGGTATACCAAAAGAACAGGTTATCGTTGCTTCAACAGGCGTAATCGGTCAGGTGCTCCCCATAGAACCGATTGAAAAGGCTGTTCCGATTTTGGCGTCTGAACTGAGTTATAACGCAAACGAAGAAGCGGCAAAAGCGATTATGACCACCGACACGGTAAAAAAAGAATACGCCGTAGAATTTGAAATAGACGGAAAAATATGCAGACTCGGCGGTATGGCCAAGGGCTCGGGAATGATTCACCCGAATATGGCTACCACTTTGAACTTTATCACAACCGACTGTGCAATCAGTGAGGTAATGCTTCAGGCGGCACTGAGCGATATTGTTCAAATTACATACAACTGTCTTTCAATCGACGGAGACACATCAACTAACGATATGGTTGTTCTTATGTCAAACGGTTTAGCGGAAAACAATGAAATCGTTGAGGAATCGGTTGAATACGAAATATTCAAAAAAGCACTTTACGAAGTTATGGCAAACCTCACAAAAATGCTCGCAAAGGACGGCGAGGGCGCAACGAAACTGATTGAGTGCACAGTAAGCGGCGCAGACAAGAGAGACACCGCCATTACTGTTGCTAAAAGCGTTGTATGTTCTACCCTCTTTAAGGCTGCGATTTTCGGCGAGGACGCAAATTGGGGCAGAATTTTATGTGCAGTAGGATATGCCGACGCAAAGTTTGACATAAACAAAGTGGATGTTGACCTCAAGAGTGAATTCGGCACGGTCGCTGTTTGCAGAAACGGTGCAGGCGTTGAATTCAGCGAAGAAAAAGCGGCGGAAATTCTTTCCTCGGATGAAATTTATGTTCTTATAAATCTTAACGACGGAAGCAAAGAAGCTACCGCATGGGGCTGTGACTTAACATATGATTACGTAAGAATAAACGGCGATTACAGAACCTGATAAAGATATGAGGAGGACAGGTTATGAACACTATTGATAACGAGATGAAAGCAAAGACCATAGCGGAGGCTTTGCCGTACATTCAACTTTATCGCAAAAAGACCATAGTAGTAAAATACGGCGGCAATGCCATGATAAACGAGGAACTGAAAGAGGCTGTAATGCACGATCTTGTACTTCTCTCAACGGTCGGCATAAAAGTAGTTCTCGTGCACGGCGGCGGACCTGCGATAAATGAAACGCTCAACAAAATAGGTGTAGAAAGCAAATTTTCAAACGGTTTAAGAGTAACAGACAAAGAAACCGTTGATGTGGTACAAATGGTACTTGCAGGCAAGGTAAACAAAGACCTTGTATGCAAAATAGGAAATCTCGGCGGTCATGCAATAGGACTATCGGGAATGGACGGAAATATGATAAAGTGCAAGCCGCTTGATGACGAGCACGGATATGTCGGAGAAATAATCGACACAAACATGGATGTAATAAACGAGGTTTTGGCAAACAACTTCATTCCCGTTATTTCAACCATAGGCTATGATGAAAACGGCAACTGCTACAACATAAACGCAGACACGGTTGCGGCACAAATTGCAGGCGACCTGAAAGCAGCGGCGCTTATTTCGATGACTGACATTGTGGGTCTTTTAAGAGATGTGAGCGACGAGTCAACGAAAATTCAAAGAGTGCTTATTTCCGACATTCCGGCATTAATCGCAGACGGAATAATCAAAGGCGGAATGATACCGAAAATCGACTCAATGACTCAGGCAATAAGAAACGGATGCGAAAAGGCATTCATAATTGACGGAAGAGTTCCCCACTCCATACTGATGGAACTTTTGACCGATGAGGGTCTCGGTACAATGTTTAGGAGCAGATAACGATGATGAACACTAAAGAACTTGATGACAAATATATTGCTCACTCATACGGCAGATTTGATGTTTGCTTAACAAAGGGCAAAGGTTCTGTTTTATATGACGAGGGCGGAAAAAAGTACATAGATTTCACATCGGGTATCGGGGTAAATTCATTTGGAATTTGCGATGAGATTTGGAGGGACGCAGTTGAGGAGCAACTCGGCAAGGTTCAGCATACAAGCAACCTTTATTACACCGAACCGTGTGCAAAGCTGGCAAAACTTCTATGTGAAAAAAGCGGTATGAAAAATGTATTTTTCTCAAACTCCGGTGCAGAGGCAAACGAGGGTGCAATTAAATTTGCGAGAAAGTACAGTTTTGATAAATACGGCGAGGGCAGACACAACATAATCACTCTGACAGATTCATTCCACGGCAGGACGATAACCACTCTCGCCGCAACGGGACAGGACGAGTTTCACACCGATTTTGCACCTTTTACGCAGGGTTTCAAATACTGCAAAGCAAACGACATTGATGAACTTAAAAAACTTGCAACAGACGATGTTTGTGCCATTATGTTTGAGTGCATTCAGGGCGAAGGCGGAGTTAATAATCTAAGCGTAGAGTTCATAAATGAAATTGCAAAGATTGCAAAGGAAAAAGACATATTGATTATCGTTGACGAGGTGCAAACGGGCAACGGCAGAACCGGTAAATTTTATGCTTACCAGAATTATTCTCTCTGCCCCGACATAGTAACTACCGCAAAAGGTCTCGGCGGCGGATTGCCTATTGGTGCAGTACTCTTTGGCGAAAAGTTAAGCACTACGGTAACACCGGGTTCTCACGGCTCAACTTTCGGCGGCAATCCGATAGTTGCAGCAGGTGCAATAAGCATCGTTGAAAGAATGGACGAAAAGTTCTTAGCAGATGTAAGAGCCAAAGGAAAGTACATAACGGATTATATAAAAAGCATTAAGGGAGTAAAAGATATCAGCGGCATGGGTCTTATGATAGGAATACTCACGGACAAGAATGCATCAGATATTGCAAAAGAATGTCTTAAAAACGGTCTGCTTGTGCTGACTGCACACAAAAACAAGGTTAGACTTCTCCCTGCTCTTAACATAAATTACAATGAAATTGACGAAGGACTGAAAACACTCAAGGAGGTTATTGAAAAATGAAACATTTACTCAAATTACAGGATTTAGACAAGAACGAGATACTTGATATTCTCAATCTTGCCGACCAATTAAAATACGAAAATCACAACAAAATAGAGCACCACATTCTCAAGGGCAAGACTCTCGGTATGATTTTTCAAAAAAGTTCTACAAGAACAAGAGTAAGTTTTGAAACCGGAATGTATCAACTAGGCGGTCAGGCTCTTTTCCTCTCGAACCGTGATTTACAAATCGGCAGAGGCGAACCTGTTGAAGATACAGCAAGAGTTCTCTCCCGTTATCTCGACGGAATTATGATAAGAACCTTTGAGCAGTCCGAAGTTGAGGCACTTGCAAAATACGGTTCAATTCCGATTATAAACGGTCTTACAGACTACTGTCACCCTTGTCAAGTCCTAGCCGACCTTATGACAATAAGAGAATACAAAAAGAGTTTTGACGGTCTGAAATTCTGCTTTATCGGCGACGGAAACAATATGGCAAACAGCCTTATCGTAGGTGCAATCACCATGGGTATGGAATGTTCTGTTGCATGTCCCGACGGCTACAAGCCCGATGCGCAGATTATGAAGTGGGCAAATGAAAACGGAAAGTTCACCTGCTCGTCCGACATTCTCGAATGTGCAAAGAATGCCGATGTTCTTTACACCGATGTTTGGGCTTCAATGGGTCAGGAAGAAGAAAAGGCAGAAAGAGAAAAGATTTTCAAAGACTTCCAGATTAACGACAATGTTATGGCAGTTGCCAACGATAACGCAATGGTTCTTCACTGTCTCCCTGCTCACAGAGAGGAAGAGATAACCGCAAAGGTATTTGAGGAGCACGCAAACGAAATATTCGACGAGGCAGAAAACAGACTCCACGCACAAAAAGCCGTTCTCGTAAAGTTAATGCAAGACTGAAATAACTAAAAATTAAGACCGACATCGAATGATGTCGGTCTTTTATTGTATGATGTCGGTCTTAGATTGTTGAGAAAGTTTCTGAATTTCGTTTTCTTGCGAACTTTGCTGTACGATGGTACCGCTTGTGAGCAAAAAACGAAAAACGCCAAAAGTGCCGTAAACTCGATGTTTGCGGTACTTTTACAATCCCTCCGTCAACACTTCGTGTTGCCACCTCCCTTTACACAAGGGAGGCATTAAGCGGTTAATTAATTTTATTGGCGTGCTTCAGGAGCTTTATCGACAGTAAAAGACCGACATCGAATGATGTCGGTCTTTTACTGTATATGGTGTTTTTATTTTGTCCAATACTTAACGGTCAGACATTTTGAATTTTGTGTTTTGCCTGCGTTAATACTGCCGTTTTTAAGTGAGGTGTAAACATTGGCATATCCCTCATTATAATTCTTGTCGTCAAGTGTATTGCCTTTATCATCGGTATAAGTAGCTTTATTTGAAATATTAGTTACATACAAACAATCATTTGAGCAATCGGCAAGATAATCAGTGCCACCCTTATATGATTTAAGAGCGTTATTAACTGCGGTACTGTAATCAAGCACGACACTTGCAAGGCAGTTACCCATATCGTTTTGGTCAATCCCACAACCGAAGCCGTAAACCTGATGGCTTATCTTTTGGGTTGCGGTGAATATAGAAGCACTCTGCGAATTGCCTCCGCCGAATACCACCTGTGTTCCGTCATCATACATAGCCTCAATAATTGATGAATACCTATCCGTCATTTCAAACGAGGTTCTGTAAGCATATTCATTCTCCATTACGATGCCGGTTGAGCGACCTTGGTTATCTATATTTTCCCACTTATAAAACATATATCCGTCGCTCGGTGCATCAGCCACCAAATTAACCTTATCCCCTGCACGGTACGAACCGGAGCCCGAACCGTTTTCAACGGTAACATTAAAAGTAGGAGAATCTGATTTAACATAAACGGGTGTAAGATTAATCTCAGACTGTTCGGCTACATTGATTTTTGTTACTGATGAATTGACATCCTCAAGAACGTCCTGAACATCGCTCTCCCAGCGTTCAAAAACCATTCCTTTTTCTGCGGCAGGTGCGCTTATTTCGGTACTTGAATTTTTCTCTACATTGTAGGTCGAGCCGCCCTTAACATTAACGCTGACGATATCGGCGTCTCTGTAAACTGCTGTAAGAGTACAGTCGCAGTCTCCCACAAGCAAATTAATTGTGTCCTTTTTATCGGAATTTATATTTACTTTTTTATCTTTAACTCCGTTTGTATTACTTTTTTTCTCCCAGTGGTCAAAAACTTTTCCGCTCGGTGCCGGGTCTGCAACAACGGTAACATTTTGACCGTCGGTGTAAACTCCGGAGCCTGTTCCGTTTTCTACCGTAACCTTAAAGGTCTCTTCCTTTGATTCCTCAATCTTTTGGTAAACAGGTCTTACGGTAAATGAGTAATCATAATTAAGATTCTGTGCGTCATACTCTGCATAATCCATATAAATCGGCTTTGCGATTTCATCGGCAGCGTAAGCAGCGCCGTTTACAAATCCCTTGCCGTAAGCATGGGAAATCTTATCAGAAACCGAGCCAAAGTAGCCGAGTTTATTCATGCCAAGAGCTACGCTCGCATAGCCTGCCAAAAAGCCTGCCTGATTGGTATCAAAGCTGACAGTCATAACATTATCAAATTTATTGACCTGATCGCTGCCTTCGGAGTGAGGATATGCATCAACCAAAAGGAAATTAACATCACTGTATTTTTCGGCACATTCGTTAAGTGCCACAGCGAGCTTATCGCCCTGCATAACAATATACTGTGCTCCGTTATCTACGGCGAGAGAAATATATTTATCTATCGTTTCGACGCTGATATTACCATCATCATCGGTACCGGGCTGATAATAGCGACAGCGACAATTCAAATTGTTTTCCTGACAGTAATTTTTAACTCCGTTCCAAGCATTTTGATTCTGAGCCTTATCGTTTATAGAACCACCGTCTGTGATATACACAATATCAAAGGCGGTATTTGCATTTTTTGCACAGCCGCTAAGTGCTAAAGCAGAGCAAAGAGCAATAATCAAAACCAAAAATAACGACAAAAATCTTTTCATATTAATTGCCTTCCAAATTAAATAATTATATATTATAATATATCAAATCACTTCGCATTTTGCAATAGCAATTAGTCAAAATACATTGATTTAACATAAACATTATTATATAATTAACCTAACAAGTGACAAAAGGATTGATTAAATGCAAACAGAGCAAACGAAATACATAAGACAAATAACGGATTTCAAACCGGAAATAGCAATTATATTGGGTTCGGGACTCGGCGAACTTGCCGAAAAAGTGAAAAATAAAATATCAATTGCATATAAAAACATACCGAATATGCCGATTTCCACCGCTCCGTCACACAAGGGTGAACTTATTTTGGGAGAACTTGCCGGGAAAAAAGTTGCTGTGATGCAAGGACGAGTGCACCTCTACGAGGGCTACACTCCACAGGAAATTTTAATTCCGATAAGAATGCTAAAGGATTTAGGTGCAGAAAAAATTATTTTAACCAATGCCGTAGGAGCAATTAACAAAAACTTTAATGTCGGCGAGCTAATGATGATTACGGACCACATTTCTTGCTTTATCGACAGTTGCTTAATCGGCAGGAATGATGATAATTACGGCGTTCGTTTTCCGGATATGAGCAATGTATACGATGCCGATTTGCAAAATATAATCGAAAAGACCGCAAAAGACAATAACATTAAACTGAACAAAGGTGTATTCGTTCAACTTAAAGGTCCGCAGTTTGAGACACCGGCAGAGATAAGAATGCTCGAAAAACTCGGTGCAGACGCCGTCGGTATGAGCACGGTAATCGACGCAATAGCGGCTAAGCACTGCAAAATGAAAGTATGTGCCGTAAGCCTTATATCAAACATGGCGTGCGGAATATCAGAGCGACCGCTGAGCAGCGACGAGGTATGCGAAGCAGCAGAAAAAGCCGCACCGATATTTGAAAAGTTGATAACAGAGATAACGAGGAATATGTAAATGCAAAATATGTACTTAAAGAGCGGAAAACTTTTTGTGCTTGACCAAACCAAATTACCGAACGAGGAAGTATATTTTACTCCGAAAACAAAAGAGGATTATTACTACGCAATCAAAACACTTCAGGTAAGAGGTGCTCCGGCAATAGGAATTTTCGCAGGATACGCAATGGCAATGCTTGACGAAAATAAAGAGGAGTTAAAAGCATATCTTGATTCGTGCAGACCGACTGCGGTAAACCTAAGTTATGCTACATCAAGAATGCTTAAAGCATACAAAGACGGCAAAAATCTGCTTGACGAAGCAACGGCAATACACAACGAAGATATAGAAATGTGCAGAAAAATCAGCGAATACGGTCTATCGCTTTTGCATGACGGAGACGGCGTACTGACCCACTGCAACGCAGGAGAACTTGCAACCAGCAAGTACGGCACAGGGCTCGGTCCTCTGATTTTAGGAGCAGAAAAAGGATATAATTTTCACGCCTATGTTGACGAAACAAGACCGCTGTTACAGGGGGCAAGGCTGACATCGTACGAACTTGAAAAGGCAGGAATTGACACAACGCTCATTTGTGACAATATGGCAAGCCTTGTTATGAAACAAGGTAAAATAAACGCAGTTCTTGTAGGAACGGACAGAATTGCCGCAAACGGCGACATAGCAAACAAGATAGGCACATCGGGCGTTGCAATTCTCGCAAAATATTACGGCATACCGTTTTATGTTTTAGGTCCTTATTCAACCATCGACTATAAATGTAAAACCGGAGACGACATTGTTATCGAAGAAAGAGAACAATCCGAAATCAAGGAAATGTGGTACAAAAAGCCTATGGCTCTGCCTGAGACAAAATGTTACAATCCGGCATTTGATGTTACGGACAACAGCCTGATTACCGCTATTATTACAGACAGAGGTATTCTCAGAGCACCGTACAGGGAAAGTCTTGAAAGGATAAAAGACAATGATTAAGTTCACAAACGGATATATACTCAGCAAAGACTTTGAGCTGATAAAAGATGATGTGTATGTAAAGGGAGACAGCATATACAAGATAGGCAAATGTGATGAGAAAGCAGACAGTGTTTATAACCTAAACGGCAATTTGCTTATGCCGTCTTTTAAAAATGCACACACGCATTCGGCTATGACCTTCGGCCGCTCGCTTGCGGATGATTTACCGCTTCAATCTTGGCTCAGCGACGAAATTTTCCCAAGAGAGGCAAAATTAGAGAGTCGGGACATATACGATTTATCCATGCTTGCATTCCTTGAATACCTGACATCGGGCGTCAGCGCCTGCTTTGATATGTATTATCACCCCGATATGATGGCAAAGGCAAGCACCGACTTAGGTTTCAGAACGGTTATGACAAGCGGACTGAATAATTTTTGTGAAAGTATTCAGAGTGTTGAGGATTATTACAAGAGATACAATTCTTACAGTGATTTAATCAGTTACAAACTTGGATTTCACGCAGAATACACAACCGACAAAAAACTAATTTTCGGTATTTCAAAACTTGCCGAGAAATACGAAGCACCCGTATTTCTCCACGCAAGCGAAACTAAGACAGAGGTGGAAGACTGTATAAAAAGATACGGCAAATCCCCTACTCTGTTTTTGGACGAGATGGGAATATTCAATTATGGCGGAGGCGCATACCATAGTGTATGGGTTAGCGATGATGATTTGGAGGTTTACAAAAAGCGTGGCATTTGGGCAATAATCAATGCAGGCTCGAACGCAAAACTCGCCTCGGGCATTGCCCCTGTTTCAAAGATGCTAAAAAAAGGCATAAACATTGCAATAGGAACAGACGGACCGTCCAGCAACAACGCTCTTGATATGTTCAGAGAAATGTATCTGATAGAAGCAACTCAAAAACTAAATGACAAAGACGCTGCATCAACAGACCCGATAGAAATATTAAAAGCGGCTACAATCGGTTCTGCTCATTGTATGGGGCTTTATGACTGCGACACCATAGCTGAGGGGAAAAAGGCGGATTTAATTGTAATTGATTTGCACAAACCGAGTATGCAGCCGATAAACAACATACTCAAGAACATTGTTTACAGCGGCTCTAAGGACATAGTTAAAATGACTATGGTAAACGGTAGGATTTTATATGAAAACGGCGAATTCAAGGGCGTAGACGCCGAAAAGATATATTATAACGCCCAAAAGGCAACAGACAGGCTGAAATAACACAGTAATACAAAAAGCAACAGTATTGAATTTTTGTTTCAAACTGTTGCTTTTTTATTTATACTAAAAATATGTTGAACAAAAGATAAAAAAGAGTGGCACAAAAGTGGCACAAAATCGTTTTTGCAATTTTCTCTTAAAAGAAAAAACCGCCAAACACCTAAGTTTAGCGGTTTACAGGTGGAGCTGATAACCGGATTTGAACCGGTGACCTCATCCTTACCAAGGATGCACTCTACCGACTGAGCTATATCAGCAAAATGGCGACCCGAAACGGGCTCGAACCGTCGACCTCCAGCGTGACAGGCTGGCGTTCTAACCAACTGAACTACCGGGCCATTTCTCACCTGCCTAAGTATTATAACGAATTAGGCAGGTTATGTCAAGAAATATTTACTAACTTATTAAAATTTACAATGCAATAGTTTCGCAGTAAATACATCTGTATGTGCCGTTTGTATCGGTAAGTTTGAAAATATGGTCGATATTTTCGTTATTACAGATACAGTGCGGATTGGCACACTTTACGACATTTTTAATTTCAAGAGGGAGAATAAGTTTTCTCTTTTCCACTCTCTTACTGTCTTTAATGACATTAACGGTAGCGTTTGGAGCAAGGAAAGCGATAATATCAAAATCAAGGTCGATAAGAGAGTTAATCTTAATTATATCCTTTACCTCATTTTTTTTGCTCTTTGCGTTAGTTATAATAGCTACCTGACAATCGAGTTTATTAAGCGAAAGATGGTTATAAATTTTCATACCGACGCCTGCGGGAATGTGATCTATAACATATCCGTTTTCAATAGAATCAATATTCAAGATTTCCACCCCATTTCAAGAGATTAATGATTAATGCCATACGCATATATTTTCCGTTAAGAGCCTGCTCAAAATATTTTGCTCGGGGATCATCGTCAACATCGGTTGAAATTTCGTTAATCCTCGGAAGCGGATGCATAATTGTCAAATTTTCCTTAGCATCTTTCAGTTTTGCTCGATTAAGAATAAATGCATCCTTATGTTTAAGATATTCCTCCTCGGAGAAAAATCTTTCTCTTTGAATTCTGGTCATATAAAGAACATCAAGCTCGCTCATTACATCCTCGAGCTTTTCTACCTGCTTATATTCGGCACCGCTCGGTATAAGCACATCTTTGATGATATAATCAGGAACCCTGAGTTCATCGGGTGCAATAAGGACAAATCGAACATTTTTATATCTGCTCATCGCCTTAATGAGAGAATGAACTGTTCTGCCGAATTTCAAATCACCGCAAAGACCGATTGTCACATCATTTAACTTTCCTTTTTCTCTGTAAATTGTGAGCAAATCAGCAAGAGTCTGTGTAGGATGAGCATGTCCGCCGTCACCTGCGTTGATAATCGGAACAAGCGATTTATTAACAGCGACTCTTGGTGCGCCTTCAAGCGGATGACGCATAGCGATAATATCCGCATAATTAGATACTATACGAACAGTGTCCTCTACCGTTTCGCCCTTTGAGGCAGAAGAGGAAGAAGCCTCGGAAAATCCTAACACATTTCCCCCGAGTTCGTACATAGCCGCCTCAAAGGAAAGGCGTGTTCTTGTACTCGGTTCAAAGAACAAAGTCGCAAGTTTTTTACCCTCACAAATATGAGCGTACTTCTTTTTATTGGCAATAATATCGTTTGCAAGTTCGATCATATCGTCAATTTCTTTAAGTGATAAATCTGTGGTATCCAGCAAATGCCGCATAAAAATCTCCTCCTGAGAAAAAAATTTATTAATCCTTTGCGCCGTTAACGGCAAGATAATCTTTTATACGCTGAACATTCTCAGCATTCTTTTCGTCCTCTTCAAGGTACTCTATAATATCGTAAACATCAACAACAGAGTAAACAGGAAAGCCGTACTCTTCGCCGACCTCAGCCATCGCGGATTTTTCACCCTGACCCTTTTCCTTACGGTCAACCATAACGAAAGTAGCCGCAACCTTAGTACCCTCAAGTTTTGAGAGAATTGACATACTTTCACGGATTGCGGTGCCGGCGGTAATAACATCCTCAACAATAACTATTTCTTCACCGCTGTGTGGCTTATAGCCTACGAACACACCGCCTTCGCCGTGGTCCTTTTCTTCTTTTCTGTTAAAGAAGAACGGAACATCGAGACCTTTATCTGCAAGTGCAACGCTTACAGAAACGGCAATCGGAATACCCTTATATGCCGGACCGTAAAGAACGGTTTTTTTATTTCCGATTTTCTCAAAATAAGCCTTAGCGTAAAACTGACCGAGGGTTTTAATCTGCTCACCTGTTTTAATCTCGCCTGCGTTAATAAAGTAAGGGATTTTTCTGCCACTTTTAGCTGTGAAATCTCCGAATTTAAGCACGCCTGCGCTCTCTAAAAATTCAATAAATTCTCTCTTATATAATTCCATATTTTTCTCCTTATCTATATCAGCCGATAAATTCCTTACAACATCTTCTGTAAGCGGCAACAGGGTCATCTGCCTGAGTGATAGGTCTGCCGACAACTATATAATCGGAGCCAATCTCTCTTGCTTTTTCGGGAGTGGTAACTCTAACCTGATCGCCGACCTCACCGTCTGCAAAACGAACACCCGGGGTAACAGTGATAAAATCCTTTGAGCATGCCTGTTTTACCATACCTGCCTCAAGCGGTGAGCAAACAACACCGTCAAGTCCCGCAATCTTAGCGTTTTGAGCATACTTAACGATAGTATCGTTAATAGAAGCGTTAATGAGAAGTTCTTTTTGCATACGCTCCTCACTTGTTGAAGTTAGCTGAGTAACGGCAATCAAAATCGGCCTTGTGCCGTCCTCTCTTGTAAGTCCCTCAAGAGCCGCTTTCATCATATCTATTGTACCTGCGGCATGAAGATTTGTCATATCTACATCAAGTTTTGAAAGCACAGCCATTGATTTTTTTACGGTATTTGGGATATCATGAAGTTTCAAATCAAGAAAAATCTTATGACCTCTGCGTTTAATTTCTCTTACAATCGACGGACCCTCTGCGTAAAAAAGTTCCATACCGATTTTAACAAAAGGTTTTTCCTCAGTAAATTTATCAAGGAACTTAAATGTATCATCTGCACTCGCAAAATCGCAAGCAATAATTACGTCCTTTCCCATTAATCAACCACTCCTATAATATCACTTATTTTTTCAATACCGAGCTTTTCGCATTCAGCGGGAAGTTGCTCGATAATGTCTTTACATACATATGGATTGACAAGGTTAGCCGCACCGACCTGTACGGCGGTTGCGCCTGCCATCATCATCTCTATTACATCCTTTGCCGTACTAACGCCGCCGCAACCCATAACAGGTATATTACAAGCCTTTGAAACCTGATACACCATTCTGACGGCAACGGGAAAAATTGCATCACCGCTGAAACCGCCCATTTTATTTGCTATAACAGGCTGTCTGCGTTTAATATCAACACGCATACCGAGCAGTGTATTCACCAGGCAAATACCGTCTGCTCCTGCATCTTCGCAAGCCTTTGCGATAGATACAATATCGGTTACATTAGGTGAGAGTTTAATAAACACAGGCTTTGTTGTAACAGCCTTAACCGCTCTGGTTACCTCTGCCGCCGCTTCGGGAGATGTTCCGAAAGACATTCCGCCGCCGTGAACATTGGGACATGAAACATTAACCTCAAGTATTCCCACCTGCTCCTCTCTGTCGAGGAGTTCGCAGGTATAAGCATAATCATCAACGCTAAATCCCGAAACATTTGCTATAACTTTTTTATGAAAATACTTTTTCATCTCGGGCAGTTCGTGTTCAATTACATGATGAACGCCCGGATTTTGAAGTCCTACGGCATTAATCATTCCGTTTTTGCATTCAGCAATTCTCGGAGTCGGATTGCCAAAGAGTGCGTCCTTTGTAGTTCCCTTAAAAGAAAAGGAGCCGAGAATGTTTATATCGTAAAAATCCTTAAATTCATTTCCAAAGCCAAAAGTGCCTGAGGCGGGGACTATCGGATTATCCATTTGCATTCCCGCAAGATTTACGGACAAATCTACCATATAATCTCCTCCTTTACCAAAACAGGACCGTCCTTACAGATTCGCTTATTGCCGTACTTTGTTTTACAAGAGCAACCCATACATGCACCGAATCCGCAACCCATTCTTTCCTCAAAGCTGAACTGTCCCGAAGTACTTGTGGAGTTGTAAACTGCCTTAAACATAGGAAGAGGTCCGCAAGTGTAAAAATAATCGTAATCCAAATCGGTCATAGCGTCGGTTACAAAACCCTTAATTCCATAACTTCCGTCAACTGTTGTCACCAAAGTATTACAACCGAGAGCCTTAAACTCGTCCTCATAAAAAACTTCGCTTTTTGTATTAAATCCGAGGACGACAGTCGGCTTTTGACCGTCTGCTAAAAGAGCCTTTGCGAGATTATACATAGGCGGAACACCGACTCCGCCGCCGATAAGAAGCGGCTTTGTCGATTTTGTTATGTCATAGCCGTTACCTAGTCCTGTCAGAACATCAAGAACTTCACCGCTCTCCAGTTTTGAGAGTTGCTCTGTTCCCTCTCCGACAATTTTATATATAATAGTTATACTTTTATCGTCATAATCGCACACAGAAATAGGTCGACGAAGAAATTTGCCCTCAAGGCGTATATTGATAAACTGTCCCGGAGCGGTTATATACCGAGTATCACCGCCGAGAACCATTTTATACACATCATTTGTCAATGCGACATTTGATAAAATTTGATAATTATTTTGCTTATACATAAATTATTCCTTATCCGCATCAATGGTGGACACGCCGAGTGTGATTTCCTCAAGAACATCAAGAAGAACCTTAACAGTATCAAGAGAAGTAAACATAGTTACATTATTATCAACTGCCGCACGGCGAATTTCAGAGCCGTCAGAGTGGCTGTCGCCTGCGTTAATATCAATAGTGTTAATAACATAAGCAATATGTCCCTGTCGCAAAGCCATAAGGATTTCGTCACTGTCGTCTGCGGTAAGCTTACGGCGCACTCTTGTTCTGATATTATGCTCCTTAAGATACTTTGCCGTGCCCTCGGTAGCCTCAATATTAAATCCAAGGTCATAAAATCTCTTAATGAGAGGAAGTGCTCTTGGCTTATCCTGGTCGGCTACGGTTACGAGAACAGTGCCGTAGTTTGCAACATTCATACCCGAAGCCTGAATAGCCTTATAGAGTGCACGGGTAAGCGATTTATCATATCCGATTGCCTCACCCGTTGACTTCATTTCAGGTGAAAGGTAGGTATCCATACCTTTAAGTTTGCTGAACGAAAAAGCAGGAGCTTTTACATACCAGCGCTTCATCTCAGGCTCATATACCTGAGTAATGACCTGCTCTTTAAGGCTGTGGCCGAGAATAACCTGAGTTGCGATATGAGCCATAGGTACATTGGTAGCCTTTGAGAGGAACGGCACGGTACGTGACGAGCGTGGATTAACCTCGATAACATACACATCATCGTTTTCGTCGGCAATGAACTGGATATTATAAAGACCGACAATTCCGATTGCTTTACCGAGTCTTACGGTATAATCAATAATTTGGTCTTTTACATGCTGAGATACAGAAAATGTGGGATATACGGAAATACTGTCGCCCGAGTGAACGCCTGTTCTCTCTACATGCTCCATAATACCCGGAATATATACATCCTCACCGTCGCAAATTGCGTCAATTTCAAGTTCCTTGCCCATAATGTACTTATCGACAAGAACAGGTTGCTCTGTGTTGACCTCAACGGCTGTTTGAAGATAATGTCTGAGCGACTCCTCATTTGCGACAATCTGCATTGCTCTGCCGCCGAGAACAAATGACGGACGAACAAGCACCGGATAACCGATTTCTTCGGCGACCTTAACGCCTTCCTCTATATCGGTTACAGCCTCACCCTTTGGCTGTGGAATACCAAGCTCAATCATAACCTTTTCAAATGAATCTCTGTTTTCCGCTCTGTTAATAGCGTCAACATCAGTACCGATAATCGGAACACCGAGAGCATCCAGCGGAGCGGCAAGGTTAATGGCAGTCTGTCCGCCGAGAGAAACAACAATTCCGAGCGGATGTTCAAGTTCGATTACATTCATAACATCCTCAACGGTCAGCGGCTCAAAATAAAGTTTGTCCGATGTGGTATAGTCGGTTGAAACGGTCTCGGGGTTATTATTGATAACTATGGCCTCATAGCCTGCCTCACGGATAGACCAAATCGCATGAACCGTAGAATAGTCAAATTCAACGCCCTGACCTATACGGATAGGACCCGAGCCGAGCACGATAATCTTTTTCTTATCGCTGACGATTGATTCGTTTTCCTGCTCATAAGTTGAATAGAAATAAGGAACATAGGAATCAAACTCGCTGGCGCAGGTATCAATCATCTTATATACCGGGAAGAGTTTATTTTCCTTACGGATATTATATACATCTCTTTCGCTCATCTTCCAAAGGCGTGCGATATATTTATCGGAAATGCCCATTCTCTTAGCTTCTCTGAGGGTAGGAAGATCACCGACATTTGCTTTTATTTCTTCTTCAAAGTCAACAATATGCTTAATCTTTTCGAGGAAGAACATATCAATCTTTGTATTATCGTAAATCATATTGATGTCGGCGCCGTGATAGAGAAGTTCCGCAATGGCAAAGAGTCTGTCATCGGTTCCGATTTTGATATATTCCATAAGTTCGTCATAGGTGTAGGTGTCGAACTTCTTATCGTAAAGGTGATTTACGCCTGTTTCGAGAGAACGCACAGCTTTAAGCAGTGACTCCTCAAATGTTCTGCCGATAGCCATAACCTCGCCCGTTGCTTTCATCTGAGTGTTAAGCGAATTATTGGCATCGGTGAACTTATCAAACGGAAAACGTGGAATTTTAGTAACAACATAGTCGAGTGTCGGCTCAAAAGATGCAGGAGTGTTTGCAATTTGAATTTCGTCAAGGTGCATACCTACACTGATTTTTGCAGAAACTCTTGCGATAGGATAACCTGATGCTTTAGAAGCAAGAGCAGACGATCTCGAAACACGAGGATTAACCTCGATAAGATAATATTGGAATGAAAGAGGGTCAAGAGCAAACTGAACATTACAGCCGCCCTCAATTTTAAGTTCACGAATAATCTTGAGTGCGCTGTCACGAAGCATTTGATACTCTTTATTTGTAAGAGTTTGAGACGGAGCAACTACAACGCTGTCACCGGTATGAATACCGACAGGGTCAAGATTTTCCATATTACAAATAGTAATGGCTGTATCGTTAGCATCACGCATTACCTCGTATTCTATTTCCTTATAACCCTTAATCGACTTTTCAACAAGAACCTGATGAACCGGTGAAAGCGCAAGTGCATTCTTAAGCATGATTCTGCATTCATCTTCATCATCTGCAAAACCGCCGCCTGTACCGCCGAGAGTAAATGCAGGACGAAGAACAACGGGATAGCCTATATCCGAAGCGGCTTTTAAGCCTTCTTCAAGAGTATTTGCAATTTCTGACGGCAAGACGGGCTCGCCGAGACTTTCGCACAAGTCCTTAAACAGTTCTCTGTCCTCTGCCTTTTCGATAGCCTCAAACGAAGTGCCGAGAATCTCTACATCACACTCTTCAAGGACACCTTTCTTTGCAAGTTGAACGGCAAGGTTAAGTCCTGTCTGTCCGCCGAGTGACGGAAGAATGGCGTCGGGTCTTTCGTGACGAATAATTCTTGCAACATATTCGAGTGTAAGAGGCTCCATATATACCTTGTCGGCAATATCTGTATCTGTCATTATAGTTGCGGGGTTTGAGTTAATGAGAACAACCTCATAGCCCTCCTCACGCAGTGCAAGGCAAGCCTGAGTACCGCTGTAATCAAACTCGGCAGCCTGACCGATAACGATAGGACCTGAACCGATTACGAGTACCTTATGTATATCTGTACGCTTTGGCATATTATTCAGCCTCCTTTTTCATCATATTAATAAATTTATCAAAGAGATAAGCACTGTCTTGCGGGCCGGGTGCGGATTCGGGATGATACTGAACGGAAAACAGCTTTTTCTCCTTACACTCGACACCCTCTGCTGTATCGTCAAGCAAATTCTTATGTGTAAGAGTAAGCGGAGTATCTTTAAGAGAATCAATGCTTACGGCATAGGAATGGTTTTGGGAAGTAATTTCAATCTTACCTGTTTCAAGATTCATAACCGGGTGGTTACCGCCTCTGTGGCCGAACTTCATCTTAAACGTTTTGGCTCCGTGAGCAAGAGAAATCATCTGATGTCCGAGGCATATACCGAAAATGGGAAGTTGACCGCTGAGAGATTTAACGAGTTCGATAACCGGAGTAACATATTCCGGGTCGCCGGGTCCGTTCGAGAGAAAGAGTCCGTCCGGCTTAAGTTTAAGAACTTCCTCGGCTGTTGTATTATACGGAACTACCGTAACATTACAGCCCTTTTCGTTAAGTTTTCTGATAATATTGAGTTTAATGCCGCAGTCCACCGCAACAACGTCAAACTTATGATTGGGGGTACGGGAGTACCAGCGTGACTTGCAGGAAACTCGGGATACCATATCGGTCGGAATAACATATTCCCTAACCTCTTTAAGTGCTTCTTCATAGGGTTTATCTGCATCGCAAATCATAACCTTTTGGCTACCCTCATTACGGATAATTCGGGTAATCATCCTTGTATCAACACCGCTGATACCGGGTATATCGTACTCTGCGAGAATTTCCGACAGAGTCTTTGTATATCTGAAATTAGACGGAAGGTCGTTATATTCCCTTACGATAAGACCGCCCATAGTGGGAACTCGGGTTTCAAAATCCTCGTCGTTAATTCCGTAGTTGCCGATAAGAGGATATGTCATACATACCATTTGGTCGGTATATGACGGATCGGAAATAATTTCCTGATAACCCACCATAGAAGTATTAAACACAATTTCGTTTACGGCGGTGACATCGGCACCGAAGCCGTAGCCGTAAAATTCTTTACCGTTTTCAAGAACGATTTTTTTATCATAAGGCTTCATATACAATTTCTCCTTTACATACAGTTAATACATTTTTTCCGCAAAGCTGCCAGCCCTCAAACGGAGTGGCACGACCCATAGAAAGAAATTCATCGGGGTTAACGCTCCATTTTTTATCAAGGTCAAGAAGTGCCAAATCGGCAACTTCGCCCTCTGCGATTTTTCCGCCCGGCAAATCAAAAATTTGCCTCGGCTTAACGCTCATCATTCCAATGAGCTTTGTAAGAGGAATAAATCCCGTTTTAACAAGTTTTGTATAAAGAACGCCAAAGGCCGTTTCAAGTCCTACAACGCCCATTGCCGAGCCTGCAAGTCCCTTTGACTTTTCTTCCTGTGAGTGAGGCGCATGGTCGGTTGCTATAACATCTATCGTACCGTCCAGCACACCCTGCAAAAGTGCCTGCTTGTCCTGTTCGGACCTCAGCGGCGGATTCATCTTAAACCGTCCGTCCTCTTGTAAGTCCTTGTCGCACATAGTAAGATAATGCGGACCTGTCTCGCAGGTTACATTAACGCCGCCAGCCTTTGCTTTTCTGATAATATCAACGCTTTCTTTAGTTGAAATGTGACATACATGGTAATGCACGCCTGTTTTTTTTGCTAGCCGGCAGTCACGCTCAATCTGTTCATATTCCGATGCGGAGCAAATACCCTTATGGTGATGCTCTTTGCAATATTCGCCGTCATGAATATAACCGCCGTGAAGCAGAGAATTAACCTCGCAGTGAGCGGAAATTATTTTACCCGCCTTTTCACACTCGGTCATAGCTTTAAGCATAACATCATCGTCTTGAACGCCTGTGCCGTCATCACTGAAACCGACAGCAATATCTTTGAGTGCATTAAAATCAACCGTTTCTCCTTTGCCCTGTCTGCCCTTCGTGATAGATGCGAAAGGATAGACATTTATTACGGCATCTCTGTCGATTATATCGGTTTGAGCCTTTATACCCTCGAGGCTGTCGGGCACAGGATTGACATTAGGCATGGAACAAACGGCGGTATATCCCCCTGCCGCAGCAGCCAAAGTGCCCGTTTTTATCGTCTCTTTATAAGAAAAACCGGGCTGTCTAAGATGTACATGAACATCTACAAAGCCCGGTACTAAATACTTATCCTGTGCAATAATAACAGCGTCAACTCCATTTTTGGAAATGGAGGTACTAAGGGTATCGATTTTGCCGTCTTTTATAAGAACATCCATTTGTTGAAAACCGTCTCCGATATAACAGAGAGCGCCCTTGATTAGTGTAGTCATATTGCACCTCTTTCGTTTGAATTATTATAATTCAAAATGCAAAAATAGTCAACTGAAAATTAACAAATAAATTAAATATTTTTAATATATAATTAGTTAGTTAAAACATCCTTAAAAGATTGAATTATTATAATTGTTTTAAAAAGCGGATTTGTTCTTTTTCATTATCATAGCCTAAGTTACGGTAAAATGCGTGAGCCTCTTTTCGTGAAAAACCGGAATTAACTCGAATTAAATCTATACCATTTCTTTTTGCCCAAGTTTCAACTTCACCGAGAAGTGCCCTACCATAACCTTTATGTCTGAACTCACTATCCACGGCTAACCCCTGAAGATTGACCATACTTTTATAATAAAGAGTATTGTAAATTTCGGCATGAATAAAGCCGACAATTTTTTCTTCTGTTTCTGCCACATAAACTTTTTCACGGTTTGTGTCAATATTTTCAAGCCTGTATTTTACAAGCTCCGGTTCACATTTATAACCCAAATCGTCAGTTGCAACTTTGCATATTCCCAAATAATCATTTACTTTAGCTTCTCTGAGCATAAAATCACCTCAAGACTAATATAACATACACTTTACACATAAACAAGTACATAAATTAAACGGCGTAACCGATGCTACGCCGTTTTGTTTATTCTTCCGTATTTTCCGTGTTTTCGGTTTGAGTTGCTTGTGCTGTTTCAATCACTTCGCTTTGTGCTTCTTCAACAGCTTCAATTTCTGCAGGAGCATCATCGGTTGAAGATGTTTCTTCTGAAATCGGGAGTGTACCGAACTTCATCAAAGACTCAAATTCTTCGCCGTTAATCTTTTCTTTTTTAAGAAGAGCATTTGCGACAAGTTCGAGTTTATCATAATGCTCTTTAAGAATCTCAACGGTTTTGTCATATGCCTGACGCATAATTTTTTCAACTTCGGCATCAATCCTTGCGGATGTTTCTTCGGAATAGTTATTTACATGACCGTAGTCCTTACCGAGGAAAACTTCGCCGTTTCCGCTGTCATAAACAACAGGTCCGATTGAATCGCTCATACCGTATTTAATTACCATATCACGAACAATCTCGGTAGCACGCTGCAAATCGTTTGACGCACCGGTAGAAATATCATCAAGTGCAAGAGCCTCTGCTACCCTGCCGCCGAACATGGAAACAAGGTTATCAAGCATTTCCTTACGGGAATTATAATTTTCTTCCTGCGGAGTATACCAGGTATAACCGCCTGCTCCGAGGCCTCTTGGAATGATGGAAATTTCCTTAACCGGGTCATGACCCTCGGTGTAATAAGCCGACACGGCATGTCCAGCCTCATGAAAAGCGGTAAGTTTCTTTGCTTTATCGGAGAATTTATGCGATTTCTTTTCCGTTCCGAGTTCTACACGTGACGAAGCGTCCATAACATCCTGAAGTACAATAGCTTTTCTGCCGTTTCTTACAGCAAGAAGAGCCGCCTCGTTCATAAGATTTTCAAGGTCTGCACCGGTAAAACCGATAGTAAGTTTTGCAATTTCATGCAAATCAACATCGGGAGCAAGCGGCTTATTCTTTGAGTGAACCTTAAGAATATCTTCTCTGCCCTGAGCGTCGGGACGGTTAACCGTAATCTGTCTGTCAAATCTGCCCGGTCTTAAAAGAGCCGGGTCAAGAACATCGGGTCTGTTTGTTGCGGCGATTACGATAACTCCTGTATTGGAGCCGAAACCATCCATTTCAACAAGAAGTTGATTAAGAGTCTGTTCTCTTTCATCGTTTCCGCCGCCCATACCGGTACCACGGTGACGACCGACAGCATCAATCTCATCTATGAAAACTATGCAAGGACTCTTTTTCTTTGCCTGCTCGAACAAATCCCTTACACGGGATGCACCGACTCCGACATACATCTCTACAAAGTCAGAACCGGAAATGCTGAGAAACGGAACTCCTGCCTCGCCTGCAACAGCTTTTGCAAGAAGGGTTTTACCTGTACCCGGAGGGCCTACAAGAAGAACGCCCTTTGGAATTCTTGCACCGAGTTCGGTATATTTCTCTCCGTTTTTAAGGAAATCAACGAGTTCGGCAAGTTCTGCTTTTTCCTCGTCACAACCTGCAACATCCTCGAATTTTTTATCGGATTCCTCTCCTGAGGAATTCTTTGATTTAATTTTACCGAAGCCGAGCGTTCTGTTTGTTTCGTTACCGATAGAACTGCTCATTCTTCGCATAAGCCAAACAAACATCAGTATGATGATTACCGTAAATATAAAAGTGGGCAACATACTCATCCACCAAGAATTTGACGAGCCCTTTTTGTAGTTATAAGTAATCTGCGTATCCTGATGACTGTCGTTATATCTGTCGACATATTCGCTTATATCATCTATGAAATAAGATACGCTGGGAACGCTGTATTTATTAACGGTCTTATCATCATCCCTGAGTTTATAGTTAAGTTCACCTGTACTCAAATCAAGTTCAAAGCTCTCAACTTTATCGTTACGAAAGAGGTTAACTATTTCGCTGTAATTAGTCGTAACGGTATTTTTATTTTGATAAGAAAGCAAAAATATCGAGCCAATAAGCAAAACAGGAATTAATATATAAAATATTACGGCTTTCCAGTTTTGAGACATATTTTTTCTCATTAATTATTATCCTCCAAATGAATGTTAAAAAGCAAAACACGAGAGGTATCGTCTTTTACTCTCACTCTCTCGTCAACGCAGTAACCGTATACTCCGATTACTCCGACATCATCGCACAAAACGGGAACTGTCGCTCTTTTTTCAACATCTATCTTCAGTTCGTTGAAAAGTTTTTTGAGCGATTTTGTGCAATTTCTTTTTGCAGGAGAAATCGTATCTCCGCTTTGCCTGCTTCTGACACAAATGTTACCACTTATTTTATCACAGTCGCAATAAAATGCAAATTGTTTAAGCAATAATTCACCGTTTGTTAAAAATTCGGACTTAGATATTACCTTTTTATTAACAATTTCAGCCTTAAGCGGCATATCATTCTCAATTAAAGCAATCCTGATACTGTTCTTATCCGACACAGCAAAACATTTTCCTTTAATCTGAACCTTGCCGTTCTTAAACAAAAGGCTGTAAACTTCGCCGATATGCACTCTGTCAATAGGCAGAGAATTGATTTCAAACAGTTTTACCAAAACTCGCTTTACAATCGAGGGATGATAAAGCCTTAGCTTTGATTTATCAAGAACGCCGTTATTATATAAGTCGCAGAAACACTCCTCTGCCTGACAGTCAAGGCAGTCACAGTCCGAAGAAATCGCCTCAATAAGAGACGAAATATTGTTCTCAAAAGAGGGATTGATTTCCCGAAGGACGGGTACAACGCTGTTTCTTATACTGTTTCTTGCGTAATCGTTGCATAGATTTGTGCTGTCAATTCTGTATTTAATACCATTTTGATTACAAAAATCACGAATCTCGGCAGACGAAATTTCTATAAGCGGTCTTATTATATTGTCCCTCACCGGAGAAATAGAGGCGAGCCCTCTGGGTGAAGTTCCTCTGACTGCTCTGAAAATAAAAGTTTCGACATTATCGGACAGGTTATGTGCGGTCGCAATCTTATCGGGAGAAAATGAAGAAAAGAATTCATATCTGATTTTTCTCGAGTATTCCTCAATGCCCATTGAAAGTGCCTTAGCTTCTTTGGGAGCGTTTACGGACAGGGATTTGAACTGAACATTATTCTTTTTACAGAATCCCTTTACGAATTCGGTATCAGAAAGTGATTCCTCTCCCCTGATTCCGTGCTCGACATTAGCAACCAAAATGCGAAGATTATACTGTTTTTGCCTTTTAAGAAGATACCACAGCAGCAACATTGAATCCGCACCGCCGGACACACCGACAACTACAAAATTGCCCTGTTCGAGCATATCATATTTTTTTACGGTTTCATCAACCCTGGTTATAATCTCTGACATTGTCTATTGCCCTAAAGCGAGTAAACTCTTTATCAAATGTTAGCTGAATCGTGCCGACTCCGCCGTGACGGTTCTTTGCAACGATAAGTTCGGTTAAATTTTCGTCCACCTCGTCCCTTTCCTCTTCGGAAAGTTCGTTACGGTAATAGTCGGGACGATAAAGGAACATAACAATATCCGCATCCTGCTCGATAGAACCCGATTCACGCAAGTCGCTGAGTTGAGGGGTATGCGTTTTGCCCCTGCCTTCTGTTCCACGTGAAAGTTGGGCACAACAAATAACGGGAATATTCAAATCCTTTGCCATCATCTTTAGGTTTCTGGTAATTTCTGAAACCTCCTGAACTCTGTTTTCCTTATGAACGGCGGACTGAATAAGTCCGAGGTAATCTATGAGAATACAGTCAACGCCTTTTAATCTGCGGACGATTGACTTAATTTCAGGCACGGTAATCGCCGCCGTATCATCAAGATAAAGTTCAACATCATGGAAAGACGAAAGAGCGTTTCCGAGCCTAATCCACTCGTCATCGGTAAGTTCACCGGTTCTGAACTTTTGGGATTCGATACCTGCCTGAGAAGCAAGAAGTCTCTCTGCAAGTTGTTCTTTTGTCATCTCAAGAGAAAAGAATACACAGCGTTTTCTTGCTCCCATTGTAATATTTTGCGCAAGGTTGAGCGCAAACGAGGTTTTACCCATAGCAGGACGGGCACCGATTAAGATAAAATCGGATTTATTAAGTCCCGTTATGTACTTATCGAGCAGACCGAAACCTGTCGGAATACCGAGATAGTCTTTTCGATTTTCACCGCTTCTGTTTTTAAGTTCGGGGAAAACCTTGTCCATAATTACACTGCTGATAATCTCAGGACCCTTACCTGTCTTACCCTCACGAATATCATAAATCTTTTGCTCGGCGCTATCCAATATTGCACTTGCACTGCCGGCACCTGCGGAAGCGTCATCTATGATACTCTGCGAAACCTGAATAAGGTTACGAAGATAATACTGTTCTTGAACAATCTTAGCATATTTTTCGATATTTGCGGTTGACGGAACAACATTTGCAAGTTGGAGCAAATACTCCTTACCGCCTGCCAAATCGTATTTACCGTCTTTTGTAAGCGCATCGGCAATGATAACAGGGTCGATAGCGCCGCCGTTATTCATAAACTGATAATCCATAGCGGCATAGATAGCCTTATGCTGCGGCAGATAAAAATAATCCGCACGCAGATAAAGGTTAGCGTCAGCCATACATTTATTATCAATAAGAATACTTCCCAGAACGCTCTGTTCCGCCTCTAAATTATATGGTAATGTAACATTCAATTCTGCCATTTGAATTATTCCTTATTACGCCTCGATAACCTGAACGCTGATTTGCGCCACAACGCCGTTATAAACCTTTACCTCAGCCTTAACGGTACCGAATGCTTTAATATCCTGCATATTGATTTTTCTCTTATCGACTTCTATGTTAAGTTCGTCGCTGATTTTATTTGCGACATCCTTTGCTGTAACGGAGCCGAAGAGTCTTCCGCCCGTTCCTGCCTTTGCTTTAAGTGTAAAGGTCTTGCCGTCAAGTTGTGCCTTAATACCCTGAGCCGCCTTGAGTTCCTCTGCTTTATGGAATTTCTTAGCTTGCTCCTTATTGTTAAAATCATTCATAGCGGTAGCGTTGGCTTCAACCGCAAGTCCCTTTGGAAAAAGAAAATTGCGTGCATAGCCATCGCTTGTATTTACAAGGTCGCCCTTTTTTCCGAGGGATTTTACATCCGCTTTTAATATAACCTTCATAAAAAATCCTCCTGTCTTTTATTTATCGTTTGAGTATACGATAATTTATATCTCCATAAATATCGGAAGTATCATAGGCGAACGCTTTGTTTTTTCGTACATAAGCCTTGACACCTCGTCACGAATCTTTGTCTTTACGCTGTTCCAGTCATTATATCTGCTGTCGTACTGCTCATCGATAACACGGCAAGCCAAATCTCTGGCGGCATTCATAAGTTCCTCGTTATCCTTAACATAAACGAAGCCTCTTGATACAATATCGGGACCCGAAACAACATATCCGTCGTGAGAATCAATCGTTGCAACAACGATAATAATACCGTCCTGAGAAAGACGCTTTCTGTCATTGAGAACAATATTACCGACATCACCTACGCCCAAGCCGTCAACATAAATATCACCTGCGGGAACGGTACCGACCTTTTTAATATAATCCTCGGTGAGTTCCACGGTTTCGGCGATATCGGGAATATAAATATTGTCCTTTGGTATTCCCATCGTTTCGGCAAGTCCGGCGTGCTTTACAAGATGCTTTTGCTCGCCGTGCACGGGAATGAAATATTTGGGATTTACGAGACCCATCATAAGTTTCAAGTCCTCCTGACATGCGTGACCCGAAACATGAACCTCGTACATTTTTTCGTATATTACTTCTACCTTACGCTTCATAAGCGCATTAACAACATTGCCTACCATTTTTTCGTTACCCGGAATAGGAGTAGCGGAAATGATAACATAGTCATTAGGAGTAATAGACACCTTTCTGTGGTCGCCGAAAGCCATCTTTGTAAGAGCGGACATAGGCTCGCCCTGTGAACCCGTAGTAATAATTACAAGTTTATCATCAGCATAACTTCCGATTGAATCAATAGGTATAAGAATATTTTTAGGCACAATCAAATAACCGAGTTCTTCGCCGACCTTAACAAGATTTTCAAGGCTGCGACCGATAACAGCTACCTTTCTGCCCCTGGTCTGGGCAACATCTATAATCTGCTGAACTCTATGGATATTTGACGCAAAGGTAGCGACAATAATACGTTTATGCTTAGCCTTTGCAAACAGTTTTTCAAAGCTGTCGCCGACATTTCGCTCGCTCATTGTATAGCCCGGGCGTTCGGCATTTGTGGAATCGGAGAGAAGAGCCAACACGCCTTTTTTTCCGTATTCGGCAAATCTTGGCAAATCAATCATATCTCCGTCAACGGGAGTCGTATCAATCTTAAAGTCGCCGGTTTGGATAATGATTCCTGCCGGACATCTGATTGCAAGTCCGACAGCGTCGGGAATAGAATGGTTGACATGAATAAGTTCAATGTTAAACGAACCGAGCGTTATGTTATCTCTCGGCTTTATTTCAACAAGTTTTACGTTTCCGAGAAGTCCGTGTTCCTCAAGTTTGCCTTTAATCAAACCGATTGTAAGTTTTGTTGCATAAACAGGAATATTAACCTGCTTAAGAAGATAAGCCAAACCGCCTATATGGTCCTCATGACCGTGGGTGATAATAATTCCTCTTATTCTTTCCCTGCAATTTTTAATATAGGTAAAATCGGGAATTACGAGGTCAACGCCGGGCAATTCCGCAGTCGGGAAAGCAAGGCCGCAGTCTACGATAAACATATCGTTTTTATACTCGTAAACGGTCATATTCTTTCCTATTTCATTAATTCCGCCAAGGAAAGAAATGCGAACTCTCTCCTTCTCCTGCGGAGGCTGAAGAGCCGATTTCTTCGGTGTCTTCTTATAGGTATAGTAGCGGCGCTTAGAATTCCGTTTTCTCTCGCCGTTCTTCTGTGACACCTTATTTGTATTTGTCATTAAATAAATATCCTCCTTAAAAAATTTATTTTTCCGAACTTAAACAATATTATTATTTTAATTTATATTATCATTATTGTCAAGCGATAATTAATTATATACAAATTATGTGATATTAATTAATCATATTGATTATTAATAAAATTCGTGATAAAATAGCCACGGTGATTTTATGAAACAGATAGAAATTTATACGGACGGAGCTTGCAGCGGAAATCCGGGACCTGGCGGCTGGGGTGCAGTCTTGGTCTATAACGGAAAAGAAAAAGAACTTTCGGGCAGCGAAAAGAACACTACTAACAACCGAATGGAATTGACTGCCGTTATTATGGCTCTAAATGCGCTCAATCAACCGTGTGAAGTTAAACTTACCACAGACAGCAAATATGTATGCGACGCAATAAATAAAAGTTGGGTTTACTCTTGGAGAAAAAACGGCTGGAAAAAGAGTGATAAAAAGCCTGCACTAAATGTAGATTTATGGAAAGAACTGCTGTCACTACTTGAAAAGCACGAAGTAGAATTCATCTGGGTGAAAGGTCACAACGGGCACAAATACAACGAAATATGCGACGCTCTTGCCGTAAAAGAATATCAAAAATACCTATAACCATTATGAAAAAGCAACCGAGAAATCATTACGATTTCCCGATTGCTTTTCTTTTTACATTCAAAACGGACATTCCGACAACAACAAGCAATAGTCCGATGATATTAAACAACAAGTTTCCGTTTTCCTCTCCGAGTAACAGATACGACAAAACAAAGCCGAAAATCGGAGTAAATGAACTGAACACGGTAATCGACGAAACCTCGTTATATTTAAGCAATATACTCCAAAGCGAATACGCAACGGCAGACACGCAGGCAAGATACAAAAGAATCAAGATGCCCCTTATGTTAAACGAAATTCTGCCTCCCATAAAAAAGCCTACAACGCTCATAACCGCTCCACCGAGGATAAACTGATAACCCGAAAGAAGAGCCGGATTATCGTTCTTTGCGAATTCTTTCATAAACACGGAGGAAAATGAGTAACCGAGGGCAGAAAAAACGAGCATTAAATCGCCGGAATTAATCGAACTTCCAAACTCACCGCCGAAGAGTCCTCCGGCAACAGCAACGCCAATAAATCCGAAAGTACAACCCACAAGTTTTTTTACCGTAAAGCGTTCCTGCTTAAAGATAAAAGCAGAAATGAGCAGTACAAAAAACACATTTAATCCGTCAATCACGCTTGCTCTTACTCCCGTGGTATGTGCAAGACCCAGGTAAAAGAAAAGGTACTGAATAACCGTTTGAAACAGAGACAGCACACATATTTTACCGTATGACGATTTCTTGGGAAGTAAAAACTCTTTTCCTATTAATGTAAAAATAAAGACTGTAAATATGCCCGCAAGAAAAAATCTGCACCCTGCAAATAATATAATAGATGCTGTATCGGCTGAATTAATATCTAAGGTTTTATATCCGATTTTAATTACCGGAAATGCACTTCCCCACAAAAGGCAACACAATATTGCAAGCGGACATAGTACATAAATTTTTCTGAAGAAAGATGACTTGTTTTTCATATAACGTAAAAATAAAGGTAGTGTGAGCGGCACACTACCTTTAGTCCTTATTAGGTTTAATTATCTGACGGTTACGCCTTTTTCTGTCATATAAGCAGTGTCAGCCGGGAAGTGGTTCTTATAAACAACGTCAAGTGATGCACTCTTGTCCTTAAGGATAGCAACATTTGCGTGCTGAACATCAATATGAACCTTCATAACATAGTCAGCCTCAACGATTTCCTTATTAGCAACATTAATCTTAATTGTACCGGTACCGCCTGCATAGTTAACTACAAAGTTATCATCAACAGTACCCTGTGAGAATGAAAGAACGCTGATGCTGTTTACAACGCTGGAAATATCGCCGAGGGAGTTAAAGAATCTACCCTGTGAGTCTTCGCCGGGCATAGAAAGAAGCTGAGCCTTTGGCTGAAGCTGAAGTGTAATTGTACCGTCGCCGTTATCGGTTACATTACAAGCGAGAATATCGTCATTTGTAAGGTGTGATACGGTTCTGTCAACCTTTGAGCCGTCGGAGATAGTCTGAAAATCATTCTTAGGCTCGAGTGAGTTACCGGGTGAAAGGCTCTTTACACCGCCTGTGAAAAGACCGCCTACGATACCGGGAACGAGTTTATTGATTGTATCGTTAGACTGACCCTCAACAAGAAGATTATTTACATCAATAGATTCATCGCCGAGAAGTTTATACATAGTAATCGGGCTGCCCTCATATGCACCGTCAACCGTCATTGTCTTTGTGTTATTATAGCACTCGACATAGTAATTAACCACATCTTCCTGTGATGAGAAATTTACTCCGCCGTATGTACCTGCCTTAAACTCATTATCAAGAACAGAAACATCCTCGAAAGCCTTACTGCTCTCATCCTGTGCTACCTTGGGTGACGAGAAAATAACAATTCCGATAGTTGCAACAAGAAGAATAACGACTACAATCGTTAAAAATCTGTTGAACTTTGCAAGACCCGAATTATCCTTAACCTTTACTTTTGCCATAATTTTTCTCCTTAAAGAATATTTCTAATATATAATACATTATATCTCCGACAAATTCAACAATTTTTTCAAAAAATAGTAAAAATATATTAAAAATTATGATATAATGGCTATCGGAAATAAGGAGGCAGAATTATGCAAATCACTCCTATAGCAAAAATTTATAATGATTTTGACAGCAAATTTGCCGTACCGAGACAAAGCGGACTCGTGAATTCTATTAAATCAAAAATAATTTTTGAAAAAGAATACGCATCCGCCGAAGCCTTCAAGGGACTTGAGGGTTACAGTCATTTATGGCTTATTTGGGAATTCGACAAAAACTCACACGAATCAAACTCCCTGACCGTAAGACCGCCGAGGCTCGGTGGCAACGAAAGAATGGGAGTATTCGCCACACGTTCGCCTTACAGGCCAAATCCGCTCGGGCTATCAAGTGTAAAGTTAGAGAAGATAATACGGGAAAACGGCAAAGTCAGCCTGATTGTAAGCGGTGCGGATTTGATAAACGGAACAAAGATTTACGACATTAAACCGTACCTTGCTTACAGCGACTGCCACACAGACGCCGTTTGCGGCTTTGCCGACGAAAAAAAGGACTATAAGCTGAGTGTCATTATTCCCGAGAACGAAGCGTGCAAGCTGGACAAAGAAGAACTCGGCACGCTGAGAGCAATACTTTCGGGCGACCCACGTCCTGCGTATCAAAAGGACAACAGGATATACGGCTTTCGTTTTGCAAAAAAAGAGATTAAATTCAGCGTAAGCGACAACGAATTGACTGTTTTAGGTATAGATGATGAATGACAACGAACTGATTAAAAAAAGGCTTTTTGAACTTTCACGCAGGTCATATGAGCGAGGATATACCGTTTATTCCGATTTTTTGAGCATTGACGAGGCAGGGATATTATTTGAGCAAAAATACGATGCACCGTTTAATCTTTTCGGCGGATACGAAAACGCAGAGAGAACGATTGCGGCTTTTGGCGATGAGGAGAATTGCTACCCTATCGTCTGCATAAAAATCGAACCCGTAAATCAAAAACTTGCAGACAAACTGAGCCACAGGGATTTTCTTGGTTCTTTGATGAATTTAGGCATTGAGAGGAGCACGCTCGGAGATATTGTAATCAATAACAACTGCGCATATCTTTTTTGTCTTGAAAAAATAAGCGATTATATAATAAACGAACTTGACAGAGTAAAGCATACGAGCTTAAAATGCTCTGTCTGCGAAAGCGTACCGCAGTTTTTATCAGAACCTCCCGAGGAAGAAAAAATCACCGTGTCCTCAATAAGAGTTGACACAGTGAGTGCGGCTGTATTCAATCTGTCGAGAAACGCAGTAATTCAACTCGTTAATCAACAGAAAGTTTTTATCAATTCAAAAACGATATATAAAGACTCGGTGCTCTTAAAAGAAAACGACAGGGTTACGATAAGAGGATACGGAAAATATATATTCACCTGTATTTACAATGAAACAAAAAAGCACAAACAACTGATAGGCGTAAGAGTATACAGATAAAGAAATAACGGACTTGTTCAGCATTAAACAAGTCCGCTTTTTTATTCCGTTTTTTTACTCTTTTTGCCGAAAGAGATTTTATTTTCCGTGCCGTTTAGCAGCCGCTTAATATTATCCCTATGAGCAATTACCACTATAAGAGTAAACACAAGTGCAATGCATACAAGCACTATATCTTTATAGAAGAGCCACATCATAACGGGATAAAGCACAGCCATCAAAATTGAACCGAGGCTTACATACCGTGTTACAACGAGATTAACTCCGAATACAGCCAGAAGAATAAGTGCTATTTTCGCATTTACAAAAATAACCATACCGCCGCTCGTTGCAACGCCCTTTCCGCCCTTAAATCCAAAAAAGCAAGGAAAGATATGTCCGATTACGGCGAACAAGCCTGCGAATGATTTAAGGCAAATTACGCAGTTTGTGTCAAGAGAATCAAGCAATTTCTTTAATTCATAAACAGGTACTATCTTAAAAGCAATCCAAATAGCGACCATAACCTTTAATATATCGCCTGCTATTGTAAGAAATCCGTAAACCTTACCGTAGGAACGCATCATATTTGTAGTGCCTGCGTTACCCGAACCTCTGTCTCTTACATCTTCTTTTTTTAGTTTTCTGGAGAGAATTACGCCAAAATTAAGACTTCCGAGAAGATAAGAAATTACGGCAACAAGAAGCAATTTTACTATGGTCATTTCTTTCCCTCATTTCTCTCTCTGATCATAAACCTTACCGGAGTTCCGTCAAGACCGAAAATATCACGAATTTGATTTTCCAAATAACGCTGATATGAAAAATGGAAAAGTTCCTTATTATTTACAAAGAAAACAAATGTGGGCGGTCTGGTGGACGCCTGAGTCATATAATAAATTTTCAATCTCTTGCCTTTATCCGTAGGAGGCTGAACACGAGCGGTCGCAATAGAAAGCACTTCGTTGAGTTTACCCGTTGAGATACGCATAGAATTTTGAGAATGAACGAAAACAATCATTTCATAAAGTTTATCAATTCTCAAGCCTGTCTGAGCAGAAATAAATATGACCGGTGCATAACTCATAAAGGAGAAATCAACGGCAAGTTTATCTCTGAACTCTTTCATCGTTTTTCCGTCTTTCTCGACAGCGTCCCACTTATTAACGGCGATGATGCAAGCCTTTCCCTGCTCGAGAGCAATGCCCGCAACCTTACTGTCCTGCTCTGTAAATCCCTCGGTAGCGTCGATCATAATAACGCATACATTTGCTCTTTCAACAGCCATTCTCGCTCTGATAATACTGTACTTTTCAATATTATCATTAACTTTGCTTTTTCTTCTGAGCCCTGCCGTATCGATAAAATTAAATTTACCGTAATTATTTTCGATATAGGTATCGGTGGTATCTCGGGTTGTGCCTGCAATATTACTTACTATGGCACGATTAGTTCCGCTGATTTTATTAACCAGTGACGATTTACCCACATTCGGCTTTCCGATAATAGCTACGTTTATAACCTCTTCTTCGTTTTCCTCGTCCTCGTAATCCTCGGGGAAATAGGAAATAACCTCATCGAGCAAATCGCCTGTTCCGTGTCCGTGAGTCGAGGAAACCGCTATCGGGTCGCCGAGACCCAAATTATAAAATTCATAAAATTCGGGGTCGGGAGCGCCTACCGTGTCGCACTTATTAACGCAAAGAACGACCGGTTTATTACTCTTTTGGAGCATAGAAGCGACTTCCATATCGGAAGCAAGAACGCCCGAACGAATATCCGTAACAAGGATAATTACATCGGCGGTCTCAATAGCAAGTTCAGCCTGAGTACGCATCTGTTTTAATATTACATCATTGCTGTACGGCTCAATACCTCCGGTATCAACGAGCAAAAAATGATGATTAAGCCATTCGCAATCACCGTAAATACGGTCACGGGTAACGCCCGGCTTATCATCTACGATAGAGAGTCTTGTGCCGATTAGCTTATTAAACAATGTTGACTTGCCGACATTCGGTCTTCCGACAATGGCAACAACCGGCTTTGCCATACTATCACCCTTTCTTATAATAACAAGAAAATAAAAACAAGAAAGGAGGCTTTAACAAGCCTCCTTGTTCATTATCAGTCTTTAGCGATGACTTCTTTGCCGTTATAGTAACCGCAGCTTGGACATACCTTATGAGGTACTGTGTACTCTGAACAATTAGGGCACTTTACAAGTGTCGGAGCCGAAGCCTTCCAAACGCTTGAGCGTCTCTTATTCTTTCTTGCTTTACCTGTTCTTCTTGCTGGTACTGCCATTTCAAATTCCTCCTTATTATATAAACAAGTTAGTTCTTTAATCAATAAGCAAATCCGACAAAGCTGCCAATCGGGGATCGACCTCTTTTTCACATTCGCATTTTTCATAATTCAAGTTCTTGCCGCAGCCCTGACAGAGTCCCTTGCAGTCCTCTTTGCAAAGCATCTTTATAGGCAAGAAAAGCTGTATCTCCTCATTAATCAAAGCATCTAAATCGAGAACATTATTTTCGACAACTATATAATCGTCATAGTCATCGTTTTCATTTTCCATCTTAGATACAATGATTTTTTTCAGGGAAAAGCCGTATTTTCTTTCGATATCGTCCATACATCTGTCGCAGACACCGAAGAAATCAAAATCAACATCAAGGTCAAGGTGCACAACTCCGACCTTTTGATACGCTCTGCCGTTTACTCTTACACCATTTTTGAGTGGCTTATAGGTGTCATACATAAAATCATCGGCATTCATAACATAATCGACGTTAATCACATCGTCCGACGAATTAAGCAGATTTGTAAAATCGAGTTGCATACAGTTCACCTCAAGTTAGCACTTAGTATTATATATATTAAGTGCCTTTTTGTCAATAGAAAAATAAAAAAAACAGTGCGCCTTAAATAATTAAGACGCACTATACAGTCAAAAATATAAATTCGTTATGCCTCTTCGCAATAATCAAAGATTTCTACCGGCAAATCTTCCTTATCACAACTGATTGTGAAATAGAAATCAACATCACTTGCCTCGCTGAGACCCGAAAGCATCTCGAAGAACTGAGGTAATTTGCTGTAATCTCTGCCGACAATCTTAAATGTAGCATCTATAAGAATATCGGTAACATCATAGTTTCCTGCACAGATACCTGCGAGGAAGCCGTAGAAAGCCTTATGACCGTTAATTGCATAGGTCTCTGTCTCGAGGAGTCTTGCCTTTGATGAAATATCATAGGTAAGTTTTGGTTCCTTCTCGATGCAAACTATGTTGCCGTCAGAGTTTTCTACACAAGAATTAACAAGGTCGATGAGTTTCTTTGTCTTTCCTGCGCCTTTGTTGCCAATAATAAGTTTAATCATTTTTATTTCCTCCTGTATAGGTAAATAACTTTCTAACCATATATTAGCATAAACCTAATTGTTTTTCAAGGTTTTCTTTTTCACTTTCATAGCCCGGCTTACCGAGAAGAGCAAACATATTCTTCTTGTAACTTTCAACGCCCGGCTGATTGAACGGATTTACGCCCAAAATATAGCCCGAAATCGCACAAGCCTTTTCGAGGAAATAAATAAGATAGCCGATATTTGCGGCGTCTTTCTTTTCAACTTCAAGAATAAGATTACCTACTCCGCCCTCTGTGTGAGCAAGAAGTGTGCCCTGTCTTGCCTTATCGTTTACGAGGCTCATCTTTTCACCTGAGAGGAAATTAAGTCCGTCAAGGTTGCCCTCCTGCTCGCCGATAACATAATCGTCATCGCACTCGTTAAACTTAATTACAGTCTCAAACATAAGACCTGCGCCCGATTCCTGAATATATTGACCGAGTGAATGAAGGTCGGTGGAAAAAATGCAAGAAGTCGGGAAAAGTCCCTTTCCGTCCTTGCCCTCGCTCTCGCCGAAAAGTTGTTTAATCCATTCGTTAAACATAGCCATATCAGGTTCAAACGAAATAAAGTTTTCAAGTTTAAGACCCTTATTATAGAAGCAGTTTCTTACTGCGGCATAATTAAGACAATCGTTCTCGTTAATGTCCTCGCTGCAAAGTTCGTTTTGTGCCTTTGCGGCGCCTGCCATAAGGTCGTCAATATCAACGCCCGAAACAGCGATAGGAAGAAGACCTACTGCCGTAAGAACGGAAAATCTGCCGCCTACATCGTCAGGTACAACAAATGTCTCGTAACCCTCTGTATCTGCAAGTTCCTTAAGAGTACCCTTATGAGCATCTGTTGTGCAGAAAATTCTCTTTCTTGCTTCATCCTGAGAATACTTGCTGTTTACCAAATCTCTGAAAACTCTGAATGCGATAGCCGGCTCTGTGGTAGTACCGCTCTTTGAAATAACATTTACGCAGATGTCCTTACCCTCACAGAGTTTAACCGTTTCGTTAAGTTTAGCGGGACTGATGGAATTACCGATGAATAAAATCTGCGGTGTATCCTTTGCAAGAAGATTATAGTTAGACGACTTCACAGCCTCAATAACTGCTCTTGCACCGAGATACGAGCCGCCGATACCGATAACAACCAAAACATCGGAGTTTTTCTTAATATACTCAGCCGACTTCTTGATTCTTGCAAATTCTTCCTTATCGTAATTTGTAGGCAAATCAATCCAACCCAAAAAATCGTTGCCTTCGCCTGTTTTTGACATAAGGGTATGCATTGCCTCAACAGCCTTTGGTGCCATAGCATCAACATCGGACTGCGAAACAACATTCTTACTGTATGTTGAATTAAATCTAAGTGACATTTCAAAAACCTCTTAATACATAATTTTAGATATAATACAACATATTGCAAAAAAAATCAACAACAAATCAAATATTTCTTACCATATTCCAAAGCACATCAAAGAAAGTAATTTTATCAATATCCTCCCCCGCCGTTAATGTAACAGAGGCAACGCTTTCGCCGTCACAGAGAATCTCAACGGTTCCGAGTTTATCGCCGTAGTGCACGGGAGCGGCTATGCTTTTGGAGATATTATATTTGTATTCAACATTGTTGTCGCCCTTTGGGAGGGTGATTTTTGTCATATCGGGATATATCGGAATAACATATTTTTTTATGCCGTTATTTACTTTTACCGGAGTCAACTGTGTTTCGTCTATTTCGGGAGTAAAGGATTTATAATTTGCAAAACCGATATCGAGCAGATATGCGGCGGTGTCAAATCTGTGGTCGCTCGTGTCCGAACCGAGAACGACTGCCACTAAATTAAGGTTATCTCTGCTTGCGGTTGCGGCAACACAAAAGCCCGCATTCGAGGTTGTACCGGTTTTCAGTCCGGTTATACCGTCATATGTATTAACGAGCTTATTGGTATTATTAAGTTCTGTTTTACCGTCTCTGAGAGAGTCCAGCCAAACGGTGGAATATTTTTTTACTATATCGTACTTCATAACCTCACTTGCGATAACGGCAAGGTCATAGGCGGACGAATAGTGAGCCTTAACGGTATCGTCAAGTCCCGTGCAATTTTCAAAATTAGTGTGCTCAAGTCCGAGTTCCTTTGCCTTATCGTTCATCATTTTGACAAAAGCCACACTGCTGCCTGCCACATACTCGCCGAGTGCGGTACAGGCATCATTTGCACTGGCTATAATAACAGCACGCAGAAGTTCGTCAACCGTCATCTTTTCTCCGACTTCGAGCCATATCTGCGAGCCGCCCATTGCCACTGCGTCCTTTGAGGCGGTTACCTCGTCAAGGAGCGTTATTTTTTCGCTGTCAAGTGCTTCGAGGATAATCAACAGCGACATTATTTTTGTAACCGACGCAGGAGAAAGTTCTTCGTTTTCGTTCATTTTATAAAGCACTTCTTTACTGTCAGTATCCATTAAAACAACAGCCTTTGCGTGAATATGCTCATCGGTACCGTTATCCTCGGCGGCATAGGAATAAATCGGACTTAGGAGCAAAAGGCTTACTGATACAAAAATACTTACCAATCTTTTCATAAATATCACCACTTATTTATATTCAAAAAATATTGTAATAATAACGAAAGTTTGTTATAATAATCTAAATTTTTTGGGAGGCGAAAAATGAAAGCAGCATTTTACACACTCGGATGCAAGGTCAATCAGTACGAAACGGAATATATGACCGAACTGCTGAAAAACGCAGGCTTTGAAATCGTCAGCCACAACGAAGAAGCTGATTATTACATAATAAATTCATGCACGGTTACGGCAACAGCAGACCAAAAGACAAGGCAGAACGTAAGAAAATTCAAACGCCAACACCCAAATTCCGCAGTAATACTCACCGGATGTATGCCGCAGGCGTTTCCCGAACAGGCAAAAGAACTGTTTGATGCGGATATTGTTTTATCAAACAAGAACAACGACGACATACTTAACCTGATAAATGAATACAACATTAATCACAACAGGATAGTGAAAATCAACAAGCACGAAAAAGGCGACGCTTTTCAAAAATGCACCATCAGCGGTTTTAACGAGAGAATAAGAGCCTTTGTAAAAATCGAGGACGGCTGTGACAGATTCTGTTCTTACTGCATCATTCCGACCTCGAGAGGCAGAGTAAGAAGCAAAGCACCCGAAGACTTGAAAAAAGAGGCAGAGCTGCTTGCTTTTCACGGAATAAAAGAGATTGTGCTTGTAGGAATAAATCTTTCGTCCTACGGAAAAGGCGAAGATTTCGATATGGTAGACGCCATCAAAATATGCTGTGAAACCGATGGCATTAAGCGAGTAAGGCTCGGCTCTCTTGAGCCCGATCACATAACCGATGATGTAATCGAAAGAATGGCAAAATGCAAAAAATTATGTCCGCAATTTCATATTTCACTTCAAAGCGGCTGTAACAAAACCCTTAAAGATATGAACAGGCACTACACTGCCGAGGAATACAAGGCTCTGTGCGACAAACTCCGCTCAACATTTAAGGACGCAACGATTACAACAGACGTAATGGTGGGCTTTAACGAGGAGAGCGAGGAAGACTTTAACGAGTCGCTTAGATTCGTTAACGGTATAGGCTTTGAAAAAGTTCATGTTTTTCCTTACTCGGAGAGGAAGTCAACCGCCGCTTCAAAGAAGGGGGACAGCGTTTCCAAAAAAGAAAAGGAACACCGTGCCTCGATTATGATAGAAGAAACAGACAAAACAAGGCACGAATACTTTAACTCTCTTATAGGCAGTGAGCAGGAAGTTCTTTTTGAAAACGAAATCGAACCCGGCATATATCAAGGCTACACGAGAGGTTATGTTCCCGTAAGAATGAAATCCGACAAAAACATTATCGGTAAACAAATAAACGTAATTATAAAGACTGCCGATGCGATAAATGACTGCTGCTTTGCATAAAGCGGCGGCTTAAAATCAATCATTCACAGCATCACGCATTAAGGATACCTCATCTTTAATCTCATCATCGTCAAGATATGAGTAGGAAAAGATGTAGTATCCTTTTATTTTATCAAGTTTTGAGAGATAAATAATCTGGCGTGAAATAATATCGTGGTTATCGACAAATTCATTTTTGATACTCTCATCTTCCGAGGCGGCGTACTCGTCAACTTTGGAGCATTTATAAAGCGGAAGACCGACATACAAATCGACCTTTGAATCACGCATAAGAGCAACCCATTTTTTTGTAGTAAACATAAATGGCTGTTTTACATTTCTGAAGCCGAAATAAATCTGAGGGCATACATAATCAACATAGCCGTCCTCGCTTACCCACTTTTCGATATCGGCATAGAGAGAGGTATAGTCATTTTCTATATCCGAGGCGGGACTGACGCCGAAGCGAATATCGGGATTCACTTTTTTAATTGCTTTATAAACGGATTTTATAAGAGACGAGACATTATCACGTCGCCAGTCACCCAAAGACAAATCGCCGCCCTTTTTCTTATATTCGTCATAGGCAACACTGTCAAAATCGGCATCTGAAGTCGGGTAAAAATAATCGTCAAAATGAATGCCGTCAACCGAATAATTCTCGGCTATTTCCTTAACGCCGTTTACAATCAATTCGTTTACTTCTTTATAGGCGGGATTAAAATAAAGTTTATTGCCGCACTCCTTGACATATTCCTTTGTCTTCTCGCCGTTATGCCATTTAAGAGCAATATTATTTTCGCAAAGTTTTGAGTAATCGTTATCCTGACTGACTCTGTAAGGGTTTATCCAAGCCTCGATTTTAAGTTTATATTTATCCGAAAGTTCACACATAATTTGCAAAGGGTCATAGTTCATCTCCTCGCCCTGCGTGCCGTTAAAATACCGACTGCTCGGGAAATATGATGAAAAATAAAAGGCGTCTGCACAAGGTCTGACCTGCACGGTAACGGTATTAAAGCCGAATTTATGCAACTTCTCAAATGCCGCCGACACGGCTTTTTTGAAACTCTGCTCATCATTACCCTTTGTGAACTCGGAAAGTTCATAATACGCCATCCAGACGGCTTTTACGGTTGAATTTTCATTTTCTTTATTGTGCTTAATATTTTGAGCCGAGCAGGAGCAAAAAACGGCAGATATAATAATTAATGCGATAATTAATTTTTTCACTTGAACACTTCCCGTTAATATTGTATTATATAAGAGAAAGAAAACGAAAGGCTGTGATAAAATGGATTACAGACTCGGCAAAAGTCTGAGAATAATCGAGAGAGGGCAAACCGTTAAACTCGAATGTCCGAAATGTAAAAAGAAAGTTTTATTCTCTGTATTTACCAACAACGATACAAAATTGACAGCCTCACTTCCCTTTATCACGAATGAGGACGTATACTTTTTGGTTTGTCCCGAATGTGCCGGCGTTTTCGGAGTTGACAGTGTAAAGGGCAAAAATTTCAAAAACGGCGAAAAACTTGCAATAGGAAATTTTGACCTGAATGAATTAAAGGAATTTAAGGCAAAGTAACAAATATTATCAAACAGGCAGCAGATATTTTGATGTATCCGCTGCCTGTTTTTCATTTACAAAATAATACAAATTAAGCCGCTGCAGCCCTCATTTATAACCCTCTCTATGGTTTCTCTGAACTTATTTCTCGCCTCCTCGGGCATACGGTAAAGTTTATTGTTCAGTCCTTCGTTAACCAAAGAATGAAGCGATTTTCCGAATATATTTGTATTCCATATTTCGGACGGATTGTTTTCAAATTCCTTAAGAAGATACATAACGAGTTCTTCACTCTGGCTCTCACTGCCGACAATGGGCGCAACCTCGGTATATGTATTACACTTAATCATATGAATAGAGGGTGCATGAGCCTTCAGCCTTACGCCGTATTTTCCGCCCTGCTTCATAATCTCGGGTTCCTCAAGAGAAAGTTCGTCAACACTCGGCATAACTATGCCGTAACCTGTTGCCTCTACCTGTTCGAGTGCATCGGAGATACGCATATATCGGCTTTTAATAACGGCAAGTTTATGTATTTCACTCATAAGTTCACGGTCGTTTGTTATGGTAATGCCGCATTTTTCCGACAAAACGGAGTAAAAATGAGCGTTGTCAATATCGGCTTTGATAAGCACATTACCGCAGGACAAATCAACTTTTGATATGCTCAGCGAATTTATATCGTCCGTTTTTGACATAGCAGTAACAAAATCATTTACACTCCTTATATTTGTTATACACTTTGAATTTTCCCTTACGGCTGAAACAATCTCGCATCTGAGTTTATCGTTTGCATCAAGGCTTTTGAACCAATCGGGCAAATCAAAGCCTACGGATGCAACCGGAAATTCATGCAAAACAAGGGACATAATTTCCTTAATCTTGCTCTCGTCAAGTTCAAGACAATTAACGCACATTACGGGCATATTATATTTTTTTCTCATATCTTCGGCTGTTTTCTTGCAAGTTTTAGAGGCAGGGTCGGTACTGTTTAAGAGAATAACAAACGGTTTATTAATCTCTTTAAGTTCGTTAATTACCCGCTCCTCGGCTTCTTCATATTCAGCACGTGGAATTTGGCTGACAGTACCGTCAGTGGTGACAACCAGACCGATGGTGGAATGCTCTTCAATAACCTTTTTTGTTCCGATTTCTGCGGCAAGGTTAAAGGGTATCGCTTCTTCGCTCCAAGGAGTCATCACCATACGTGGCTCGTCGTCCTCTATATACCCCTCACTGCTCGGAACAATATAGCCGACGCAATCTATCATTCTGACCTTAAAACTGATATTCCCCTCAAGGTTAAGTTCTATGGCGTCCTCAGGAATGAACTTAGGCTCTGTGGTCATTATCGTTCTGCCTGCCGCAGACTGAGGAAGTTCGTCCTTTGCCCGCTCCTGTCTGAAACTGTCGCTTATATTCGGAATAACGAGAGTGTCCATAAATCTTTTAATAAAGGTAGATTTACCAGTACGAACCGGTCCGACTACCCCGATATAGATATCTCCGCCGGTGCGTTTGGAAATATCTCTGTAAATTTCTGTATCCATAATTACCCCCTACAGCCCCGGAATTACAATAATTTTATTTGACTCGAGTTTATCGTCAGTAAGTTCGTTTTCCTTTTTGATAAGGTCAATATCGGAAGAAAACGACTTTGCTATATCCCAGAGTCTCTCCCCCGTTTTTGCAAAATAGAGAGTAAGTGCGGGCGCTTTTACAACGTTATCGTCGCATAAAATGTCACTGAGCACTCGTATTTCCTCTTGAACTGCCATAGCGGAGATGATTTCATAATTCAGATTTACATCAACGCTGTAATCGGAAACAATGTTAAAATCATAACTTTTTATCTCGGCAACGGCGCACAGCATATCTGCGTTTTCAACAGAATGCTCAAGTTCTTTTATTTCCTCGAAAAATTCTGTTTTACCCTCGGCATTTGTATACATAAGCCTAAATGAAATTTGAATGATTATCTTTTTATTTTTGCAGACGCATTCATTAATTTTCAGCGACAAATCAAGCACCGATTTAATTTCGGAATTGATTTTAAGCGTTAATCTTTCATTCTTTTTAACTGTAAGATCATCACATTTCTTGCTGCACAGATAAGAAGAATAATTATTTTCGACTTGGTAACCGACAATATAACCGTCGGTTACAATGGTTGAGTCAATCTCGTTTACCACGGTAATGCAAGCATAAATGTCGCCGTAAAGTTCAATTCTTCCGCCTGTATCATCTGCACAACTTTTCGCCTTAACAAAAAGAGAGCCCTCATTTATTTTAATAAAACATTTTGAATTTTCATCAATGCCCGATATGTCACAAATCTTTGATACATCAAAGGTATATTTTGCACAGCAGGTTTTATTATCGTTATCGGTATAAAGAACCTTTGTATCTACCTTGACCTTAATAAAAATCTTATCCTTAATCGCCTTTGAATCGGTGACACAAGGATTAATATCATAGCAGAAAACTCTTTTTATACCGTTTGAGTTATCGGGAATCGGGAATTCCTCGTCAATTTCCAATTTACGCAGAATATAATTTTGAACATTCTGCTCTTTTACGGAATACGAATTGAGGCGAGAGCCGTCACATTCGTTTACACAGGGACAACTTATTTTGTCATAAACTCTGAGGTTAAGGCAAAATGATGTATGAATATCTATTCTTCTTTGGTTTATAACTCTGAAATTAGTATATTTATCGCTGATGTCGCCGACAACAAACGCGAACTCGGAAAGCGAATCAAGGGCGGTCTTTTCCGTAAAATCTTCTATAAATTCCGTATAAAGAAGTTCCCCATCGGCGTTAGTATATGTAAGGCAAATTTCGCTCTTACCCTCAACAACAGCCGTACTGTCAACTATATCGCAGGAGGTGACATAACTGTGGCATTCGCATCTTATGACCCTATGCAAATCCTCCAAATAAGCCTCGAGCGTTTCCTGATAATTCTTATCAACATTAACGCTTCGATTTATAACAAGACGGTTTTTTGTAAGGCATGAATATTTCTTTTCAAGTTCCATAATTTTGCTCCTTTCTTTATTCAGTTAAGGATATGCAAAATCATTACCCGATATTACAACAAAAAACACCGATTACAAATCGGTGTTTTTACTTTACTGTTATTATGCGTTTTTTATATCCTTTGCGTGAAGCATAATCGGCTTACGGTTTGGGTCTCTTTTTATGGTAGGCTCTGTACCGTTTCTTACGCAATCCTCTGTAACGATAATTTTTTCTATCATACAATCGGACGGAACGGTAAACATAAGATTACCGAGCACACTCTCAAACACAGAGCGCAGACCTCTTGCTCCCGTTTTTCTCTCCAGAGTAATATCTGCAATAGCCGTCAAGGCTTCAGGCTTAAATTCAAGCTCGACATTATCCATTTCAAAGAGTTTTGTATACTGCTTTACGATTGAATTCTTAGGTTCGGTCATAATTCTGACGAGTGCCTCTTTGTCCAAATCGTCGAGCACGGTAACAACCGGTATACGACCGATAAGTTCCGGAATGAGTCCGTACTTTACCAAATCGTGTTGATTAACCGCTCTGAGAATTTCTGTCTTATTGTCGATATTCTTTGCAAGTTCACTGCCAAAACCGAGAGAACCCTTGCCGAGTCTCTTTTCAACTATCTTGTCTATACCGTCAAATGCGCCGCCGCAGATGAAAAGTATGTTAGTAGTATCAATCTGGATAAATTCCTGTTGAGGATGCTTTCTGCCGCCTCCCGGAGGTACATTCGAAACAGTACCCTCAAGAATTTTAAGCAGTGCCTGCTGTACTCCCTCGCCGCTAACATCACGGGTAATGGAGCGATTTTCGCTTTTTCGTGAAATCTTGTCAATTTCATCAACATAAATAATTCCACGCTGTGCCTTTTCTATATCGAAGTCGGCAGCCTGAATGAGTCGAAGTAAAATATTTTCTACATCTTCTCCGACATATCCTGCTTCAGTCAATGTGGTTGCGTCTGCGATGGCAAACGGCACATCAAGAATTTTTGCAAGGGTTTGAGCAAGCATTGTCTTTCCGACACCGGTAGGGCCAAGGAGAAGGATATTGCTTTTTTGCAAATCGACATCACCGTTCGAGCCGTAAAAAATTCTCTTATAATGATTATACACGGCAACGGAAAGATTCTTTTTTGCCTCGTCTTGACCTATTACATACTCATCAAGTTTCTGCTTGATTTCCATAGGTTTCGGGATGACCATATCGGAGTCCTTGGAACTTTGCTTTGAATTTGAGTACATTGATGATTCGTTAATCAATTCATTACAAAGACCGACGCACTCGTCACAAATGAAAACTCCCGGTCCCTCAATGAGTTTATGCACCATTGATTCGCTTTTGCCGCAGAACGAGCATCTTGCAACGCTATTTACATTTGAGTCGTCTTTTGCCAAAACAAGTACCCCTTATCTTTTTTCGATTACCTTATCAACGAGGCCGTATTCAAGAGCCTCCAGAGCAGACATCCAATTATCTCTGTCAGTATCTTTGACAAGAGTTTCATAATCCTTACCGCAGTTATCGGCAAGAATTTTATTAAGCTGTTCCTTCTTTTTTACAAGATTCTTAGCAGCAATCTCTACATCGGTAGCCTGACCGGTGATACCGTTTCCGCCGATAAGAGGCTGATGGATAAGAATTTCGCTGTTTGGAAGAGCGATTCTCTTGCCCTTTGCGCCTGAACTTAGAAGAAACGCACCCATACTTGCCGCCATACCTACGCAAATGGTAGATACATCACACTTGATATAATTCATAGTGTCATAGATAGCAAGACCTGCGGTTACCGAACCGCCGGGTGAATTAATATAAAGCGAAATGTCCTTAGTGCTGTCCTGGCTTTCGAGGAAAAGAAGTTGAGCAACAACCAAAGAGGCTGTCTGGTCGTTTACCTCGTCGGAAAGAACAATAATTCTGTCCGAAAGGAGCCTTGAAAAAATATCAACACTGCGTTCGCCCGAGCCGGATTGCTCGATTACATAGGGCATTGATGCCATAATGATCACTTTCCTTTTTGATTTAATATAGGATTATTCCTTTACCGAATTATCTACTACAAAATCAACAGCCTTGCGAGTAACAATATCGTCTGTAAGTTGTTCCTGCGTAACAGCAGCCTTAATCTTGTCTGCTTCCATATTGTACTGCTCTGCAAGTTTTGCGATTTCTTCGGCAATTTCTTCTTCGGTAGCTTCAATATTTTCAGCCTTTACGATTGCATCAAGAGCAAGTTTAACCTTAACCTGCTGCTTAGCACCGTCCATAAACTGCTCTCTGAACTGCTCCATGGTCTGACCGAGATACTGAAGATATGTATTAAGGTCGAGTCCCTGCATCTGAAGTCTGTATGAGTAATCCTGAATCATCTCGTCGCATTTCTGCTTATTCATGCATTCGGGAATCTCAACTTCCATATTTTCTACAACCTGCTCGATGAGTTGGTTTTCGTAGTCTGTCTTAGCGTTTGCTTCTTTTCTCTCGGAAATCTGCTTTTTAAGGTCTGCCTTGAGTTCATCGAGAGTATCGAATTCTGAAACATCTTTTGCAAACTCATCGTCAAGTTCAGGAAGTTCCTTAGTCTTAATCTCGTTAATCTTGCACTTAAATACAGCGTCTTTACCTGCAAGAGAAGCCTCGTACTGCTCAGGGAATGTAACATTTACATCGAATTCTTCGCCTGTCTTATGACCTGCAACCTGCTCCTCAAAACCGGGGATAAAACTGTTAGAGCCGAGTTCAAGCGGATAATTCTCTCCCTTGCCGCCCTCAAAAGCAACGCCGTCAACAAAGCCCTCAAAATCAATGTCGCAAGTATCGCCCATCTGAGACTCTCTGTCCTCAACTGTAACAAGGCGTGAATTTCTGTCCTGCATAGACTTAAGTTCATTCTCAACATCCTCATCGGTAGCCTCTGTATCGAGCATCTTGCCCTTAAGAGATTTATACTCGCCGAGTTTAACCTCGGGATAAGTAGTAACCTTCATCTTGATTACAACGCCGTCCTGCTTATTCATTACAGGGAATTCAACGTCTGTCGGCTGATCGATAACCTTAAGACCTGCCTCGTCGAATGCCGAACCAACAGCCTCGGGATATACGATTTCAAGTGCTTCCTCATAGAAAGCTCCCTCGCCGTATACTTTTTCAATCATACCCTGAGTAGCCTTGCCCTTACGGAAGCCGGGGATTTGAATTGACTTTCTCTGCTTCATGTAAGCCTTTTTGCAAGCCTCTGTAAAAGTCTCTGCATCAACTGTAATTTCTAACTCATATACATTAGTCTCTACTTTATTAGATGACTTAAGTGCCATAATAATGACCTCCTTAAATAATTTTGAATTAATTACCGAAAAATTATAACATAATAGTAAAAAAAATACAACACTTTTTTTATTATATATAATATATATTAATTTATCTGACAAGTTTAGGTATAAATGAAAGTCTGTCGCACGAAATGAGCTTAAAATCTATCCCGTCGATTGTATCGTCAACGGCGATTTTTGCAGCCTTACCGTGAAGATGCCCATAATAGCACTTTTTTATACCGTATTGTTTAAGAACACTTAAAATTTCATCGCATTTGCTGTCAGTTGTGATTGGCGGATAATGTAGAAAAACTATTTTGTTTTCACTCTCTGCACTGTCGAGTGAGAGTTTGAGTCTTCCGACCTCTCGGCTGAGCACCTTTTCATCGTGTTCGTCTTCGCCCTCAAACATCCATCCCCTGCTTCCGCAAACAGAAATGCCATCAACGGTATAGGAATTATTAAACAGAATCTTTACGGTGTCAAAATGATTTTCGTCAATAAATTCATTCATTTTTTTTAGCGTATTCCACCAATAATCGTGATTCCCCTTAATGATTATCTTTGTGCCGTTGAGATTATTCAAAAATTCAAAATCCGCCTTGAGTTCATCAAAGTTCATAGCCCAACTTATGTCACCCGCAATAACGACAGTATCATCGGCGGTAACGATTTTATTCCAATTTTTTTCAATTCTTTCTACATAATCATTCCAGCCGGGAAAAGAATCCATAGGCTTATTTGTTCCAAAAGACAAATGAGTGTCTGCAATGGCAAAAAGGGACATATTTTCTCCTTGAATAAAGTTAAAAAAATCGTTAATGATAAAAAATGAAGGGAGTGAAAAAGATGAAGGACGAAATCAAAGGAATTTCCTGCGATGCAAAAAACTGCATCCATCACGATGTAACAAATACCTGTATGGCAGGGCATATCAAGGTAGGCACATCAAACGCAAAATCGGAAACCGAAACGAAATGTGAGACCTTTGAGTGCAATAACAACTGTAACTGCAACTAAAAAGTGACTCAAAAAACGGAATGTCATCAGGCATTCCGTTTTTCAAATCAAAGCAAATTATAAATTCAACAGCTTAAATACCATTTCGCTCATATTTTCCTTATCGCAAACATCGGTAAAGCGAACCTTTTTATCCTTAAGTGCTTTCAGAGGTTTAGGAACGTCAAAGTCGGATACCTTATTTAGTTCGTCAACCATATCAAATTCACTCAGTGACGGAGTCTTGCCGCCGAGAAGTGCGGTAAGAACGCTCTTTGAAAATTTATAAGGCGAAGCGGTGGAGTCGATGACAGTGGGAATATCGTCACCCGTCTCCTTTACATAATTTTCGTACACATCAACAGCAACAGCGGTATGAGTGTCACAGAGATATTTATAATCGTCAAAGTTATGCTTAATGGTTTCGTCAACGCATTTTTCGTCGCAATATCCTGCGGAAAATTCCTCTTGAATTTTCTCAATAAGTTGAGGCGATACCCTGTACTTACCGTCCTTTGAAAGGGCTGACATAAGTTCGTTTACCGTATTGCTGTCCTCGCCGCTCATATGGTAAAGAAGTCTCTCAAGATTTGAAGAAATGAGAATATCCATAGACGGAGAGGTGGTAGCATAGAACTTTCTGTTTCTGTTATATTCGCCGGTCTTTAAGAAATCGGTGAGAACGTTATTTGTATTTGAAGCACAAACAAGTTTTTTAATCGGAAGTCCCATCTTCTTTGCATAATAGCCTGCAAGGATATTACCGAAGTTACCTGTCGGAACAACAACATTAATTTCGTCTCCTGCTTTAATTCTGCCTTGTTCGATAAGGTCGCAATATGCGGAGAAATAGTAAACAATCTGCGGAACGAGTCTGCCCCAGTTGATGGAGTTTGCGGAAGAAAACATCATATTCTTCTCTGCAAGCTGAGCCTTAATTTCATCGTTTGTAAAGATGGATTTAACTGCGCTCTGTGCATCGTCAAAATTACCGTTGATTGCACAAACGGCTACATTTTCGCCCTCCTGAGTTGTCATCTGAAGTTTTTGCATGGGCGACACGCCGTCAACAGGATAGAATACGAGAATCTTTGTATTCTCGACATTCTTAAAGCCTTCCAAAGCAGCCTTTCCTGTATCGCCGGAAGTTGCTACAAGAATAACTATTGTCTTTCCGTCAGCGGTCTTTTTAGCCGAAACGGTCATAAGATACGGCAAAAGCTGAAGTGCCATATCCTTAAAGGCACAGGTGGGTCCGTGCCAAAGTTCGAGAATGTTCTCGTTGCCGTGAACATTAACCACGGGAGCGATTTTGGACGATGAAAATTTTTCTGCGGCATATGCGCCGTTTACGCAGTAATCAAGTTCCTCCTCGGTAAAATCGGTGAGAAACTCTCTTAAAACGGTTTTCGCTCTTTCGATATATGACAGTGAGGTCATAGAGGTAATCTTATCAAGGCTGAACTTAGGAAGTTCGCAGGGAACGAAAAGACCGCCCTCCTCGCTGATACCCTGAGCTATCGCCTGAGAAGCCGTTACTCTTATGGAATTATCTCTTGTAGATGTATAAAGCATTTTTTATCCTCCAAAGGTTATTGGTAATATTCTATTACAAACAAAAAGCATTTTCAAGATGTTTGATTGATTTTACCTTATTATTTTGCATATATATTTCAATTACATCAAATCTGGGCTGTAATTCGACATTGTATTTTTGGATATAAAGACCTGCGGTGGCTATGATTTTTGCCTGTTTTTGTTCATCGACAAACTCTCTCGGCAAGGCAATAGTATTCTCACCCCTTGCCTTTACCTCGACAAAAACGATAAATTCCTTATATTCGCACACAAGGTCAATTTCTCCGAAGCGGGAATGAAAATTATGATCAACCAAGGTATAGCCCTTATTCCTTAAATAATTAGCCGATTTCATTTCGGCAAGCCGTCCTTTGTTATTCATGTTTTGCGTACCATGATTTAAGAAAGGTTTTGCGGTGAATATCGCTTACACCGTATTCATCGAGCATTTCATAATGCAGTTTTGTGCCGTAGCCCTTATGCTTTTCAAATTGATACTGCGGATATTTTTCTGCCATTTTAAGCATATATCTGTCCCTTGAAACCTTAGCCAAAATAGAAGCACAGGCAATAGAGATGCTGTTTGCATCACCCTTAACAATCGCCTCGGCAGGTATTTCAAGGCCGTTTGGGATTTTATTTCCGTCAATCATAACAAAATCAGGCTTTTGTGACAAATTATTTATGGCATCGTTCATAGCCATAAAGGTTGCGTTCAGGATATTAACCTCATCAATAGTCCTTTCGTCAACCATAGCAATACTGTAACTAACGGCTTCCTCTTTGATTTTTTCAAAAAGTGCTTCCCTTTTCTTTTCGCTGAGTTTTTTAGAATCATTTGCTCCCTCTACTATAAATCCTTTAGGCAAAATTACGGCGGCGGCAAAAACGGGTCCCGCAAGAGGTCCTCTGCCTGCTTCGTCAACTCCGCAAACAGCCTCATATCCGTTATCATACGCCTGTTTTTCGTATTTAAGCCAATCTTTATTTTCTTCTGTTTTTTTCATCACGGCAGTTCAAGGGTTATTCGCCCGAGTTTTCCTCCTCTGAATTCGTCGGCAACGATTACCGCACAGCGTTCGAAGTCAATCTCTCCGCCTTTGACGAGAAAGCCTCTTTTTCTTCCTATCATTTCGAGGATTTCCCAACCCTGCAAGCCTTCGGCAAGGTCAATTTTATATCTGTCCTCAATTGCCTTAGGATTGGTTTTATAAAGACTTTCGAGCAGTCGGCAGGCAATGGTTTCTTTATCCGTAATTTCGTCCTTAACCGAGCCTATAAATGCAAGTTTGTCCCCAACCTCGGGGTCATCAAACTTTGGCCACAGAACGCCCGGGGTATCAAGAAGTTCAATGCCGTTGCCCACAACAAACCATTGATTATGTCGAGTGACTCCTGCCTTATCGGCAACCTTAGCCTTAGCATTTTTTCCCATTCGGTTTATGAACGACGATTTGCCCGTATTGGGAATACCCACAACCATCAGTCTGAGCGGCTTACCGGACATTCCTTTAGACTCATTTTTTTCTATCGTTTCAGACAGAGCCAATTTTACGGTCTCGTCAAATTTATTCAGTCCCCTGCCTGTTTTGCAGTCAACAGGCAGAGCATATGCGCCCTTGCTCTCAAAATATTTAATCCACATATTTGTGGCATTTGCATTTGCGACATCACATTTATTAAGCAAAATAATGCGTGGCTTATTCTTAATAATGCCGTCAAGTTCGGGATTCTGCGAACTGTAAGGAACTCTTGCGTCCAATATTTCAACAACGCCGTCAACAAGATTAAGCGATTCTTTTATAAGTCGTCTGGTCTTTGCCATATGACCCGGGAACCACTGCACATTCTGCTTTATAAACTCTGCCATAATCGCACCTGCCTTTACTGCCATTATATAATATAATTCGATTAATTTCAAATAAAAAAACAAGCCGTATCACGAAAACACCGTGATACGACCGATTTAGGTTATTACTTAATAGATTCCTTAACCTTTGCAGCCTTGCCGACTCTGTCACGGAGATAGTAAAGCTTAGCTCTTCTTACCTTACCGTAACGGATAACCTTAACGTCAACTACATTAGGTGAGTGAAGCGGGAATACACGCTCGATACCTACACCGTAAGAAAGTCTGCGTACAGTAAAGGTCTCGGAAACGCCCGAACCTCTCTTAGCGATAACTGTACCCTCAAAGTTCTGAATTCTTTCTCTCTGTCCCTCACGGATGTTTACAGATACTCTTACTGTATCACCGATTGAAAACTGAGGTACTTCCGACTTAATGTTGTCCTGTGCAATAACTTTTAATGCGTCCATTTTATTTCCTCCTTATAATTTATGAGATGTTCATATCACAAAAGATGAAAGCGGACCATCTTCTAAAATGCGAAACGCTACATTTTTACGCGTTGCAAGAGTATGCAACGGATAAATGCTGATATATATTATCATAAGAAAAGCAAAAAAGCAAGTATTTTATTTAATTTTGAGTCAAAATTTTTCATAAATCAATTATTTATGCTTGCTCCCCACTCTCCGTCATTCTCGTGAGCGTACTCTACCGTCGGCGGTTTGTCATTATCCGAGGGTGAATTTTGGCTGTCGCCCGAGTTTGAGGACGAATTTGAATCAGACGAAGACGAACCGTTTTTTGATGCAGCGGCACCGGAATTTGCCGATGCTTTGCCGTCGGATGAAGCGTTATTATTTTGAGCAACGCCGTCCTCCGAATCCTCTTCCTCGCCCTGAGCGAGTGAAGTGTCGGAGCCGTTTGCAAAATCCTGCGACTGAGATGACGAAACGGAATTGTCGTCTGAGTTCTCACTCTTTGAAGGACTGCTCTTGCAGCCGTAAAGTGCAGTGCAAAGAAGCATGCAAACAGAAAGTATAACTATAAATCTTTTCATATCAAGTACAGCCGCAATTCACGGCTTTCTCCTTATCTGTTAAATTGAATAATTGAAATTATTTTGGCGGAGATTAATAAAATTCATAAATATTTTGTCATAAAGTGTACGAAGATTTTCGTCGCCGACGGTTGAAATCATAGCATAATCCTTAGCGTTAACAACTCCGTCCTTATTAAGGTCGATTGCTATCATCGGCATATTATATTCAAAATCGTCACTTAAAGTTATCGTTTGATTTCTGTTAAATGTACCGTTATCGAGAAGAACATTATGCTCTCCCTCTTTAAGCAGACATTTAACCTCACCGCTTTTATCCGTTGTACCGACCAACTCGCCGTCAACATAAACCTTTACGCCCTCGAGAGCTGTTGTTCCCTCGGTTGCGTCTTTACTCTCGAGCACAGTAGCCTTAATAACGGTTTCATAATAACTTGCAGTAAGAACCACCTTATACTCGGGACTTTGATAACTTTCGAGTCCGTTGCAAACAGCCTTAAATCTTACATTATAACTGCCTGCCCTTCTAACGGTAAATGTATCGGAAGCCATCTGTACCCAGCCGTCACCCGTATTATAGTAATATGTAATATCGGAATCCGAGCAGTTCGGAGAAGACAGCTTAAACTGCGCTATCTGTCCCGTCTCGCTGCCGATAGTTCCCGACGGAGTGACATTAAGAACCGGCTTTTCTTGCTGTACGATATTATTAATCGTAATCACCTTAGTTGATGTAAGTCCGTTATTTGCGGTCATAACAACAACATATTTTCCGTTCTCGCTGACTTCAAACGAATCTTTACCCGTTACGTCTTCGCCGTTTACGCTGACGCATTTAAGTCCCGAGCGACCGGTATTTACATTAAATAAAACCTTATAAGGAGAAGAGGTCATCTCCTCGGTTTCGAGAGTATAATCAAGAGTCGGAGAAACTGTATCAATCATAACACGGTAACTGTCCGAATAATTACTTTCAACGCCTGCACCGTTTACCGCCTTAAATATATACGAAGCGTCAACATTCTCATCAATAGTGATTACAGAACCCTCCTCGGCAGAAATCCAGGTTATTCCGTTGTCGGTACTGTAATAATACGAAACGCCTGAAACAGCCTGATTGAGAATACTCATACTGAACTTAACACCGTCGGCACTCCATCTGCCGAATGTGCCCTCAAAATCAACTCGAACAACAGGTTCTGTTTTATCTATCTTAACGATGAAATCTTCTGTTGTGACGGTCTCGTTATTTGCGTAAGACACAGCTTTGAACTTATAATTCCAAACGCCCTGAGTTTTAACAACAAAGGTATCGGACTCCATTTCTGTCCAGTCGCCGCCGTTCACGCTGTAATAGTATCTGTAAATGCCCGAATAAGCGGAAGAAGAAAGATTGATTGTAACATCGTCAGCCGTCCAAGTATCGCTTTCGTATGACTTATCGCCTGCACTCGAGGTAATGACAATATCGCTCGGTGCCTCTTTGTCGATAACATAACCGTCGGTAAGTTTACTGTCTGAAACATTACCTGCCTTATCTATTGCTCTTGCCTCGGCATAGCCCTTAAAATCAGAGTCCTGAGTAGGTTTATTGTTTTCGTCATAAACCGACCAATCAGAGAGCGGAGAGCCGTTTTCGTCAACAAAGCGGTACTCTATTCTATCTATACCTGCTACGCCCTCATCCTCTGCGATAACGGTTAGTTCGGCTGTCTTATTAAAGAACAGACCGAAAGTAATTTTATTGAGAAGCCGTGCAAAATCGCCGGTTTCCTTATGAGATACGGCAACACTTGTAACGGTCGGCTTTTCGGTATCAATATTTCCTACTGCTATACTCTGCTCGCTTTCAAGCAAACTGTTTGAAATAATCTTAACCTTATACTCGCCGTTCTCGCTGACGGTAAATTCGCTTTGGCTGTCTATAAGTTTATCGTTAAGATATACCGATTTAACTCCTGAAATGCCAACTTTCAAATCGGAAATCTTAACCGCATACGACTGATTTGTAAGATTAACGGTATCGGGCACAAGATTGAACTCCGGCACGGTTTTATCTATTTTAACCGAATAAGCCTGAGTCAAATCGCTCTCAATGCCTGCACTGTTTACAGACTTAAAGGTATATTCGGCATTTGTGTTATCGGACACGGTAAGAGTGTTACCCTCAAGTTGAGTCCACTCGCCGCCGTTTACGCTGTAATAATATTTTACGGAGTCAAGTTGATGCGTGCTGTCGAGAGTAAAAGTAACATCATTATGAGTCCAAGAGCCGTCATAGCCCGATGCATCAACCGAAACAAGCGGCTTACCGTATATAATAATCGGGAATTCAGCCTCGGCTGTTCTGCCGTAATGCTTATAAATTACCTTTACCTTTTGCTCCACGTCAAGTTTATTGTAATCAACGCTGGAATCATCAACTTCATAATCAAAGACTTCCTCTCGGGGTGCGTTGCTGTAATTTGCATAGACATGGAGATTGGTCAAATCAAGTTGCTTTTCGCCCTCAAGATAAGCATATCTGGGAGCGACAAGGTCAATGGAGTCAACTGCCTTTGAATTAACCTTTACGGGGAAAACAGCACGGAACTGCTTCCCTGCTCTGACAAGAGTAACGATAACATACTGTTCTTTATCAATGAGAGTCGAATCAAATCCGCTGATTTCGTAATCGTTAACCTCTACATTGATGAGAGAATCGCCGTAAGTGTTTGCGTCGGGATAATACTCCTCCAGCTTCGAACGGTCATAGATAGCGTTTACTTTAAGTCCTGTTAAATCAAGGGCGGTATCACCCTCGACATAATCATACTTATCGGGAGCGGTTACAGCGATATTGTTAGGTTGAATTTCTACAACCTCAATCTGCTTCGAAGCCTCGGCAAAAGAGCCGTCAAGAGAACTTATACCCTCTCTGCCGAAAAGCCAAAGAGTTGTGGTACCTGCTGCTTTAGCCGTTACCTTACCGTTTGAATCAACGGACGCAACGCTGTTTTCGGTATTGCCTGTGGTACTGCTCCAAGAAGATGACCACGGGCGTTCGCCTTTGTCATCGCTGAGTCCCCAGTGAACATTTTTTACATTAATTCTGGACGGTGAGAAAATAGAGGAATATGTCCTCGGAAAGTCCTTAACCACATAATCGTTACCGCTAATTGAAGCATTTACAAGATTATTAACAGAAGCGCCCCTTACATTAAATGTTACGGAAGCGGAAACGCCGCCGACCATTGCCGTAATGGTAACCGATTTTGAATTATAAATGGTAACGCCGCCCGAATCCAATCCGAACACCTTACCGTTTGAGTCAACCGAAGCAACTGACGGGTCAGAACTGTGCCATACTACATTATTAAGCAAATCCGGGTCATAATCGGCAGGAAGAATATTTGTAATATTAATTTGTGCGCTCTTTCCCTCTTCAAGGAACGAATCACGGCTTCCCGTTAAGATATTTGTGGTAAAGCCGTTACCCTTTGAAAGAGAAAAACTTGTGATAGGAACGCCTGATGAAACTGTTTTTTGTGCTTCTATTGAGGTATCGTTATAAGTTACTTTAACATAAATTTTAATTATTCCGACTCCTCTTGCTACGAGATTACCATTTGAATCCATAGAAGCAAAACCGTTATCGGCGGGAGTGTCGGCGGTTGCTTTAACCAGTTCATTCGTTTCCGAATTATATATTCCCCACTCACGGACAACACCGCTGTTTGAATTAAGTCTCGATGGGGTTACATCGGCGGTATATTTATTTGTTTCGTTAAGCGCAACATTTTCGTATCCGTTGATTTCTACACTGTTAATGGTTCCGCCGACAATGTTCTTATTTATTTTCAGCGAAACGGTTTTTGACACTCCGTCAACGGTTGCGGTAATACTGATTGTTTTTGAAAGCGAAATGCCCTGACCTGCATCAAGAGCAGTAACAGTACCGTCCTGAGTGACAACAGCGGCGGTTTCGTCCGAACTTTCCCATTTTGCATCGCCTGTATATGCGCCTGCCGGAGAGACATTTTCTATGGAAAGTTTAGTGGTTTCACCCTCTTTAAGTTCCAATGTTCCGCCTATATCAAAGTTTTCAACCGGAAGTTCCTCACGGGGAACGACGGTAAATTCCACTGTATCGGTAACGGAAGCGTAAATGGTACTTTCCGGATTGACACGAATTGTAACCTTACCGGGTGAAGTAAAGGTTACAAGACCGTCGGATGTAATTGTGGCGTGTTTTTTTGACTCGGTATCTATAATATTACCAACACTCCATTTAACGCCCTGCTTAAGTCTTACAGGGGTTACGGCGCCGTAAAGTTGAACCTGCTTTCCGACTGCAACAGTCTTAGGTACGGTCTTTTTATTAGTAATATGCACACCGGTAGGCCATAGATTACCGGCAAAACTTTGGTCTACGGAAATCTCGGCAGTATCGGAAGCGAGAACCTTTCCGCTTTCGTTAACAAGTCGAGCGGTTATTGTGATAGTCATATTGTCAAGCATTTTTTCAAGTGCTTCACCCATAGTCTGGTTAATACCCTTTACAATTGCAACAACCAAATCGGTATTAAGGTTACTGTCATTAAGGTCAATACCGGCATTGGCAAAGGCTTTTTCGATAGCGTCCGCCGTTGCGTTACCGATAATGGGAGTCGGTCGCACCTCGTTATCAAGCCAATACTTGATTACTGCCGCTTTTGAGTAATCATAAGCCGTAACATTACCGTTATCGTCTACATCGGCAAGAAGAGGCATATTGCTTTCCCACTGAACAGACGAGCCGCTCGGAAATTGAGACGGAGAGTATGCCGTAAGTTGTGCGGAATTATACTCTGTAATATGCAGCGTTTCCTTAAGTTCTGCATCGTTATAATAAATAGTGATGCTCTCTGCGGCACTAACAGCAGCACTCTGAAACGCAACTGAAAAAGCCAAAGAAAGACTTAATAATATGCTTAAAACTTTTTTCATAAGAAATTTCACCTATTTCATATTAATAACTATGTAAATTTTAACATAAATTAAAAATCAATACAATAAATAATATGTAAAATTTACAATTACCGTTTAAGCCCAAAGTTATTAAAACTGAACAAAAAAGCCTGTCAATAATATGTTAGCCAAAACCGCATTTATAACAAAAATAATAAAGCACCCGCCGATGAAACAACCGACGAGCGCCGCAGATATAAAATTTTACATCAACACAGAGGAACCGTCCCCTTGTGTTCTGCAACATGATTCCTGAATTAATCTTTATAATAACTACTAAATCTTTCTAAACCAAAATCTCTAATTGTTCCGGGTGCATACGGGTCATAATTAGCGATATCATTTGTTTCAATATATGTCATTGCGGAACAGTAAGCCATAACCTTTGTATTGTGTGCGATTATTTTGCCATATTGCGCACATTGTTCGCCGGCTCTTGCTGTATCATATGTATTCTTTTCAATACTTTCAAGATGACTTATCATTGTTTGCTGATTTTGTAGTTGTTTCTCACTGTTTGCTTCAATTTTCGCAAGTTTACAAATCATATTTTGTTGATTTTTTATCACTTTATCAAGTTGTATTTGAATTTTATCCAAATCGCAAGCAAAAAGTGCATCTCTCAATGTGCCTTGAGAAGTAGTTAAATAATCATATATGAATGTAATAGCATAAATGTTCCTGTACTTACTTGGAATTATATTAATATCATAGCATTCTTCAAGTAACTTCAAAGCTTCTTTGTTTTCTGTTTGCAAATCATTTTTAGCTTTTTCTAAATTGGTTAAAGCTTTACTTCTTTTTTCATTTTCGGTTTTTATAAGTTCAACATCTTTATAATATTGTTCAATATTTTCATTATACTTTCTTAAACTTTCTTCATAGCGTTTTTTCTTTTCCTTATTTTCAATTAAATCAAGTACTAAAGCTATAAAAAAACCTATTACAGGTATCTCGAACATACCTTCAATCATATCACAAAATATATCATCTTTTGATTTTATTTCACACACCGGTTTTTGAGGAAATTCAGGTTCTTTTTTATATGCATAATCGCTTTTTCTCTTTTCCAGACAATCAATATTATCCTGAAAATTATTTGATATATAATGCAATTTTTTTATATCTGTAACATTTGATATCAAAAATTCCCTTTCAATATCATTACTGTTTATTGAATTATCAAAAGGATTATTCAATGTTGTCTGATTACAATTTATTTTAGCTCCGCAAAAAGAGCAAAAGCCAAAACTTCTTGTTTCATCAATTATAACTTCTTTACCACATTTGTCACATTTAACCGTTGCCATAATTTTTCTCCTTAAAATAAAAAATGCGTACAGCCGAAGCCATACGCAATAAAACGCACAGCTCGCCGTCGCCAAACGAAAACTAACAGCCTAAAAGGTAATGCTAATTTGAGCAATGCATTTTTGACAAATTACAAAAATAGCATTACCCTATTTAGGCAAAATATAAAGTTTTCGTTTGGCAATTATAGTTTAGCATAATGTATGCAAAAAGGCAAGAAAAAAGAGCATCTCAAATGAGATGCTCTTAAATGTTTAATTAGCCGTTGATTTGCTTTGCGATTTCTTCTGCGAAGTTTTCTTCTCTCTTCTCAAGACCGTCGCCCTTCATCATACGAATGAAGTTTGTAGCCTTAATCTCTGTACCGAGAGTCTTAGCAACGCTTTCGATATAACCGCCGACTGAACCCTGGAAGAGGTCAGAACGAACGAAATCCTGCTCTAAGAGGCAAATTTCCTTAATCTGCTTAGAAATTCTGCCCTGTACAAGACCTGTGAAAATCTTGTTTTCAACAATCTCATCCTTATGAGATACGGCAATACCTGCAAGAATCTCCAATGCTTCCTTTGAAATGAAGTTTGTGAAATTCTTTCTCTGCTTATTATCAAGACCCTGATAAATTGTGATATCTTCATCGGTCCATTTTTTATCGTTAATAGCCTCGTCGATAAGTTTGCTGAGAATAGGCATAGGAAGTGAATCCGGCTTATTAAGAGCACTGTCTACTGTGATAGAGTGCATCTTTTCTGCCTCTGCATCGGAGATGTCAGCCTTGCTCAAATACTCAGGATTCATAGCTGCGATTTGCATAGCAACATTCTTACCCATAGCAACGAACTCGGCATCTGCTGCCTTAGATTCGTCTGCTACATCAAAACCTACCATTACGCCTACGCTGCCGCCTGCGTGAATATAAGTTGAAACGATACCTTCCATTCTCTCGAAGCGACGAATCTTCATATTCTCGCCGATTGAAAGAACGAGGTCATTAAGAGTTTCTGTAACTGTTCTGTCTGTACCGTTGAACTTTTCTTCTTTAAGAGTTTCAACATCAGCCGGGTTCGTTGCAAGAATAGTCTTTGCAACGCCCTCAACAAAGTTCATAAACTTTTCATTCTTAGCAACGAAGTCAGTCTCCGAGTTAACCTCGAGAACAACACCCTGCTTTGTAGCCTCATCATAATAAGGAAGAACTACACCCTCTGCGGCAATTCTTGATGCCTTCTTCTGAGCGGCTGCAAGACCTCTTTCACGAAGAAAGTCAATAGCCTTATCCATATCGCCGTCAGCTTCTACGAGTGCCTTTTTACACTCCATCATACCAACGCCTGTTTTTTCACGAAGCGCTTTTACATCTTGAGCTGTAAATGCCATTTTATTATCCTCCTGTTTTAAGTAATATTCGATAAATTATTCTGCGGTTTCTTCAGCCGGTGCTTCCTCGGAAGCCTCCTGTGCTACATCAGAACCGTCTCTGCCTTCGATAACAGCGTCAGCCATTGCGCCTGCGATAAGTTTTACGGCACGAATAGCGTCGTCGTTACCCGGAATTACATAATCGATTTCGTCAGGGTCACAGTTTGTATCAACGATAGCAACGATAGGAAGACCGAGTTTTGTAGCCTCAGATACTGCGATTCTCTCCTTGCGTGGGTCAACGATGAACATAGCATCCGGAATCTTCTTCATCTCTGTGATACCGCCGAGGTACTTCTCAAGTTTTTCAATCTCGAGTTCAAGACCTGCAACTTCTTTCTTCGGGAGAAGATCGAATGTGCCGTCCTCCTGCATCTTCTTGAGCTGTGCAAGACGGGCAACACGGCCACGAATAGTCTTAAAGTTGGTGAGCATACCGCCGAGCCATCTAGCGTTTACATAAGGCATTGCGCAACGGGTTGCTTCCTCTTTAACGCTCTCCTGAGCCTGCTTCTTTGTGCCGACGAAAATAATGCTGCCGCCGTCTGCTGCGAGATCACGAACATACATATAAGCCTCATCAAGCTTCTTTACTGTCTTCTGAAGGTCAATGATATAAATACCATTTCTCTCTGTGAAGATGTACTCTGCCATTTTAGGGTTCCATCTTCTTGTTTGGTGTCCGAAGTGAACACCTGCTTCTAAAAGCTGTTTCATAGAAACTACATTTGCCATAATTAATTTCCTCCTTTAAGGTTAATCCTCCACGATAAGGTATGGCAGGAGCCGATAAAATCAACCTATGGCTCGACCGTATCGTGTGCGAATTCGCTTTCATATTTACGAATGCTGAAACATTATACCAAAGAAAGGTGCAAAAATCAAGTGTTTTTTTAATAATAATTACTGCTTAATAAATTTAATTTTAAGCGAAGCATCGGGAACGGAGAGAGACAGCAAATTCATATTCTTATCAAGGCTCAACTCATAATTTCCAACGTCGGTTTTTCCCAGGAAAAGTGTATTATCCCCCGCTCTTTTTACCTGTGCATTATATGTATTACAAAAAACGCAGTAGAGAATTTTTGCGGTATTATAATCGGAGACGGACGAATACTCGCAGGAGTCGGACATATCACGAAAAGAAAAATTTACATTTTGACCGTCACACGAAACGGTCAGACCTGCGGCATTACTTGAGGTTGGGGTTATGTAAACGGTGTTATTGTCGAATTTAATTTCTGCGTTATAAGAAAAATCTCCCGACTCGACAACGGCATTTTGAGAAAAAGACGTTTTCAAGGCAGGAGAATTTGCCCGAGTGCAAGCACAAAAAAGAAGCACAAGCAGTACAAACAAAGGTATAATTTTTTTCATAAAACCAACTCGTTATTCATATTCGGACATTAAAGCACCGAGTCGGTCTGTCAAGTCGAAAACGATAAGACCTCTGAAACTGAGTTCTTTCACAGCCTCGTCGGCGCATCTTCCGTGAATAAACACACCTGCCTTTGCCGCATCGAGCGGAGACAGTCCCTGAGCAAGAAGCGAGCCGATAATGCCCGAAAGCATATCGCCTGTACCGCCCATGGCAAGAGACGCATTGCCGGTAAGGTTTGCAAATACCGCATCCCCGTCCGTGATAACGGTATCGGCTCCTTTGAGAACAAGAACGACGCCGTATTGACGTGCAAATTCCTTTGCGACATCTATTCGGCTTTCCTGCACCTCGGCAATCGTTTTCGACACGAGCCTCGCCATTTCGCCCGGATGAGGCGTAAGAACAACGGGTGCTTTAACATCCTTTAATATATCTATGCACGAAAGAAGTGAATTTATACCGTCTGCGTCAACAATTACGGGAACTTTTGAATTAAGAAGAACACTTTTAACTATCTCGCAAGTGTTTTCATTTTTGCCCATACCGCAACCGATAACAACAGCAGACGCCTCATTGACATCGGACAGAATATCATCAAGCGCAGAGAGCGAATATATACCGTTTTCATCAGCCACTGGATGAAACACGGATTGAACGAGATGGGATGCTATAATGGGATAAGCACTTTTAGGCACGGTAAGTTTAACAAGACCGGCGCCGCTTTTAACGGCGGCAGTTGCACAAATCACCGCAGCACCCGGCATATTATACGAACCGCAAAGGCATAAAAGCCGTCCATTACTGCCCTTATTCGCATTAAAACCAATCTTAGGAAATGAGGAGCGAACATCATCAAGTTCAACGGTTTCGGTATAAGGCGGAGTATAGCAAGTATCGGGAATACCGATATTAACCGTAACCGTTTTGCCGCACAGAGCATTTGACGGAGGCAAAATATGACAATATTTAAGAGTAGAAATTGCGACGGTCATATCGGCTTTAATTGCATTTTTGCAAGCCTTGCCCGATGTTGCGTCGGTACCGCTCGGAGTATCTACCGATACAACAAACGAACCGCAGGAGGCAACGGAGTTAAACACCTTATCAAACGGTGCCCTCGGTTCGCCCTTAAAGCCGATACCGAAAATACAGTCGATAATAATATCACAGTCATCTAGGCACACATCATCAAAATCGACAACCGACACACCGCTCATCACAGCCTGATTAAAATATTCAAGAGGCTCCGGAATTGTCGGTTCTTTATCGCAGAGAACTATTTTAACATCTATTCCCTCACTGTAAAAAAGGCGTGCCATAACAAAGCCGTCGCCTGCATTTTTTCCGTTACCGCAGAGAATAAAAATCCTTTTTGAAAAAATATCTGTGCCGTAATTTTTCATTACCGCATCATAGCAAGCAGTGCCTGCTTTAAGCATAAGTTGTGTTTCGATTGAGTAACCGTCAAAGCAATTATTTTCAACCTGTCTTATTTCATCAGCAGTCAAAACATACATAATTTATCACTCCGAAAAAATAATAGCACAAAATCATCAATCGCACAAGAGAAGCGGAAAATTTATAATCCGATTGGTAAAAGAAAAATAAAATTCGTGTTCGTATTGAAAATATTAAAGCATAATGTTAAAATGAAGTAAGATTTTAGGAGGTAATCATGAACATTTTTTTACTTACGGCAACGCTCGGAGACAAGCTGGACAGCGTATTTTATAACTTTGATATGCTGATTTTCGGATTCTTCGGCGGAATACAAAGCACTTTTATGACAGGCGTGGCAAAATTCTTTACGGCTTTCGGTGACGAGAATTTCATAATCCCGATTTTGATTTTGGGAATAATTCTTTGCTTTTTCAAGAAATCGAGAAAGTACGGATTTTCAATCATTTTTGCGGTAATCATAGGAACACTGTTGACGAATGTAATTTTCAAACCGATGTTTTTAAGAATCAGACCTTACAACACATTACAGAATGTTGGGGATTATATGTCGTGGTATACGGCGGCAGGCAGGCTGAGCGAAAGCGACTATTCTTTCCCGTCGGGTCACACAACGGGAGCGTTTGAACTTGCAACGTCACTTTCGATTTGCTTTGCAAAGGACAAGAAAAAAGCACTTTCGATTGTTCTTCCGATAATTGCAATAGGAACAATGTGCAGCAGAATATATCTTATGGTGCACTATCCGACAGATGTTATCGGCGGTATGCTTATCGGTGTTTTTGCCGGCGTTATGGGATATTTGCTTGCAACGGCTGTTTGCAAAATCAAGGTTCTTGACAAAATCGACGCACAAAAACTTTTTAAGAAGATTAATGCGAAAGCAGGCACGGCTGTAATAATCATAGCGATAATAGGAATTTTCTGTTACAGTTACATACCTGCGATTAACGAGGGCAATGCTCAGGTTTGTGCATACAATGAAGAGTACGACTGCCTCAACGCCGCAAGAGTAAACGATGAAAAATATCCGCCGATTAACGGCAAGGAATACTGCAAAATTCATTGGAAGCAATTAAGCGGCGAATCAAAATAAACACCTTACGCAAAAAACATCACGGCATCTGAAACTGTCGTGATGTTTTTATTATATGTTTATTTATGAATACAAGGCATTAATTACAATATCGGAAGAGACTGTAAAGGTATCGCCCACAGTCTCACCGTCAACGGTAAAGCCCCTTACTTTCCTGAACGCAATATTTTTAGCGGTGAAAGTATAGACAGTGTTGCCGTTTGTAAAGGTCAGAACATTGCCGTTTTTGCTTACGGTATACTCGGCATTTTCTACATAAACGACCTGCGTTACTCTGCCGTTATTATCGGTCAGGGTGATTTTTGATTTTTGTGCGTTTTCGGTTTTATCTGTCTTTATATATGCCACATATTCAACATTATCGGTAATATCAAATGTAAGTGAAGCACCGTCTGCCCGGCATTTTTTAATTAAGCCTGTTTCAACAATCTTTACCGTCCATTTTTCAACCGTTGCATTTTCCAATGCCGAGGACGGAATGTCGAGAGTCACGGATGTGTTATAACTTTTTTCAATCTGACTTACCACAACAGTCGTTTTATCGTCAATTACATATGTAAATTTAACGGTATAGTATCTCAACGAGCCTATTACTGCAAACACGGCGGCATTAATCTGTGAATTAAGACTGTCAATTTTTTCCTGAGAATCCGCTTTCATAAACTCTTGCTCTGCTCTGTCAAGTACAACCTGCAATTCATCAAGTTTTTCCTGAGAATACTGCTTGTTATTTGATTTAAGGAGATTTTTTGCAAGTTCAACCGAATTCTCATAATTTTTCGTATTGAGTTTATATGAGCAGATAACGCAAGAATGGGTTTGAGGATTAATAACACAGTTATCGGTCTCGGTATGCGAACTGTCATTTAAGCAATGCTTTGTATGCGTGCCGTCGCCGTTTGAAGTCCACTCACCCCAGTTGTGAATATCGCCCTTGCCTGTCACTTCTGAATACGAATATCCGCAAATACATCTGTGCTCAACTGTCACATCCTCAATACAAGAGCCTGTATGCTCAATATCCGGAGCAATATAGGTATTAAATGTATGCGGTTTTGTTACACTGCTTTCAACATAGGTTTTATTTTTCGTTACCGTCTTAACGGTTTCCCACCTGTAAATAGTGTGATTGTTTTCGGTATTAACGGTAGCCGTATTTGCAGGAACTGCGATGCTTTCGGGTGCTGTTCCTTCTTTATATGTAAGTTTTCGGCTGACGCCGTTATCAAAGACAAACGTAAGAGTATAGTAATTAACACCTACGTCCGAAGAAAACTTTGCAACGGCTGCATTAATTCTTGACGCAGCCTCATCAATGTTTGACTGAAGTTTATTCTTTTCCTCGTCCTCTGCAAGTTGTTTAGCCTGAGCAACAGCCTGTTCAAACTCTGCGATATAAGCAGAATTATATACAGAATAATCGGGGTCATTTTTAATTCCGTCTACAACTCCCAGAGCATCGTAATAGCCGCCGAGATTAACGGCATCATATTCTCTCATAGAAAGTATTTCTTCATTACAAACCGGGCAATAGTAAGGAATATAACCGTTTTCTTCACCTGTCGGAGCAACATATTCGCCTCTGACTGCATTTTTCGTATCGTGTCCCGTTGCGGGCAACACGGTATTTTCATTAACGTCCCCGTCAATACGACAAACAACTTTTCTGTAACCGTCCTCGGTACAGGTAGGTGCTTTTGATACGGTAATATAACTGTGACCTGTTGCCGGTATCTCACTTGTCCAAGAATAACCGCAGGTACAATAATTTGTACTCAAGCCCGACTGTGTACAGGTTGCTTGCTTTTGCACAACCGTTTTGCTTACAAGGTGGTTATTGGCGGTATAAAATGCAGTATAGGTGTTATTTTCCACCGACAAAGGCTTCAACGGCGTCCACGAGGTAAAGGTATAATGTCCGTTCTCGTCAGGCTCACGCTTTGGCGTCTGTCCGTTGTACTGCGGAGTAACACCTGCGTATTCAGAGCCTGAAGCAAGCACCGTACCGTCATAATTTACAAATTTATAAGGAATTTTATTTGTTGTAACGGTAATCCTTTTCGGTGCACTTCTAAGGGTACTGCCCGATGAAGTATAACTAGCATAAACATTAAATGAGGTATGTGGCAAAATATCGTTAGCCGATTTATTAATCAACAGTTTATTGCCCGAAACGGTTACACCCGGATAATTTGTATCTGTGGTGAGTGCAGCCGATTCCCTCTGCCATTTAACATTATACTGGTCATAAATATTATATCTTAAAGTATACTGATTAACCGTATTTGAATTAATATCAGGGGCAGAAACAGTCAAATTGCTTGCATCGGCAAATGCAACGGATTTAATTTGAGGATATGTATTTGCTTGGACGGAAAGATTATTAGTAGTATTTGTCGGTGTGGTATATCTTACGGTATCCTTTGCGACAAGGGAAAGATTATCACTCGGCGAACGACTGACATACAATCTTTGGTCGATACCTATTCCGTCATTACCCGACCAATTAAAGTACATCTGTACTCTTGTGGGATAGCCGTCAACACAGCCTGTAAAATCGTTATTTGTTACGGTTGCGACAAAAGCATATCCCTTATATGCGTCGGATTGGTCAAACAGAAGAACAGATTTCTCCTCGCCCGTTCCGTTATTCGTTTTATAATACAATCTGCACGAAACGCCCTGCCAAGAGGAGGGAACATCGTCCCATGTATTCAAATTAAGTCGATAATAATACTGCCCGCCCTCACTGTTAGGCTGTATCTTTGCGACAAGGTCATTAGCTTTATATATTTTTGAGCACAAATCATCGGTAGCATAGTCAATTACGACAATACCGTAGCACTTATTATTCATCATTTCATAAGTTCTGAAATAACCGTTCATCGTACCTGCATTTGGTTCAACGCCCGCAATGCCTCCGCCTGTGGTAGACAAGAAATTTACATACCACACACCGTTTGGCTTAGTTTCGTCCAGCATAGGCTTAACGGCATTAGACCACTTAGAGGAAGCGCCCATTTTATATCTGTCCTGAACCTTCATCCAGCCGGAATCAACAGCGCCGCCGTCGGAACCCTGGTCGCCCCAACTAAGGCTTATGCCACGTCCGACTTCGCTTATACGAGTTGCAAGTACGCACTTTCCTCTTACAGAGCCCAGATTAGGCGTATAATATCCTGTAAACCAATAGTTAGAACGAAGGTCAATAAGAGTATTAACATCATTTGCCAAAGCGTTAATATCATTTCCGTAATCCTGCTTAACGCTTACAATGAGAGTTTCGCTCGGATTTGCGTTAAGGAATGCGTACATATCCTCAAGCACTTCATAAAGAGTAAGGTGTCCTCCCTTATCATTCCAGCAGTTTGATGAGCCGTGAACGATTTGCGCATTATAGTACACATCGGAAACATGCTCCAATCTCAAATCAAAATATCTTACACCGATATTTAACTGCTCGGTTATGGAAAGTGTCTGCGTTTTTGACCAAGCAGGCAGGTCAACGTTTCTTGTGCCCGAATCGTGCGTACCGGGCATAGTAATGTCCGTAAGTGCCGTACTGTCGCTGATGCCGCTCATCCAATTATGTCCGCTGACCGATGTGGTCAAAAGCGAATTTGTAGAAAAAGATTGAGCCGATACAGGCAGAGTCGAGCCAAAAAGAAAAGCCACAACCAGCATAATCGCTAAAATTTTCTTACTGATTTTTTTCATTTTTTACTCCGTTAATCAATCATTTAAGGTTGATATTCCAATAATAAAAGCATAAAAATATCTATCATCTCTGTTATTATAAACTAATATTGCGTTTACTGTCCATTGACAGATTATTCAATATTTCGTCATTTATTTAGTAAAAGATGTCAATAGAAATTGCAAATATAATTGTATATAATATAAAAGAATAGAAATATCTGTCAGTTTAATATTAAAAACTAACTTCCAAACTCATCAAACGGAGAACTGCAATGAAAAAGACTAAGTTTATCAAATCAATGACTTCTCTCTTTTTGGTTATTGCCATAATTCTGTCCTGCGGCACAACGGGTATTTGCGCCGTTCATGCCGACGACGGCACAGGTATAGGTATGACCAAATCGGGCATAGTCGGCGGAAACATTACAGCCTCAAGATACAACGGTAATACTTTTAACATTATCAACGACGGCTCGGGCGGTAACACGACGGTTGGACTTTGGAGCTATGATATTTCGGATGCGTCTAAAATGACCGGTGCACAACTTACTGCCACGGTAACAAAATATGCAAAGCAAAGCATTGACGGCTTGGCAATAGACTTCTATTACATAAATCCTTCAAGTGCAAATGCGTATTTGAAAGATATCAACGAATCCGCAAAACACACCAACCTCAGCGGAATAAACACAAATGCGGGAGATGCGAGCATATCGTATATCAAAAGCACATTCAAACTGAGCAACAAAAATCTTCTCGGCTCTCTTGCACACAATTATTCATCGAACGAAAATAACGAATTTACGCTTGACCTCACAACGGCAATTCACGATATGAAAAAGAACAGTTGGAACGGTCTTTGTATTCTTGCAATGTGCAACAAAAACAACGGTGCATCCGAATCAAATCCTAATTGGTCGGACACATGGATTAAACTGAGCAATATCACATACACCGTTTCAAGCACTACCCTTTCAATTTCAAGGTCGGCAGTAATCAGCGCAGGAGAAAGCAACCAAAGATACAACGGCAATTCGTTCAACATAGTAAATGACGGTAATGCAAGCTGTACCACAATAGGACTGTGGAGTTACGGAATTGACAGTCTGAAATATGTTGATTCGGCTTCGCTGAATGTATATGTAAACGACTATTACAAAGCAAACATTAATGATTTAAGCATAAACTTTTATTACATAGACCCATCACTCGCATCAAGTTATCTCAAAGATGCAAGCGTCAGCAACAAGGCCTCTGTCGACAGCAACTTGGCAAACAATGTCGGAGACAATGCAGTAGGATGGGCAGAAAACAAATTCGGCTTAACCAATTCTACAAAAATAGGAACAATAAGCCACAACTACGCATCGGCAATAAACAGATACACAACGCTCGACCTGACATCGGCATTTAACAAGGCAAAGCAGAAAAAGTGGAGCGAGATTTGCGTACTTGCCGTTTGCAGTAAAAATAACAACGGTGCAACAACAAACGAGTGGTCGGACTCCTGGATAGAGCCCGAATTCATCAGTTACAACGAATCGGACTCATTTATTCCAATCAGCAAAAGCGGTATTCTCTGCGGACAAGACGGAAGTACAAGATATAACTCAACTGCATTTAATATCGTAAATGACTCACAGCCGGGCAATACAACGGTAGGTCTTTGGAGTTATGATATTACCGACATCAAATCAGGCGACAAAGCAAGCGTTGCCGCAACAAGTTCAAAATGGTCGCAGGATAAAATCGACAACTTTGGCGTTGAACTGTACTGGATTGATTCGGCAAAGGCATCGCAATATCTAAAGCCTCTAAATCAAACATTAAAGCACACCACTCACTCGGGAATTGCAACTAACGCAGGTGCAAACAGCACGGCATACATAAAGCAATTATTCGGACTCAACGACACAAACAAGATCGGATATATTGATCACGATTACAGAAACGACAACAACAAATATGTTACGCTCGACTTAACGACAGCGGTAAAGAACGCAAAAGCTGCGGGCATAAATGACATTACCATTGTTGCTTTTTGTAACAGGAACAACAACGGAACAAACGAAAACGGAAAATGGTCCGACATTTGGCTCGAATTAAACGGAATAAACTACGGTGCAGACTTAGGTATGGCAGAAATACAGCCGCTAAAGAGTGCAATGGCGGAGTATGAGGCAAAGATGTCAAGCGGTAAACTCTACACAAATATGGGTACTGCTTACAACGCTTATGTCAATGCACAAAAGGCTATCGACGCTTACCTTTATGGCAATGTAAAATCGCTGAACATTGCTCAATATACAAACACGCTCAAATCGGCACTTGCTTCCATGAAAGAATGGAGCGCACCGACAGCGAATGCAACACCAAGATTTTCGTCCTCGGACAACGGTACAATTCCTGCCAACACAGGATGCTTATGGTATGAGTCTTCTGATGACCCTCTCGTAAGAAGTTATTCGGCAGAGGGTAACAACACCACCGCAAACTTTTACTATCACACAGGTGTATACCTCTACTCGGATTCTTCTCCGAACATTCCGTTTATTGTAGGCTTTTACAGAACGAGCAGTTCTACATTTGCAAGTCCTCAAAGGCCGAGAGTATTCTATATGGCTTTGAAAAATCAGAACGGCGGACTGAGAATCAGAAATTCACAATATCAGGGTGATGTTTGCTCAAGAGATTTCAACACCGTAATTAACAGCCCGTATCAAATCAACAGTTCCGAGGAAGGAACGGCATCTAACATTGTTCTTTCCACAGGCGATATGCGATATATGGCAAACTTTTTTAACATAAATTATGATGCCGCATTCGGTGGCGGAGGATACTACACCACTGCTGCTCCGACACAATTCTCTGTCGGTATCGGTACAAGTGATGGCGGTAACAGCGTACAATGGGTTAAGTACATTGACGGAGTAAACACAAAAAACTTCTATATCATTAACTACAAGCCGTTACTTGAAAAAATCAACACAGCATCTTACAGGGCTATGGTTAAAAATCCGGCTGCATATAAACAGGGCGGTTTATCTCAGCTTATGAGTGCATACGATGCCGCAACGGCAGTAAATCCGTCATCATATAACTATGCTTCAAGCACTGCAACAAGTGTTGCAAACTGTGCAACGCAAATAAAAAATGCAGTAGACAAATTCAATCAAGTATCTTCAATTACAAAGGACAATACTGCCTACAACGCATTGAGAAACGCCCTCACAAATGCTGAAAAGACAGGACAGCAAAACGGAGTTATTTCGAGTTCAAGTGCTCAGGCAACACGATATACAAACAGCACTTGGAATGTATATTACTCTGCTCTTACTCAGGGTCAGGGCGCTATGGCATCGGTTATTTCGGCAAGCGGTTACAGCGGTGCTTATAATTCAAAATCCGTTACCGTACTTGCAAATGACATTACAAATGCAATCAGCTCGCTAAAATACAATTACATAGTGGAGTACATCAGCGCCGGTGGACAAAATATGGGCTCATTGGTTGTTGAAGAAGGGCAAACCGCTGACAGTTCATCTATTGTAAACACCGCAACAATAAAGGGTGTTCAAGAAAGGCAAGCGCACATCATTTATTCTTGGAACGATGTTACAGCCGACAGAGCCACCTACGGCGACAACGAGGTTATAACCGTAAACGAAATGAGGAGAGAAGAGGCTTGTCAACTGACGCTCGGTGATGTGATCAAAGAGCCGACTTGCAGTGAGCCTGGAATCAGGCAAAGCACTTGTGACATATGCGGTGCCGTTTACGAAACCGAGACAGACAAACTGGAACACACATACAAAAGCGAGGTTGTTCCCTCCTCCTGCACAGAGCGAGGCTATACGCTTCACACCTGCATCCATTGTGGTGAAAGTTACAAGGACAACTACACGGAACTTACAGACCACACATATGAAAATGTTGTAGTTTCTCCGACTTGCACCGAAAGAGGATATACGGCACAAAAATGTAAGGTTTGCGGACACGAGCAAATTGACGAAAACAGTTATGTTGACGCTCTCGGTCATGAATACGAATACTCGATAATCAGAGAGCCGGACTGCACCTTTAAGGGCGTGGGCGAATATGTATGCGTCAGAGGCGACAGCAGTTACACGGAGGAGATTGCAGAGAATGAAAACAATCACGGTGAACTTGTATACTCACGAACCGTTCAGCCGACGGCGAGCGAGCAAGGCTATGATATATACTACTGCAACAACCTATGCGGCTATTGGGAGAAACGAAACTTTACAGAGCCGACAAAGACGGACGCCGAATTTACAGACTGCTTAGAGGCGTACAACGCTTCCCTGCTGACGATAGTAAATAATTTTGATGCATACACCGAAGAGTCAAAAGCAACCTATCTGAATGCCATAAACGATGCAAAGGCAAACGGTGAGGCGGCAATAGACACCAAAAACGCATCTGCTCTTGACAGAGCGACAGCAAGCATCATTGAAGCAACCGCACTGTTGAGAATAAGAACAATAAGTATAAAACTTATGATATGCAACGCTAACGGTGAAATCGTTGAATCACAAAGCAGAACCGAAAGTGCAAGTTACGGAGACCTTGTTAAATTCGACATCAGCGAAGACATCGGCAACTTGAATGTGCAAAAGTGGACGGTAAAAAAGGACGGCGTTACAAGAAAAGTAAGTCAAGGCGAAGCAACCTGCGAATTAATTGCAAATTCTAACGCTACGGTTTGTGCTTACCTGACCGAAAAAGAGGTTAAGCCGTCAACAAATATCAAACTTACTCTGCTTAACAACGACGGCAGAGTTATCGGCACAAAGTACATCACCTCATCAGACAGCCTTGACACAAATAAGGAAGAGATTGCAGGAATATGTGCTCCAAAACTGCCGTTTAACACATTTAAGCAATGGAAAACAGTTAATGTAAAAGAAAACGAAATTGTCCTTAGGGCAACATATGAAGTGATTTAAGGAGGGCTGAAAAATGAATATTAAGAAAAAAACCGCAACCCTCCTTTTGAGTGCCGCACTTGCAATATCGGCTGTTACCGCAGGCATAACCGCCTTTGCAAACGCATCTGCTTACAGTTACGACAGCGAAAGCAAGGTACTTACGATTAAGGCTGACACGGACAATTACACGCAGGAGAATTACACAGACGCACCGTGGAGAAGATACGCTAACGAAACAGAAAGCATCATCGTTCAAGAGGGCGTTAAGTCTATCGGAGACTTTTCATTCTGTTTTGAATCTGCGCTTACAAGTGTTACACTCCCGAGCACGCTTAACAATATAGGAACGGCGGCATTTGCAGGAAGTGACACGCTCAAAGAAATCACAATCCCCGACACCGTATCATCAATCGCTGACAACGCATTCGGCTACAACAGCCAAATGAAATTAACCGACGGATTTGTGGCAACCTGTTCTCCTAAAAGTTATGCTCAAAGCTATTGTTTATCGAATTACATTATGTTTAACAGTCCGATAGCAACAGGTGAAAGCACGGCAGAAATTAATACTGCAAACGAACAGCACATTTGGTCTTTTGCACCGAAAACTAACTGCACCGTAACTTTTTCATCAAGTTCAAATGAAGACACATACGCTCTCATTTATGATGCATCAACCTACACATATTCAAATGATTTCAGCATAATGAAAGACAGTGCAATTACCGCAAACGACGACAAGGACGATGACAGTCTTGATTTTGGCATTACCTATGATTTGACGGCAGGAAAGAGATATTACCTTTCGGCTAAATACAAAAATCCGTCGGAGACAGGAAATTACAAGGTTAATTTCTCATTTGTCTGTAAGGAACACATTTACAAAAAAGAGATTGTATCCGAACCGAGCTGTGAAACGGACGGTCAAAGCCTTTACACCTGCATAGGCTGCGGTCATACATATTATGAAAAAATATATGCAACGGGTCACACATACGAACTCAGCGACTTTGACGGCGAAAATGCAACGGTAAAATGCAAGAACGGCGACAGCGAATTCACACTTAAATTTATGGATTACGTAAACGGACACAACACCTACCTTGATATTGTAGATGACGGAACCGTAAATGCAAAAGATTACGCAAAATTATTGCACACATACAAAAAATAAAATCACAGATTAAAATAAACCTCAGCTTCGATAAATACCGATGCTGAGGTTTATTTCTGTCCAAAAGCCGAAGAAATCAAACTTTATATACAAGATTGACCGAGCCGCTTATGCGACTCGGTCAGCCTTAACTACCCATATATATTAAGCAAGGTTAAGTTCCGGATAAATATACGAGCAAGCGTCGATACCGTCGAAACTTTGAATAATCAAATAATCCTTTGCATTAATATAACCGTCATGATTTAGGTCAACGTAACTTAGATAAGCAGGGTCTCCCTTTTTACTCGAGACGATAATTCTAAACAAATTTTGGTCTGCGGAATCAATCTTTTTGTCTTTATTAAAATCACACGCCACTATCTTAATCGGCTCGCCGATAATCACATCGCCGTCTGAAACCGTGAGCCCGACGGTGCGGGTAAATCCGAAGTTGTAGACTATATCAACCATATAAGAACCGGACTTTATATTAAACGAAAATCTGCCGTATTCATCGGTTCTTGCAACTACATTTCCGTCAATAACGATATTGGCATTTTCAATACCGAAGTTTTCACCGTAATATGCACTTCGTTTTGTATCTGCCTGAACGATACCGCTTACATTATACACTCCGACGGTACCGGGTGTAGATGAGGTCGGATTTGTATATGTTGTGCGTGTTTCGCCGCATTCGGTGCATTTAAGAACCCTGATGCCTCTTTGAGTAGCGGTTTCCTTAATATATCCGATTTGCTGATATTTATGACCCTTTGCGGTAATATGCTCTTCTTTAAGAATAGTTGAGCAATATTCGCAAACGCCGATTCTGTAACCGTCATTTTCGCAGTCGGGTTCATAAACGGTAAGCCATTCTATATCGCCGTGACCGTCCGTACAATAGCCGAGATAACCCTCGAGAGAATTAACGGCGGCAAAACATTCCTCTGCAAAAACCTCCTCATCGGTATAGCCTTTTACATCGTACTTATTATTTCTGGCAAATTCATAAGCAGGTGTGCCGGCAAGGGTATATATTACAGCCTTATTTGAATTATAGAGCATTCTGTACCCCGAATTTGAATTCCAAATATATATCTTTTCGAGCGAAGTCATATTTGAAAATGCACCGCCGCCGATATTGGTAACGCTGCGAGGAATAACCATACTTACGATGCTCTTACAACCGTTAAAGCACTCGCTTTTAATCTCGCTCAAACCTTCGGGCAAGACCACAGCCGCAAGAGATGTGCAGTTATAAAATGCTCTCTCGCCTATTGAAATAAGCGAATCGGGGATATTGATTGTCTTAATTTTCGGACAAGATGCAAATGCACGGTTGCCGATTTTTTCCACCGTTTTTGGGAACTTAACCGCTTTAAGTGTTGAGGAGTCGGCAAAGGCATCGTCACCTATTTCCGTCAAGCCGTCAGGAAGAACCGCTATACTCAAACTGTTATATTTAAGAGCGTTTGCGGCAATCTTTTCTGTATCATTTCTTATTTGCAGAGTTTTCACATTCTGCGGAGCAAGCACAAGTGTTTTATCCTTATAAAGTGCGTGCTGATAAGAAGTGTAGCCGTTTACATTGCCGTCATCTACCGTAATATCTCTGAGTTGAGGGACTCTGCCGTAATCAATAAATCCGCTGAAATTCTTTGACAATTTAAGCACAGCGACATTGGTATCGGCAAAACCGTCAAGAGATACCATAATTGCGTTATCGAGGAAGTTTACGGTAATGCCCGTAGTGGAAAGTCCTGTATTATAAAAGGCATTGTTTTTTATATTTACATTTGAATTAAAATTAATCTCATCACAAAACGGAAGATTTGCAAAAGCATATTCGTCTATGAGGCGAAGATTTTTTCCGAAAGTGATTTTAACTATCGAATAGCAATTAATAAATGCGTTTGAGTTAATGGTTTTAAGGGTATCGGGAAGATTGAGAGTAACAAGTTTTGAGCAATTTACGAACGCTGCAGAGGATATGCTCACGGTTCCCAAAAGGTTCAAATCCTGTAATGCGATACAATTTTTGAAGCAAAACTGCGGAATATTTTGAATTCCCTTGCCGACGGTTACGGACTTTAATCCCGTACAACCCTCAAAAGCGTATTCGCCGAGCAAAGTAACGGAATCCGGAATATTAAGTGCAACAAGATTTTTGCATCCTTCAAACGCTGCGTAAGTAATGCTGTTCAATCTGTCGGAGAAGTAAACATGCTTCGGATTAACTGCGTCCCAGCCACGACCGATTGATGTTACATCGTCATAAAACCTGATTGTATCGATATTATCAAATTTAATCGGATTATAATTTTCGTCATAAAATTTGCCGCCGACTACGGAATTACCCGAAATAAGAAGCATATTCTCATCGGGATAGTAATACCATCGTGCGGTGTTACTGCCGTATTTAATATCGGTGACATAACCTGTGCTCTCATAATTTAGTTTTATACACTCAAAATCAACGAGAGCCTTTACGGCATATTCGTGAGCCTTACTGATAGGGTCGCATTTAATTGTAAGAGAATTATAGCGTGCACCGTTAGCATCATATCCTGCTGAATTTTCCGAGGAAATTATGGACTCAAACAAAAACTGAGTATCGGCGGATTTTACCGTTATCGAGGTTAAATTCCTACAACCTGTAAACGCTGCCCTGCCCACCGATTTAACGGATTCGGGGAGAGTAATCTCCTTAATCGCAGTAGAATAAAAGGCATAATCACCGACAGCACACGGTGCTGTGCCGACAGTTACTGTCGCAAGTTTATAATCGTTATAAAAAAGTTTTGCGGGTATTTCGCTTACGCCAGACGGAACGGTAAATTCGCTAAGATACTTAATTGCACAAAACGCGCCCTCTGAAAATATTATGTTATCGGATACGCATTTTGAAGTGTCGATTTTAGTTGTCGTTACCTTACAAAAAGCGTATTCGCCTACAAATTCGAGAGACTCCGGCAAAGTAACATCAAAGCCGACATCTTTTGTATCTCGTTCGGCAGTTGAGCGAAGATTATAAAATGCATAATTTCCGATTGACTTAACGGTTGACGGAATATCAAGAGAAGTCATATTCGGTAAAAGCATATTTTCCATAAAATTATCGGGGATTGATGTAATATTACCGAGGAGTTTAACATTTGTAATATTAAATCTGCTCGCAATATCATGAAGAGTGGTTGTGGTTTTATCGGAATAATAAAACACATTACCGAGTTCGCCGCTTCCCTCACCGTAGATATTAATTGTGTTGTCAACAATCTCCCATTTACCGTTATCAAGCGTACCGTGCTTATAGTCTTCAATGGGATATTCGGCACCTAGATAATTAACGGGTATATTATTTTTATTTGCGTATGCCTCGGGCGTTGTGCTCTTGCCGCAGTAGAACGAGAAGCCGTCGGGAATTTTCGTAAAGAAAGAGGTCGGCATAGTATATGTATAACCTCTGAATTTAAGCCATTTCAAAGAATTACAACCGTCAAAAATATTCTCACCGAAAGTGATTGAGGTAGGTGAAAACGTTACATTTTCAAGATTTACGCAATCCTTAAAAGCGTTCTCGCCTACTTCATCGAGATATTCGCCTAAGTTAATACTTGTAAGAGAGGTGCAACCCTCAAAAGCATTTGCACCGATAATATGCGTACCGGGGAGCGATGAGAAATCGAGAGACGAACAGCCGGAAAATGCTCCGCTTTCTATATCTTCAACCAAACTTAAATCTATATTAACAAGCTTTGAACAGCCCTTAAACGCATTAATGCCGATATAATCAAGATAAGTCTTATTATATTCGACATAACTCAAATTAGGGCACTCAGCAAAGGTATTATCGGGAATTCTTAGCATATCGCCAAGACCGACCATATCAAGAGCGGTACAGCCCTTAAAGGTATTCGAGCCGATGGAGGTAAGACTTTCGGTAGCGAAAACCTGAAGCGAGGTACAACCGTCAAAAGTATTAGTGCCGAGTTTTTTCACTCCGTAATCGTAAACCTCTTTGAGACTTGTGCAATTTAGGAATGTATTATTGCCGTAAGTTGCATTGGGTTTATAACTCGGAGCAGTGCTGAAATACTGAAGATTGGTACAATCCTTAAATACATCGGCGTACATCTTATCTATCTTTACATCCTCTACAACAGAAATGGAAGAACCCATAAATGCAGAGCCACCAAGCAAGCCGAAATGCACAACTGAAAAATCAATCTCACCCTTGAAATTCATAAAGCCCTGACTTTTTACTTCCTTAATTTCTTTAGGAAGTGCGAGCGGTGTTTCATTCGTATATGTCATACCGGCAAAAGCCTTACCGGCGACTGTGGATAACTGATTTGTCACAAATGTAAGATTATTAATCTCGGCTCCGGCAAAAGCATAAGCGTATATATTGCGTACATTAGAGTTCAAAGTTACCGTGTCAACCTTTGCGTCTCTGAAAAAAGAACCGATAATATTTGCAACATTATTAATAACGACACTGCTTAGATTTTTTGCGCCGTAGAACACACCTGCTCCGAGGTCGGCTGTGCCGTTATAAACAACCGACTTTACCGAGGAGTGTGAAAAGGCATAATCACCGAGGGACGTTACATTGTTAAACTCTGCATCATTCAGCGACGAAGTACCCTCAAACGCACTATTACCGATTGATATTTTGGCATCTTTATCTCTGATGATTTTAGAGAGTGCGGAACAGCCGTTAAAAGCATTATCGCCGACGGCCTTTGCGTTATTAATATTAATTTCCGAAAGAGAAGTACAATTCTTAAACATACCCGCAGGAACGGTACCTGCTTCATTTTTTTCTGTTTTTGCAAAAGTAACTTTAGACAAATCAACAGTTTCAAGAGCGGCACATTCAGCAAAGACATTATCGCCGAACACAATTTCGGATTCGCCGAAAGTGACGCTTTTAAGTCCCGAACTCATAAAAGCCTCGTTACCGATTGACTCAACAGTTGACGGAATATCAATTCTTTCTATATTAAGTTCAAACAGTGCGCCTTCATCGATTGTTTTAAGATTATGAGGCAAAATAAGCGATGTAACAGCCGAACTGCAAAGAGCACCTGTAAGTTCGCTAACAACAGAACGGGACATATCAACGGTACGAAGATTGGGATAATTATCGGCATTTGCTGCTGCATAAAACTTATGCACATGCTCTCCGAGAACGAGTGTTTCAAAGCCACGGTAAGCATAATGCTTATTTCCGTTTTCATCAACTGAATAAGTCGGAAGATATTCCAAGTCATCGTCATTCTGTGAGACGATATTTTCGCCGTCAATGGTCATTGTTTTGGTGTCTGAATCATAATACCAGGTGCAAATATCATTTTGACCAGATGCACTCTCATCCCTGCCCAAATCCACTTTAGACGATACCTCGTCTGCAAGTGCGGCAATCGGACTGACGGACAGCACCATAATAACTGTCAAAAATACAGATATAATCTTTTTCATTGTTTCTCCCTCTCTTTCTCAGGTCTTTGCTCTTCATTTGAAGAAAGAACGCATTTAATATTATTATCCTTTGCATACTGTACGAGAGCATTATTTTCATCGGCATAAATCGTAAGCCTCTTACTCGGATAAAAAGCACGAGTGCCGATTTCATTTACATTATTTCCGCCTCTTACGGTCTTTAGAGCCGTAGTGTAAAATGCATATGTTCCTATTTCCTTGAGCGACTCAGGGAGGTTAAGTTCACCTATAAGCGTACTCATAAATGCATAAGGCTCTATAACCTCTATTCCGTCATCAAGAATCAAATTTTTAATGTGTGCGCCTTGGAATGCGGCATTAGGCACGGTCTTAACATCACCGGTAATATAAACCGAATTAATATTTGAGCAATACTGAAATGCCTGAACGCCGATATATGTAAGTCCGTAAAGATCACCGAAATCGGCAGATTTGCACATTGCAAAGGCACAATGCCCTGCCGAGTGAAGTCGGGTAAGTTCGGTATCAAATTCCATAAGTTCGCAGGAATAAAACGCAAACTCGTCAGCCTTTACGATATATCCGCTACCGTTTACATTAATCAGGCTTTCGCATTCGTTAAATGCGTTCTTGCCTATATCGGTAACTTTTCCGAGGAAGTTAACCTCTGTAAGGTTCTTACATTCGCTGAAAGCAAAATCGGGAATTTTTCTGATACTGTTTGAGAGCGTAACCTCATTAATTCCGCTTTTTTCAAACGAGGCGGTGCCGATTGAATCAAGAATCGGTGCAAGCGTAAAATCACGGAGGTTTTCACAGCCGCCGAAAGCGTATGCTCCGACCTCGGTGCAAGCCTTCATATCGCATCTTGAAAGCGAGGAACAATTCTTAAATGTGCCGTCATAAACTTTTTTAACGGTAGAGGAAGTAAATCCTTTAATGTTTGTGTCCTCAAAGAGATACGAGCCGAGGGCATAAACGGTATTTCCGTCAACGGCATCAAGATTAATTACTTTATCGTTTCCCTTATACTTTACGATATAAGCGCCCTTATCACATAGAAGATAATCATATTCATCATCAGAGCAAATTGTGCTGTAACGGGTATCTTCATTCGGTCTGACGGTTACGCCGAAACTGAACACAGCCGACTTATACTGAACATTAAGAGTATAGTCGCCGACCTTTGAAGTATCAAATGCGGTAGGGTGAGTGCAATCGTCTATGTTAACCTGCTGCCTAGAGCCGTCGGAATAAAGAGCGTATATTTTCATTCCGTCATAACAGAGTGTTTCGCCGATTAGAAGATTACGTTTCATCTCTGCGTACTGAGCCTCGACTCCGGTAAACTCGGGGGTCTGTTTTTTATCGCTGTTGGAAGAATTATTATTTTTATTCGATGCTTTTCCGTTATCGGGTGCCGGAGCATAGGACACGCTCGGCTGAGTGATAAGCGGTTTATCATCAATTTTCGTTGAATTATTCTTATTATCGGTATTTTTGTTTTGTGTACCTGATTTAACATCGGAATTTGTTTTATCATCCGTGCTCTGACTTTCAACATCGGGATTCAATTGTGCTGTTGAATTATCGTCAGCGTTATCATTACTGTTATTATTTTGATTTACATATTCTGAGATATTATCGTCATCATCGGTTTTTGTAAACACCTGAGCCACTGCTGAGGCAACCTCTTTAATTACATCTACGCCCGTTGCTGATTTTACGGCAGCATTAACGGTAAAGGTACCCGTGGCAATAACTGCGGCTACAATAGCTATACGAAGTGCTCTGTTAAGGCTCTTCCAAGATGTACGGTTTGGGTTAACTATTTTTCTGATACTGTCGGGCGTTAAGGCTATTTTAAGCATGGGTAGTGCTGTATCATTATCTTCAATATCGGCGATAGCGTTAATGCATTCGTCGATTAAATCGCAGTCGGGGTTTTCCTTTTTGAGTTCTTCATCAATAACAGCATTCAAAAATGCGATAATATCGTCATTTGATTTCATATCGTTAATGAGGAGAGATAAGGATTTTTCATTTACCGTGATATTCATTCTAGCTGCCTCCTTTCCTGATTTCTTCTAAAGCGGGAATAATAAGTTCCTTTACCTTACTTCGCAGTCGTGACGTTCGCATGGCGACTGCCGTAGGTGCTATATCCAGCGTTTTTGCTATTTCTTTAAGCGAAAGCCGCCGCACATATTTCATTTCATAAAGTTCGAGTTCGTCAACACTGAGCATTGAAAGCAAAATTCTCTTTGCTTCGTCAATATCAACCTCATCATTTTCAAGCATATCCTCGACCTTTTCTTCTATGTAAACCGGAATGCTGTCCGCTTCGTCAAGGCTTTTGGTGCGGGCGGCGTTTTTATAATATTCGTCCTTAGCCTTGAGCACCATATTATTTGCGGTTTTATAGAGGAACGCCCTGGGATTTTCAAATTCTGTGCCGTCAAGCAATTTTCTATAAAAAACGCAGTAGGTTTCCTGTACGCAATCGTGAGCATAATCTCTCGCTTCGCCGAGACGAACTATGCAAAATTTTTCGATTGCCTTGCTGTAATTTTCAAACGCTTCATTAAGCGCAGCATCGGCTTTACTTTTTCCCACAGCAGCTCCTCCTTTCTGCATATTTTATTGCCTTTCACTTATTAGTCCGAGAAAATCGGAAATATAACAAAAAAAATTCAAAAATTTTTGAAAAAATATTTTTTCGTTAATTTTCGGCAATATCCTATTCTATTATATAATATAATAATTTTATTACAATATATATGATTATACAATTGTATAACAAATATATACAAAAGCGTAACAAAAACGCAGGAGAAAAAAATCATCCTGCGTTTTTAATCAATACCACTTATTTATCCATCCGTCGGAGTCGGTAGAAACGATTTCATCAGGAATTGTCTCCCCGTTATTTTCCTCTGCCGAGGGAGTAGGAGGAGCCTCGGCAGAGTTATTATTTTCCGACGAATCAACGTCATAAGCGGAATTTTGCAAATTTTCTGTTTCTTTATTATTTACATCACTGTCTTTTGCACCGTTTTGTTTATCATTTTTATTTATTCCTTGCGACTCATCCGAGACGATTGTTGAAGACTGTTTGTCCGAAACAACATTTGAGGAATTACTCGTTTTTATTTCTGAACATGCCGTAAAAGACAACAGTAAAAGCAAAAGGCACAAAATCATTACTGCTTTATTATTCATTATGAACCCCACGGAATATCGGTATCGGGCTCGCCGTCGCTTGTCGTTACAACATCAAGCACCTTAAACTCGTCAAGTTTGAGTTGCGGTTTAATATACTTTTCCTTCATTATTGCACCTCCTTCAAAGATAATTTAACACTATCCTTTATCCCCTGTTCAACAGAGTCATCAGCAAGTACCGCCGAAGCTACATCGGCATAGCTGTTCGACACAACAGGAGAATAGATATACATACCGTCTACACAGAAATATCCTCTGATATAAACCTTATCGCTTAGATGATTTGACGGAATAGAAGTAAACACGGCGTTATAATTAAAGTAAAAACCGTTTGAATTATAATTGCTTGCTGTTCTGGTATGAACGCCGCTTGCCCCTGCTCTGAGAATTTGATTTTTCTCGGCTTCGGTTTTGCCGTCGAGCGAATCATATGTATAAACAAATCCGAACGACGCATCGGTTGCAGATAAAAGAAGACTGAAAAAATCTAATTTTTGCATATCAATTTGGAAGCCGAAGCGTAAGCCGTTATCTTTTGTACGAATTTGTGCACCGAGTGTGTCAATAATGTCGTCGGTTGAGCGATGAATATATGCGTCACTGTCCAAATTTTGAGTATGCTGCGACACAACATCATCACCGCCTATTATATTAAGGGCAAATTTATTAGGATTTGATATATCACCGTTTTTCCAATTATCGCCGCAATAAAGCGTCAAATTGTGCGTAACATCAAGATTGATTGTATCTGCTCCGGGCAAAAAGAGCATTTCAATAGTTTTACTGTCGGAAAAATCAGAGGAGTCAAATTTTTTCAACTTTGAGGCATATACCTTTTGCAAAGCAGTACAACCGCTGAACGCTCCGTTTGCGATACTCTCGAGCGACGATACTTTCACTGTTTTCAATTTTTTACAATCGGTAAATCCGCCGTCTGCACTTTTCAGCTTTGGCATATCAACAGAGGCAATATTACTGCCGTTAAAGGCATTATGCTCAATCTCTGTTTTAGGAAAATCGGCTGATTTAAGGCTGCTCTTTGCAAAACAGCTGTCCTGAAGTTCGACAACACCATTTGCAGTGACGGTTTCAACATATGATTTCTTAAATGCATTTTTACCTATAACCGTAACGGAATCGGGGAGAGTAATATTTCTCACAACAACATTATTTTCAAAAGCACCGTCGCCGATTTTTGTCGGAATGATACCGTTAATCGTTTCAGGAACGGTGACGGTGAGTTTATACCCTTTATATGAGGTGATAACTCCGTTTTCGTCAATGATAAATTTCGACTCGTCCGATGCTCTCGAGGCGGAATATGTACTTACGGTTTCGCTTTCTGCCGCCTGTTGAGCCATAACGCCCCGACACGGAGCAAGAACGGACACGGTCATTATTGCCGACAAGGCAACACTTACAAGTTTTTTCATACTGAAATACCTCCTTATTTTGTCTTTCATATATAAGTCCCGAAAAAAAGAAAATATAACAAAAAATTATAAATAAATTTTTATTTGATGTGTTGACATAATAAAAAAGCAAAACTATAATACACTTGAATTTTGAATAACGAGGGAAAGCGATAATTTGTCAAAGACTAAAACAAAGAAAAATAAAACGACAGTACTTATGACCGAGGGCAATATTTGGAAGTTGCTGATTTTATTTGCGCTGCCTCTTATTTTAGGCAATTTGCTTCAGCAAATGTATAATACCGCCGATTCCATTATCGTAGGAAATTTTGTCGGAAGCAACGGTCTTGCGGCGGTAGGCTCGGGCTCATCTTTAATTCAACTTATTATAGCGTTCAGCCAAGGTGCGGCAGTCGGTGCAGGCGTAATTGTATCGCAAAGCATAGGCGCAAAAAAAAGCGACACGGTAAAGAAATCGGTGCATACAGCAATTTGCATTTCGGTTATAATGGGCATTATTCTGTCGGTAATAGGAGTTATATTCAGCAGGATTCTTTTGGTTATAATGAAAACTCCGAGCGATGTTCTCGACGATTCGGTACTGTATCTGAGAATTTTCAGTGCAGGACTGATATTTAATGTAATATACAATATGGCAACCGGTATACTCAATGCAGCAGGAAATTCCACAAAACCGCTGCAATACCTCGCAATTGCGTCGGTAACAAACATTGTACTCGACCTTTTGTTCATCAGGGTGTTTAAGATGGGCGTTGCCGGCGCCGCCATAGCCACCGACATCAGCCAGGCGTTATCCTGTGTTCTTGCAGTAGGCTATCTGCTAAGGGTAAAAAGCGATTATAAAATCAACATAAAAGAGCTGAAGATAGACAAAGCAATAGCCAAAGAAATAATCAGAATCGGACTGCCGACGGCTATACAAAATGCAGTAATATCATTCTCAAATGTTCTCGTTCAGTCAAGCGTAAACGCTTACGGTTCAACCGCAATGGCAGGCTACACAGCTTATCTTAAAATTGACGGATTTAACATTTTACCTGTACTCAGCATAAGCATGGCTGTAACAACATTTACGGGTCAAAATGTCGGAGCGAAAAATCTAAAAAGAGTAAAAAAAGGTATGTATGACGCACTGATAATGTGCACAATATATACGGTTTTGACGGGAGTATTTCTGCTGTCGCTGTCACATCAAATACTCAGCCTCTTTACAAATGACAGTGCGGTAATAGAATACGGTCAACTTGTGATGAAATACTTTTGTCCGTTTTATTTCATGCTTGGAATACTCAACACCCTTGCGGGAACGGTAAGAGGTGCCGGAAAAGGCGTTCCACCCATGCTTATACTTCTGTTTTCTATGTGCATATTCCGCATATTTTGGATTAAGCTTGCGTTACCGTTTTTCTCAACGATTGACGGAATATTTATGCTTTATCCGATTTCGTGGTCTGTCGGTATGATAATAATGATTATTTACACAAGGTACGGAAAATGGCTCCCGCAGGAGAACAAAAAAAATCTAGATTAAAAAAAGGGCAACGGTAAAAATAAAATCCGTTGTCCTTTTTTATACGATGTTAATTTTTAAGCAGGAATTATAAATTCAAAAATTTATCGACCGCTTTATTAAATTCATCAGGTCTTTGATAAACAATACCGTGAGTGCCTTTAATTACAACAAAGGCAGAATCAGGCAAGGCATTTGCTATGGAGAGCGAGTGCGAATGTTTTATCATATCGGCACTGCCGACAATAACCAATGTGGGTGCAGCAACATTTTTTAGTTCATCAAATGAGATATTCGGCTCATCGGTCATTAGTGATAGGAGTTCATATTTTTTCAATGCACATTTATTTAAGCGTGAGAATAATTTTGTAATCTTACAATTTATAATAATAGGAATTCTGCAATATGCCTTTAGTCCTTTAGGAAACAAATTAGCACCGTTTAGTATCAGCTTTTCAACATATTCGCCATATTTAAGTGCAAAGGTCAAAGCGATATTTCCGCCGTCGGAAAAACCGAGCAAAATTACCCTTTTAATTCCGAGTTCATCCAAAAAATCCTTTAAGTCATCTGCAAACTGTTTTATTGTAAACGGCTTATCACCTCGTGGAGATTTTCCGTGACCTCTGGTATCGAGAGCAATCACACGATATTTTTTAGAAAAATATTCAATTTGACTTCTGAAACATTCAAGGCTTCCGCCGTTTCCGTGAAGCAAAACAAGCGGTGTCCCCTTACCTTTTTCAATATAATTAAGCTTAATATCCATATCATAACTCCAAAAGATTATATGAATATAATAGCACAATAAAGCAACTTAATCAATGAACACAAATACTATTCGCCCTTAATATGCTTAAGGGCATTTTTTTCAAGGCGTGAAACCTGTGCCTGTGATATGCCTATTTCCTCGGCTGTTTCCATTTGGGTTTTGCCGAGCATAAAACGCATATACAAAATTTTATGCTCTCTGTCATCAAGATTGCTCAACTTATCCTTAATCATAATTTCGTCCACCCAATCGGAGTCGGAGGAATTATCCCCTATCTGATCCATAACAAAAATTGTATCGCCGCCGTCATTATAAACAGGCTCGTAAAGGCTGACGGGGTCAACGATGGATTCAAGAGCGATAACCACATCGGATTTTTTCATTTTGAGTTCTTCGGCGATTTCATCCACGGTGGGTTCTTTATTATATTTATTTGTAAGTTTTTCCTTAACCTGCATAGCCTTATATGCTGTATCACGCAGAGAACGGCTGACACGAATACTGTTATTATCTCTCAAAAAGCGGCGTATTTCGCCTATAATCATCGGCACTGTATAGGTGGAGAAGCGAACATTAAGAGAAGTATCAAAGTTATCAATAGCCTTTATAAGCCCGATAACGCCCACCTGAAAGAGGTCATCGGGATTTTCGCCTCTGTTTGAAAAGCGTTGAACAACGGAGAGAACAAGTCGAAGATTGCCGTTTATCAATTTTTCTCTTGCTTTTTCGTCACCGGCGTGTGCTTTTTTGAGAAGTTCAATTTTTTCGCTTTCTTTAAGCAACTTTAGTTCACAGGTATTTATTCCGCAAATTTCGACTTTATTATACTGCACAATAATACATCCTTTATTTTAATATGTACCTAAGCAAGCCGATTGAATGTGAATGATATGAACATCTCTATGTATATTATTGACAAAAACTAAACAAAATATTATACACTTTTTTATGTCGCAATAAATCAAAATATGTTGATTTAACAAAGAATAATGTGTATAATCAATTTGGGATGTGATGAAATGGCAATGTCTTATAATGACAAAATTATTAAAGAATGCATTAAGCAAAATATTAAGAAGTATCGAGTGACAAACGAACTGACTCAATCACAGGTATGTGAAGCAATCGGAACGAGCAGAACCACATATACCAAGTGGGAATGCGGCGACTCAATGCCGAATATTGTTCAACTTGCAAAACTCGGTATGATTTACGGAGTTAAGACCGATGCGTTTTTAGACGGAATGGACCAATTTTCCGTTGCATACGGATACAACGAACTTTACGGCGAGAAGTATTTAAGCGACCTTTCGGACGATGAGCGATACATAGTTATGAAATACAGAATGCTCAACAAAAGTGACAAGAAAAAACTCAAAGATTTTATCGAGAGCAATATAAGCAATCGGGAATAATACCGATATGCTCCCGAGCGGTGCATTTTCGATATATTTTTACTTTTTGATAAAACAAAAATCTCCTATGACGCTAAGCCATAGGAGATTATATTTTATATATTGTTTTTTATATTATTTTTTAGCAGGCGGAAGATAATCATCATCTCCGTAGAGAGTTTTATCAAGTTCTTCCTGCTGTCTGCGTTTTTCGGCAATTCGCTTTTTATCACATTTCATACGATAAACGAACCATATTACATAAGCGATACAACCAAGGAGCAAAAGGACAAGCAAGGCTATCACGAATTTATTGGTAAAGAACTTTTTAAGCATATTAAGAATTTTCAAAAACGAGGAGAGTTCAACCGTATTTGCTGCCACCAAATCAACGGTGACAATTGTCTTGTCGGCATAAATTATATCTGCTTTACATACGACATCGCCCTGTGTTACGGGGGCGTCGAGCGACTCGGGAGGGTCAACGGGCTTTATAATAACATTACTCGGGTCGAGAGTTGCAGGGACAAGGGTGGTCACATCGTCCTTAACAACAAGCTGAACGGTATCGGCATCCTTTCCGTTATTAACGCTAACCTCGTGTGCGACTTCGTTTTTACGCACAACGGTAGAATATTTAAGCGAATTAAACGCCCATTCAAAAAGGTGCTTAGCATCTATGAAGGAGCATTTTGTGGCAATTCCGTCGAGCGTTTTAATCGGAGAATCCATAACGACTGCAAGGTAATTATAGCCGTTTTTTGACGCCTTGGTAATAACGCAATAACCTGCCTGCTCGGTGGAGCCTGTTTTAATGCCCTGAGCATATTCATAATAATAAGTAAGATATGACGGATGAAGCATTAAATTTGTATGAATGAAATTAACGCCGTCATAGGTATAATTCTCAGCGGCGGAAATCTTTACAAACAAATCGCTTTTAAGAGCCTCGAGAGTAATCTTTGCCATATCGGAGGCGGTGGTATACTGATTTTCATCATGGAGTCCGTCACAATTTACAAAGTGGGTATTTTCACAGCCGAGCGAGGTTACCCACTCATTCATCATTTTTACAAATTCGTCAATACTGCCGGCAACATACTCGGCAAGAACATTACACGCATCGCAAGCAGAATGCACCATTGCAAGATAGAGCAAATCCTCAACGGTAATCTCTGTTCCGATTTTAAGTCCTGCAACCTGAGCTCCCGAACCATAGAGGGATTCTATTGCATATTTGGAAACTGTTGCAGTCGCCTTAATATCATCTACATTATTTATGGCTACCATGGCAGTAATTATCTTTGTAAGAGAAGCAGGATATTTAAGTTTATCCTGATTTTTTTGCGCAACGACAGGATAAGACGCATCATCAAGATTAATGAGCATATACGAATCCGCATAAATGGTTGTATCGGGCTCGTAAACCGCCGCCTTTGCCGTAAACGGCACGCAGAAAAATGACATAGCAACAAGAGTAACACTTATAAAAAACGACAAGAGCTTTTTCACGCACTTGACACCTCACTAAATAAATTATATTATATATCATATCACATAAAGTGACTTAATAAAAGCATAAATTATAAATTTCGGAGATAATTATGGTATATATCACAGGCGACACTCACGGGGATATGAGTGTGTTCAAAAATCCAAAGTTGAGAAAACTCGGCGAGGACGACATTTTAATCATATGCGGAGACTTCGGCTTTCTTTGGGACGGCTCCGATGAAGAAAAAAAGAACATAGAAAAGCTGACAAAAAAGAAGTACACCATCTGCTTTGTAGACGGTGCGCACGAAAATTTTGATATGCTCAATTCTTACAGACCATACAGGTACAAGGGCGGCAACACTCACAAGATAGCGCAAAACATCTACCACCTTATGAGGGGTGAGGTATTCACATTTTGCGGTAAGACCTTCTTTTGTATGGGCGGAGGAAAAAGCGACGATGCAGAAATGCGTCACGAAGGTGTAAGTTGGTGGCGTGAGGAAATGCCAAACGCAGAAGAAATGAAAAACGGTGCGGACAATCTTAAAGCTATGGATTACAAGGTTGACTACATAATCACCCACGAGGCACCTGCCATTGCAAAAGATTTCATAAGATTACACTCCAATACGGCTATGAAACTGACACCGCTGAACACCTATTTACAGGAATTGATGAAAGAGATAGAATACGACCACTGGTTTTTCGGTTCACTGCACATAGATTTACAAATCAGCAAGAAAATGACGGCTGTATTTAACGATATAATTAAGATAAGATAAAAACAAAAGCACATTTCGGTTTTCTGTTTCCGAAATGTGTTTTTTTATCATATGGTTTAATATTTTCAAGTATTGTATAACTACCTCTAAAATTCATTATTTGCATTACAGTCTATAAAGTTAACTTTAAGTCAGGCAGTTTTTTGCAAAAAAAATTACCGTTTCAAAAGAAACGGTAATTTAAGTTTATATAATTTAAGAAAAATTATTACTCTTCTTCTGCTGCTTCCTCGTCAGTTGCGGAATCGTCAGAAAGTTCATCGATTGTCTCCTCGGGTTTATCGAGAAGTTCTTTGATGGAGAGAGAAACTCTCTTCTTGTCAAAGTCGATATCGATAATCTTAGCCTTAACTACATCGCCGATTTTAAGCACATCCTGAGGAGTTTTAATTCTGTCCCAAGAAATCTGGCTGATGTGGATGAGTCCGTCAATTGTCGGAAGAATGTTTGCAAATGCTCCGAATGATGCAAATGATACAATCTTAGCATCTACAACAGAACCTACAGGATACTTATTCTTAAGGATTTCCCAAGGGTTATCCTCAATGTTCTTAAAGCCAAGAGAAATCTTCTTATTCTCCTCATCGAGAGCTTTAATTGTAACCTCTACGGTATCGCCTACATTAACAACCTCTGACGGGTGCTTAATTCTTGACCATGAAAGTTCCGAGATATGTATCATACCGTCGATGCCGCCAAGGTCAACAAATGCGCCGTACGAAGTAAGTGACTTAACCGTACCTGTAATTTTATCGCCTACCTTAAGAGTAGCCCAAAGTGCCTCTTGCTTTTCTTTTCTTTCGGCATCTGCTACAACCTTGATAGAACCGACTGCTCTTCTGCGTGCAGGGTTAATGTCAATAATCTTAAACTTAACTGTTGCTCCCTTAAGAACCGAAAGTTCCTGATTGCGAGGAACACCTGTAAGAGATGCGGGAACGAAAACCCTTGTTCCCTTTGCGGAAACGAGAACGCCGCCACGAATAACGGATGTTACTACACCCTCGAGAACTTCGTCTGCCTCCTTAGCTGCAACGATTTCGTCCCAGCCCTTTTCTGCGTCGAATAAACGCTTTGAAAGCTTAAGCACGCCGTCCTGGTCATTGGTCTTCATAATAACAAGCTGAAGCTCGTCGCCGACCTTAACCTCGTCCTCACACTTTGAGATATTGCCGGATGACAAATCCTCAAATGCTACTACGCCTGTCTGCTTTCTGCCCGGTACATCAACATATACCTCTGTAGGAGTAATTCTCACTACGGTACCTGTTACTACCTTACTGTTGTCATTTCCCTTAAAAGATTCGTTAAGCAATTCTTCAAAGGACGCCTCTCCATCAGCAGATGCTTTGACAGCAGGCTGTGCAGCCTTATCAGCGGTTTCTGCTGTCTCCACAACTTCTTCAGTTACGGCTGAAGTTGTTTCAACTTCCTTTTCTTTAATTTCTTCGGACATGGATTTGAGTACCTCCTTGATTATTACCGAGGGTGTCGAAGCCCCCGCAGTTACACCAATTACGCTGTAAGGCTCCAAATCAAGCCCCTCAAGTTCGCTCGCTGTTTCTATAAGAAACGACGGACAATTTACGGAGCAAGTGTCCTTTAGCTTACAGGTATTTGATGAATGACGGCCGCCTACAATCAGCATGGCATCGGATTTCTTGGAGATTTCGTCCGCCTCGTTTTGTCTGTCAGCCGTTGCATTACATATTGTATCAAAAATTTTACAATTTGTACATACCTTTTCAAATATTTTTTTACATTTTTTTAGTTCTTTTAGAGAAAAAGTTGTTTGAGCCACGCAAATTACATCGTTTTTTGACGACAAATCATTTGAATTAATGATTTCGAGCAGTTCTTCCTCATTCTTAAAGACGAATGATTGTCCCTTGCAATAGGAACGAATGCCCTTAACCTCGGGATGATTCTTATCCCCTGCTATCAAAACGATTGAGTCATCCGACTGCTTTTTTACTATATTATGAATTTTCATAACAAAAGGGCACGTGGCGTCTACATAGTGAATTTTTATCTCGCTGAGCTCGTCTATAACCTCTTTTTCCACCCCGTGAGTGCGAACGACTACGGTATAACCTTCCGGTGCGTCTTCTACCGTATCGATAATTTTAACGCCTTTATTTTCCAAATCGGAAACAAGTTGGGCGTTATGAATAATAGGTCCGAGGGTACAAACTTTTTCGCCTTTTTCGACCAAATCGTAAACGAGGTTTACGGCTCTGTCAACTCCGAAACAAAAGCCTGCCGTTTTTGCAAGGATTATTTTTTTGCTCACTTAACCTCAGCCTCCCAAAGTTCGGTGATTTTATCCATTATCATTCCTGCGGCGTTTGCTATATCTCTGCGTGAACATTCCTCTTTATCAAGTCCCAATTCCTCAGGAGAAAGAAGTTTTCCGTATGAAACGGTGACATGCTTTCCGGCTTTAATTTTACCCTTACAACAAATTGCAACCGGAAGTACCGACGCATTTGTAGCCTTGGCAATAATCGCAACGCCTGCCTTAGCCTTTTGCGGAACGCCGTCCTTATCCTTAATTCTCTTGCCCTCGGGGCATATAGCCATTACATGACCTTCGTTAATTATTTTTTCACCGTAATCGATGGCGGAGGTGTCGCCCTTACCTCTTTTAACAGGAAAGGCATACATACGAGTCATAAACCAAGCGGCTATCGGATTCTTAAAAAGTTCAACCTTTGCCATAAAGTGAAGCGGCGGAACATTTTTAGGGGCGGCAACGAAAACAGGGTCAAGTGCACAGGTGTGATTAATGGCAACAATATATTTTGTACCCTCGTCGGGTACATTTTCCAGTCCTTTATATTTAATATGATACACCCATTTAATTATCGGCTTAAAGACAGCCTTAATAAAATTATAGGTTTTATAATGAGGGACGGAGGAATAATCAAATTCTTTCATCTTATGTTCTCCTCTATGAGCGAAATAATATAATTTACGGACTCCTCGAGAGATTTGTCCGAAGTATCTGCCATAATAGAAGTCTTACACGGCTTGAGAGGTGCGATTTCTCTGTGTGAGTCCTGATAGTCTCGCTTATTCACATCTGCCAAAACTTCTTCAAAGGTAACGCTCTCGCCTTTTTCCACAAGTTCTTTATAGCGTCTTTCTGCACGACACTCAGGACTTGCAAAAAGAAAAATCTTTACATCGGCATTCGGCAAAACTACGGTGGCAATATCTCTGCCGTCCATAATTACATTATTATTCTTTGCTATATCACGCTGTAAATCGAGAAGAAACGCTCTGACCTCGGGGATAGCCGAAACCTTGCTTGCGCCCATGGAAATTTCAGGTGTACGAATATAAGCGGAAACATCCTCACCGTTTAGGTAAACAGCCTGAACGCCGTTATTGTATTTAAGTTCGATATGAATATTTTTAAGCATTTCTATTATCTTAGGCTCACTGTTTATTGCACCGCACTTAACGGCATTATATGCCACGGCACGATAGAGAGCACCTGTATCGACATAGATAAAATTAAGTTTCTTTGCAGCTGCTTTTGCAATAGTGCTTTTACCTGCTCCCGCAGGTCCGTCAATTGCTACATTAATCATAATAATTATTATTCCCCTTTACATATTTTTGCCGCAGAGCATTCCCGTAGAAAAAGCAATTTGAAGATTAAAGCCGCCTGTATAAGCGTCCACATCAATCACCTCTCCGGCAAAATACAAATTATCAACCAGTTTTGAACGCATTGTTTTGGGATTAATTTCCCTGACATCAACGCCGCCCGAAGTAACGACAGCCTCGTTAATCGGTCGAAAATCGCTGATATTGACCGTCATTCCTTTTAAGAGAGAGACAAGACGCATACGCTGTTCTTTGGTAACTTGGTTAACCTTAAGCGACGGCTCAATACCCGAGAGTTTAACTATAACCGGAATCAACTTATTAGGCAACAACTTTGAGAGTGAATTTATAAAATCTTTATTGGTATTCTCGGCAAAATCTCTTTGAATTCGTTTATCGAGAGTCTGCTCGTCAAGTGCCGGCTTTAGGTCAATTACAATTTTATAGTTATGTTCCCTCGGCTTTGTCATATGACTCGATGCCGAGAGAATGACGGGACCCGTTACGCCGTAGTGAGTAAACATCATCTCGCCGAAATCGGAATAAATCTCTTTTTTTCCATCCAAAAGTTTAATAGAAACATTTTTAAGCGAAAGACCCTGAAGCCTCGTAACATATCCGTCACTGCAAACGAGTGATATAAGCGACGGTTCCAAGGGCACAATGCGGTGACCCGCCTGTCTTGCAAGTTCGTATCCTATACCGTCAGAACCGGTAGATGTGTAACTCATACCGCCTGTGCAAACGGCAAAGGCATCGCCGTCAATAACGCTGCCGTCATCAAGATTAACGGATTTAATAAGTCCGTTTTCAAAATTAAAGGACTTAACGCAACCCTGAACAATATTTGCGCCGCTTTTCTTTGCGTACTTAACAAGTGCATCGACTATATCAACCGCTTTATCCGACTCCGGAAAAACACGGTTTCCACGCTCAATTTTGAGTTTAACACCCATATCCTCCATTAACGCCATGGTATCGTACGGCATAAACGAAGAAAAGGCAGAATACATAAAGCGTGGATTATGCACAACATTTGAAACAAGGTCGTCCAAATCAAAACACGCATTTGTTACATTACATCTGCCCTTACCGGTAATCATAACCTTACGGGCAGGTCTTGCGTTACGCTCGATTACGGTAACCGAATTACCGTTTTCGGCGGCGGTGCCTGCGGCACAAAGTCCTGCGGCACCTGCTCCTATAATAACTGTTTTTCTCATAATAAATTTTATTATAAATTATTCTTCAAGTTCTGTCAATCTTTCGGAAAGTTCCTCCCACTCGGAATAAAGAATGTCACGGTATTCGTTCTTTCGCTCCAGCTTTGCGGTCAGTTTCATAAGTTCCTCGTAATCGGCTGATTGAAGACTGTTGTTTATATCGTCTATTTCAAGTTCGGTTTTTTCTATCTCGGCTTCGCATTTTGAAAGAGCGGTTTTTGTTTTCAAATACAGTGAACGGCGCTCTTTTTTCAGTTGATAATCGTTTGTCTTTTTTACGGTTTCTTTTTTCTGCGTTACAACTTTAGCGTCGGCGTTTTGTTTATGCTCGAGATATTCGTCATACGAGCCGTTGAACCTATTCACTCCGTTTGGTGTAAGTTCCAAAATACCGGTTGCGAGTTTATTGATAAAATATCGGTCGTGAGAGACAATAAGCATAGTGCCCGAATAATTGAGCAGAGTGTTTTCAAGTTCTTCACGGGAAAAAGCATCAAGGTGATTTGTAGGTTCGTCAAGAAGAAGAAAATTATATCCGCCGAGCATAAGTTTTAAGAGAGCCACCCTTGCCCTCTCGCCGCCCGAGCAATCTGACAGTACCTTATACACATCGTCGCCCTTAAAAAGAAAAGACGCAAGTGCGCTCCTAACGGAGGTTTCCGTCATTGCGGGAAAAGCCGACCATACCTCATTAAGAGCGGTTTTGCTCAAATCGAGTTTTGCCTGCACCTGGTCGAAATAGCCGGTCATAACCTGTGAGCCGAACTTAAACGAGCCGTCATCCTGCAAATAGTCATGCATTAAAATTTTTAACAGAGTCGTTTTTCCGCAGCCGTTATCTCCGAGTAAAAAGAGTCTGTCTCCCCTTTTAACCTCAAAAGATGCGTGCTCAAAAATCGTTTTTTCGCCAAAGGATTTTTTAAGATTATTTACGCCGAGAACATCCTCACCGCTTACGCATTTGGGAACAAAATCAAACCTGATGCGTGATACTTTACTGTCGGGTACGACAAGTTGCGCCTTAATTCTTTCGATAACTTTTTCCTTGCTTTCGGCGGTTTTGATGTTCTTTTCTCTATTCCACCTGTGCTGTTGCTCGATAATACCCTCAAGTCGGGCAATTTCTTTCATATCGTTTTCATACTTTTCGGCAACGGCTTTTTGTTCAGCCTCTTTTTTTACCAAAAAAGCGGAGTAATTTCCGCTGTATGTGCGGCATTTTTTATTTTCTATTTCAACGGTTTTATTCGTAATCTTGTCAAGAAAATATCTGTCGTGAGAAACCACGAGACAGGCTCCCCTAAAGTTCTTTAAGAAATCCTCTAGCCATTCAACCGCTTTAATATCGAGATGGTTGGTAGGCTCGTCAAGAAGAAGAAAATCAGCCTTTGAGAGCAAAAGTTTTGCCAAAATCAGTTTTGAACGCTGTCCGCCCGAAAGAGCCGAAGTCGGCATATCAAAATCGTTCTCGTCAAAGCCAAGACCAAGGAGTGCGGAGCGTGTCATACTCTTATATGTCAGGCCTCCGTTTTGGTTATATTCGTTTGTGAGTCTGTCCTGCTCATCTATCAGTTCGCCGGCATTTTTCGGATTATTCAAAAGAAGTGCCGATATTTCATCAAGCCTATGCTCCGTTTCAATTAAATCGTCAAAGACGGAAACGAGTTCGCCGTAAACGGTTCTGTTTTCACTGCAAGTATGCTGCTGCATATAGCCGAGTCTGACATTTTTTGAGATAAAGCAAGCTCCGCTGTCGGGAGTATACTCACCGATTATAATCTTAAAAAGGCTCGTTTTACCGGCACCGTTACAGCCGATTAAGCCAACCTTTTCTTTTTCCTTAATATCAAACGAGACATCTGAAAACAGAGTATTTTCGCCGAAGGACAATGTTAAATTTTGCACATCCAATACCGACATAAGAGCCTCCGAGAATTTATTACACCCTATTTTACAACAAAACACCTTGAAAGGGAAGTATAAATTTGATATTATATAATAAATGAGAGGTAAAAATTATGGAAATAATAAAATTAAAGCCCATATTTAAGGATTACATCTGGGGCGGATACAGACTTAAAAACGATTACGGCTTTGACACAGGCTATGACAAGACTGCCGAGGGCTGGATGCTCGCCTGCCACAAGGACGGAATGAACACCGTTGACGGCGGAGAATACGACGGCAAGACCCTGCAAGAAGTTGTAGACGAGGTCGGAAAAGAAAAGTTGCTCGGTAAAAGGAGCGACAAGTACCCGTATTTTCCGGTACTGATAAAATTAATTGATGCCTATGACAATCTATCTATTCAGGTGCACCCCGATGACAAATACGCACGGGAAGTTGAAAACGAATACGGAAAAACCGAAATGTGGTATGTTCTCGATGCCGCAGAGGGTGCGACATTAATCTACGGTTTTAAGCAAGAGATAAGTTCGCAAGAGTTCAAAGAAGCGATTGAGAACAATACCCTGCTCGACAAGCTAAATGTGGTCAATGTAAAAAAAGGCGACACATTTTTCATAGAGGCAGGAACGGTACACGCAATCGGCAAGGGTGCTATGATAGCGGAAATTCAGCAGAATTCAAACTGCACATATCGAGTTTACGACTACGGCAGAGTGGGTGCAGACGGAAAGTCGAGAAAACTGCACATAAAAAAAGCGATAGATGTGTCAAAAACCGTACCGCCTAAATACGATATAAAACCTATGGGCGAAACAAAATACGTGGATAAAAACGAAGTTCAGTTGATTACAAAATGTGACCTTTTCAGCGTAAACAGATACAAATGCACAAACCGTCTGACGCTTAATGTAAGCGAAAATTCTTTTATGCACATTCTCGTTATCGACGGCAAGGGCACTGTTGACGGCAGAGCGGCAAAAAAAGGCGACAGTTTTTTAATTCCCGCTTCATACGGCGATGTCATTATAGGCGGCAATCTTGAATTTTTAACTACCAAAATTTAACAAAAAAATCATACAAAACATAATTACATTAATGAATAAAACACTCCGTTTAGTCAACAATAGATTAAAAGGAGTGTTTTCAATATGAAGATAATTGACAGAATTGCATTAATTTTAACAATCATCGGCGGAATAAACTGGGGACTTGTAGGCATATTCAAATTTGATTTGGTGGCTTGGATATGCGGCGGACAAACGGCTGTTTTTGCAAGAATCATTTATACTCTTGTTTGCATAGCCGCTGTATGGTGCATCAGCCTGCTTTTTAGAAACAGCGAAATGCTCGAAGATTAAATCTTATGTAATGTAAATCAAAACATACAAAAAGCGACTTGAAACAATTATTCAAGTCGCTTTTATGTTGTTAAAAACTATACTGAATTAAAGGAGTCCGTCCCAGGTATCGACCTCTTTGGCTTTCATTTCTTCCTCATCAAACCAATGCTGAGTTACGGACTTACTCTCCGTAAAGAAGCGGTAAGCGTCCTTACCGAGGCAATGAAGGTCACCGAAGAACGACTGCTTATGACCGCTGAACGGAATGAAACCTACGGGCACAGGGATACCTACATTAATGCCGACCTGCCCGCCGTCAGTATATCTTGCGAATTGACGTGCATAATAACCGCTTTGGGTATAAATAACCGAGCCGTTTGCATACGGATTATTATTCATAAGTTCAAGACCCTCATCAAAGTTCTTTACCCTCTTAATGCAGAGAACAGGACCAAAGACCTCATCTCTGCCGATGGTCATATCTTCTGTTACATTATCAAACACGGTAGGACCGACGAAGTAACCGTTTTTGCATTCTTTGGGAAGTTCGGGATTTCTGCCGTCAACGACGAGAGTTGCGCCCTCATTAATTCCCTTTTCTATATCGGCGAGAACTTCTTTATAATGCTTTTCGTATGTAATGGGGCCGAGTCTCGTAGACTTATCCCAAGCAAGACCGCAGTTTACGGATTTAATCTGCTTTTTAAGTTCAGCAACAAATTTATCTGCAATGCTGTCCTGAACAACACAGCAAGAAAGAGCCATACATCTCTGACCGCCGCAGCCGAATGCTGAATTTATAACGCCGGCAACGGTTCTTTCAAGAGCACAGTCCTCAAGAACGAGAGCATGATTTTTAGCCTGGCAAAGAGCTTGGCATCTCTTACCCGAAGCGGCAGCTCTCTGATAAACTTTAAGTCCGACCGGAGTAGAACCGACAAAAGTAACGCCCTTAATATCGGGGTGGTCGAGAATGGTATTAACTTCATTTCTTGAGCAGGTTACGATATTTACAACGCCCTTTGGTACGCCCGCCTCAACATAAAGTTCTGCGATACGCATAGCGGTTCTCGGTGTGAGGGAAGCGGCTTTAAGGACAATGGTATTACCGCAAGCAATACAAACCGGTACCATCCAGCCAAAAGGAATCATAGCCGGAAAATTAACAGGAACAATACCCGCAAAAACTCCCATAGCCTCACGATATTTTACGGTATCAAATCCAGTGGAAGCGTCCATAAGGCTCTCGCCCATCATAAGAGACGGTGCCTGAGTTGCAAGTTCGGTGCCCTCTATTGCCTTACCGACATCACCGGCAGCCTCTGCCCATGTCTTACCGTTTTCCTCACAAACGAGCATGGTAAGTTCATCAAGATGCTCATTTAGAAGATTGCGCACATTATAAAGCACAGCCGCCCTTTTTCTGGCAGGTGTGTTTTTCCACTCGGGATATGCGGCTTTTGCAGCCTTTACAGCCTCGAGCACCTCGTCCTCGGTACAGCACGGAGCCTGTCCCGTTACCTCGCCTGTGGACGGGTTATGCAAATCATACCACACCTCAGCCTTTGAGTCCTTGAATTCGTTATTTACGAAATACTTTAATTTCTCCATAAATTTACCCCTTTAATATAGAAAAATATTTTTATTTTCAAAAATTATTGCTCGGTTAAGCGGTTCAAACCTCGTGAACCTTAAGCATATTTGTTGTGCCGGAAATACCGAGCGGAATGCCTGCGGTTATAACGGCAAGGTCGCCCTGTTTGAGCACGCCTGCGTTCTTTGACACCTGAACGGCGTGGTCAAAAAGTTCATCGGTATTATCCTTAACCTCGCACATAACAGGCAAAACTCCCCATGAAAGCACAAGCTGACGATACACTCTCTCATCGGTTGTAGCGCCTACAATAAGGGTGTGCGGTCTAAACTTAGAAATCATACGGGCGGTTGTGCCGCTCTTTGTTACGGTTACAATAGCCACGGCGTTAAGGTCATGGGCGGTTGTAACGGTCGCATGAGAGATAGCGGAAGTAACATCGTTATTACTCGGGCGCTCATAAAAATAATTAAAGCGTTCTACATAATTAATATCCGCCTCGGTGGTACATGCAATTCTGTCCATAGTTTCGACTGCCTCGACAGGATGCTTACCTACTGCCGACTCACCCGAAAGCATAATAGCGGAAGTGCCGTCGTAAATTGCGTTTGCTACATCTGTAATTTCCGCTCTGGTCGGTCTCGGATTTTTTATCATAGACTCGAGCATTTGAGTTGCGGTAACAACAATTTTACCTGCCTTATACACCTTTTCGATAATCTTTTTTTGCACGGACGGGATTTCCTCAAACGGAACTTCTACGCCCAAATCGCCTCTTGCAACCATAATACCGTCGGCAACATCAATAATTTCATCAATATTATCAAGACCCTGACGGTTTTCTATCTTTGCTATAATTTTAGGAGTTTTCCAGCCGATAGCCTCCAAATAGTTACGCATAATGGTAATATCGGTTGCACTGCGACAAAACGAAGCGGCGATAAAATCAAAGTCCATCTTCTTGCCGAAAGACAAATCGTCCATATCTTTTTTTGACAGATACGGCATATTCAAATTAACATCGGGAACATTAACGCCTTTACGGTCAGTCAAAAGTCCGCCGTCTACAACTGTGCAGTAAATATCTTTATCAATTACCTTATTAACCTTAAGAGAAATAATGCCGTCATTAATAAGAATCGTGGTGCCGGGGTGCACATCATTTGGAAGTCCGTCATAATTTACATAGGACTTTTTTGCAGTACCCTTGCACTTTTTTGTGGTGAGAATAAAATCTTCTCCGTTTTTAATCTCAACTCCGTTTTTATCCTCAAAATCGCCGAGTCTTATCTCGGGGCCTTTTGTATCAAGAAGAGTTGCAACGGGCATTTGCAGTTCGTTGCGAATTTTAACAACTTCGTTAAATCTGGCTTCGTGAGTATCGTATTCGCCGTGGCTGAAATTAAAGCGAGCGACATTCATACCCTTTTCAATCATACTGCGAAGAATGTTCTCATCGTCGGTCGCAGGTCCGACAGTACAAATAATTTTTGTTTTTTTCATAATTTACCTCTATATAATACCGCAATTAGGCACAGAAAAATCATATTCTATGCTCTTTACGTAATTTTATCACAAAACAAAAATAAATCAATAACTATATACTATTTAATTAAATCTTTTACGACCTCAGAAGCTATTATAAGGCCGACAACGGACGGAACGAAAGCAGTTGAACCGGGAAGCGTTCTGCGAACACTTGAAGAAAATTCCTCTTTTGCGTCATCGGTTATGACGGGAGTAAGCGGCGGTTCTTTTGAATAAACAACTTTAAGATGATTAACGCCTCTTTTTCTAAGTTGCACCCTCATAACTTTTGCAAGCGGACAAACAGAAGTTTTTGATATATCGGCGACCTCAAAAGCGGTGGGGTCAAGTTTATTTCCGGCACCCATGGAAGATATAACCGGCGTGGAACATTCCTTTGCCCTCATTACAATTTCTATCTTGCCCTTAACGGTATCTATGGCGTCAACAACATAATCGTAATCGGTAAAATCAAATTGCTCTGCGGTCTCGGGGAGATAAAAGCATTTATGCGTAGTAACAACGCAGTCGGGATTAATGCTCTTTATTCTCTCCTGCGCCACGTCAACCTTATCTCTGCCGACGGTATCAAGCGTGGCGATAATCTGACGGTTAATATTTGTAAGAGAAACGGTATCGTTATCTATCAAATCCAGAGCCCCTACGCCCGAACGGGCAAGAGCCTCAACGGTATAGCCGCCGACACCGCCTACGCCGAAAACGGCGACTCTCGAATTTTTTAATTTTTTCATTGCCGCATCACCGAGTAAAAGCTCGGTACGTGAAAATTGATTAAGCATATTATTTATTTTCTTCCTGTAATTCTTTCATCAGTTCATCGTGGCGTTTTGCCTGCTCATCACGAACAACCTTTGACGGAACAAGGCAGAACAGCAGCACTGCTGCGGCGCCGAGGAAAAGTTCCATAGGATAAACTATATTTTCATCCGCTACGCCTGCGTTATGAATATTAATTATAATCTGAGCAACGAGAGGACCTATAATCATAGGGATAAGCACATACATAACTATGCGGCAACCCTGAAAGAGTCCCTCCTTACCCTTTGGTATATAATCACGGTAAGAGGCGGTAAAAAGTCCCGCCATAACGAGATTAACGCCCATGGCGAGCACGCCGCCGATTATCAAAAGGATAAGTTCGGCGGTATAATTTTTATCAATAAAGAACTTACTGAGCCAAATAATTACACAACCGACAGAGCCTGCTATAATTGTAGGATAATAAAATCTTTTTTTGCCGTACTTATCCATAGCGGAAGAAACGATAACCGAGCCGACTGCGGCAACAACCATAATAATTCCGATAGGAATAATATAGTTCTTTATCTTCATAGTCTGCTCTACGATATTAAAGAGATAGTTAATATAAACCTGATAACTGATTGACGCTACGGTAAAGCCCGAGAGGCAGACATAGAGCATTTTGTTTTCTTTAATTGTGGACGGTTTTAACGAGTATGTAAAATCATTCCAAAAACTGTTATTTCTGTTAGGTTTAATGCCCTTCTTATCCCTCATAACGGCGAGACCGATTAAGCCGCCGACAGTTGGCATAATACCCATAATGATAAAAAACTTTTTCCAATCATCAACGGTTGCGTCGGCATTGGTCAAAGAGTCGAAACCGCCGAAAACGACAGCCATGGCAAACAGCGGCATAATGGCGAGAACAGTATCCACCTTTGCTCTGTTTGCGGTATTTGTAACATCGGTAATCCATGTGTTAAATGACGCATCATTACTGACAGAGCCTATTACGGACATAATACAGTCCATGGCTACGACAAGTATAACCATAGGCAAGACCTTATCTGCCGAGGGTTGCATAGGAACTAGCGAAAAAGCCGCAATGGTAAAACCCCAAACAACATAACCCCAACATATGAATGCCTTACGTTTGCCTGCCCTATCGGACAATGCGCCGCCGATTAATGTCGCAAGAGTCGCAAACAAGGCTGAGAAAGCAACGAGAAGCGTTGTGGCATACGGTGCTTTTGTAATCTCATTTTGCATAAAGCGTGAAAAATACATATTTTCAACGACCCATGCAATCTGACCGACAAGTCCGAAAAGCACAATACTAAGCCAAGTTCTGATCGACAAGGCACCTGCTTTTTTTACATCAGCTGTCATAAAATCACCCTTTTTCCAAAACAGAAACAATCTCATCAAGAGACGAAATTACATAATTGATTTTATATTCGTTTTTATCATACACCAAGGGTTTAGGAGAAAACAGGCAGGTTTTGATGCCCATATTATTTCCGCCCTTAATATCCGAGGTCAGAGAATCGCCGACTATTAGTATTTCATCAAGCGACACATTATCTATATGCTTTATTACATAATCAAAGAAAAACGGCGACGGCTTTTCGTAGCCGACCTCGTCGGAAATAAACACGCCGTCGAAAATCTTATCAAGACCCGACATTTTAAGCCTTTCGGTTTGCACGGAATATGCGCCGTTTGTAACGATATACTGTTTATACTTACCTTTGAGCGAGGACACGGTATCATACGCACCGTCAATAAAGGCGGTGGTGTCGGCAATACCGTTTTCGTAAACGGAACAAAACTCCCGTGGCGAAACATTCTTTATTCCGAGTTTGTCAAAGAATTTTTCAAAGCGGACAATCAAAGTCTGTTCCTTAGTAAGTTCACCACGCTCGAGCATTTCCCAACAGCTTTGGTTAATGTCGGAATAGACCTTAACCGTATCATCACTGCATTCACCCAGAGAAAATACACGAAAAGCATTTTTTATCGAGCAACTTTCGCTCTTCTTAAAATCAAGCAGAGTGCCGTCTACATCCCAAAGAATTACCTTAATCATAAATCAATATCAAGTTCAACCGGACAATGGTCACTGCCCAAAATTTCCGTATGAATTTTTGCATCTGTAAGTTTATCATCAAGTCTTTTTGATGCAATGAAGTAGTCGATTCTCCATCCTGCGTTCTTTTCTCTCGCCTTAAAGCGATAAGACCACCAAGAATAAATACTTTCCTGCTCCGGATAGAAAAACCTGAAAGTATCGGTAAAGCCTGCGTCGAGCATCAAACTGAGTTTTTCTCTCTCCTCATCGGTAAAGCCTGCATTATGATGATTTGTCTTTGGATTTTTTAGGTCGATTTCCTTATGAGCGACATTGAGGTCGCCGCAGAAAATGACGGGTTTTTTCTTATCGAGTTGACAGACATAGCGTCTGAAATCGTCCTCCCACTCCATACGATAATCAAGGCGGAGAAGTTCCTGCTTTGAGTTCGGAACATAAACCGTAATAAAATAAAAGTCTTTATATTCGAGAGTTATAAGTCTGCCCTCTTTATCGTGCTCGGGAATACCCATACCGTAGGTAACATTAAGCGGTTTATGCTTTGTAAAAATCGCAGTGCCGCTATATCCTTTTTTTTCGGCATAGTTCCAATAGGAATAATATCCCTCGGGGGCAAAATCAATCTGTCCCTGCTGAAGTTTAGTTTCCTGAAGGCAGAAAAAATCCGCATTTATATCATCAAAAAAGTCCTTAAAGCCTTTATTTACACAGGCACGCAAACCGTTAACATTCCAAGAAATAAATTTCATATTTACACCGTCCGTTTACTGTACTGATATCATAAGTACATTATACTCTATAAGCGAATTTATTGCAATGAATATATTAAAATGTTATAATAATATGAGAAAAATTTTTAGGGGTTCAGAATGATAAAAACGAGAAAGGTGTTATCAGTCCTGCTGTGCACGGCGGCGACGGTTTACACACTATGGTATATGCATTTCGGAGTACCGTACAAAAACAGCGGAGCGTTGTCAAAAATAGGGCTTGAGCACAGAATATTATTTACGATTTGGGGAGTGCTTACTTACACTGCACTGACGATGGGAATTAAACTTGCCTTTGAAAAAACAGAGCACAAGAGGCTTTATATTCCCTTTTCGGTTATATCGGGAACCGGTATGCTGCTGACTCTCGCCAACGAATTTGACTACGACAAAAAACTGCAATATTATCTTCACTGCACCGGCTCGCTTTTATTTTCAGCGGTAACGGGGATATGTATATTTTTACTGTTTTTTCTGCTGAGAAAAAAGGACAAAGTTTATCTTATATTTTGCGTTACGGCAGGGGTTATTTTAATCGTTGATTTAATCTGTCTTTTGATTTTCAAAGAGACGGGACTGATTGAAGCACTGCCGATATTTGCAGGGTATATACTGCTGACGGTAACGAATTTAAGGAGGGACAGAGTTGAGATTAGAAGATAAGTTAAAAGGACTTGACACCTATCCGTTTCATATGCCGGGGCACAAGAGGAACAAAAAATTCGGCATAACGGGCAGTGAAATTGACATTACGGAAATTGACGGCTTTGACAATCTGCACTGTCCGAGAGGAGTTATCGCCGACGTCGAAAAAGATTTGAAGAAAATCTACAAATCAAAAAAATCACTGATAAGCGTCAACGGCTCGTCAATGGGAATAATGAGTGCGATTTTTGCCGTTTGTAACAGAGGGGACAAAATTATCGTTGCACGCAACTGCCACAAAAGCGTATTCAATGCGTGTATGCTGCTTGAACTAAAAATCATATACATTGAGCCGGATTACGACAGCACAAACGGATATTATATGAGGCTGTCGCAGGAGGCGGCAGACAGGACGGTAAGAGAAAATCCCGACGCAAAGGCAATGATTATCACTTCTCCCACTTACGAGGGATTTATAAGCGAAATTGAATGTGACATTCCTTTAATTATTGATGCGGCACACGGAGCACACTTGGGACAAGGCTATTTTCCAAAATATCCAAAGGGTGACATAGTCATTTCATCGCTTCACAAAACGCTTTTGTCACTCACTCAAACCGCCGTTATAAATATATACAGCGAAAGATTAATTGAAAGAGTAAAACGCTTTAACGATATTTTTCAGACGACATCGCCGAGTTATGTTCTTATGAACAGCATTTCAATCTGTGCAGACTATGTGCTGAAAAACCGACGTAATTTTTGTACGTTTTACGAAAATTTATGTGATTTAAGGCTGGCAGACACGAACAATCTGAGAATAATGTATACGGACGATATTTCAAAGATAATCGTATCGACGGCAGGAACGGACATAAGCGGAAACTATTTGGCTGATATTTTAAGGGACAAATATAAAATTGAAGTTGAAGCTTACTACAAGACCTATGTGCTTCTTATGACGAGTGTTGCAGACGAAAAAGAAAAACTCGAATATCTGAAAAAAGCACTGGAGGAAATTGATGAGGGCTTAATATGCAAATATGAAAAATTAATAAAAAAGCCTCCCTGCCCCGACAAAGCAATGCAAATAAAAATCGATGACGAGGGCGACGAGACGGATATTGAAGAGAGCGTAGGCAAAGTATCAAACGAATTTGTTTATGCCTATCCGCCCGACATTCCGATAATCGTACCGAACGAGATAATAAGCAGAGAAGCGATAGAATACATAAAGGAAAGCGTAAAAAACGGAGTAAACATAATCAGCGACAGCAGTCTTATTCCCAATAAAATATTGACAAAAAAGGCAAATTAAATTATAATAAACAAGTAATAAATTTAAGCGAGGTGTTTCTTAATGAAAAGAATCAATACTTTAAGCTCAAGAAATCTTTGCGAGTCGGCTAAGAAGGGCGGCTGCGGCGAATGCCAGACATCATGCCAGTCAGCATCAAAGACCTCTTGCTCGGTAGCAAATCAGAAGTGCGAGCAACTCAAAAAGTAATTTATTGATAGACTTGCGGCAGCAATTAGGCTGCCGTTTTTCTATGTCGGGAGATAATATGATACACGCATATAAAATGAACGGTTATAACATCATACTCGACCAAAACAGCGGATGCGTACATTCTGTTGACGAGGTTGCTTATGATATTATCACACTATACGAAAGCAAATCAAAAGACGAAATAAAGGCTTATATACTCGACAAATACAGCGACAGAGACGATGTAACGAGTGAAGATATAGACCTTTGCTTTGAGGATATTGAGGCGCTGAAGGCTGACGGCAGACTGTTCAGCGAGGACACATTTGAGGCTACGGCAAAAGAGTTTAAGAAGCGTCAAGGGGTTATAAAGGCGATATGCCTGCATGTCGCTCACGGATGCAACTTAAACTGTGAATACTGTTTTGCAGGCAAGGGCGAATACGGCGGAGCGGACAAGGGGTTAATGAGTCTTAAGGTCGGAAAAAGAGCACTCGACTTTTTGATTGAGCAAAGCGGTACCAGAAAAAATCTGGAAGTTGATTTTTTCGGCGGCGAGCCGCTTCTCAACTGGAATGTGTGCAAAGAACTTGTTAAATACGGCAGAGAACAGGAAAAGAAATACAACAAAAACTTTCGCTTTACCCTTACAACAAACGGAGTGCTTGTTGACGATGAAGTGATAGAATTTTGCAACAAGGAGATGAGCAATGTAGTTCTTTCTCTTGACGGCAGAAAGAATGTTCACGACAATCTTCGCAAAACACCGAACGGCAAAGGCAGTTATGATTTAATCATCGACAAGTTCAAAAAATTTGCCGACAGCAGAGGTCAAAAGGACTACTATATGAGGGGCACATACACTCATTTTAACACCGATTTTTCAAAAGACCTTTTGCATATGGCAGACCTCGGATTTAAGGAATTATCTGTCGAGCCGGTTGTTTGCGACCCAAGTGAACCGTGGGCATTGAAGGACAGCGATTTACCTATTCTAAAAGAGCAATACCAAATCCTCGCAAACGAAATGCTCAAAAGATATCGCAAGGGTGACGGCTTTACTTTCTATCACTATATGATTGACCTTGACAACGGACCGTGCATAGTAAAGAGAGTCAGCGGCTGCGGAGTCGGAACGGAATATATGGCTGTTACGCCGAGCGGTGACCTCTACCCTTGCCACCAATTCGTAAGCGACGAGAAATTCAAACTCGGCAACATATATGACGGAGTTACGAACCCCGAGATTTTGGAGCAATTTCAAAGCTGCAATGTATACTCGCACAAGGAATGCAGAGACTGCTTTGCAAAATTGTACTGCTCGGGCGGATGTGCGGCAAACGCATATCACACAACAGGCAGTGTAAACGGAGTTTACGAATTTGGCTGTGAACTTCACAGAAAAAGAATCGAATGTGCAATAATGCTAAAGGTAGCGGAAGCGGAAGAAAACCTAAAGGTTGAATACTGACACTATCGACAAAAGCAGGTCATAAAGGCAAAAAGAAAAAAGCCATACACTTGATGAGATAATCTCAATCCTCGAGCATATGGCAAAAAAAGAAGGCTACACACTCGAACAAGTCATTGACTTAATCGGATGCATAGCCGACAAAAAAGATGATGATTAGTGACCAAAAAGAAAACAAAATAAGTTAATCATCAGGCAACGGAGTATTAGCAGTACTTCGTTGTTTTTATTATAACAGACATAAAGAAAAAATCAAGCAAAATATAACAACTATATTAATTTTGCGAAAACAGAGAAAGGTTCATTTGAAAATTATTAATCATCGTCATCGGAGGACAGACGAAGTACAGCCATAAACGCCTCCTGCGGTACCTCAACGGAGCCGAACTGACGCATACGCTTTTTACCCTCTTTTTGCTTTTCAAGCAGTTTTTTCTTACGGGTTACATCACCGCCGTAGCATTTTGCAAGAACGTCCTTGCGGAGTGCCTTAACGGTTTCACGGGCAATTACCTTACCGCCGATAGCGATTTGAATAGGAATTTCAAACAGATGGCGAGGTATATATTTTTTAAGCTGTTCTGCAATCTTTCTTGCTCTTTGATACGCCTTATCTTTATGGATAATAAACGAAAGAGCATCGATAACATCGCCGTTGAGAACAACATCAACCTTAACGAGGTCGCTCTTTCTGTAATCTTTCATCTCATAATCGAAAGAAGCATAGCCTCTTGTGCGAGATTTAAGAGCGTCAAAGAAATCATAAATAATCTCGTTAAGCGGAAGTTCGTAATGAATATCCACTCTGTCGGGAGTGATATAATTCATATTCTTAAATATGCCTCTTTTGTCCTGACACATATCCATAACCGTTCCGACAAATTCACTCGGAACATAGATATGAGCGTCGGCAAAGGGTTCTTCGCAATAATCTATATATGCAGGGTCGGGATAATTGGTCGGGTTATCAATCTCGACCATAGTGCCGTCGGTAAGATAAATCTTATAAACAACGGACGGAACGGTTGCGATAAGGTCAAGATTATATTCCCTATCGAGTCGCTCCTGAATAATCTCAAGGTGGAGCAGACCGAGAAATCCGCATCTGAATCCAAATCCGAGAGCACCCGAGGTTTCGGGCTCATAAGAAAGAGATGCGTCATTAAGTTGCAACTTTTCAAGAGCGTCACGAAGAAGCTCATAATCGGAGCCGTCGGCAGGATAAAGTCCGCAGTAAACCATGGGATTTACCTTACGGTAACCGGGCAGAGCCTCGGCGGCAGGATTATCGGCAGTGGTAACCGTATCGCCGACATGAGCATCGCCAACGGTCTTAATGGAAGCGGTGATATAGCCTACCTCACCGGCAGAAAGTTCATCTGCTTTTTCCATATAGGTGGCTCTCATATAGCCGACCTCTACAACAGTAAACTCGGCACCGGTGGACATAATTTTCATAGTGTCCCCGGCTTTGATTTTACCTTCTTTTATTCTGACATAAACTATAACGCCACGATAACTGTCATAAACCGAATCAAATATAAGCGCCTTAAGCGGCTTATTATCGTCACCTACGGGAGGCTTAATTCCCTTTACTATATACTCGAGCACTTCTTCTACATTCTCGCCTGTTTTTGCGCTGATTCGAGGTGCGTCCATACACGGTATACCGATAACATCTTCTACTTCTTCAGCAACTCTTTCGGGTTCTGCGGCAGGAAGGTCGATTTTATTTATTACAGGAAGAATATCGAGGTCATGGTCAAGTGCAAGATATGTATTTGCAAGGGTCTGCGCCTCAACGCCCTGAGATGCGTCAACGATAAGAATAGCACCCTCGCACGCCGCAAGCGAACGTGAAACCTCATAATTGAAGTCAACATGACCCGGAGTGTCAATCAGATTAAAGACATATTCCTGTCCATCTTTGGCCTTATAATTAAGTTTTACGGCGTGAGCCTTAATGGTTATACCACGCTCACGTTCCAAATCCATATCGTCCAAAATCTGCTCCTGCATATCACGCTTTTGCACGGAACTGGTAAGTTCGAGCAAGCGGTCGGCAAGAGTAGACTTTCCGTGGTCAATATGAGCAATGATGGAAAAATTACGAATATTGTTTTTATTAACTGACATAAAGATATTATTCCTTGGATTTATTCGATTTAGTTAAATATTTCATTTCCTTTGCCACCTTTTTCGGTCCGGTAGCAAATCTTTTGAAAATTCTTTTTACATAGTAAAGCGGCAATAAATAAGGCTTTTCGTTAAGCACGGGATACATACTTTTAATTTGTGTCTTTGACGGAAAAATTCGTGAAAGCAGATACTTAAATGCAGAGGAACCATTATCATTTTGATAATTATTAAGAATTTCCTCAACATTGGCGAAGTTTTCGTCATTCATAAATGTTCCGTACCTAAACGCTTTTTGGAAAAACTCCTGCTGAGAAGCGGAAAGATTATTTTCAAAGAAATCAAATGAAGCCTTACGCACTCTTTTTTCAAAGTCGCCAAGATTCATTGATTCAAGTTTTTCGTCTATGTAGGCTCTGTTCCAGTCGGATTCATTTTTAGATGCAAGTAAATAAGTATCGACAATAAATTTAACGCCGAAACCGCCCAAAATAAAATGCTTATACATATGAGCAACAGAGTGAAGGTAAACATCCTCAACGCTCATTTCGTACTCAAAGCCGCTCTCGTCTTTAAGCTTTGCATTATCCCACACAAAACTAAAATCGGGGCAAAATCCGTAAACATCCTTAAACAAATCGTGATGAAACTCAAAAGTAAAATACGGTTCTTTAGTAAAGTCATCCGTATTTCCGCCGCCGTCCGAAAGCATTGTATATCCTCTTGAGAGCATATAATCGCAAATGGCATTATGATGCTCATAATCGCAAAGCAAATCAATGTCCGACATTTGCCTAAAACTCTGTTTAGGATAATAATTTCTTATTACAGAGCCTTTAAGCAGCATAAATCTCGCATTATTTTCAACGAGCATGGATTTAATTTCGTTAAATTCATTTTGCACGCTGATTATTCTCAAGAATTCGTTATTCTTAAATTGACTTAAGCGTTCTGCGATTTTTTCGGGAACAAACGGTTTATTCTCGAGTGCCTGTGCGACAAGGGAGACAAACTGCTGTTCAACCACGGTATCAACAAATTTATCCCAATCCATTTCGGGCGGCTCGGGTACGTGCTCGCCCTTGATCGTTGAGATAATTACATCAAAAAAATAGCGTGATTCCTTGCAATCAACAACCATATTACTTCTCCAAAACGCCGTAGGAATCGAGTGTTGAAATAAACTCTCTTACATCTGCGGCAATTTCGTCCTCGGGTGCGTCATATCTCTCCTGCATAGCGGAAATAATACTCTCCTCGGTCTGTTCCTTTTGGAGGAGTTTAAAAATGTAGTTCGCACTTTCGTTATTATTTATAATTCCGGAAAGAGATGATGACAGTTTGCCGGTAGCGATTGCAAAATTCTGTCCGTCGATATTTCCGAGTACAATTCCGTCCTTTAATTTCATAAAAATTACTCCTTAAAAATTAATATTTTCCCGCAATCTTATGAGCAACATATACGCCGCTTGCAGATGCGTGTGAAAGAGAGTGAGTTACGCCCGAGCCGTCACCGATAACATAAAGACCCTTATGCACGGTTTCGAGATTCTCGTCAAGCTCAACCTCCATATTATAAAATTTTACCTCAACGCCGTAGAGAAGTGTGTCAGGATTTGCGGTACCGGGTGCAATTTTATCAAGAGCGTAAATCATCTCGATAATTCCGTCCAAAATTCTCTTTGGCAAAACAAGGGAAAGGTCACCGGGTGTAGCTGCCAGAGTAGGCTCTACGAGTCCCTCCTCTATTCTCTTAGGATTACTTCTTCTGCCGCTTACCAAATCTCCGAAACGCTGTACGATTACACCGCCGCCGAGCATATTTGAAAGTCGGGCAATACTCTCGCCGTAGCCGTTACTGTCCTTAAACGGCTCGGAAAAATGCTTTGATACCAAGAGTGCAAAGTTTGTATTTTGAGTCTGCTTTTCGGGATCTTCATAACTGTGTCCGTTTACGGTAACAATACCGTTAGTATTCTCGTTAACCACGCTTCCCTTAGGATTCATACAGAAAGTACGAACCTGATCCTCATAATTTTTAGTCCTATAAACAATCTTGCTCTCATAAAGTTCATCGGTAAGGTGAGAAAATATAACAGCCGGAAGTTCTACACGAACACCGATATCAACTCTGTTGGAATTAGTCTTAATATTAAGGCTGTCGCAAACACCCTCCATCCATTTACTGCCGCTTCTGCCTACGGAGATAATGCAGTTTTTGCAGGTAAAGTCGCCTTTCTTTGAGTGAACCTCATATGTGCCGTCATCAAGTTTTTCAACGGAATCAATATGAGTATTAAAAAACCAATCAAGTTTATCCTTAAGTTCATTAAAAATATTTTCAAGCACGATATAATTTATATCGGTACCGAGATGACGAACCGATGCATCGAGAAGATTAAGCTGATTTTGCATACAGATTTTCTTAAACTCGCTGCCGGCTGTGGAATATAGTTTACACTCCTGACCGCCATGCTCTACATTAATTTTATCAACATATTTCATAAGGTCGATAGCCTTTTTTTTGCCGATATATTTATAAAGAGTACCGCCAAAGTCGTTAGTAATATTATACTTACCGTCGGAAAATGCGCCTGCTCCGCCGAAACCGCTCATAATGGCGCAAGTCTTGCACTGAATGCAGGATTTAATCTTTTCACCGTCTATGGGACACTTTCTTTTTGAAAGCGGATTACCTGCTTCAAACACGGCAATTTTCAAATTCTTATTCTGCTGAACAAGTTCATACGCGGAAAAAATGCCGCCGGGCCCTGCTCCGATAATAATTACATCATAATTTGTACCAGACATATTATACCTCTCATTTGCAAGCGAACAACACTCGCCTGCCAGACATTTTATGGGAAAGCGGACAATACTTAGGCAATACAAATGCACATAAGCATAAAATCCCAAATTACCCTTTATATAATACCATAAAAAAAATAAAAATCAATATCCAAGATATAATTTATATATTATAAGACATTGATTTTAATAAGTCATAAATATTCTGTTAAATCGGCTGTTGAATAATTAACAAGCCTTTTCAAATCATCCGGTGCAACCTCGACCTGATAACCTATCTTTCCGGCAGAAAAAATGATTGTATCAAAGAGCATACAACTTTCGTCAATGACGGTTTGAAACGGCTTTTTCATACCGATGGGAGAACAACCGCCGTGAATATATCCCGTAAGAGGCAAAAGTTCCTTAGACTTAATCATAGACACAGCCTTATCGCCGACAGCGTTTGCCGCCTTTTTAAGGTCAAGTTCGGCGTTTACGGGAATAACAAATACATAATGCTCGCCGGATTTTCCGACTGTAACAAGAGTTTTGAACACCTGCTCGGGATTTTGCCCCATAGCTTTTGCGGCGTCCATACCCGATACGGCATCGGTATCGGCGTAGGAATAATGGTTATAGCCTACCCCTGCCGCATCAAGCAGACGCATAACATTTGTTTTGTAATCACTTATCTTATCTTTTTTAGACTTAGACATAATATCACCGTAAATTTTTTAATCACATAAGGATTTAATTTCATCAGACGAAAGCGCTTTAACAAGTAAAGCGGAATCGTTAGAATCAAGAATATATTTTTCAAGTTTATTCAAAGCAGTAAAGTAATCCGTATCGCCGATAATTCCACCCTGCGAAGCACCGACGAAGACAAGTCTCCAATCCATTACTGGCTTTGAACCTATCGCATAACTGCTCTGCGGTGTCTTAGGCAAAACTGTCTTTGTATTTTCACTGAGTGCTATTGCGCCGAACGGAGTACCGTCAGGTTTTGAATAAAATTTTGGTGATGCAATGTATGCATCAGACCAATCAGAAGTAATCTTTTCTTTCTTATTTCTGCTAAAAATTCCCATAAAATATCTCCTACAAATTATATTTTTTCAATCAATGCGACAGTTTCAACGGTATTACCTTTTTCCCACAAGAGCCGCCTTACCTCTTGTCCATCACGAT